>ERZ1643251.1722-NODE-1722-length-24194-cov-17.600481_pt1 | contig 24194 bp, 25 predicted proteins | sample MGYA00579261_ERZ1643251 | MGnify/ENA primary metagenome ERZ1643251 (study PRJEB29033, sample SAMEA4952267) | chicken gut metagenome | biome: Broiler Chicken; feature: Gastrointestinal Tract; material: Caecum | place: Ireland | collected 2018 | study: Broiler... | reverse complement strand
GCTGCGGGCATGGCCCGCAGACTGGGCTGGCCCCCTTGTCAAAGGGGGCTGGCTGTGGGCATGGCCCGCAGACTGGGGGATTGCCTTCCGCGGCCTGCCGTTTCCGGGAGCCCCCCTCTTTCCACGCCAACGCAATGTAACACCGCTCCCTTCAAACGGCATCTGTCCGTAAGTCAATCCCTCCGTCACGGCCTTCGGCCGCGACACCTCCCTTTGACAAGGGAGGCTGAGCGGTCGCGGCCCGGCCGCCTTTCCCTCGCTTTTTACGCCCCGCGCCGCCGCCAGATCCCCTCCACCGCGTAGCGCACGGCGTCGATGTGGTGGTTGTTCACATCCGGGTAGCCGGGCAGCACCTCGCCGGTGCGCGCGTCGCGCGCATACTCGTAAGCCGTGAACTCGGCCGCCGTGTCGGGGCAGCGCGCGGGGTCGATGACGATGGCCGCCAGGCTCTGCAGCCATTTCATGCTTTCGGCCACGCTGCCGGGGCCCTTGTGCGCGGCGCGGCAGGCCAGGCCGCAGGCGCGGTAGTCGGCGCAGCTTTTCGGCTCGGCCGCATCGGCGGTCAGCACGCCGCCCAGCCGCAGGCTTTCGCCCACGCCGCGCTCCAGCAGCAGCGCCGCAGTCTCGCGGTTGGGCGCGCGGGTGCGGGTCAGTTCGTCAAACACATACAGCGTGCGGCGCGCCGCGTCGTAGGCCACCGCGTTGTAGGCCCAGGGGTCGGGGTACCAGCCCCAGTCGACGCCGTGGCGCACACGGTCGAACGCCGCGGCCGCCGCATCGGGGATCGTCTCCAGCCGCAGGTTGGCGAACACCGCCGCCCCGCAGCCGACAACCTCGCCGAGATACTCGTGCCGGTAAGCGGTCGGGTTTGCGCGCTGCAGGTGGGCGGCGTCGGCCAGGAAGCGCGGCCCCAGCCAGGCGGGCGGCAGGTCGCGGTAGGTCGCATGCACGACCCGCCGCCCCGCGCGCGGGGCCAGCACATAGCGGTTGACCCAGGCGCGCCCCGCCGCGGGCGGGTTGAAGCTCTTGAGCGCGAGCGTGAACGCGCCGCCGCGGAACACGCTCTGCTCCACACTGCGCACCTCCTCGGGCCCGTCGAACTGGTCAAGTTCCTCGAACCAGGCCAGCCCGATCGACCCGAACGGCGCGCGGATGCTTTTGAGCTTGCCCGCATCGTCCAGGCCGAAGAACTGGATCTTCTGCCCGGTGGGCAGGTAGGTGCACTCCATCGGGCTGACCGTGCAGCGGAACTTTTTGCCCAGCCCCAGCGCGCCGATGGCCCAGCACACCTGGGCGTAGACGCTGGCGCGCAGCGTGCCCGCCACCTTGCGCAGCACCACGGCATGCACGTCCGGGTGGCGCAGCAGCTGCAAAACCAGCTCCAGCGAAAGATAGCTCGATTTGCCCGACCCGCGCCCGCCCTTGGCGATGAGCTCCTGCACCGCGCCGCGGCGGATATCCCGGTGCGCGTCCCAGAACACCGGCGCGATCAATTCCTTCAGCCTGACTTCGATACGCCTTCCCCCTTTCCGTGCGGCGCTTGCCGCTCTGCCTGCGGTTTTTCCGCCGCAGGCGCTTCGTCCACGATCACCACCCCCTCGTCGCCGCCCGCGCCCTCGCCCATGCCCAGGTATTTGTAGATGAGCTCCAGCGCGCGCAGCTTGTCGCCCGCTTTGACCGGCAGTTCGCCTTCGCGCAGGTCGGCGAAAGCGATGTCCGCCAGCTCGCCGAGCACCCGCTGTTCCGTGATGCCTTTCCGCCGCATCGCATCCCCCCTCCCGCATGCGGTTCCCGGCGCCGCTGTTTAACAACCATAGGTTGTATTTCCCGGCAAAAAAAGAATAGCATACCCGCCCCCGCAATTACAACGAACACCTGCCGAAAAAACGCCGAAAACTTTTCTCACGGCGTTTCGCCTCCTTTTTCTCCGTCCTTCGCCGTTTTTGCCCCGCGGGCCGCGCCGCGCAGCGGCAGCGCGCGGATGGCGGCCGTCTGCATCTGTTCCACGCGCCGCGCCACAACGCCCATCTCCCCGGCGGCCTCGCGCACGGTCTGCCCGCGCACGAACCGGCGCAGCAGCACCTCGCGCTGGCGCTCGTCCTCCAGGCGGCTGATGGCCCACACGATCTGCCGCCGCAGCGCCAGGCAGCGCGCCGCCTGCGCGTCCAGGCGCCGTTTTGCCGCCTGCAGCTGCGCCGCGGCCCGCGCGGTGCGCGGCGCTTCGCCGCCCAGGAATTCCGCCGTGCGCGCCGCCTGCGCCTGCAGCGCCTCCACCTCGCCATACAGCATGCGCTGGCGCGCCTGCTCGTGCAGGTACCGGCCCAGCCAGGCCGTCTTCTCTTTGTTGGTCATGTCGCTTCCCTCCGTTCGGCTCAAAGCCATTTTCTTTTTTCTGCCAAAAATCCGCCAAAAATCTCCGCGTCCGGCGCGGCGGCCGCCCCGCCGCCCTGCGCATTTCCAGCATAATGCAACAACCATAGGTTGTCAACCCGGCCATGCCGCCGCTCCGCCCCGCAGTCCCATTGCCCGGCCTTGCAACCTGCACAAAAATCCCCCGCTGTCTTTGGCAGGCAGCGGGGGATCGCGTTGTTTCTATAGAGAGGCAAGCGCTCAGCACAGCGGCGCGACCAGGCGCAGGACGGCGGAGGCCAGCATGCCGAGGCCGCTGGTGCGGCAGTCGCTGAGGCGCACAAGGCGGCACTGGCTTTCCAGGTCGAGCATATCCTCGCGGATGTCCCTGAGCGCCGGGCAGCCGTACAAAAGCGCGCTGCACTCAAAGTGCAGGTAGAGGCTGCGGTAGTCGAGGTTGATCGACCCGACCGCGGCGACGCACCCGTCGCACAGCCAGGTCTTGGAATGCAGGAAGCCGGGAACAAAGCTGAAGATTTTGACCCCGGCGCGGATCAGCACCGGGAAGTAGCTGCGCGTGAGCTGGAAGATGGTCGGCTTGTCCGGTATGCCGGGCGTGTAGATGCGCACATCCACGCCGCGCTTGGCCGCCAGGCACAGCGCCGAGATCAGGTCGTTTTCCAAAATCAGATAGGGCGTGGTGATGAACAGCTCCTTCTGCGCCTGGTTGATGAGCTCGAGATAGACGTTTTTGGCCACGCATTCGTCGTCGACCGGCGTGTCGCAGAACGGCTGCACCAGCCCGGCGCCTTCGCGCGCAGGCATTTCGGGGCGGGGCACGGCGCGCTCGTCGCTCTGGGGGCGGTTGGCGGCCCAGAATTCTAAGAACATCGTCGTAAAGCTCCAGGCCGCCGGGCCTTCCAGCCGCACGCCGGTGTCGCGCCAGTAGCCGAAGCGGCGCTTTTCGTTGATGTATTCATCGGCCAGGTTGATGCCGCCCGTAAACGCCACCTTGCCGTCCACGACCAGGATCTTGCGGTGGTCGCGGTTGTTCATGACCAGGTTGATGACCGGCACGAACGGGTTGAAGGCCAGCGCGCGGATGCCCTCGGCCTCGAGCTTGCGCCAGTAGCGCACGGGCAGGCCGGTGGCGCAGCCGGTGTCGTCGTAGATCAGGCGCACGTCCACCCCGTCCGCCGCCTTGCGGCGCAGCAGCTCGTGCACGGTGTCCCACATGCGGCCCTGGCTGATGATGAAAAACTCGACAAAGATGTACTTTTCGGCCTTTTCCATCGCGGCCAGCATGGCCGGGAACATCGCCTCGCCCGAAGGGTAGTAGGTCACATCGGTGTCGGCATAGACAGGGAAGCGCCCGTAGCTCTGCAGGTAGGCGGCGGTCATGGCCGCGCGCGGGTCGGCGGCCTGCAGCCGGGCGGCGGCTTCCGGCTGGCGTGTGCGCAGCGGCCGGATGCGCGCCCCGGCGCGCTCGAGCTTGCGGCGCAGGCGGAACGCCGGGCGGTGGTCGCCCCACAGCAGGTAGAGCAGCCCGCCCTGCACCGGCATGACGATGAACAGCGCCATCCAGCTGATCTTGAATTCCGGCACGGTGGAGTCCTTGCGGATCAGCGCGATACACATGACAAGGCTGAGCATCAGGCACAGCACGTTGATCCAGACGGCGTAGGCGGCCAGGCGGCTGAACAGGATGAACAGCCACACCGCCTGGATGAGCAGCAGCAGGCCGGTGACGACCATGCGGTTGAACACAAAGCGCAGAAAGTTTTTATTTTTGATTTGCGGTTGGGTCATGCAGTCTACCTTCCCAAATTCGGCAAAAAATTCCTTTTAAATACCTTTTTACTGTAGCACGTTCCGGCTCTCAATGCAAGCCGTTTGCGGCGCTTTTTGTAGAAATGGGCAAAAGCTTGCCAATTTATCCATGCCGGGAAGCGCGCCCCGCATTATTCGTTGCTTCGTTTGAATTTCATAATTTTAGCAGTCGTGCGTAAAGAGTGCTAAAGTTTCACAATTTATTCATACCAAGTTCACAAACAGCGCGTATCATCAGAATTGCCGAAAGGGAAACACCCCGCGGCGCCAACAAAAACCACCCGCATGAAAATAGATAGAAAAAGGAGTTTTGCTTTATGGCTATGCTGCTTGACCGCCGTTACAACCCGTTCAACGAACTGGAAAACTGGAACCGCGCCTTTTTTGGCGACACCACCCTGGCCGAATTCAAGACCGATATCCGCGATGCCGGCGACGCCTTCCTGCTGGAAGCGGACCTGCCCGGCTTCCGCAAGGAGGATATCAGCCTTTCGCTCAACGGCGACGCCATGACCATCAAGGCCGTGCGCCACAGCGATTATGAGGACGACGGCAAGAAGGGCGCCTACCTGCGCTGCGAGCGCAGCTATGGCACCTACACCCGCACCTTTGACGTTTCCGGCATCGAGACGAACAGCATCCGCGCCGCCTACAACAACGGCGTGCTGACCGTGACGCTGCCCAAGCGCAGCGCCCACCGCCCCGAAGGCCAGACCATCGCGATCGACTGATTTCCCCCGGGGCGTATCTGCCCCCCAAAAAGCAAGCAGGGCGCGCTGCAGATGTTCTTTCTGCAGCGCGCCCCTTTTTTATGCGGCGGCCTGCGGCCGCCGCGCCACCTCATCTAAACTCTAAACTCTGAACTCTAAAAGAACTCACGCTTCCCCGTTGCGCATGGCTTCCTCGTACATCGCGCAGACTTCGTCCGCCGGGCCGTCGCCGCGCTTGACGCCGTGGTCCAGCCAGATCGCGCGCTGGCACAGCCGCTGCACCTGTTCGGAGCTGTGGCTGACGAACAGCAGCGTCGTGCCGTTTGCCAGCATGCGGTCCAGGCGCTCCATGCACTTTTGCTGGAACATGAAATCGCCGACGGCCAGCACTTCGTCCACAACGAGCAGGTCGGCCGCCACCTCGGTGGCAATGGCAAACCCCAGGCGCGTGACCATGCCGGAGGAGAAATTCTTGACCGGCACGTCGACAAAATCGCGCAGTTCGGCAAAGTCGATGATATCGTCGAAATGCGCCTGCATATACTCGCGGTCATGGCCGAGCACCGCGCCGTTCAGAAACACGTTCTCGCGCGCGGTCAGGTCCATGTCAAAGCCCGCGCCGAGCTCGATCATCGGCGCGATGGAGCCCTGCACGCTGCACGCGCCCTTGCTCGGGTACATGACGCCGGCCACGACCTTGAGCATCGTGCTCTTGCCGGAGCCGTTGCGCCCGATGAGCGCGACCGCTTCGCCGCGGCGCACCTGGAACGAGACGTCCTTGAGGGCGTAGAATTCGTTGAACAGCAGCTTGCCGCGCAGCATCTTGACAAGGTATTCCTTGAGCGTTTCGGTTTTTTCCTGCGCAAGGTTGAAGCGCATCGAAACATGGTCAGCGTTGACGATCACGGGCTGATCCGCAAAATTCATCCGGTGCACCCCCTTTTAAATATACAGGATGAAGTTCCGCTGCAGCTTGTGGAACACCCACAGCCCCAGCGCCAGCATCACCGCGCCGGAGGCGGCGCAGGCGAACCAGGTGTTGGGCCCGGGGATGTTGCCGTACATGACAAGGTTGCGGAACATGTTGATGTAGTGGTACATCGGGTTGAGCTTCATCACACCCTGCGCAAACGGCGGCAGCTGTTCCAGCGGGTAGAAGATCGGCGTCGCGTACATCCAGCCCAGCGTGAGGATGCTGAACAGATGCTGCATGTCGCGGAAATAGACCGTCAACGCCGAGAGCAGCAGCGCCATGCCGCAGCTGAACAGGAACAGGAAGACAAGCGGAATGAAGAACAGCAGCATCGTCCAGTAAAACGGCGAGCGCGTGAACACCATGACCAGCACGACGGCGGCCAGGCTGAACGTCATGGTCACAAAGCTGGACACCACGCGGCTGACCGGGAAGATGTATTTGGGGATGTAGACTTTTTTGATCAGCGAGGCGTTGTAGATGATCGAGGTCAGGCCCATGTTGGCGCTCTCGTTGAAGAACGTGAACAGCGTGTTGCCGCAGATCAGGTACAGCGGATAGTTGGGGATATCGCTGCGGAACATATACGAAAAAATGACCGTCTGCACGACCATCATCAGCAGCGGGTTGAGCACGCTCCACACATACCCCAGAAAACTGCGGCGGTATTTGACCTTGAGATCGCGGCCGACCAGCTCATTGATGAGCGGGCGGTACTGCACAAAGTGCGCGGCCACGCTTTTGTAATCGACTTTTTGTCTGCTCATTCCTGCCTCCCGTGGGGCGCGGCGACTTCAGCCAGGAAGGCGTCGAAGTCGCGGATGTATTCGCTCTCGTCATAATGTTCGCTGGCCAGGCACAGCAGCACCGAATCGGGGCTGAAGTCGTACATTTCCTTCCAGGCCATCGCGGGGATGTACACGCCGGTGCGCGGCCGGTTCAGGCAGAACACCGCCTCGTTGCCCAGGCCGTCCTTGACGCGGATCTTGCTCTGCCCGGCCACGTTGACCAGCACGAACTGGCTGCGCCGGTTGGCGTGCTGGCCGCGCACGATGTCGGGGTCAGAGCCGTAGATGTAAAACACGCGCTGGATCGCAAACGGCACATCGCGCTCGCCTTCGACCACGACAAGGTTGCCGCGTTCGTCGCCGTGCTCGGCAAACTCAATAAAATACGCACTGTCTATTTTACTCATGGTTTTCCTCTTTGTTATTTCTTGTCCGGTACAAAGCGGTTGACCGCCTCGATGACGCAGTCCTGCTCGGCTTCGGTCATGCCGTTGTACATCGGCAGGCTCAGCACCTCGGCGGCATAGCGCTCGGCGATGAGGAAATCCCCGCGTTTGTGGCCGAGATACGCATACGCCTGGCTGAGATGCGGCGGGATCGGGTAATGGATGATGGTGCCGATGCCCTGCTCTTTCAGGTAAGCGGCCATCGCGTCGCGGCAGCCTGGCAGATGCACGACATACTGGTGCCAGCTGCTGTCCGCGCCGGGGCGGATGCGCGGCTTGCGCAGGATATCCCCGCGCAGCCCGGCGTCATAGCGCGCGGCCAGGCGGCGGCGCTCGGCGTTGAACGCCTCCAGGTGGGTCAGCTTGACGCGCAGCAGCCCGGCCTGCAGTTCGTCCAGGCGGCTGTTTGCGCCGACAACCTCGTTCTGGTAGCGCACGCGGCTGCCGTAGTTGCGGAACACGCGGGCGCGGTCGGCCAGGTCGGGGTCGTTGGTGGTGATGCACCCGGCGTCGCCGAACGCCCCGCAGCCCTTGGTGGGGTAAAAGCTGAAGCAGCCCACATCGCCCAAAGAGCCGACGACCTGCCCGCGCCAGTGGTTGCCGTGGCTCTGGGCGCAGTCCTCCACAACCTTCAGGCCATGGCGGCGGGCGACGGCGCCGATCGTGTCCATATCGCAGCTCTGGCCATAGAGATGCACGGCCAGAATCGCTTTGGTGCGTGGGGTAACGGCGGCCTCGATGGCGGCGGCGTCGATGTTGTCGTACTCGTCCGGTTCCACAAAGACCGGCGCTGCGCCGTTGATCGTGATGCCCATGACGCAGGCGATGTAGGCGTTGGAGGCGACGATGACCTCGTCCCCCGCGCCGATGCCGAGCAGGCGGAACGCGATCCACAGCGCATCCAGCCCGCTGGCCAGCCCGACGCAGAAGCGCGCGCCGACCATGGCGGCCCACTCCCGCTCAAAGGCTTCGACCTCTTTGCCAAGGATGTACCAGCCGCCGCGCAGCACTTCCAGCGCCTTGGCCTCATATTCAGCCGCGTGCAGGCCGTACTGCCGCTTGAGATCGTTTGCCAGGATCTGCATGCTTCCGCCTCCTTTACCTGCCGGCCGTTTTCAAACGCGTATTGTGTTTGGTTTTGTGTTTGGTTTATTATACCATGCCGCGCAGCGGAATGGTAGAATTGCGCATCAAAAGGCGGTTGCCGGGCCGGCGCCAGCCGGAACGGCGCGCCGCTGCGCAAAAATCGTATAACAACCGTTTCCCGGCTATTATACCATACGGAGCCGAAAATTCAAACCACCGCCCCGGATTTTCGCAAAAACGCCAAAAAACGCCCGCCCTCCCCGCCGGGATGCAGGCATCCCGCCCTACGGGGCCTTGCGGCAACACGGGTTTGCGGTTGGCCGCGGGGTGTGGCGGTTTTGCCTCCCTTGTTAAAGGGAGGTGGCACGGCCGCAGGCCGTGACGGAGGGATTGCCTTACGCCTGGCTGCCGTTTGAAAAAAGCGGCATTTCGCGGTGAAGTACTCCCCCGATCTCCGCTCTCGCCCCCCTTTGACAGGGGGGTCTGTTATGGTTTGCGGCGGCGCGGGGTCCCCGGTTGGCTACCCCGTTCCTCCCATTCTGTAGGGCGGGCGTTCACGCCCGCCGCACATTGGCAATTTCAAAATCAGGCCTTGCCCCGCCGTGAGCACCCACGGGAGGGCCATGGCCCTCCCCTACGAACCGGCACAGATGCCACCGCCATCCGGTTGGCCCGAAACATAAAATTTATTCGTAGGGGCGGGATTTATCCTGCCCGCGGATGTTCGCGTCACCGCAGGGTCCCCGGGACGATGCAAGCATCGTCCCCTACATAGGTTTGTGGTGCTGTAGGGACCGTGGTTTTCCCGGTTGGCCGCGCGCCCTGCCCCATTTGTAGGGAACGGTCTTGACCGTTCCGCGGGACCATGCGACGCCGCAGGTCCGGCGGGATGAGGGCATCCCGCCCTACGGTTGCCCGGATGGTCGGGGCCATCTCGTTTGGTTGGGCGTTCGCCACGGTTTGTAGGGGAGGGGCACGCCCCTCCCGCGGAACCCCGTGCCGCCGCAAACCGGGCCGATATTGAATCGGCCCCTACAGGGGGTTGCCATGGCAGCGGTGACCGCTGTTTCCCGGTTGCTTCGGGCCTCGCCGCCGTTTGTAGGGGCGGATTCCATATCCGCCCGCGGGGCCCTGCGGCGACGCGGGTTCCCCGGTTGCCCACCCCGTTCCTCCCATTCTGTAGGGCGGGCGTTCACGCCCGCCGCACATTGGCAATTTCAAAATCAGGCCTTGCCCCGCCGTGAGCACCCACGGGAGGGCCATGGCCCTCCCCTACGAACCGGCACAGATGCCACCGCCATCCGGTTGGCCCGAAACATAAAATTTATTCGTAGGGGCGGGATTTATCCCGCCCGCGGACGTTCGCGCCGCCGCAGAGTCCGGCGGGATGAGGGCATCCCGCCCTACGGTTGCCCGGATGGTCGAGGCCGTCCCGTTTGGTTGGGCGTTCGCCACGGTTTGCAGGGGAGGGGCATGCCCCTCCCGCGGAACCCCGTGCCGCCGCAAACCGGGCCGATATTGAATCGGCCCCTACAGGGGTTTTCCATGGCCGCGGTGACCGCCGTTTCCCGGTTGCTTTGGGCCTCGCCGCCGTTTGTAGGGGCGGGATTTATCCCGCCCGCGGACGTTCGCGCCGCCGCAGGGTCCCCGGGACGATGCAAGCATCGTCCCCTACATAGGTTTGTGGTGCGCCATAGGGACCGCGGTTTTTCGGTTGGCCGCCCCCGCCGTTGGCCGCAGGGGCGGGCTCCCTATCCGCCCGCTGGCCTTGCGCCACGCCCCCCCTGCCCATCATCACCCCAAAAACGCCAAACCGCGCCGGGAGGGCTCCCTCCCGGCGCGGCAAACGGTTGTCTATTCTGCTGCTGCGGCGTTTTGTTCCGCCGCTTCTCCCTCGTCCGGGCCCGGCAGGCCGGCAAGCCAGCCTGCGCCGCCCGGCGGCATAGTCTCCTGCACGGCGGGCTCGCCCGCGCTGCGCGTGAGGACGTCGAGGCTCTCCTGCAGCGCCTTTTTCATGGCCTGCATCTCCTCGCGCGCGGCGGCGTCGGTCGTTTGGGCCAGCTCCTCCGCCAGCGCTTCCAGCTTGCGGCGCAACTCGGCGCACTGGGGCCGCAGCTCTTCGGCGGTCAGCGCCTCGGCGTCCGGCCGCACCTGCCCGCCGCGCGCCTGCGTGCAGGCGTCGGGGGGATCGGGTGCGGCGCGCAGCGCCAGGCGGCGGGTCGGCTCTACCCAGACGCGCCAGACCTGCCAGGGCTGGCCGTCGGTCTCGGCCTCAAATTGCAGGCAGAGGGCCAGCGGGTCGCCCGTGCCGCACGCCCAGCCGTCATACAGGGCCTGCCAGCTGTCCGGCAGGCCGCCGCCCGCCGCCGGGGCGGCGGCGTGGGTCTGCCGTCCCCCGGCCTGCAGCAGCGCGTCGGCCAGCGCCGCGCCCTGCGTTTCGCCCCAGGCGGCGGTTTCGGCGGCATAGTCCGGCCAGGCGGCGGCCGCAAGCGCGGGGTCCGGCGTGCCGCCGGGGGCCTCGAGCGCGCCGCCGCAGGTCAGCGCCCGGGTCCAGTAGCCCGCCCCGGGCTCCGCCGCCCACCACAGCAGCGCGCCGGTCGTTGAATCAAAGCGGACGTCGAGCAGGAGGCCGTCCTGCTCGCAGTATGCCTCGTAAAACGGCCGCATGCCGCTGCGCTCCGCCAGCGCCTGCGGGTAGTACAGCAGCTGCCAGTCCCCCGCCGCGTCCGCGCCTGCGTAAAGGCACAGCGTCATGGCGCGGCGCAGCGCCGCGTCCCAGTCCATCTCGCTCTCGCCGGGCCAGGCGTCGCTGGCGGCGGCGGGCTCGCTCTCGCCCAGCAGCGTATAGGCGATGCGGTTTTCGCAGTCCGGCAGCGCGGCGGCCCCGTACAGCTCCGCCGCACCCGCCGGGTCTATGACCTCGCTCTCCACCGTGGGCTGCCGCCCCAGCGGCGCGCAGGCGGCAAGCAGGAGCGGCGCCAACAGGCAGGTCACTGTCCGTTTCCATCGTCCCGCCATTCGTTTCGTTTTATATTCCACGTTGCCCATGCCCGCCGCCTCCCTTCCTGGTAGGCCCTGTAGAGCGGCGTGATCCCCTCCCCCTGCAGCTTGCCTTTGCTGTCAAAGCGAAGGTTTTCCCCCAGTTCCGCTTCCCGGATGAGGCTGATCAGCCGCCGCTGCAGCGGGTCGACCGAAGCGTACCACATAACGCCCTGCGCATCCTGTACGGTATACTCCAGCTGGTTTTGCTGCACATACCGGCCGGTGCGGGAAACCGCCTCGTCCCGCGCGGCGGCGTCCGGCGGGATAAGCTCCCCCTCAAAGGCCGCCTGTGTCACCGTTGCGCCCGGCAGCCCGGCTTCGTCCAGGAACGCAGCCAGCCAGGCGTCCGCTTCCTGCTGTACCCAGGCATTTTGCTCCGCGGCCCAGGCGGCGTACTCGTCCCCGTCGCGGGCGGTCAGCGCGCTGTATGTCTCCTCTGTCATGCGCCCGGCGTCGAACAGGTTCTGCACGGCGCCTTCGGTGTCGATCCACAGCTCCCATTTGTGGCTGCCCTGCGTCTGCTGCACAAAGTACATCGGCGCAGAGCCGACCGGGCCGGCCAGCTCCTCCGGGTACAGCCACAGCGTCCATTCCCCGCCAAGCGCAGCCCCGGCCGCCCGCAGCAGCGCCGCACTGCGCCGCACCGTTTCATCGGGGCTCAGGCCCCCGCCCACCGGCGCCGTGCGGTCCTCGTCCGGCATCCGGGCGGAACCGCCGGTGAAATCCGTCACGATCCGCGCCTCATAGTCCGGGTCGTCCACCTTGTCGATGGCGGTGGCGGCTCCATCGGCCTGCGGCTCTATGACCTCGCTCTCCACCGTGGGCTGCCGCCCCAGCGGCGCGCAGGCGGCAAGCAGCGCGGCGAGCGCAGCGGCCAGCCAGCGCGCAGCGGGCCTTTGTTTCTTTTTCATCTCTGCGGCCTCCTTTCGGGCGGGCGCGGCTTTTTGCCCGCACCCTTTGTTTTCCTTATTTTACTTGGCGGGGGTCACAGAGTTATCATCAAGTTGTTGCAAGGTTGTAAATGCGGCGGCAGGCGGGAACTGCACGCGCGCCGCCGTGCCGCGGCCGGGCGCGCTCTCGTAGGTCAGCGCGGCCCCGTGGGCGGCGGCAATGCGGCGGCACAGCGCCACGCCGAGACCCGCGCCGCCCTCGGCGCGGGAGCGAGCCTTGTCGGCGCGGTAGAACGGCTGGCCGATATGCGCGAGCGTCTCGGCGTCCATGCCGCAGCCGTCGTCGGTCACGGTCAGCACACAGCCGCCGTCCGGCCCCGCGGCGGCGCGCAGCGCCACATGGCCGCCCGCCGCGCAGGCTTTGACGCCGTTGTCGCACAGGTTGACGGCCAGACTTTCCAGCAGCGCGGCTTCGCCCCAGATGGGCGGCGCCTGCCCCGGCGAACATTCCAGCGTCACGCCGCGCGCTTCGGCCCTGGGGGCGGCCGCGGCGGCGGCCCGGCGCAGCAGCGCGGCCGTGTCGACGCGCGCGCCCGCCAGCGGTTCATGCGCCAGCGCCGACAGCCGCACAAGCTGGTCGGACAAACGCAGCAGCCGCCCGCTCTCGAACCGGATGGTCTCAAGCGCCTCATACAGCGCTTCGCCGCGCACATCGGCGCGCTGGATGAACTCGGCATAGCCGCCGATGGCGGTCAGCGGCGTGCGCATCTCGTGCGAAAGGTCGTCCACCAGGCGCTGCTTGGCCGCGGCTTCGGCCTCCAGCGCGCGCAGCTGCGCCTGTACCCGCCCGGCCATCTCGTCCAGCACGCCGCCCAGCTCGCCGACTTCGTCGCGGCGCGGCGGCGCGCCGGGGGCCAGCGCGCGGCGGTCATAGTCCCCGGCCGCAAGGGCGCGGGCGGTCTCGGTCAGCGCGCGCAGCGGGCGGTTCATGCGGTGCAGCACGGCGTACAGCCCGGCCGCGAATGCTGCGCCGATCCCGGCCCCGGCCCCGGCGAACGCCGCGCCGGTGCGCTGCCAGTCGGCGTAAAAATCCTCGATGTCAGCCTGCACCGTCACGGCGTAGCCGGTCAGCTCCCCGGCCAGGGCGGTGGTGGCGTAAAACAGGTGCCGCCCGCCCACCACGCGCACCTGCCAGCTGCGCAGCCCGGCTTCGAGCGTTCCGGCTTCGGGCAGCGCGTCCAGCGCCAGGTCGTTGTAGCGCGGCGCGCCGCCGTACCACACCGCCAGGGCCAGGCCCTCGCGCCGGGCGTCCAGGCCGGTGTCCTGCCACAGCACGCCCAGGGCTTCCGGCCGGGCCGCCAGCACGGCGGCCATATCGTCGGCCAGCGCCACGGCCAGCGCGTGCTGGCGCGCCAGCAGCTCGCCGGTGCGCGCGGCAAAGCTCTGGCGGCAGCTGAACTGGAACACGCCGAAAAAACCGGCGCACAGCCCGCCCAAAAACAGGGCCAGCGCAGCCAGGTAGATTTTCTGCCAGTATAACAGGGGTCGTTTCATCGCGGTCCCTCTTTTTTTGCGCGCGGCTTAATCCTCCCCGCGGGTGTTGAGCCGGTAGCCGATCTTGTACACGGTCTGGATCTCCTTTTCCAGCCCCAGCTTGCGGCGCAGGCGCTGGATGTGCACATCCACGGTGCGGGTCTCGCCCTGATAGTCGTACCCCCAGGCGATCTCCAGCAGCTTGTCGCGGCTGAGGGCAAGGTTGCGGTTGACGACCAGCGTCTCGAGCAAAGCGTACTCCTGCGGGGTGAGCGGCACCTCCCGCCCGGCGCGCAGCACGCGGCGCGCGGCCAGGTCCACATTCAGGTCGTGGATGCGGAAGCTCGCCTCGCCGCGGTGGGCGCGGCGCAGCACCGTCTCGACCCGGGCGAGCAGTTCAAGGATCTCGAACGGTTTAACGATATAATCCTCCGCCCCCAGGCCGAGACCGCGCAGTTTGTCGGTCAGGTTGGTGCGGGCGGTGACAAAGATGACGGGCAGGGTATCCGGCAGCCGGTTTTTGACGGCGAAGCCGTCCAGCCCGGGCAGCATCACATCGAGCAGGACCAGGTCATAATTGGCGGCGGCGGCTTTCTGCAGGGCCTCCGGGCCGGTGTGCGCCTGGTCGCAGCGGTGCCCGACCAGGCGCAGGTTGGCGGCCATCAGGTCATTGATGGCGCGCTCGTCCTCAGCGATCAAGATCGTAGCCATAAGCGTCTGTTCCTCGTTGCACAGTTTGTGGGCGGGGCATTTTTGTATAAAGCCCCATCTGTTTATTATAACGAGGTTTGTATCGAACTTGTTACAAAAGAACGCGCCCACCGCCCCAAAAGGGCAAAATCGGCGCGTTTTGCATGGATATTGCGGTCCCGGGGCTCCCCTCACCCGCCCATGCGGCGGTCGCGGCGGGCGTACTCGGCCAGGGCCTCGTCAAAGGCGGCTTTGTCAAAATCGGGGAACAGCGTCGGCGTGAAGTAGAACTCCGCATAGGCGCACTGCCACAGCAAAAAGTTCGACAGCCGCTGCTCGCCGCTGGTGCGGATCATCAAATCGACCGGTGGCAGGTCGCTGTACAGGTGGCGCTCCATCGTCTTTTCGTCGATGTCCTCGGGCTGCAGCGTCCCGGCCCGGACTTCGCGCGCGATGGCCTTGGCCGCGTCGGCCAGCTCGGCGTGGCCGCCGTAGTTCAGGCAGAAGTTGACAACGCCCTTGTCCTTGTCGCGCGTTGCGTCCATCATGTAATCCATCGCGGCCAGCACGCGCGGCTGCAGGTTTTCGCGCCGGCCGCTGAACAGGATGCGGCAGCCGCGCTCGATCATCTCGTCGGTCATGGCGCGGTAGTTGTTGACAAGCAGGTCCATCAAAAAGTTGACTTCCTTGCTGTCGCGGTGGAAGTTCTCGGTGGAAAAGACGTACAGGCTCAGCGTGTGCACGCCGCAGTCCTTGATGGCGTAGCGCGTGATCTCGGTCAGGCGGTCAAAGCCCGCCTTGTGGCCCAGGCTGGCGGGCAGGTGGCGCTGTTTGGCCCAGCGGCGGTTGCCGTCCACGATCAGGGCCACATGGGCGGGGATGCGTTTTTCTTCCGGCATGGTGTCCTCCTTGTCTCGGCCGCGGCGCAGCGGCCGGGCCTGTGTGCGAACAGTTTTGAGCAAAGCGGCCTGCGGCCGCCTTTATGCGTTTTCCGGGTCCGGCTGCGGGCCTACCACCTCCGGCGGGGTCTGGCCCGGGTGGGCGCGCCGCCAGGCCAGGAAGGCGTCCAGCAGCACGGCGGCCGAGACCGAATCCAGCCGCTGCTTGCGCTTTTGGCCGAAGGTATCGTTCCCGGCCAGGATGGCCGCGGCCGTGACGGTGGTGCGGCGCTCGTCCCACAGCGCGACCGGCAGGCCGCAGGCGTCGGCCAGGCGCTGCGCAAAGCGGCGGGTGCGCGCGGCGCGCGCGCCCTCGCTGCCGTCCATGTTTTTGGGCAGGCCCAGCACCACGCCCCCGGCTTTTTCGCGGCAGACAACGGCCGCCACGGCCTGCGCGGCGCGGTTCATGCTTTTTTCTTCGATCTGTGGGGTGATGGGGGCCGTCACCAGCTCCCCGGCGTCGCACCCGGCCAGGCCGGTGCGCGCGTCCCCATAGTCAACGGCGATCCATTTCATCGGGCGGTCCTCCTTTTCACAGGCCGGGCAGCGCGCGGCGCAGCCGCCGCGCCAACCACGCGGCCGCGGCGACCTTGGCGGCGTCGCCGGGCAGATAGGGCAGCACGCACAGGGCCAGGCTCTGCCAAACACTGTTGCCGCTGACGGCCACAAACCACACGGTACCCAGCGCATAGCACCCCAGGCAGCCCGCGGCCATGGCCGCGCACAGCCGCGCGAACCCGGCCTGCCGCCCGGCCAGCACGGCGGTGAGCAGCGCCGCCAGCAGGTACCCGGCGGCATAGCCGCCCGTGAGCCCGAACAGCGCCGCCGGGCCGCCGGAAAGCCCCGCCAGCACCGGCACACCGGCCGCCGCCAGCAGCAGGTAGACCGCCTGGCTGGCCGTGCCCCACACAGGGCCCAGCAGCGCCCCGCCCAGGCAGACGGCCAGCAGCGCCAGGTTGACCGGCACGCCCCAGGGCATGGGCAGCGCGATCTGGCTGCACACGGCGGTCAGGGCGGCGAAAAATGCGCACAGCGTCATGCGCTGCAGGCGGGTGTGCGGGGTCGTTTGCATAAGGGGCTCCTTCTTTTGTTTGTGTTGTTGGGGGCGGGAGGTTTTTATCGGGTCAGCTCCCAGAAAGCCACGGCCGCCGCGGCGGCCACATTGAGCGAATCGACGCCGCGGTGCATCGGGATGCGCGCGGTATAATCACAGGCCGCGACGGTCTCGGGGCGCAGGCCGTCTCCCTCGGCGCCCAGCAGCATGGCCAGGCGCGGCGCGGCGCGCAGCGCGGGCGCGTCGATGGGCAGGCTGTCGTCCCGCAGCGCCAGCGCCGCCGTGGCAAAGCCCATGGCGCGCAGGCGGTCAAGGCCCGCGCCGGGCCAGGCGGCCGCCGTCTCGCCCAGGCGCGCCCAGGGCAGCGCAAACACCGTGCCCATGCTCACGCGCACGGCACGGCGGCACAGCGGGTCGCAGCAGCCGGGGCTCAGCAGCACCGCGTCGACGCCAAGCGCCGCGGCGCTGCGGATAATCGCGCCGACGTTGGTGGAATCGGCGATGTCTTCCAGCACCGCCACCCGGCGCGCCCCGGCGCAGACCTCCTCCGGCGTGCGCGGGGCCGGGCGGCGCATGGCGCACAGCACACCGCGCGTCAGCGTGTAGCCGGTCAGCTGCGCCAGCAGCGCGCGCTCGCCGGTGTAGACGGGGATGTCCCCGCAGCGGGCGAGCAGGCCGCGCGCGCCGCCCTCGATCCAGCGGCGCTCCATCAGCAGCGAGACCGGCTGCAGCCCGGCGTCCAGCGCGCTGGCAATGACCTTGGGGCTTTCGGCAACGAACACCCCGCGCGCCGGTTCCACGCGGCTGCGCAGCTGCGCTTCGGTCAGGCGGGCGTAAACGTCGAGCCCCGGGTCGTCCAGGTTTTGCAGTTCAATGATGCGCATGGCGTTACCGGTCGAAGGTGGTGGAAAGCGTCGTGGACCAGCTTTCGCCTTTGGCCAGGCTGGCCGCGCAGGGGCGCTGGTCCCACGCGAGCGGGCCGTTCTCCTCGCCGGGCAGGCTGTGCCACGGCTCGATGCACACGAACCGCCACGGCTTGGCGTTGGCGGACGACCAGATCAGCACATAGGGGTAGCCCTCGATGTTGCAGCACACCTGGCGGCCGCTGTCTTTCTCGACAAGGGCGAGGGTGTGGCTGCGCAGGTTGACCATGCAGTGGCTGTCGTTGTCGAACAGCGTTTCGGTCAACGGGATGGTCTTTGTGTTGCGCGCCAGGTAATAATCGGTGCCGTTGAGCAGGCCGTCCGGCCGGGCGCTGACGCACAGCGGGCTTTCGAGCGCGTCAAAGCGGAACTCATAGTCGGTGATGGTGTGCGCGCCGTCAAACGGCACGTTGAACGCCGGGTGGTAGCCGATGCCGAAGCGCAGCTCCTCCTCCGCCGGGTTTTCCACGCACAGCGTGTGGTGCACGGTTTTGCCCTCCAGCCGGAAGGTCGAGCGCAGCACGAACGCATACGGCCATTTGGCCAGCGTTTCCTCGTTTGCGCGCAGCTCCAGCACAAGCGTATCGGCCTCCTGCCGCACAAGCGCATGTTCCACATCGCGGGCAAAGCCGTGCTGGCCGCCCGCATAGGTCCGGCCCTTGGCCTCCAGCCTGCCGCCGGTCAGCTTGCCGGTGTAGGGGAAAAGGATCGGCGCATGCCGCCCCCAGACCGCGGGGTCCGCCTGCCAGAGCATCTCGGCCCCGGTGCGCTTGTTGACGGCGCTGACCGCCTCGGCCCCGTGGCTGTCCACGGTCAGGCGCAGTTCGTCATTTTCGATTGTATAACGCATAAAGATACCTCCTGAAACGGTATGGGATCACATTGAAAGGCAAAAATGCCCGGGCGCCGGTTCCCCCGGCGCGCGCATGTTTTTAACCAGTATACCGCACCCGCCGCCAAATGAAAAGCCCGCTGCGCCCGCCCGCCGAAAATTTCTTGCATCCGGGCCCGCGTTGTTGTATAATCATTCATACATACTGTAATTTTATTCGTTTTAAAGGAGCGCACCATGGACTACCAGACTTTCAAAGGGCGGGATTTCCTGACCCTGCTGGACTATACCCCCGCCGAGATCGCCGCGCTGCTGGCGCTGGCGGCCGGCCTCAAGGCCAAAAAGAAAGCGGGCGTGCCGCACGACAGCCTGCGCGGCAAAAACGTCGCGCTGATTTTTGAAAAAACATCCACCCGCACACGCTGCGCGTTCGAGGTTGCGGCGCACGACCTTGGCATGGGCACGACCTACCTGGACCCCACCGGCAGCCAGATCGGCAAAAAGGAATCCATTGCCGACACCGCGCGCGTTTTGTCCGAAATGTTCGACGGCATCGAGTACCGCGGTTTCGGCCAGGCCATTGTGCAGGAGCTGGCAAACTATGCCGCCGTGCCGGTGTGGAACGGCCTGACCAACGAGTATCACCCCACCCAGATCCTGGCCGACTTTTTGACGCTGCAGGAGCATTTCGGCCGCCTGGCGGGCCTGCGCTTCGTCTATTTGGGCGACGCGCGCTACAACATGGGCAATTCGCTGATGATCGGCTGCGCCAAGATGGGCCTGCACTTTACGGCCTGCGCGCCCAAAGCCTACTGGCCGGACGCGGCCCTTGTGGAACGCTGCCGCGCCTTTGCCGCGGCGAGCGGCGGCAGCGTGACGCTGACCGAGGACACCGCCGCCGTGGCCGGGGCCGATGTGCTGTACACCGACGTGTGGGTGAGCATGGGCGAGCCCGAGGCGGTCTGGGCCGAGCGCATCGCGGCGCTGGCCCCCTACCAGGTCAACGCCGCGCTGATGGCCGCCGCCGGGCCGCAGGCCGTGTTCATGCACTGCCTGCCCGCCTACCACGACCACAAAACGGCCGTTGGCAAGGAGATGGGCGAAAAGTTCGGCCGCGACGCCATGGAAGTGACCGACGAAGTGTTCGAGGGTCCGCAGTCGCTCGTGTTTGCCGAAGCCGGCAACCGCATGCACACGATCAAAGCCGTCATGGCCGCAACGCTGGGCGGCGTTTGAGCAACGTGCGGTGGGCGTGAACGAATGGCCGCAACCGCCCGGGCGGCCGTAGGGCGGGATGCCCCCATCCCGCCGCACCCCGCGGCGGCGCAAGGCGCCATTTTTGAAATTGCCAATGTGCGGCGGGCGTGAACGCCCGCCCTACAGGGCCGGGCAAACACGGCGGCCAACCGGGAAAATGCCCCCCGCCGCACCGCCCCCCCTGTAGGGGCCGATTCCATATCGGCCCGGGGACCCCGCCGCATCGCAAGGCTTGCGGGAGGGGCATGCCCCTCCCCTACAAACCGTGGCAAACGCCCAACCAAACGGGATGGCCTCAAGCATCCGGGCGGCCGTAGGGCGGGATGCCCTCATCCCGCCGCACCCCGCGCCGCCGCAAACACCCGCGGGCAGATAGGAAACCCGCCCCTGCGGCCAGCGGCGGCGTGCCGCATACAAACAAACAAAAACCGGCAGCCCGCGCGGGGCTGCCGGTTTTGTTTGCAGGATGGCCTTAATTACAGCTCGATCTTGCCGAACATGGCGAAATCGTCGCCGTCGTCGTGGATACGGTGGGTCGTGGCCGGGGCCTGGGGCTTGGCTTCGGGGTCGCGCGGGGCGTCGGCGAACTCACGCGCGGGCACGCTGGACGGGCGCGGGCCCTTGCCATAGCCGCGGGGTCCGCGGCCGCCCTCGCGGCGGCCATTGCCGCGCCCGTTGCCGCGACCGCGGCGGTCGTCGCGGCGGGGGCCGCGGCCGTCACGGCGGGGGCCGCGGCGGCGGCCGGCGCTCTCACGGTCGGGCAGGTTGCTGGCGTCGGGGTCGGTCGAATAAATGACGACGCGGCGGTCGTTGCCTTCGCCCTTGCTCTCGCTGCGCACGCCCTCGATGGCCGAGATGGCGGTGTGGATGATGTGCCGCTCATACGGGTTCATCGGCTCCATCTCGTAGCAGCAGCCGGTGCGCTGCACGCGCTCGGCAATGCGGCGGGCCAGGGCGTACAGGTCGCCCTCGCGCTTGCCGCGGTAGCCGCCCACGTCGATGCCCAGCTTGACATAGGGGCCGTCCATGCGGTTGACGACAAGGCTCGCCAGGTAGGACAGGCTCTCCATCGTCTCGCCGCGGCGGCCGATCAGCGCGCCGAGGTGCTCGCCCTGCACGCGCAGGATGGTGGCTTCGCCCTGCTTGACGGCGCTGAAGGCAAAGTCCTTCGCGCCCAGCAGCGTGAAGATGGGCGTCAGATAATCGACGGCGGCCTGCAGCTGCTTGTCGGCGGCAATGTCCAGCGGCGTCTCGGCGGCGTCCGCCTCCGCAGGCGCGGGCGCCGGGGCTTCGGCGCGCTCGGCCGCCGGGGCTTCGGCGGGGGCCGGCGCGGGCGCGGCGGGCGTTTCCGGCGCGGCGGGCGCGGGCTGGGCGGCCGGGGCCGCGGGGGCTTCGGGCTCCTCCACCGTCACCCGGACCTTGGCCGGGATGCTCTTGAACAGGCGGCGGGCCGGGAACTCCAGCACTTCGTAGCTGACGCCCAGGTCGTCGCGGTCGACGCCCAGCGCGCGGCAGGCGGCCTCGACAGCCTCCTCCACGGTCTTGGCGGTCATTTCGATCTCACGCATGGTGACTTCCTCCCTTATCTGCCCCGTTGGGGGCTTTCTTTATTCCGGCGGGGTCCTGGCCCCGCGTTTTGTGCCTGTTTCCGCCTTACTTTTTGCGGCGGCCTTTCGCGGCGGCCTTCTCGGCCTCGATCGCCTCTTTCTCGGCCGGGGTCAGCGGCGTGGTGCGGTCGTCCGCATATTTGGCGGCGTCCAGTTCGCGCGCCTGGGCCATGCGCATCTTGTTGAGCTCATAGCGGTTGACCTTTTTCTCCACAACCTCGCCCTTTTCTTCAACCTGCACGGTGGTCATGGCCTTTTTGGCCGCTTTCTTGGCGGCGAGCTCGGCCTCGTACTCGGCCTTGAACTTGTCCGGGCTGTAGATGCGGTAGGTCAAAAAGCTCTGGCCCAGCTGGCAGATGTTGGAAGCCGTGTAGTACAGGCAGAAGCCGACGGGGGCGGAGAAGCAGAACCAGACGAACATCAGGTTCATGACCCACATCATAACCTTCATACTGCCCTGCATCTGGCTGCCCATGCCGGACAGCTTGTTGGTGACGGCATAGGACAGGATCATGGTGGCCGAAGCGAGGATCGGGAACACAACGAGCGGGGAAAGCTGGAACCCGGCGGTGCCCAGCATGTTCATGCCCAGGAACGTCGTGTTGAAGTCCTGGATCTTGGTCAGCTGTTCCGCGGTCAGGGCGCTGCAGGTGGCCCCGCCCTGGATGGCGCTGATGAGCTGGCTCTGCATCATGGTCACGTTGTTGGTGGCGATGCCGAGCTGCTCGCAGGCAGCGGTGATGCTGTCCACCGAAAGGCCCAGGATGTACTGCGCCGGGCGGTAGACGACCTCGATGATGCCGAACATCACAAGGAAGTTGACGAGCATCGGCAGGCAGCCGGACATCGGGTTATAGCCGAGCTCCTGCTGCATCTTCATCAGCTCTTCGCTCTGCTTTTCCCGGTTGTTCTTGTACTTTTCCTGGATCTCATTGAGCAGCGGCTGGTACACCGACATTTTGGCCGTCGATTTCTGCTGCTTGATGGCCAGCGGCAGCATGGCCACGCGCACGAGCACGGTGAATACGATCATCGTGACCGCATAGTTGGGGATGAGCTGATACAAAAGCGCCATCAGCGGGCCGAGGATAAACGCGAGAAAACCCATAGTCATTCCATTCCGCCCCGGCTGCGCCCAAGGCAATTAGATTTTTTATATCGTAGGTCTTTACCGCGCAGGGCAAAGACATGAGAAGCAAAGGAAACAAACGCCCCGCGCCCTATTTTTCGCGCGTGAGGCGGCGGTCCGGGCTGCGCCAGCGCCCTTTGGGCGGCACGGGGTCGAACCCGAAACGCCCGAGCGGGTTGCAGCGCAGAATGCGCCAGACCGCCAGCACCGTGCCCTTGAGCGCGCCGTGCGTTTGCAGCGCCTCGACGGCGTACTGGCTGCAGGTGGGCACAAAACGGCAATGGCGCCCCAGATGCGGGCTGATGTGCCGCTGGTACAGGCGGATCAGCCGCACGAGCGCCGCCGCGATCACGGCCTGTCCCCCGGCGCGGCCGGGGGCGGCGGGGCGGGCTGCGGCCTGCGCACCGGCAGGCCGGCTTTTTTCAGCAGCACGGCCAGCGTGCGGCTGACCTGCGTGCTTTTCAGGTGGGGCGTGCGGGCGCGCGCCACTAAGATTATATCATATCCGCCGCTGTTTGGCGAGAGGTTTTCCGCCAAAGCGGCGCGCATCACGCGGCGGGCGCGGTTGCGCTGCACGGCGCCGCCGACCTTTTTGGTGGCGGTCAGCCCCACGCGCGTGACGCCCAGGCGGTTTTTGGCCACATACAGCACCAGATGCGGGTGCACATAGCTTTTGCCGCGGGCGTACAGGCGGGTGAATTCCCGGTTTTTGTTCAATACGCGGTATTTCATAAATTCTACCAAAAAAGGCCGCTGAATGTTCATTTCAGCGGCCTTCGTGCTTTAGTTTTGCAATTGCCCTTCGATCAGACGGTCAGGCTCTTGCGGCCCTTGGCGCGGCGGCGGGCAATGACCTTGCGGCCGTTCTTGCTGGCCATACGCTTCAAAAAGCCATGGACGCGGCTGCGCTGACGCTTTTTGGGCTGGAAAGTCTGCTTCATCTTGCTTTTCCTCCTTTATACGCGGTCTCCCCTGTTTGGGTATCCTGGAAATTTGCTTCCGGCGTTGCCCGTGCATGGGGGCAGCCTTGCAGACACTTATTATAGCGGATAAAAGCACGCCTTGTCAATCCCTTTTTGCGGGATTTTTTCAAAACGCGTCTTATTCCTGCGCGGCCAGCAGCGCCGCGCCGATCACGCCCGCGCGGTAGCCCAGCGTGCAGCTGACCAGGCGGGTCTTTTTTTCGGCATACGCCGCGCCGAACACCATCGGCTCATACTCGGCGCGCAGCGGGGCCAGCAAGGCCTCGCCCTGGTTGGCGACGCCGCCCGAAAGCCCGACGACCTCCGGGAAGAAGATGTTGACAAGGTTGGCGATGCCCACGGCCAGGTGGTGGATATACTGCCCGACCACCGCCGCGGCCACGGCGTCGCCCGCGTCGCGCGCGTCGAACACGGTGCGCCCTTCCACGGTATCAAGCCCGGCCAAGCGCCACAGCGCGCTTTCGGGGTGGGCCTGCATCGCTTCGCGCGTCATGCGGATCAGCGCCGTGGCGCTGGCGTAGCTCTCAAGGTCCCCGCGCCGCCCGCAGGTGCACAGCGGCGCGTCCTTTGTGTCGCAGATGACCATATGCCCCGGTTCGGCCGCCGCGCCGGTGTAGCCGGTCAGCAGCTTGCCGCCCAGCACGATGCCGCCGCCCACGCCGGTGCCCAATGTCAGGATCACGGCGCTGTCCGCGCCTTTGGCGCACCCGGCCAGCGCTTCGCCCAGCGCGGCGGCGTTGGCGTCGTTGGCAAGGCGCACGGGCAGGCCGGTGGCGGCTTCCAGATAGTCGCTCATCGCAAAATCCGCCCAGGCAAGGTTGTTGGAGTACAGCACCCGCCCGCTGCGGTCGTCCACCGTGCCGGGGCAGCCCACCCCAACGCCGCCGATGTCGCTGCGGCCCGCAGACAGCTGCAGGCACAGCGCCGCGATGTCGTCGCACACAGCCTCGGCCGTGCGCGGCAGGTTGGTGGGGCGGCTGGCTTCCTGCAGGATATTGCCCTGCGCGTCCACCAGCGCCACCTTGATGTTGGTGCCGCCAAGATCTACACCCAGATACAACATAACGGATCGTCTCCTTTTTTTAAGGCAGCACCGCACAATTGCTGAGGCAAGCGCTGTCGAATCACCCATCA
>ERZ1643251.1721-NODE-1721-length-24196-cov-12.816702_pt1 | contig 24196 bp, 22 predicted proteins | sample MGYA00579261_ERZ1643251 | MGnify/ENA primary metagenome ERZ1643251 (study PRJEB29033, sample SAMEA4952267) | chicken gut metagenome | biome: Broiler Chicken; feature: Gastrointestinal Tract; material: Caecum | place: Ireland | collected 2018 | study: Broiler... | reverse complement strand
CAAACTTGTCCGATGCGTATAACTTATTCAGCGTCGCAAGTTCACGCTCTCTGCCAATAAACATGACCGGTGTCCTCCCATCTGTCGATAGATTCGCTGTATATAGTATATCACAAAACGAAAATTAGTCAAGTATGATTCGGCAAATTGTGATTGACTAATTTGCTTTTATGAGATTAGAAAACAAAGCAGGTGCAAGAATTCAAACTCCTGCACCCGCTTGTCAATTCAATGGTTTCTATGTGAAAATCATCTCTGCATTTACAACTTCGTTGAAAGGTTCTCGAATGTTATTCATCCTCCTTACCCACACCATTGGATTTTCCGCTTTAAGCTGTTCGGTAACACCTTCTCTTTCAGCATATTCTTTTACCAGCCGAAGAAAAAGGGACTGTGCTTCTTTCTCAACATCAGCAAGGTGGGAACGGAGCTTGCCGGAAGTGAGCAGATTGTAGTACAGGATTTTATGATGCTGCTTTAGATACTGTCTGCGGCGCTGTGCCCACACGCCGATGGGACGTTCTTCTTTGGCGAGTAATGTAAGGTTAGGCAGACAATAGTCGCCCTGCATGGTGTATGTACCGCCCATTTGTTCAAATATTGTTTTAGCCATAATGGATAACCTCCTTTGATACCGTCATTGTACCAAAGGAGGTTTTCGTTTGCGAATGTACGATTTTAATTATCGCACGTTGCACATTGAAAAAATTAGTCAACTACAATTTAGTCAATCTTAATTGATCAAATTGCGCTTCGGCAGACCTTTCATTCTTTCAGATAGCTTTCAAAAGGAGCGTCATCGTTGCAAAAGGTATCAAAAATCATTTTAGCGCCGAGACGGAAGCCGACAAGAAAGGAATCAAGGCCGGTATCGCCCATCAGCTCTCCATAAGCGTTGCAGAAATCGAGGAACAGCGCCTTATCCTCGCCGCTTAAACGCTCGGTCAGCTTTTCCTCTATCTCGTTTATATCTTTTGAAACCTTAAGATTATGACTGCCCTTTCGGTATCCTCTTGCCTGCGGATCAACATTTCCGTAGTACAGCTCTTCTAAGAAATTTGCCACTACTCCGCACCTCCTTCGCTGTCTGCTGTGTGCAGATCACGGATTTTCCGCCAGCTTGAAAAGCCTTGTAGAGTACGGATGTGCCACGGTGATTTGCGGGTGATGGTGCGAAAGTAGGTGGAACAGAAAAACTCCACCAGATAGACCTTCGGGATGTGGTTGACATTGTTTTTCCGGAAAGACTTGATGTGTCCTTGGTTGCACCAGTTGTTGATTGAAGTTTTTCCGTAGCCGGTGATTTTGGAAATCTCCTGCGTAGTCAGCACATCGGGATAACAGGAGAGCAGCTCGGTATAATACAGACGCAAATGCTCTCGCACGATTGGGGGAACCTGTTCCTCCATCTGGACAGTATAATCGCCTTTGTACCAGCCCGCCGGGGCGGAGTAGCTTTCGGGGAACACCTTGCGGTTTTCCAGATAGGCAATGACATCTTCCTTTTTGATTTTGTAGCAGCGTGTTTTCCTGCCCGTGTACTCGCAGGGGATTTTCCCGCTTTGGAGCAGGTACAGGGCGGTGGATTTGCTGATGTGGCAAATGCGATACAGCTGATCCTTCGTGATCACATCGGGAACAGCGTCCCAGTTGATTGCGTTTTCTTTCATGACAATACACCTCATATCTTGATAAGCTTTGTCGGTATTCGAACCGTCCGTGTATTGCCTTTTCATTTTTGTTCTTTCCGTTCTTTCCGCAGTTCTTTCCAAAAGCGGAAAAATCGCTGATTGGAACCGATGGGCGATTTCTCAGCATTTTCAGGCGATTACTTCAAAAAACCCAGATTTCATGCGGGTTTGCGGGCGTACAAGGCTGACTGAAACTGACAGGAGAAACCATGTAATTAACAGACGGCGGGAAAACTCGAAATCAGGTAGTCCTCACGGGCTCGTGGGTTCGAATCCCACCCGCTCCGCCATCGAAAAATCCAGTAACCATGCGGGTTTCTGGATTTTTTCTTTTTTGTGCCCGCTCCAAAAATCACCCGATTTTGGGCTGTTCTTTCCATAATTTTGGAAAGAACAGCTTTTCGCTTTATTCCCCGCTTTTTTCTGCGCTTTGCTCCCATCTGCTGCCGAAATCTCCCGCTTCGGGAAGGGGCATACCGCTCACCATCGCCTGCGCCGAGGAGAGTTTCGAACTGTAATCCAGATGGGCGTAAATGTTTGCCGTGGTGGAAAAATCCGAGTGTCCCAGCCAGTCCTGAATCTGCTTGAGCGGCACGCCGTTGGCAAGCAAGAGGGATGCGCAGCTATGCCTTAAATCGTGAAAGCGAATGTGCCGCAGGCCGTATTTTTTTAACAGCGCGCTGAAATGCTGTGTCACATAACTCGGCCGAATCAGCTCGCCTAATTCATTGACACAGACGAAGTCGTCATACTTCCGGTTGTAGCTTCCTTTGAACAGCCTGCGGAACATGTCCTGCTTTTCCTTTTCCTCGGTCAGCATTTCATACACCGGGTCGGGCAGGGGAAGGGTGCGCCGACTGGATTTGTTTTTCATTTCCTCTTCGGGCCGGACGATCACTTTGCCGTTTTCTTTATACTCCACGATTTTCGTGTCCAACAGAACGGTTTTCTTCTCCCAGTCAATCCGCGACCAGCGAATCCCCAGCGCTTCGCTTCGCCGAAGGCCCATGCCGCCGGCTAAAAGAATCGCCGGATAGATTACGTCGGTCCGCGCCAGTTCCAACAGGGTGACCAGTTCCTCTTTGCTGTAATTCGCGCCGTGGAATTTGTTTTTCTTCGGACGGTCAATGCGGTCAAAGGGGTTGACGTCAATCATGCCGTCTTTGAACGCCTGCTTAAACGCGCGGTGCAGAATGGCGTGATAGTGAATTACCGTGTTTGGGACAACGCCGTCCGCAAAGAGCGTCCGGTAAAAATCTTCAACATCTTTCACAGTAAGATTGCCGACGGTCAGGTGGCTTCGTGCGGAAAAATACCGCTGAATCTTACCGTAAATCATGGAGTGGTAGCTTTCAATGGTGTTCTTCTGGAGGTCCGGCTGTATCTTTTTTAGAAAGCCGCACATATATTCAAAAATCGGAACATCAGACGCCGGACGGTTGCCGCGCGCCTGCCGTTCGGCGTATTCCTCCTCAAACTGTTTGACCACCGCGCGGAAGGCTTTGTTGACTTTGGATTTGTTGCTTCCTTCCGGCAGGCCCAGAGAGCGCCAGACCGGTTTGCTTTTTCCGTTTTCTTTTGTCTGGATTACGGCGTAGAGCCGTCCTTTTTTACGCTGTACGCTTGCAGGAAGGGTGTTTGCCAGTGCCATATTTCTTTGCTCCTTTCTTGTTTTTCTTCTCCACGACACACACAGTATCACAAGTGTTTTGCGAAGTCCAGACAATATTTGAAGCCATTTTCGTGAAAGTCATAACGGGGTGCGAAGCGGCTTTTTCGCCCTGGCGAAGATATTTTATCAACTCCGATTTTGCGATTCTGTTTTCTCTGCCGACTTTTACAGCCGGGAGTTTTCCCTCCGCAATCAGCTTATACACCGTCTTGGTGCTGACGCGCAGAATCTCCGCCGTTTCTTTTACATTCAGTGCGGCTGGATAGCCGCACAGAGACTTTGTGATTTCCTTTTTGCTCATAAATAATCCTCCGTATTTTCTTCTTGTTCCTTTTCAAACCGATTGTCGTTCAGTAGCGCCTCCAAATCAATTTTGCCGCGCATCTTCGCCACGCGGACGTTTGCAAACCGCCGGAGCAGTTCGAGGTCGTCCGGGGTCCATTGGGTATCCTGATAGGCAATGATCTGACACAGCATGTCGAGCATAACGGCATAGCGGTAAAGACTTTTGGAGAGCCGCGAAGCAATCGGACGGACTTCGTCGCGAATCGCCTGTGACAGTTCCTCAGTCAGCAGTTTGCCGTGCGCACCTGTGATCAGCTTGTCGATATAAAATTCCAGTGCCTTCGAGACAAAATCAGAAAAAGATTTTGCGCCCGCCTCTCCAAACAGAATTTCACATCGCCTCTCTAGTTCTTCGTCCATATAAACTGTCTTTCTGACAGCATTTTTGTTTTCGTTCATATTCGTTTTCCTTTCTTGTTTTTGCTTACTGCCGGCTGTATTGCACACCCCGAAAAGGGGGCAGACACGGCGGCTTTTGCCCGCTTGTCACACAATCGGGGTGTGATAACTTCTTTATAAGCCCTTTCGTCATACTGCACAACCCGTCTTTATAAACCCTTTATTTTCGGCGGGAATTCCCGACCGGCACTGCCGGACGGTGTCGTCCGGGGCGGTGTGCAACGCCGTCCCTTTCTCCTGCTTCTTTTCGACCGCCTGTGAGGGCGCGGTGCTTTACACCGTTTGTGCATAATACACGATGCCTTATTTACGCACCGCGGGCAAGACTGAACAGCTGTTGATAAATTATTTCCTGACGGTCTAAGATTTCTTCCCATTCCGGGCAGCCGTCTTTTGCATTTTTGCAAACCGCTTTTTGTATTTCTGTCAAGGTTTTTAATATAATCTTTACTTGTTCGGTTTTCGCTGTCTGCGCCGGCAGAGCGGACAGTAAAATATAATCGGTAACCGACAGTTTTCGTTTTGCGGCGCCGGCTTTTATAAGGCTTTTTTCTTCTGCTGTCAGTCGTATCGTCAGGCTTTCGGTGCGGGTTCTCTGGTTTTTCATTTGTGCACCTCCCGCGTTTCAGGAACGCAAGGAACGAAAGTGCCGCAAGTTTCACCGCACATTTCCTTTGCGTCCTTTACGGCACTTTCGTCACCGGCAGAAGAAAAATAGATTTTCAAATACCGCTGTCCGTTCGAGCGGCTGTTTTCATAAAACACACCGTTTTCTTCAAGTTCATAACGGTGTCGGTTCATCATCTGTTTAAGCGATTTCACCGATAAATCAAACCCGGAATATGAAAAAAACTGCTCCGCAAATTCCGTGTTGCTTCCGAAATATTTTTTTGTAACCTTCATAAAAACAATCAGCGCGGTCATTTCTTTCGGCAGAAGAATCTGCGGATTTTCGAGGCTGTCGGAAACCACTTCCCACAAACATTTTTCTTTATTGAAACGAAGTTCAATCTCGCGGTAATCAATATCCCTTCCGGTGCAGAAGAGCGTGGCGCCGTTCTGACTGCGGCGGCTTACGTCTAAGATATACGCCGCGTCCGCCGCACCGCTGATTCCGGTTGAACCGGAAAGTTTATTCAACGGGTCGCTGTCGCCCTGCTTGCGAAGATGGTGGACAAGAAGAATTGTGATTTTCAACTCGTCCGCCAGCGCTTTTAATATGCGGATTTCCTGATAATCGTTTCCGTAAGAAATATCGGTGTCGCTTTTCCGAACAATCTGAAAGGTGTCGATTGCCGCAATCACGGTGTCCGGGTGGTCCGATACAAATGCTCTGATTTGGTCGCAGAGCCCTTCCGCCATTGTCTTTGCGCAAACGGCGAAGAAAATATTCGGCGGCACTTCGTCGGTAATGCTGTTGAGCCGTTCCTGAATGCGCGCGTAGCTGTCTTCCAGGCAAAGGTACAGCGCCGTGCCGCGTTTCGTTTCCATATTCCAGATTGCTTCGCCTTTGGCAATGCGGACGCACAAATCCAGCACCAGCCAGGACTTCCCGATTTTCGGCGCGCCGCCGAGAATGCAAAGTCCCTGCGGCAGGAATGTTTTTACGGCATACGCGGTCGGTTCCAGCCGCATATCCATCAGTGTTTCACCGTCGATGACAGTGAGTTTTTCATTTTCTTTCACAGACTTATTTCTCCTTTTCGTTTTCGCTGTTGTTTCCGATTTTCTTTCTGCCGGCGAAACACCCATATCTGTCATCAACTCCTTTCTTTAAACCGGGGCTTTTCAGAAAAAGCGGTGCGGCGTGCCTGCCGCTTTGCGCCGCGGCTGTTTTGCTATCCGTGATGCTTTTTCTTTCCGCCTTCTTATGCTATAATTTTAGCAGACTGAATCAGAGAATAAATGGGAGAGTAATCTTCACGGTTTTTCATAAAGTTTACTTCAAGACACGGGGGAGGGTTTTAAATTATGTATCAACCATACGGACTGTATGTAACCGCAGAAACAGACGGCAGAATCAAAAGAAAGCTCGTCACAAAATCGGGAACGGAAACCTTGGATTCCGTTTCGATTCAGGACGAGCTGATGAATTTTTCCGCATACGATATGAGCACCTATTTGTATTTCATGAAAGAACTTGGAAAATACGCCGAAGTTATCACCGAAGGCATTTACGAAAACAACGGCGAAATCCATATGGACAATTTTGATGCGTTTTTGGCTGAAGTCAATGTGTTTTTGGAAAGTCTGGAGTCCCAACCGATTATTCAGACGCTGACGCTGGCGTTTTTAGAAGACAACGTCAAGGAGGACGACGGCTCCGCTATGTTTGTGTGTGAAGCCGTGACGGAAATCGAATACTGCATTCAGGAACTGTACGCTTTCAAAATTGTACTTTACAATATTTTTCTCGATTATATGAAAGACGGAAAAATAGACGGCGAGCGTTATCCGTTTATGAACCATTCCGAATTTCAAACCCTTCATCTTTTCGACGGTTCTGTCCGAATCCAATATTTGTTCCGTGCACCCGTCAAGTATTATGTTTTTCTGCTGATGCAGTTTTTGTCGGAAAAGCCCATAATTGCACAGTGCGAAAACTGCGGCAATTTTTTCGTTCCGAAAACCAAAAAGAAGACGCTTTACTGTGACCGCATTGTTGCAGACGGAAAAACCTGCAAGCAGATTGCGCCCAAACAAAAGCATAAAAAACTGGCCGAAAACGACCCGGTGATTGAAGCCTACGACCGCACACGGCGAAAAATGTATAAGCGGCTGGAGCGCGCCGTCGATACGCCTTTTCAAAGCGTCCGGTATATGGACTATGAAATGTATGACACCTGGCTTCGCACTGCGCAGAACGCAAAGAAGGACTATATCGCCGGTAAGCTCACGGCAGAAGAAGCGCTTAAGAAAATTGAGGTTAAGGATTAAAAATGAATTGACCAATGAAAAAAGGCTGATGAAATCCACTGTTTCATTAGCCTTTTTTTGCTTGTCTAAAAACGGCATAATTCCCGCCGTTTAGAGGGTGCCTGTCTCTTGCCGATAACTTCTCTGCTTGTAGAGCATAAGCGCCCAAACGCGCACACAGGCGTTTTTAAGCGGGATTTCTCTGCCTGTGACGGAAGCACATTTACAACTTGTTTTTATGCAACATTTATTTCAGTCTTCATCTGCTTCCGCAATGTTGCACAGTCCCTCCACGGTCATTTTCATGCCGAGGCGGAACCCTTCTATAAAGGACCTAAGTTCAGAGGCACAGTGTATTTCACTTTCCGCATCTTTGCACTTCTGATAAATTTCCTTTTGCTGTACGCTGAGCGTTGCCAGCAGGTCGTTTTCGTTTTTCACCGCAAGACGGAGCAGTGCGGCTTCCCGGCCGGACTTATTCATGTCCCGCTCACTCGGATGAATATTGCCGTAATATAAATCCTCAAGCGTCGTCATCAGAATTTCCCTCCGCATGCAAAGAGAGCGGCTTTGCGTCGGTCATGCCCGATACAAAGTCGCCCTCTTGTTTCATTTGCTCCGCCGCTTGCAGCGTGTGTTTTACCGTGAGAAGTTCAAGCCAAAGCAGGCCGTCGTAACCGTCCGGAACGCCGTTCGTGAACAAATCCTTGATGACCGCGCCCATGATCCCGCCGGCACCGTATTTTTCACCGCCGCCCTCGCCGCGGTATAAATCTTCTATGCTGATTTTCGCCATAAGAACACCTCCTTTGCAACACAAACACATATCAAAAAAGAGGCAAAAAGTCCAGAGAAAAATACTTATCGCTGGATTGATTCATCAGGATTCACAATCAAAGTTAGGTGCGGCAAGTTTCTTTGCTTAATCAAATCAACCGCTTTCCGCTCTCTATACTCAAATGATATTATTAATCCGACGGTTCATCGGTTGTGACCGCCTGCAACAGCGCTGTACAGCCTTCTAAGATATCCCGATATGCCACATCGAAGCGGCGTGAATACCACGGGTCGGCGACATCGCCGCCGCGGTCTGTAAAGTCCATCAGCTTGCGTACCTTCCCGTCGGGGTCGCCGCCGAAAATACGAAGCATATTTCGAATGTTTGCGCTGTCCATGCCGACAAACAGGTCATATTTGTCATAATCGCTTTTTTTCAACTGTACCGCACGCTTGCCGCCGCACGAAATCCCGTGTTTTGCAAGCTCTGCCTTTGCTGGGGGATAGACAGGATTGCCCACACCGTTCCAAATTTCCTCGGTGCTGGTGGCAGAGGAAGCAATCACGAATCGGTCCGCAACGCCTTGCTTCTTTGCAAGGTCTTTCAAGATAAACTCCGCCATCGGACTGCGGCAGATATTGCCGTGGCAGACAAACAAAACTTTTATCATATCTCTTAAACTCCTTTAAAATACTGATTTGCCTTGATTTTACGCCAGTCTCCGGCATTTATGTGGCAGAGGCATTTTCATCTTATACCAGTATAACTTCGCATAAATCTGCTTATTTTAGCCATCAACTGTCGTAAATTTTGTCGTGAATTCAAAAGATTTACGCCACAGATATTTTACGGTACGCCGTGGGCTTCTCTGACTTTGTATCTGTTAATCTCCTCATTTCTTTCTTCGCGTCTTCAAATCCCACATAGGTATAAAAATTCAGCATTACAGAAATATCACTATGTCCCATAATATATTGCAGCGTCTTGGGATTCATTCCTGACTTGGCCATATTGCTGCAAAAGGAATGTCTGCAGACATGCGGCGTAACAAGCGGCATCTGAATCGTTATTATAGTTAAACCGGATGAAAGATTCGGAGGAGCAAAAACAGAATAATTCAGACGTTAAGGAGGCTTGTTATGCTCCCAGAAGAAATGTTATACGATGAAGTATTGCAACAAGCAGCAGAAAAATGTGCAGAAGCTATTATCGCTAGTCTGCCAGCTCCCCCAAAATGCAATCACAAGTTTTCCAAACGGTTCGAAGAAAAGATGCAGGCACTGCTCCGGCCAAAGACCGTCTGTATCATAAGCCCAGAGTATATATCCAAATAGCAAGAATGGCGGTGATCTCAGAATCATCGCCGTTCTATTATTCCGATGCTCAAATATTGTTTATTGCAATTATTCCGATTAAGTTGTATACTTTAGTTAGTTGAATTATGTTCCAAGTGGCGTTATATAAGAGGTGTATTCACGGGTTGTAATCTAGCAAATGCAGAAGCATGGGAAGATGTGTCTTTTCACATGGGAAAAAGCGCTGTGTTTTTATATCACATAAAAAAGAAGATGAAGAGGCAGCGACTGCTATTGGAGCCCTTTTAACCGATATTGTTGGAGTTAACATCTATCTGGATACTAAAGACTGCATATTGAAGGAAGCTGTAAGTGCTGATAATGATCAACTGATAGTAGAGTCTATTAAAAGAGGTTTAGTGTATAGTTCTGACCTGCTTTGTCTCAAATCTGACAAAACAAGACTCTCTTGGAGTGTTCCTTATGAAATCGGTTTTGTTGATAAACAGGAAATAGATATCGCTGCTTTAAACCTTAAAGATATTGAAGATATTCCATCATATCTAAAAACCAAAACGGCGCTATTCGATATCGAAGATTTTCTGCAGTATATCAGCAGATTAGGACCACACGGCTCTATTATGATCAAAGAGAACTATAGTCGTTTCTCTTAGTGCGATAATAGTGTATTAACAAAATTCATTGATTTGGGGGAATAAAATGTACAGTTATTATACTCAACGACATAAAGTTTTTATAAGCTTTTACCATCATGATGATCAAGAATATAAAGACTATATTGATAACTACTTAAGCCGGAATATCATTAATAAGTCTGTTATGGACGGAGAATATAGTACCGACAACAGCGATGCATACATTAAGCGTTTAATTCGTGAGGACAAAATTAGTGATTCATCCGTTGTTGTGGTGTTGGTTGGTCCAAACACAAAGAACAGAAAACACGTCGACTGGGAAATATACGCCGGGCTTCGTCCAAACATTAATGGCAATTCAGGTCTTATCGGTATTTTCTTACCGACTGTACGTAAGGCACCAAATGGTAGCTACTATTATGCGGATATGCCAGCAAGATTGGCTGATAATATTAAATCTGGATATGCGGATTTTTATGATTGGAACTATGCAATTTCTCATTTTGATACCATCATAGAAAAAGCATTTAATAATAGGGCATCTCGCCGGAATCTGATCGATAACTCTCGACCTCAGATGCAACGGAATTTGGGGGTATAAACGTGGAAATATTCGGCGTAGAGTTTGAGAGTTGGAATGTTGTGCTTCTCAGGCTTAACTGGTTTTCAATCATTCTACTTTTCGTGATTATTTTTGTTGTTTCTTGGATATACAGCGTTGTAAATAACCGTATTAACAGAAAGTCAATCACAATCGATGAGATTAACTTGGGCATCGGTGATAGCAGCGTAAAACTAACGTACAACAAAAAAGACCAAGAAATTGCATACAAATTGTGGGTTGAACTGAGCACAAGGAAAATCGGCCTGATGTTTGATAAAGAGCATGATGTTATCACCGAGGTGTATAACTCTTGGTATGAATTCTTTAAAATCGCAAGAGAACTTCTCAAAGATATCCCTGCAAGCAGATTGCCTTACTCTAATGATTTGATTGTGTTGACGGAAAAAGTCCTGAACAAAGGACTTCGCCCTCACTTAACAACTTGGCAAGCAAAGTATCGTAAATGGTATGAAAAAGAACTGCTCAATAATACCGAAGATACCCCACAGGATCTCCAGAGAAAATACCCGTATTACGAGGAACTTGTTGATGACCTCATTAAAACCAATAAGCGTATGATTGAATATAAAAATCTTATGAAGAAAATAGCGTTTCCAGAGAAATAAACCAGCCCCTTAAGCAAGGAGAAAGCACAATGAAATTTACACACTACGATTTGGGAAATCTTGAAAAAGGTAGAATTGTAGAGATAACATTACAGGGATCTGCTGCAAACGTACAACTGCTTGATGGCACCAATTTTTCGAGCTATAAAAACGGCAAGAATTATCGGTATATTGGAGGTTTAGCTAAGCGTTCCCCCGTCAGATTACAAACAACGCATTCTAGTCATTGGCATGTCGCCATAGATCTTCGTGGGCTCCGTGGAAATGTACGTTCGTCTGTGCGTGTTTTGCCACAGGTGCTACCTACAATAACCCAAAAGGCACTGTCTGATGTTCCTTCACTGTTCCTTGGTAGAGAAGAGCCTCCGTTTTCTGGAGATTATACACCAAGAGACTACGATGTGTTCATATCTCATGCATCCGAAGATAAAGATGAAGTCGTACGACCACTCGCTATGGCATTGAAAGAAAAGGGATTATCTGTTTGGTACGATGAGTTCGAACTAAAAATTGGAGATAGTTTACGAAGAAAAATTGATCTTGGTTTGGCGAAGAGCAATTTTGGCATCGTTGTCATTTCTCGTGATTTCATCAAAAAAGGATGGACCAACTACGAACTTGACGGATTAATTACAAGATCCATTTCTGGCGAACAGCAGCTTCTTCCCATCTGGCACAACATAACGAAGAAAGAAGTAATCGACTACAGCCCATCACTAGCAGACAAAGTGGCAAGAAATACGGCTATAAATACTGTCGAAGAAATTGCTGACGAAATAGCTGAAGTAATTCAAAATAGTTAACAAACTCGAATAATATGATGAGTGACCGTTTAACTAAATAATCTAAACACTGATGCCCGGGGAGCCTTTTGGTCCTCCGGGCATCGTTTACATTAGTGGTGGCGCTATACTTCAAAAAGCATACTTCTCGATTGCAAAACTCTTTTTCGATAGACTCACATTCGGTATGTAATATATTTTCCCACTATAATATAATTCTATTTTCCGTAGCGTGTTCCTTCATTGCTTTGACCTCTTTCACAACATTATTATCATAGATTGGATTTTTCTGTCGTAAATTCAGGTTGCCTTTTAAAAGAATCCTTGATTTTTAGGAGTTTTCGATGACCAATGTATCACCTGCCGTGGCAGACAAACATAATTTTCATATCCGTCAAAACTGAATTACAACAGGCGCCGCCGTAAAGGAGCTGATGGTCGCCGTTGCATTTTTCATGTAGAACACCTGTGTGTTATCGTCATTTTCATCGTACATTCCGCGCAGATTCGGGTATGCGTCCAGCATGGATTTTTTCGCTTCAACGCGATCGTCTTCCACAAGTTCACAAGCGACACGAATCCATTCCCCGTCACAAAACGCGCAGATCTCAACTTTAGGATTCGCGGCAATCTGATAACTGACCGGCTTCACCTTGCCGGTCTGAATATAAAGTTTCCCCTCAAATTCATTGATCGTCCCGAACGGACGCACTCTCGGCTGATCGCCCTCCACCGTTGCAAGGTAATAGGTCTCTGCTTTTTTCAAAAAATCATATACGCGTTTCATACTGCTTTTCCTTTCAGAGTTTATTTTTGTCCACATCTTTTATTGTGGTAAGCGTTATTGCAAAAAGCGAAAAATTATGAACGGGGTCCATATTCTTCAATAATTTTTTGCAAAATTCCCTCATCTGCCGGGCAAAATTCGTAGTTGCGGATTTCTGCCGGCGTGATCCATTTTAAATCGCTGTGCTCAATAAGCTTTGGAACGCCTTCCTTTATCGTTGCGCAAAACAGCGTCAGATGCACGGTTATATCGGGATATTCATGCGTTACAGTCATAAATTCTTCGTGAACCGAAACCTCTATCGCAAGTTCTTCCCGGCACTCTCTTACAAGCGCTTGTTCCTTTGTTTCGCCGGGCTCTACCTTGCCGCCTACAAATTCCCACAAAAGCGCGCAGGTCTTGTTTTTAGGCCGTCTGCAAATCATAAATTTGCCGTTATCCCATATCAGCGCGGCAACTACTTCTACCATGTTGTTCACCACTTTATATTTCTTCAATGCCTAAGTACAAATGTTTAAACAAATTATATTACATTTTGAAAATAATGGCAATGTGTTATACAGATTCCCGGAAAGGGCCAGATAAACGGAATTGTTTATTTTGAATAAAGTCCATATTATAACAGAAGATATTTTGCCTGACGATATAAACAGCTTGGTGGAATACATACCAGGGAAGCGGAAAACCATCCGAGCTGAAAGAGACGATTGGTTTTTTCAGGCACTGCATTCTTGCCGATTCTCTGCGCGCCCGCGCTTGGGGAAACGATTTACACTGCTTTGTGCGCCCGAAATCATAGCGTTTTGCATACCTGACAAATCCATTATCCTGGGGAATATAGTAGAAATACATATTAAGCTTTATTGAGACTAAATTTTTCAAGAATAATTTTTGACAACAAAGAAAATATATAATATCTTCTTAACGAACTGACCGTCGTTGAATTTTCAATAATTCAATGATAGTCGGTTTTTCTATAAGTCACAATATTTGTTCCATTTATTAGAACGTTTTGTTGAAAAAGTAAAAGGGTTTATGCTATTATAAAAGCAACATGATTCGTCATTTTTCTGCTTTTTATGTTTTTTATGTGAAAGCCAATTCTAAAAAAGTATGAGTACTTCTAGTTGAAAAAGACATTACGACCCCTAATTTGAGCAGGAGGTCGTGTACTGCAACAGTAAACTTAACAGGGGAGAAAGTGCTTCCTATTCTGTGTCCTTGCGTATTTGTGGGCAATACTGGAGACGTTTTGTAGCCCGCCTAGGCACGAATAATTATTTTTGTTATAAATATCGCATTGTTATTGTAATCCCATAAAAGAAGGCGGTTCACTGGGTATAGACGAGGAGGGATGCGTGTGGCTTCATTAACACATGTCTGTATGTGGTCAGACCACGGTTGGGAGCGAATCACGGCAGAACAAGCTGTGAAATTACATCCTGGCGGAACAGTATCTGCTCACAGCGGTTTGTTTATGTGTGAATTATGTGGGCAGTATGTTACTCTTACTGATGGTAAAGTCCAAACACGCCACTTTAGACACAGTGCTTATGAAAAAAGCAAAAATTGCCCTGAACGCAAGGCTGGAGCCAATTATTCAGTCTCCTATGGTTCTCGTGAACACGATTTGCCAATCCGTATTACGGGTGTGTCATCGTCTTCATTTCGATTTGAAGTTGGTTTGATTCGCGCCCCAATTAGTTCACTCAGCAGAGATTTTCGTATAGAAATTCAACCGAAGGGAGCCACAGATATCTCTTTCGTGTTTGCAAAAGAACGGCTTAATTCCGAAAGCATTACATATCTTCCCGTTGGTGAAAGGCCCTTTGAAAAATATATTCTCAAATTTAAAAATGGAAGTGATCAACTACAAAATTTCTGGCCAAAAGAGATTAACGGTATTGATCCAAACGGAACTTTGTTTGAAAAGGATTCTGGCAATAAACTCACATATGATGCCGATGTTGAGATTGAGAAAGAATACTACCTATTAAAACGTGGTAATTTCTATAGAAAATCAAATAACAGTATACGGATTCGAGAGATTGCTCAGAAACGATTTAGGTGGGATACGTGGAAGCTATATGTAGTTTCCGCATTCGAATTTAGTGAAGAAACAGCCCGTTTCTTTCTTGATTTTCACTGCCGACTTACTGAGCATCCAGTTTCTTTACACCCTGTGTGGCCCTTATTTGTTAAGGGAAATCATGTTGTAAAACATAGTCAAGACAGTGTGTATGTGTTTGTTGAAGGTAATGTGTCAACAGTCAAGACCTTTCCTTCTGTGGCGCTTCATCAGCTAAATCATAAGACCGATAATTCAAAACTATATGAGGTCCGCTGCTCTAGTAAACAACAGTTGATATCAGCAGGGCGTACGCAAGCTTTGCAATATACTTACTTTTGGAAAGAACCTCTCAACAGAGTAGGCTCATCTCCAACAATTTCTGTAACAGATCTTTCTGGTGCTGAGGTTCCCCCCGGCGAAACAAATACACTGCCAAAAAACAAAACACTGCTCATCAAATCAACATTTGATGGTGAAGTCATAATCTCTAATAATAACGGTGTTGTAGATAAGCGAAGTATATCTGCGGACAAACGGCTTGAACTGGACGGGTTATCCTACGGTGTAAGTGTTCTAGTTCTTATTGGACTTGATGTCGCCTGGAAAATTGATTTCAAAAAGCACCCGAAATTTATCACGGACGACGAAGAAGTTGAACTCCTAAAGAGAATTGGTAACACATCAGGGACGTTTATTCCCACTCCTCATTCTTTGCGAAATATTTTAGTCGGGATGAGCCGTTATCCGAAGATATGTCAATGGATACGAAAATGTATTAGAGAAGGAATGATTAACGAGCAATCTTATCGGAGATTGCAGGATATCTATCGAAGCATAAATACAAATAAATAGGGAGATAAATCATGAACTACATCGGGCTTCTTACGAAAGAAGAAAAATCAACCCTCTGTGAAATCATCACAGGTAAAGAGTTCAAAGAACTCTTTAAGAGCAACGAACAAGAATTTTCAAAAATTCAAAAAGGATTCAGGGCTAAATCATTAACAGAGTCACGTGCATTGGCAATTGCTAAAACCAATGTTAATAAACCCTTTATTGCTGTGTGGGTTAATATGCGGGTAGAGCGCTGGCTGACAGAGATTGATGAAAATATAGCTAAGCTCGAGGAAAATGGTTCTTCCCATGATGCCGCTTTAGCGACAACTATGCTTGACTCTTTCTTTGCCAACAATGTCGAGTTGTATTTTAAGCTGATAGGAGCCCCTTTGGATACGGATGTATGTTCTAATCTTTACAAAAGAATGGAAAATATTAAATCTGAGCGCGCAAGAAATATGGAAACATCCAATCAAATCAAGACTATGGAAGAAGAAAATAGACGCCTGTCAAACCAAGTCGAGGAAGCCAAACGTAGCATTAATGCCATAAAAACTGAGTGTGAAGAGAAAATTCGAGAAATTGAACTGGATAAAGAAAGATTGGCATCTAGGTTAGATGAAGCACAAGCAAAAATTTCTGAATTAGAGACCGCTCCTAGTGCTTTTACGAGCGACGACGCAGACTATCTTGCACAGTTCGACGACACAGACCTTTCTATTTTGCCTGCCCAAAACGAAGATGAGATTACTTCTTTGTGCGGTGTGACGTCAGATTATAATGGGCAAAAATGGCTTATAAGATTTGCAGATTTGAACCATAACGGATGCTATTCTATTTTCCTTCGGGACGAAGATATTCCGCCGTATTTTACAAATAGAGATAAAATCTTTCATAGGGATGGTCCTTCTCAAGACGATTTCTATGGCATTTGGTCTTGGTCTGCAGTTCCAAACGAAAAAGATCCTACTAAGGATTACATACTGTCACGATACCATGCAGAGATAGAAGCCATTGAACTTGTTATTATTACACAAGCAAAAAATCTGGATGAACTAGTTAATCTTTTACGAGAGGGGATAAATCATCAGTGCCACAGCCGAAGAGTCATGTTCTGTACTTATATATCCAAAGGACAGTATACAGGAATCCTTCTCAGCGACAAAGCACTCAACGCGGTTAACGAAAAAACAAATATTTCAGAAGATTGCAATGAAGTTCCGGTATACGAATTTACTGGGGATGATATTATTCATCTAAGCAATGGACTATCATTTTATCGAAACGCATTTGCTGGACAACCTAGTAAACTATATTATTTGAAAAGTCCACTTGAGATTGTAAAAGGAATCGTGCTCTCTTCAATTTCCTGGTCTACATATAAAGCACGAGAGGTAACGCGTTCCCAATATAAGATATTTAAAGATTTTATTAATGCAATTCCAGTTGATGATATAACGCGTAAAATTGAAGTTGCATGCCGCATTTCCAAGCCTGCCGCGAAAGATCTATTGGCTGAATTCTTGAACATTGTCTGGAAATATGTTGATGGAGATAGCTTAGATGATGAAATAGTTCGGTCGGCCATTTCTGCCAATGCTGAGCTTCAAGAAAAAGCGAAGGAACTTGTCCGCAAAAGTTGGGAAACAGAGAATAAAAAACTACTAAACGAAGCTCGCGAGGAACTCGAATCGCTTGTTGAATCGTCAAGGTCTGCTTCTAAGAAGTTAGCTGAAGAGCAAGCAGCGTTTAATAAAATCAAGGCGGAAGAGGAACGCCTTGTTGATAGTATAACTAAAAAAGAAAAACTCGCTAAAGATGTAGAAAAGGCGGTCGACGAGAGGATACAAAAAGCTCGTGCAAACGTGGCAGATTTTCTTGCAAGTATGGCATTTGTTGATGGACGGCAATCGCAGACTTTTGGTATAGGAGTAACATCTTCTGTCTCAGCTCATACAACTTCTGAACCCAATATGGCTACGTATTGTGTACACCCTGAATTTGAAAATCTGGACGACTTAGATGCCCATCACTCTTGGGGAGATGTTATTGACACAGCAACATATGAACTTGCAGAAGCAGGTGTTGCAGAGCAATACAGAAATGGTCTAGCGGCTTTTCTTTGTGCTGCCTATATTGAAAAACAGCCACTTTTACTTGTTGGTCCCAATGCAATCGATATAGCTCAAGCGTTTAGTGCAGCTGTAACTGCACAAAAATATGGCATTCTTTGCTGTGAAGGTGACTATGTCCGTCAAGTGATTGAGAAAATCGGTGCAGATGGAGAAGATATCGTGATAATCAACAACCTGCTTGCAGGTGGTTGGATGAACAGGCTTCCAGAAATACTTTCAAAACCAGATATTTTTTATATAGCAACCCATCCATACGCAGAAGACATCCAAGTTGAACCCAAAAGCTTGTATGGATTTATGATTCCACTATTTACAGAAATTTTGGTGGATGAAAAAGCTACTGGCAAATACTATGGTGGTTACTTTGCCGACGATTTTAAATCTCTTTCTGCAAAAAAGAGAGAGAGAAAGGAAATAGGATCCCTTTCAAAATTTGTGCAGAGTTCTTTTGTCAGAAGTCGAATCAATGGGCTTGCAGCTACAATGCATGACATTTGTCCCACTGCAACAGCAGATGACGATTTCTTGTTTTGCATTTTCCCTATTGCTTATGCATCATTGATGCTCAATGAACTTGTAGAGACAGTCTCAGACTCTCAGAGGAGCATCGCAATTTCTGCTAACCTTAAACGTGATCTTCAGTATATGTTAGGGGAATTTAATGGATAAGTATAATGGACTTCTCTCAAAAGTATCACAAAAATATCACATCCTTAGAGGAAACCAGGAATCAGAGGTTGAGTGGAAAACTCGTCTTGTTTATAGCGTCTGCGGGATGATGGCATATGCTTGTCTCTGGGACGACACTGAAGAACAGATCTCTATTGTGCACCTGAAACGAAGAATTCGAAGTATGTTTGGTAGTTATAAATTACTGTATCCCGAACTGTCCGAGACTTTACCGCGTATTTCTGAAGAACTAGAAGATGAAATCACAAATCAATTTTTAAGCACAGGAGTAGTTTATCACTGCCCAAACCGAATAGCGCCATCGAAAAAGCGTGAAGAACAGTTTAGTGGTATTTTATTCCAACGAGGAATTGCGGTAGATAATATCTCCTGCGTATCTGGTGTTGGGTTTTATGAAAAGCGGGAGGGTGGAGCATCCCCACATAATCTAAAAACTATGTATGGGCTTGAACAAGAGTATTTGCAAACGCTGTGGCAAACTACGCTATCTAACGCTTCTTGGGAGTTGAGCCAATCGTTTGAATATGGCGTAGAATACCTTCGCTTGTGCCCACCTTTTTCCCGAGGATACTGGGTGAATTATCCAGATAAAACTGGTAAGGTTTCAATTCTTCGAACTGATATGAAGGGGTCCAAACAGTACTATCTTTACCGCTATATTGATGCTGCATTAGAAGTCAGTCCGCTTCTTTCGTGGCAGGTGGAAAAATATAATTACAGAACACTTGCGTGTGCCTGCTTGTCGAACTATGGAAAATTACCGCCCATAGAGTACGCTGAGGATGGAGCATTAGTTCATATCCATATGAATTATTTGCTCCCACCACGCGAGTTGGAGTTTTTGAAGTGTTACAGTTGGCCTGAAATGTGTAAATCACTTCCTTGCAATTTTAGGCGAAAGCTCTCCGTAGAAGTTTTTGGAGCCATTAAAAATATTCTATCTAATGAGGGGTATGAATTTAAAGGAGGGATAAACTGATGCCCAATGGAGCTAATTTTGTACATAAGCAATTGAGAATGGAACTGGAAAACTATATTAAATCGCAATATTTCGGAAAGTCTCCGATTCTGCTTTCGGCTTTGAGCAATCATATTGATGATGAAGGATTGCTTTACCAAAAACCTTTTATTGAGTCCTCACCGGCATATGTTACAGTTCCAAATGGTATTGCAACATCATCTCTTGAAGAGTGGATGAAAGAGTATTTCTTACAGTTGGCAAAGGCTGGCATAGGTGTGTTCCCATCTCCTTTTGCACATCAAATATCGGCGCTTGAAGCTGCAACTAGAGGAGAAAATTTATTTGTTTCGACAGGTACAGGGTCCGGTAAAACAGAGTGCTTTATGTGGCCGCTTCTTGCTAAAATGGCGGCAGAAGCAAGAAACTCTAAGGCGTCATGGGCAAAACGAGGTGTTCGCACAATTATTATGTACCCGATGAACGCCTTGGTTTCAGACCAAATTAGCCGGCTTAGAAGAATGATTGGAGATCCTGACGAAAAATTTATCAAGATATTCCGGGATTGTTGTGGCGACGAGGTGCGTCGTCCGCAGTTTGGTATGTATACTGGTAGAACTCCGTACCCTGGGGCCCAGCCTTCCACTAACCAGGACAGAAAACTTGAAAAAACCTTAGCAAGAATGTCTTTTCCGAAAAGTGATTCTGAAAAAGAATTTTTCAAACATCTTCTCAAAGAAGGGAAAATACCTGCAAAAGCAGATATGAATCAGTTCCTTCAAGGCCTGCATGAGAGTAAGCATATTCCAAGCGATGACGATGCGGAGTTAATCACACGATTTGAAATGCAGCAATTTTGTCCAGATATTCTCATTACAAACTACTCTATGTTGGAATATATGCTATTGCGTCCTAGAGAGCAAAAAATTTGGAATGACACATGCGAATGGTTAGATTCAAACAGTGAAAATAAATTATTGTTTGTTATTGACGAAGCGCATATGTACCGTGGTTCATCCGGTGGTGAAGTGGCCTTACTGATTCGCAGACTATTCCATAAGCTCAGTATCAGTCGTGATCGTGTGCAATTTATACTCACTACAGCAAGTATGCCCAACAAAGACCAACAAGACGTTGATGCTGTAATGAAGTTTGCAAATGAACTCACCGCTTCTGACATAGCAACCCAGTTCTGTTACTTAACGGGAGAGAGAGAGGTGATCGACGGGCGGTTGAAATATGATATTCCCGTCGACCTTCTGTTGAAAGCAGACCCCAGTCAATTTGAAGATAGGGATGAAGCGAAACTTTCTGCACTTTTGTCATTTTGGGGACAGATAGAAGGATTTGATTCTAGCCTTACTACCTTAGAAGCGGTATGCAACTGGATGTACGAAAATCTTGTTTATTACCGTCCATTCCATGAGCTCATTAAATATTGCCGTGGAAATGCAGTATCTTTGGGGGAACTTTCTTCAGATATCTTCCCGAATCTCAATCAAGAGAATGCCCTGAAAGCAGTTAGTGTACTTTTAGCAATTGCACCGCTTGCAAAAAGTACAAAAGGTTCTGTTCTTTTCCCTGCGCGCATGCATATGCTTTTCAAAGGTATTTCTGGGGTATATGCTTGTGCCAATGCCGATTGTTGTCGTTCTCACTCAGAAGGTGGTCTCACGTTAGGAGAAATCTATTTGTCAGATGGGAAATTGATTTGTCCGCATTGTGGTAGCGTGGTATACGAACTGTATAATGATAGACGCTGTGGTGCGTTGTTTTTTAAAGGTTATGTTCTTGAAGATGATGCAGGGCTTCATGGGAATGTATATCTGTGGCATTACCCAGGACAGTTAATGGATCATAGGATGAAAGAAATACATCTATTTATTCCAACGGACGATTTTGAGTTGCCTGCGAAACAGGGGAAAAATGCTATACGCCCTTGCTATCTTGATGTCAAAAGTGGATTTATTAATTTCAAAGATGACTCTTCTGCTGGGAAACAGTGGATTAGGAAACTGTACTATTGTAACTACTCTGCCAAAGGCAGACCACAAATTATTACTTTTCCGACTTGCCCACATTGCAGGCATCAACTTTCTACATTACAGCTCACTTCGTTTAGCACTCGAGGCAATCAGTCTTTCTTTAACCTAATTAAATCACAGTTTCAACTGCAGCCAGCTGTGCCAGGAAAGGACAATAATCCTGATCAGTTTCCTAACAAAGGACGTAAAGTTTTACTGTTTTCAGATAGCCGTCAGCGAGCAGCAAAGTTGGCTAGGGATATGTCAGAGGCTTCAGACATTTCGGCTGCAAGGCAATTGTTCGCAATCGCTATCAAAACGATGGAAGAGCAAACGGTTGAGCAATCAATGAATTTGCTGTATGACTATTTTTGCCTCGCTGCCGCTCAGCATCATGTGCAGATTTTTCATGCGCCTGAACGCACAAAATTTGCTGAAGATTGCGCTGCTGCTCTGAATAATTATAATCGCTGTGTAAAACGAAGCCGAGAGTACGCCCCAAGATTTACGATTGCAAACGCGCCTGTTCAGATGCAGGAATACCTTCTTCGTTTGTTTTCAGGGGGCTATAACACCATGTGCGACTCGGCTACGAGTTGGATTGAACCAACTGATCAGGCTCTTTTTGATGCTGTGGATGCTCTCGGCGAAAACAATGTGAATGTCACGGATGAGGAGTTTATTGACTTTTTTAATGCTTGGATGCTATCAATTTGTGATATGTATACAGCTATCGGACATACCATTAGTGATACAATCCGGTTAAAAGTTCGTCCTAATTACGGTGGTTACGGGCTTGATAAAGACTGGGGATTCTCTAAAACTATTCGTGAGATCATGGGTTGGTATGACGGAAATGAAACGGAGATGGCATGGAAACGAGTGTTAAAGGAAGAATTCCTCGATTCGGCTCAGCCTGATAATGGGAAATTATATGTTGACCTTTCTAGAGTAAAACCACGTTTTGATACTTCTCATGCATGGTACAAATGTGATCAATGCTCTGAATTGACTCCTTTTGCTTTGAAGGGTAAATGTCCAAGCTGTGGCTCTTCTCATATTCACGAGATGGGAGCTGATGAATACGAGGCGCTTAGTTTTTGGAGAAAGCCTGTAGCTGATGCACTTCAAGGTGCGCCGATTCATGTGATTGATACCGAGGAACATACCGCACAGCTCTCGCATAAAGACCAACGGGATGATTTTTGGAGTAAAACCGAGCAATATGAATTGCGCTTTCAAGATTTAATACAAGACGGGGAAACCCCCGTTGATATTCTCAGTAGTACAACCACAATGGAAGTTGGTATTGATATTGGCTCTTTAGTAGCAGTTGGCTTACGGAATATTCCTCCCATGCGTGAAAATTATCAGCAACGAGCCGGTCGCGTAGGTCGCCGCGGATCTAGTTTATCTACCATCGTTACTTTCTGTGAAGATGGTCCACATGATACATTGTATTTTGATAATCCAATCCCTATGTTCCGTGGCGACCCGCGCAAGCCTTGGATTGATATAAGAAGTGAGAAACTCCTCCAGCGTCATTTGGCAATGGTCATTCTCCAAGAATTCCTTTCGGAAAATCATGTAAGCCTTGACACAGTTTCAGCAGCAGTTTTCCTTAACGAATTTCTTGACGATTTTAAGAGCTATCTTGCTTCTTACAATGCTGATAAAGACAGTTTACTTTTGCCTGTCGGAATACCATTTCACTATTCAGTGTTTGAGGATGAACTGAAAAAATCTTTCGATACACTTAAAGAAAAATGTCAGACGCATCCCGAACTTTTTGGCGTAGAAGAAGGAGCTAAGGAAGGTGAGGCAAAGATTCTTCTGGATGCTCTCTATGAAGAAGGAATCATCCCAACATATTCTTTCCCAAAGAATGTCGTAAGTACCTACATACCAGATACACAAGGAAAGATTCTTTACGAGGTTGATCGTGGCCTGGATGTAGCTATTGGCGAATATGCTCCTGGTAGAGCAATTGTTGTCGATAAACAAACCTATCAGATCGGTGGATTCTACTATCCTGGAAGCGAACGCCGTCATGGTCAATCTCTAACTCCGGCACGTGCTTACACAGACGACCCCAATTATGTAAAACCGGTCATCTCATGTCCTGAGTGTGGGTGGTTCAGCTTGACGGAGGAAAAAACTACACGTTGCCCATTTTGTGGGAATAGCGATCTGAAGATTACCCGCGAAATGATGCGCCCCTGGGGGTTTGCACCAAGAAATGCTGAATCCATACCAGACGTTCAGCTATCAGAAGAATACACTGCTGTAAAGCAGCCTCTTTATTCAACTCTACCAGAGGCTGAAGAAATGAAACTTGCCCCAGGCTGTAAAAACATACGGATTGCTTCACGAACAAACCAACGCATTATCATGTTGAACAAAGGAGTAGATGACAAAGGGTTTATGGTCTGCAAGGACTGTGGAGCTGCTATGCCGGGTGATGATGCTTCTGTTCTAAACGATGTTAATAGACCGTACAAGTCGAAGTATGCTCGAAGTAAATGCCGCCACAGCAACTGTTTTAATGTGAATCTTGGCTATGACTTTATAACCGATATGTTGGTTTTAGAATTCACAATTGACGACAAGATCATTGATGTCAGAAGAAAAGACAATCCATGGCTGAATCGCGCAGCGCAATCTTTAGCTGAAGCGCTACGCCTGGTAGCAAGTAAAAAACTCGATGTTGAATTTACTGAACTTGTTACTGGTTATCGTCTTAGAACTGGTTCTGAAGCTTCTTATGTTGATATTTATCTTTATGATAGCCTGTCAAGTGGCGCTGGTTATGCTGTCAGTGTAGCTGATGCGATTGCTGAACTGCTCACTGATATGAAGGAACTTCTAAGTTCTTGCAATTGCGGATCTGCGTGCTCTAAATGTCTAAAGCATTACAGGAATCAATATGT
>ERZ1643251.1720-NODE-1720-length-24197-cov-5.601400_pt1 | contig 24197 bp, 21 predicted proteins | sample MGYA00579261_ERZ1643251 | MGnify/ENA primary metagenome ERZ1643251 (study PRJEB29033, sample SAMEA4952267) | chicken gut metagenome | biome: Broiler Chicken; feature: Gastrointestinal Tract; material: Caecum | place: Ireland | collected 2018 | study: Broiler... | reverse complement strand
AAATCTACAATTAATACTCTTCTCATAATAAATACCTCTCATACTAATTATTTTCTTGTCCCTAACAACTCCTCTTTAGAAACTTTAATAACAAACCCCTCATCGTTAGATACCAAAACTCCATAGTCCTCCGTAATACTCTCAATCTTCAAACCAGATAAGGACATGCTATCAGCGAAAACAAACCCATGAGAGTGGTTTTTATTTTTCTCTTCAATTACTTCTTTACAGCGATCCAAAACCTTATAAGACATTGTCATGTACTGTTCTAAATCTTTTTCCTCTATTACCATAACACTTTTGTACCCTTTCAGTTTCTTCTGTATACTCTAAGCAGTCCTTTAGAAAAGTATTAATGGAATCCAATTCCCTATCTTCTAAATGACTTTTTATCCAATCATACACTCCCTCATTATTCATTCTTTAACCCAATGAAGAAATAACCTTTTCCTGTCGTAGATATTTTCTTTATCTTCATATTTACATATCCTTCTGTTATTCTGGAATAATCTTGCATAACTATATCCTTCTGATCACATAAGTTTAACAACTCATATAGCCTGATATACCCTTTTGGTTCCTCGCTTGTTTCTTCATTTACAAGAACCTCTATATTCATCTCACCTCTCTTACAGACTACAGACCTTACGATACAATTACCCAAGCTATCCATGATAGACCTAGTCAGGACTCTTCCATTCACTTTCATACCAGAACAACAGACTTTTGAAAAATCTTTTAAAACCATTCTATTATCTTCTTATCAAATAAGATACTTAGTCCCACGGAATCTTATCGTCTACACTCCTGACTACACTCCTACTGCCACCATTCAGCATAACTAAAAGCTCTCTTATAAGATACCTTAAAGTTTCTACATCAGTTATTGACTCGATTATCACATTCTCCTCACTCGCATTGTTGGCTGATACTAATCTATTCAGGCATAACTCCTGGTATTTCTTAATATCTTCCTTCCTCTCCTCTCTTGAACCTTCTGAATAAGCTCTGTACCTTTCTACAATACCACTATCAGGTAATGTATACAGTCCATTCTTCTTTTTATACACAACGATAACCTTATCCATACCCTCTATATACCTGACTAGAGAGTATCTCGCAACCTCATAAGGATTATTAGAATTCGGTATACGCTTGTACCCATTCTCTTCCATGTATTTTGTAAACATATTTAGGTCTAAACTAGAAACTACCATAAAAATACCTCCCATACCTGTATGTATACATATAATTATATACGTTATCATAAAGATATGAAAGGTAATCTTTAAAAATATTTAGAATGTACCATACCCTGCAAAATGGGCTTTCCAGTAAGAATTATTTAGACTTACTTTTTGATTAGGTTCTCCAGAATGATACATCATTCCATTACCTGCATATACCCCTACATGAGTTATGTACCTTCCATCTCCTGGGTCATAGGTACTATGGAAGAAAACTAAATCACCTGGTTGTGGTGTATTAGTCCTCTTAGAATAGTTATACAATCCTTGAGCTGTCATTCTGCCAGACATCAGACCTGCTGTTCTCCATACATAGGATGCATACCCAGAACAATCTAAAGCTACTCCTGGGGTAGTACCACCCATAACATAAGGAGTACCTAGACTCTTTAAAATAGCTGGTTGCATCTTCTCCCATATTTGTTTTCTGCTTTCTGACATCTCACCTGCATCCGAAAAGAAACTCTCAGCACCTAGGAGAACCCTGTCATATACATTTATCTTCTTGTCATATTCAAAAGAACCTATCTTTACATGAATCGTAGCAGAACTACCGGATATCCCACTTACTACACCTTCTGGAGATATCTTACAAGTACCCTCTTTTACTGAATACTCTACTGGTAAGTTTGCCTTATTTCCAGTAACCTTTATTGTATACTTCGTTCCTCTTGCTATCTTTACTTCTTTTGTATCTACTTTAGGTATTACAGACTTTACAGTACACTTTAATACGTTGTTTCCAGTATCTACAGAAATCTCTGCCGATCCCTCACCCACTAAAGTTACTACACCATCTTCAGAAACTTTTGCCACCTTTTCGTTTGAAGACTTTGCAGACTTTATAGACAAATCATCAGATAAGCTGAGTTTCTCAGTATAACCTGCACTACTATCTATCTCCGTCTTCGATAAAGTAGGCATATATGCTGTTAATACCGTATTCCCAACATAATACGTTCCACTCTTTGTAACAGAGCATACCCCATCTTTGCCTACTAGGACATTTTCCGGTACTGACTCCGTCTCTCCTACTTCTACTGGAGCATTTACCTCAACTCTCTTTCCTTCTGCTTTTGTGGCATTTAACTCTAACTTACCATCCTCTAAAGAATAATTAAGCCTTATAGAAATATTTGATGAGCCATCTGACTTCACTGTAAACTCCGCTCCAGACTTATCGACTAGGTCACAAGTACCCTCTCCTATCACCTTTACTAGCCCGTCTTCTATCTTTGCCACAGACTCATCACTACTCCTTAGAGTAGAATCCTTAGAATTAATATCAATATCTAGAGTTTCACCAATGCTACTTACTATAAATGCCTTCGATAGACCTTCTGCATCAACATTTATATTGCTTCCTAAGATAAATAAACTCATTAGTAGGACACATAGTCTTCTCTTATGCACTTAACACCATCCTCCCTAACCTATTCTTCACCTAATATAGATTCTCTGTCTATACTAATTACTGATCCTCCGTCCCCACTTGTAAAATAAACCATACCTTGAGGATCTTCACAGGATACCGTTATTTTTAAATTGTACAATGTATAAAATCTTCTACAAATATAACCTATGTCATCATCTGAAACTACCCTATCCGAAGAAAACTTTATGCCTACTATAGATTTAGAATCCTTAGAAAAATCAAAATAATCAGAATTTATAGTAGTATTTACGGGAAAAATGGTAGTCTCCCCATCCCACTCAATATCCTCGGCATACCCTTGAAGCCCTTCTGATAATATTGATTTCATGCTGTCAGAGTATGAATTCATCATATAATCATCTCTGAAATAAACTAAATCACCTTCTATTATTCTATCTATATTTACCTTATTACCTTTATCATCACAAAATATATACCTTCTACTATCTAAAGTAGACATATCAATTTCTAATTGTATATAGGTAAATTTCTGATTATACCGTTCTTCTAAATTCTTTAGAGTATCTTCAACAGGATCCACAAAAAATACTCTTCCTACTGCAAAAAGAACTACCATCACCGCCACTAATACCATAGTAAGAATTACACTTATTTTTCTTAATTTCATAAATTATCACTTCCTATACGAAAATAGGGCAGATACCCTGCCCTATCCTACGTGATCCTAACTAATCTTCAACTCCCATATTCTTAATAATAAAATCATAAGCCATCTGAGCCTGAGAACAAACCCATATAAAATCTTTCTTCCAATCTGTTATACGGTTTCTGTAATACTGAATATAAGCTACACTGTTGTCAAAGCACTTCACATTTGATGTCATAAAATCAGATAAACCAAATCTATTACACAGCATAGCCGAACAGATCTCAGCAATACACTCTTCTTTTGCATACTCGTCCTTACTCATAGATGCCAAATTTCTATTCAGCCTAGACATATGACCTGTGCTATGAGCCATCTCATGAAACATAGCGGAAAACCACTCACCCTCAGAAAACATACAATCATTCTGTTTTATAAAATCACCTACATAATCATAAGCCATACAACCTTCAGAATAATGCTTTATACTGATACCCGTATTCTCCAAATATTTCTGTATCAGGGATTTCACGTCCTGCCTTGTAAATGAAACCTCAGTACCATCTATACAAGATGATAAAATATTCCCATCAGAATCCTTGGCGAAATTTCTTTCTGCAACCTTACTATATCTAAGTATTCTTCTGACCTTTCTGAACTCTTTTCTATCCTCTGACCAATAGTATACCCAGCTTCCTGACCTTCCTGAGAATTTTTCATCTATTACTGAATCTGGGAACTCCTTTTCAATATCTTCTTTAGAAACTTCCCTGGAGTCTTCCTTAAAGAACACAACGTAAAACCACTTTATCCCTTTCTGATACCGAAAATCTGTACCGTGCTTTTTATTGTATTCTCTTAACTGCAGCTCCGTAAAATACTCTCCACTAGGAAGAAGTAACCAGTTTACGCCCCTGTACCTCTTCCCAGATATATTATTTCTAGGGAAGCCCTCTTTAAAAGCCTTCAGCCACGGAAGAGTTTTTGTCTCCTCAATATTCTCAAGAATCTTTTCTACTATAATATCGTTTGCACTTTTCTTTTCTTCATTATTTCTTTTATACATACTAATGACCTCCCGTACTTAACTTTTGTATAATACTATTATAACAGGCAATGTAGTATTACACAACAGTATGAAAAGTAGAAATGAAGAATTCTTGACTATTTATACCTATTCTTTATACTTTAATATAGATCAAACTTTCTTAATCTCAGACTTCAAGAGCATCCTCTATCAAATTAAGTAGATCATATAAATCGGAATCAGTCAGAGTAATACCTTTTCCATACTTACTCATATCCTCATTCCAAGCTCTCAGATCATACTTCGGCTCTCCATCATACCAACTAGCCAAAGTCAAATGCTTTTGCCATTTCCCATCTCCAAAACTCCCGTAATCTTTATATACGGTAACATTATCTAATTTAACCAATACCTTATCTTCAGTAGTACCCATTAGCTTTTTCCTCCTTTTTAAACTATATGTACACTCTAACTTAAATCTCAAAACCTTTCAAGTCACTCACAGAATATTTTTTAAAATTCTTTCTAAAATTAGGTTTTAACACTTTACAAAATAAAAGATCAATGGAGACTTCACACCTCTTAAATAACGCAAAGAATCTTATATTTCCTACCCGAATTAACAACAATCTCTATATAAATTCTCAAATAAAAATAGCAATCTTTAGAAATCACTAAAATTCCATAAAAAGAAATGAGGGGATCCAAATCCCCTCATTCCTTTATTATTTTTCTTCAGCATCCATAGGTACTGTATTAGCATCTTCTGTATTTTCTTTAGAACCTGAAGAACCACTTCCAGTTCCAGAAGAACTATCTCTATACATACGAGCATTTTCTTCTGCTACCTCTAACTCCCTCTTTCTAGATCTTCTAGACCTCTCTATAAGTAAAGCTATAAGTATGATTAAAACTGCTAAAATACCCAGTATTCCACCTTTTACCCATGTCTCGTGTAACCAACTTTCAACAGTATTGGTATTTATCATGAAGTTCTTTACTTCTTTAACAGCTTCGTTTCCAGCCTTATCAACTACTTTTACTGACAGGTACTGCGGATCGGAACTATCTTCAATAGTTGCATAGTATATTCCATCCTCTCTCAACAGAACCAGATCCTTCAGCTCCTTACCGTCTTTAGTAACCAATTTTGCCTCTATAGTATCCTCACCAGTTAGATCACGTACCTCAATGGATATTTTCTTAGAAACTTCTCTATATGTTCCACCATCTTCAATACCAGAAATAATAATCTCTGGCGGAGTAGTATCCAGTATAAAGGAATACTCTTCCTTAAGACTGCTATTCTCATCTCCGTATGCAGATTTAGAATATACCTGAACCTGATATTTACCATCCTTATCAAAAACAGCCTTATCTATATGGTACTTATATACCCATGGGGAATTCTGACCACCAGTTTCCTCTATAGTTATGAGATTCTTAGGTACATTTAGAGTCTCACCGTCTCGAATTACTACAATCTTGATTGAATCAAGATCAAGCCTATCAACGGATGTTTCCTCTAAATCCACATCTTCTGCCTTATTAATATAGTTACCCAATAAATCCGCTGTCAAGAATTCATACTGAGAACCATACCTGTTTATAGAGAAGTCTATGTTCTCTTCCCTATAGTTACCTGCCTTGTCATAGATAACAGCTTTCAGATTATATAAATCATCATAATCTAAACCATCAGGAAATCCTCCGAATGAAAATTCTCCAGATTTACCAGATACCCCTCCTGATACTGTCATGTTTCCATTCACTCTACCTACAAGTTTTACGGAACTACGTGACTCATCTATATTAGAATCACTCATAGAGATACGGAAACCAGTATTCTTCTTATAGGATACCCCATCCTGCACTCCGCTTATCTCAAGAACAGGCATTGTCTTATCTACTATAAACTTACCACTAGAGAAGCCAGAACCAGAATTTCCTGCCTTATCAGACAGCTCTAAGCTAAACTCATACTCTCCATCCTCACTGAATACAACCTGAGCAGTATGGACGTCACCATTAGAACTCCAAGAGCCAATGCTTCCAGATCCAGAAAGTTTAACAAGACTCGAATCAAAGTTTCTCTCCCTAACCGTAATGGTTGCTACTCTTGTCTCGTTATAATAATTTCCATTCTCTGGACTTTCATTATTAAATGTTACGCCCATTACCGGTGATGACTTGTCTATAATAAACTTCTCACTGCTATAGGCGTTACCCTCATTTCCTGCCATGTCAGTATAATTTACAGACCATTGATATTCTCCATCCTCAGAGAATACTACATTACAAGCCCAAGTATCATCTCCAATATTTCTCCAGTCACCTACAGATCCATAATCCCCAGAGAAATGTACGTCTCCAGACTTAAAGTTTCTCTCCTTAATAGTCACTGTTGCTACTCTAGTCTTATTATATATGTTATCGTTCTCGTTAGCATCGTAAGAAACACTTATAACAGGATTATCCTTGTCAATAGAAACAACTCGATAATCTTCTGAAGTATGACCTGCCCTATCGACAGTTTTTACCCAAACCTTCATGCTATTTGAGTTACCGCTCGTAGGCATACCCTTTGACATATCTACTACGAGGTTTTTATCCTTTTTCTTTACAGAAGCCTTATCACCAGTAACAGTACCACTCTTACTTATGTTTACAGTTCCTACTGTCTTATCGCCTATACCCCATTCGATACTTCTCAGACCTGAAGCTGTATCGGCTACATCAGCATATACAGAAATATCACCAGAGTATAAGTTATTTCCTGCTCCATCCTTATACTTCGTATCTGGTAAATGTATGCTGATGCTAGAAGAATTTACATGCCAATTAGAATCTTCCGAAATAATACCATCAGGTTTGTTCTCAGTACCCACATTTCCTACATTATCTACAGCCCTTGCATAAACAAACCCTTTAAATCCTGTAGGAACTGTGAACTCAGCTACTCCATCTCTTACCTCGGCAGTTCCTTCTACTGAGTCACCGTTTGTATTTTCTGTACGATACCGTACCTCTTTTATACCAGAAGATACCTTTCCATCAGAAACATGAATGGCTACCCTTGCCCCTCCTTTAAAGAAGAATCCATACTCACCAGATCCATTTATAACATTTCCTTCAGTATAACCATCACCTGTTATAGTAAACCTATCTACTACAGGAGATTCTCTATCAATATAAATAGTATCTGACCAAGTATCTGTATTACCTGCGTTATCTTCTACTTTTACACTTACCTTATAAGATCCATCCGAATTTGCAGACACCTTAGAGGTATCTCCCTTTAACTCAACAGTCTTGACATCTTCGGATGCTTTGAAAGTATCTACTACAATTCCATTTATAACAACTGAAGCTTCGAAGATACCTACATTATCATTTATAGATACATTATAGGTTTCATCCCCTGCAAACCAACCATTGACATCTCCTGATGGACGTTCGGATGTAATCACAGGAGCTTTTCCATCGACTACAAACCTATTATTTACCAATTTACAAAGATCCTTCACAGAAACTTTTTCTGATTCATTTCCAAGTTCATCTACGACGGATAAATAGTACTCTCCAGTTCCGAGTTCAAAATTGCATTCATTAGAACTCTTTAGCAGAGTGCCATCCTTAGCGTATAACTTATATTTTGTCAAGCCTACACCAGTTCCATCTGATGCCCTTCCTACAACAGATGGATTCTCATTGAAGTATAAGCCAAATCCCCTATCTTTGTAATCACCAAGAAGTACTCCTGATTCAAATTCTGGGGCTAATGTATCTACATAGAAACTATAGTATGTCTCTGATAAGTTACCTGCCTTATCTATAGCAGTTACCCTTATCTCGTGAAGCCCTTCTTTCTTTTCATAAGGAACGGAGAAATCTCCAACCTTACTTAAAGGATCCAGTTCTTTTCCATCAACTATAATCTGTACTTTCTTGATATTATCATCAGCTACAGAATATACTATATCTGGATATTTGGAATACCAACATTTTCCATTCTTTTCGAGATCTACCTCAAATCCACTTACCTCAGACAGTATAGGAGCCTCATTATCATAAACTATTGAATTAACTCCTATAATTTTATCTAAGCTCAGCTTTGTTACATGACCCACATTGTCTTCAACCTCAAAAATATATTCTCCGGATTCTTTTATACTGTATGATCCGTCCTTTATTAAACTTAATTTGCCATCATGGATTACCCTTACCTCTTTTACCCCAGATTCTTTATCTGAGTAATCAAGATCTATTCTTAAAGGCTCTCTAATATAGGCTACCCCTTCTTCTTTTGCATACTCACCTGTCGCACTTCCTGATAGCTCTGGGAATACCTTATCCAGTCTTATGGTTTTCTCCACATTAGCGGTATTTCCTACCAAGTCTGTTGACTTAGCTTTAATCTCTAAGATACCTTTCTCGTCTACATTATCCTCAACAGATACTTCTTTTCTGTAACTGTCAGCTTCTACTTTATCTTCAAACTCTTTTCCATTAAGGGAGAACCATACAGAGTCTATTCTCTTGTTATCTGTGGCAGTTATAGATACCTCTAAGCTATCTTTATACCACTTATCCTCTATTTCAGAGCCATCCCCCAGAGTAATATCTGGTTTCGAAACCTCCCTATCAAAAGCAATCTTATCCTCAAGACCATCTATCAAGGACGATAAAGAGTACTCTTTCTTATTTCCTACAGCATCCTCTACCAACAAGGAATACTTTCCATCATCAGACAACTGATATCTATACGAATCATCAACGTCCAAAGTAGCTACGGATTCACCATCCCTAAGCACAGAAACCGATTTTACTACGCCACAATCAGAATCCTTAACTTTAAATGATAAGTCTATGCTGTCTTTAAAATAAGATGTATCTCCCATATTTACAGGATCTATTGATATCTTAGCATCCTCTACTATAGGTGCTGCCATATCCACCTTTACTGAATCAGACCACTCAGCAACCCTTCCTGCATTATCCTCTACCTTTACTACTACATCATGAGATACCCCTTCTTTTGGCTCCACTTTAGATAGATCAGCTTCTAACTTAATATCTGATGTTTCTGCACTCTCTGCTTTATACTCGTCTAGCGTTACCCCATTTACAGAGATTGATGCTTCGTACACCCCTAAGTTATCTGATATGTTTGCTTTGTAAGTCACATAGTTACCAAACCAACCTTCTACATCACCATCAGGTCTTGATGCAGTTATTACTGGATTCTTCTCATCTACTACAATGTTATTTGACGTTAAACCGCACAAAGACATTATAGACATTCTAGGAGATTCATTACCTAAGCTATCTACTACGCTCACATAGTACTCTCCAGAATCCAGATCGAACTCGAATTTATCAGATTCACCTAAGAATACACCAGTTTTATCAAAAATCTTATAACTGGATATACCAACACCATCATCTTCAGCTACTCCCGTAACTTTAGGAGTTTCCTTGAAGTATAAACCGTAACCCCTATCTTTATACTCCTTATTCAGTGTACCACTATCCATAACCGGTGCTACTGTGTCCACATAGAATGTGTAGGTATCTGTTGAGATATTACCCGCTTTATCTACAACTACTATGTCTACCCTGTGCTTTCCGTTTGTCTTCTCATAGGTTATCGGTATAAGACCTATATTAGACATAGTAGTTTCCTCACCATCTACAGTCAATGTAACTGACTTTGCATTGCTCTCCTTTACATCATATAGTAATTCAGGATAAGAAGAATACCAATTTTTATCGTCTTCGACCAGATCTGGTTCAAAACCACTTACCCTGTTTATAACGGGAAGATCAGCATCAAAGACTATAGAATCTACATCTACGCCAAGTATATCCTTCAAGCTCTTTTCGACTTCATGCCCTACCTTATCTACTACAGATATACTGTACTCACCAGATTTGTCTATTGTATAGCTATCCTTTATAGATTCTCCTCCGTCTGGTCCAGTCACAACAACCTCTTTAAGACCAGATTCTAAATCTTTTGCTGAAACATTTAACACCAAAGGTTTTCTGATATAGGCTACCCTTCCCTCTACCAGTATTTCTCCTGGCGTTGATACGGATACAATCGGATCTACCTTATCCAGATGTATTTCCTTTTCTATAGAAGATTTGTTACCCACAAAGTCAGTAAATTCTGCCTTAACCGTACATACACCTGAAGAATCTACTAAATCAGATACAGACAGTACCTTTTCAAAGGTAGGACTTCCAACTTCCTCAGAGAACTGTACTCCATTTATATAAATGACTACTTTCTCTATCCTGTTGCTATCCTCTGCTTTCAGTACAACATTTAGCTTATCTTTATACCAATCCGATTCTATCTCCGAACCATCTTCACATTTTAGTGTAGCATCAACAGGCATCCTATCGAAACCGATAGAGTCCTTAACACCAACCAGATCAGATAACTTATATTCTTCCTTGTTACCTACTGAGTCCTCTACAACGATAGAATACTTTCCACCAACATCTATTGTGTACTCGTATGAATTTTCTTCTTTATCAAATGTATGAAGCAACCCACCATCTCGATAAATGCTTACCTCTTTCACACCTCCACAACCCTCATCGGATACGGAGAAATTCAGCTTCACATCATCTGAGAAATAGGAAACACCATTCAAATCTACCCATTTCTTGGATAACTCCGCTTTACCTATAACAGGTGCCTCTTTATCTACATATACAGTATCCTGCCAAACACTTGTATTTCCTGAATTATCCTCAGCAAACACTTTTATAGTATATTTTTCAGACTTCTCTACTTTAGAAGTATTACCAGAAAGTACCTCCTCAGTGCAACCTTTATCTCCAGACATAAACGATGCCACTTTCTCACCATTTATCTCTATATACCCTTGATATAATCCTCCGTCATCTTGGAACTTTGGAGTAAATGTTACATCCTCTGAATACCAAGAATTTAGATCTCCCTCGGGACGACTACACTCTATTACAGGCTTATCGGAATCTACAACTATGTTGTTTGAACCCAGATTACAGATAGAAGCTAATGAAACCTTTTCAGAAGTATTTCCAAGCATATCTACTACGGAAACATAGTATTCACCAGTAGTTATTTCAAATACCCCGTCTTGGGATTCTTCTACCTCTTCACCATTGATATCATACAATACATATCTCTTAACCCCTACACCAGTATCAGATGATTTTAAACTTAATGTCGGGTTCTTTTTATAATATATACCGTAACCCCTATCTATACAATCTCCCTTTAACTCACCAGATTCAATAACTGGGGAAGAAGTATCTACATAATACGACATGGAATAACTCTGGATATTTCCTGCCTTATCTACTGCCGTTACCTCTATAGTATGTACCCCTTCTCCGTTCGATATTACGGAATACTTTCCATCATAATGTACCCCTTTGAAGTAGTCCTCATCATCTAATTTAATAACTACCTCGGATATGTTACTATCTTCTACAGAGAAAGTGATATTCGGGTTTTGCTTATACCAGTTTTTACCATCTTCTGAATAATCTGGATCAGCCCCACTCTCCACACTAATAACAGGACTCTTATTATCAAAGATGATATCATTTATAGACTCCATAACATCACCTAAAGACTTCTCAGTAACATGACCTACATTATCCGTTACCCTTATTCTATAAGAGCCTGAATCCTGTATTGTAGCTGGCAAACCTTCTGAAACTACTTCATCACCTTTAAGTAACTCTACTTTTGCCACACCAGATTCACTGTCACTAGCATTTCCAAGTACTTTAAGGTTCTCCTTAATATAAGCTATATCACCTATAATGGAGTAATCCCCTTCTACAGAAACATCAGATAGACTAGGAGCCTTTGTGTCCACTTTTATATCCTTCTCCCAAGAAGATTTGTTTCCGACTGCATCCTTCACTTCTATAGAAACAGAAGCAATTCCATCCTCGTTTACTAAAGAGGACAAGGACAAAGATATAGGAAATTCCTTACCCTGTATACCAGTTTCCTGTACTACGGATCCATTAACTTTCAAGATATAGCTCTTTAATCCTACATTATCCTTCAAAATAACCTGCATATCAGCAGTATCCTTATACCATGAATCACTATCCTCAGAGCCATTAATCAAGATACCCATTGTAGGCTTCTCCTCATCAAAAGCTACCCCGTTTGCACCTACCAAACCTAGCTCTGTTCCAAGGTATTCTTTTAAATTACCTCTCTTGTCATATACCCTTACTCCATAGTATCCTTCATCAGATAATACCATAGTCCCCGTAGCCTCAGTAAACTCAGCTACCGGATCGGTATCGAAAATACCATCTTTAGAATCCGACCTAAACAGTTGAACTTTAGATACCCCACTTACCTCGTCTGTGGCTTCATAGTTTACTCTGATGTCTCCAACATAATAGCCAACACCGTCTACCTCAGTACCTTCCGATTCTGGTTTAAAAGACACCTCAGGGGCTTCTGTATCCCTATAAATTGTATCTGTAGAAGTTGAAGAATTCAAAAGAGCATCAGTAGCAGTAACCTCAACTACATGCTTCCCATCTGAATCATTATCCACCGTAAAGGATAACTTTCCAGTAACAGAATCAAACTTACTCTCTATAGGTTTTCCATCTACGAGAACTGTAACCTCTGAGATAATTCCACAAACATCATCCATTACTGAATACTCATATATCACTGAACCCTTATAGTATCCTGATTCGTCTGAACCATCTCCCTCAGCAGAACCCTGTCTTTTTTCTAAGACTATTTCAGGTTTTGTTTCGTCTTTAACAAAAATCTTAGGTAACTTTAACTCATCTAGGAAGCTGGCTATATCAATCTCTTCTTCTCTCCCCATGGTACTTTTCATCACTATTTTCCCATCAGGCTTTAAATCATCAAGAGATACAACTATATCGGATACTCCTGTTTCGTGCTTGTATTCCTCACCCTCTGAATCTACAAGTATTATATCTGATATAGTATCCTTTTCTTCTGTTGTTTCACCATCGCCGCCATCTCCGCTGTCTCCTACATCTCCTGTATCACCTTTTTCATTTCCTGAGTCACCTGCAGTATCAGCACTTTCCCCGTCACCTGATTCCCCTTCTCCTGGTTTTGCACTATTTGTTAATATACAACTGAACTTTGCTTCTGCCTTAGCATAATAAAGAGTATCACCACTAACACAGGTATTCCCAGATACAACCATAGTACCCATGAAATCTCCCTTAGCTATAGAAGCCCCATCAGTTAATGGTGCGGTATTCTCCTCTAACTTTCCATCAGAATTAACTACATGAGAGTCCTCTGCATTTAAAATCAGAGAACTAGGCATAGAATTCATAGCAGTTATACCTGCTAAACCCACAGCAACCGACTTAACAATCTTCCTTTTCATAAACTACCTCCGTATACTACAATATACTACCCTGCTCCTCTATTATAACAGGTTTAGAATCATCCAAAAAATCAGTTTGAATAATCTCATTTTCATTAATGAAACCAGTAGGCACTTCATCGTCAACTGGAGAACTTAGAGTAATCTCCGCATCAGGCATATTATCTTCTAATGAACTAATACCTTCTACTGGATACATTAACAAATCACTATTCATAAGAGTACCAGAAGATATTCCTGAGTAGATCTCATTAGTACTCAACTTATCAAACGTACCAGTACCTACATTCAACTCATGAAGTCTTTGTATCTGCCTTTTTGCTTTCCTTCCAGATAACTCATCCATAAGCTCAGGCACTCTCCAAACAAACAATAATATTATAGACAGTAAAAATAATAACAATGCTGTAAGCAACATTAAAATCCATATAGTCCTTAGCATATCTGTACCCCCTACTTATAAGCTGCTTCCACTTTTCCAGAAAGACCTATCATCTTCTGACTTAAATTCTCATACATCTCCTTAGATTTATCGGAACTAGGGCTAGAAGCACCCAAATATTTTTCTATTTTGGAAACCATATCCAGTATTTCTTCCTTAGCTACCCCATCCTCCCGCAACCTGTATGAGTATGTCGATATGCAATCCGCTATAGAATTATATAACTGCAACTCAACGATCTCACCACTATCTATAGATAATGCATTTATCAAATTACCCCAATACTCCTTGTACATACCAGAGTCCGAGGATTCATTAATAGCCTGGGCTATATTTTTCTTAAAGGTACTTATATCATAGTACACAGTAGATTCATCCTTCATAAATCCACAATCTATAGATTCTTCAAACCATCTTGAACTTACTACATCACCATCCTCACCTTCATAATAGAACCAATACAGCTTACCCATATTAAATGCCATTGGTCCATAATCCTCATCTTTTTTCAACTCAGATAAATTTGGATTTATCAACCCAAGCAAATCATTTTCTTCCTCCTTGGTGAAGACCCCGTCAGATTTAATAGAATCAATATACCCCAGATATGGGTCTATTACCTCCGGTTTTAATGAAATAGCATCTATGTAATCCTCTTCTCTGCCTGTCTGATATGCTGTCTCAACCTTTTCACGATACAAATCCTGCTTTTGAGACTTATCCATCATATACGGTATAAAACTAGCCCCTAGTACTACTAAGGAGAGAATTAAGGTTGATAAAGTTATGAATACTCTTTTTTCGGATTTCTTTACATAGTTAGTATCCATTTTAGGATACTCCTGTAAGGCATATAATACTTCCTCAAAAGACTGATACCTTTTATCTGGATCCTCATCTATGCATTTACCCACTATGTACTCCAGACCTAAAGATATACTAGAATCTATACTTCTCATAGGTTTCAAATTCTTAATAATACTAGGGTTTAACCCAGTAAGCATATAGTACATAGTTTTTCCAAAGGCGTAAATATCAGATCTCAAATCATAAGGAAGTCCCTTCTTTTTCTGCTCTGGGGCTGCATACCCAGGAGTTCCTAAAGCCTCCTTTATAGTAGAATTCTCCTCCGTTATTACTACACTTATTCCGAAATCCAGTAACTTTATATTTCCATCACTCTGTATCATAATATTATCCGGCTTCATATCCCTGTAGAATATAGGCTTCCTTCTATTATGTAGATAAATCATAACTGCACAGACCTGCTTCATCCAAGTAACAGCTACATTCTGATCTATTCTACCCTTATCCAGTAACCACTTTTTTACACTTATACCATCTACATAATCCATAACTATAAAGATAGTATCGCCCTCTGCCTCAATAGTAACTATTCGAGGTATACTAGAGTGGTTTAGACTTTTCATAATATTAGCCTCTTGTATAAGACTTCTATATTCTACCATATTCTTTCCTGCTTCTGACTTTACAATCTCCTTCAAGCACCACTGTTTATTAAGATTCCTATCAGATACAAGGTATACATTAGCCATCCCGCTAGTATGCATAATTTTCAGGATTTCATATCTACCATTCAATACAGTGTCACCAACTGCTAATGACCTTCTTTTTTGTTTCTTAGACAATCTTACACCTCCAATAAAGCCACTGTTATATTATCAGTCTCTCCAGCACTAATACATTTCTTAACCATGCTACCCAAATCGGATAAGTCCTCTATAGAAACATCATTCTCATCTAAATAGTGCCAGAATCCATCTGAGCATAACAAAAAGGAATCCCCATCAGAATAAGAACCCTCATATACCTCCATCTTAGCGGACTCCTTTACCCCTAAACATCTTGTTAGCATATTTCTGTATTTCTTCCAAATAGATTCAGATATCTCTTTTCCTTCTTTCCTATACTTTTCCAATGCACTATGATCCTCTGTCAGCTTATTCATACACCCATTGGATATCTTATAACACCTACTATCACCAATATGCCAACAGAAATATTTTCCTCCTTTACAATAGAGTATAGTACAAGTTGTACCCATCTTCGATCCATTCTTTAAACTTACATTTAAAATCTCCTCATTAGACTTTTTCAGTATATCTAAAAGACCATCAATATCTGAGTTAGATAGGAAGAAATCTCTAACAGCTGATACAACTATCTTACTAGCGAGATACCCATCATCTAGACCTCCCATGCCGTCACATATACAAACTATACCCACTTCTTCTCCTGAGACTCCTAACCTGGAACACCAATAGTTATCCTGATTATCCTCTCGTTTTATACCTATATCCGTTATAGACCTTAATTTCATATAGATTACCTCTTACTATTGTTTATAAGTTATCGCTATTCTACTGCACTCATATACAGAGATATAAACCTTTTCTTCATTCTCTATCATCCTATTTATTCTCCTTCTTACTTGGTCTACCATGCTTCTTGTGGATGATGCATAACAATACTCTAGCCAACTTATATAACTTCTGTAACTTATCTGCCTATCAAATACATAGTACCTTACAGTCTCCACCACAATAAACCACTCCTAACAAGAACTATCAGGCTACTGTAAACTCTTCATCAGCTAACTTTATTATATCTCCCCTAGATACTACAGTATCCGAAGAGATTCTTTCTCCATTTACAAAAGTACCATTAAGAGAATCATAATCATGCACCATAAGTATACCATTCTTAAAGAATAATGAGCAATGAACCCTTCCTACTTTTATATTATCGTGTATTACAAAAGTAGCCTTCTTAGATGACCTACCTAGGATCAGCCCAGTTTCTGGTATTGTTACTCTTTGCCTTGTTTTCAGATAAATCAATGTAAACTCTTCTTCGTCCATATCATCTTCATCAATATACCCTGTTGCTGGTTCTTCATCTTCCTCGTCATCCTCAAACAGACTATTACTAAGATAAACACCCCTAGATAATCTAGGAGGAAATTTTAATCCCGCTACACAGCAAGAGAATCTCACTCCCGACTTATTCTTCTTTTCTATAAAGTCAAAGAGATCGAAACCAACATTGCAATCGCCCACAACAAATACATAATACCCGTCTATGGTTCCTCTTACTGTCTGTATTTCATGATAATCTACCTCTTTTATTACCTCTAAATACGTCTCAAGTAGCGTTGCAATATCGGCTTCTGAATCAAAAGAATCTATAATATATAAATCATCGTGATCCTCCAAGTCCTTTTCATGAACCCAAGATAACATATCTCTACCTCCTTATAACTCTACAACACCTAGAAAACCATCCTCATAAGAACCAAGTACTTTGCCTTCCACCTCATACAGTTTACCTATATCATAGGAAGAACTTTTGCACTTCAATATATACTTACCTACTTCATTATCTATATGAGCATTATCACTGTTTACGAAAAATACCCCTCTTGATGAGTTTGCCCTTATAAGTAAATTAGATAACTTAAAGTAATCGTCCAAACTGTAAGAGGTATCATTTATAACTATTGAAAACTTCTTACTAGTTACTTCATCATCTTTACCGAATTTACAAATAACTGTCCCATCTGAGCATCTTCTCATGAAATCAACATCCTTTAAAGGGATACTCCACCCCTTATTATTACTTACAAGGATTTCACCATTCTCATATAATCTATAGAACATCACACTAGGAGAGAACCTAGCTTTAGCCCCATTAGAAACCCCCTGCATATTAAGGCGCAAGCCACTCTTAAAGCATACCCTGAAAGTTTCACCCATATCACACATATCCTTTACTAAGGATAAATTAATAACATAGTAACTATCACCAGTCTTAAAAATAAAGGCACTTCTCCTTACAATAGGATCTAAAGAGAGCAAAATATCATACCCTGATAGCATACTATTCCCCTCTATATTATAGGTTATATCACTATCAGCATACCCTTTCATGAATACTTCCCTTGTGCCAAAATCACCGAGATCAACTCGTATATAATAGTAATCTTTAAAAGATTTTCCTTCCATATTTAACACAAATACACCACCTTTTCTAACAATCTTCATATATACTAAAATCCAACACCTTAAACGGACAATCAAATAAAAAAGGTGGAAACCTGTATTTTACAGGCTTCCACCATTACGATGACCTTAAATCTATTTTACTTCTTCGAATTCAAACTGACCATAACCGCCGTTTCGCCACTGTAACAGCCCCTTAAACTGCCCGTATTCAAGCAGTGTTTCTACCAGATCCATATCCAAAGCTGAGGATGTCTTCGTAGCAGAGTTAGGAAGAACTCTCACCGTAAATTCCACTGACCAACCCTCGTTAATAACTTCCGACTTAGCAAGAGCAACTCTTGGTCCCTGCATAGTCTCCGCACGAAGAGGTCTTTCCAGATACCCGTCTACCTTCTCAATTCTTTCCCCATCCCTGTAGATAGGCAGATTCCGTTCAACGATAAACACAAACTTGTCAATCTTGGAAGTTGCCTGCTTCAGTTTAGTCTGATCTGACAGACCTTTTGCTGCTTCTTTAAGGAATCCCAGAATCTGATATGCCTTCAGAATAGGATACCCTGTCTCTGTGTCTCGGTAGAAGATGGTTTCTTTACCGTTATCGCCTTCCTCTAATTCCGGAATATTCTCAACATCAGCGTGTGCTCTGGCTCTTTCTTCGCCCTCCTTAGCCTTCGTTGCAATAAACTCCGAAAATACTTCCTTATTCTTCGGAGAACTTCCCAACAGCGGTGATGTTCCTACCAATCTAAATTTTTTCTCAGTGTACATGATACTCATACTATTTCCTCCTTAAACTCTCTGTAGTGCTTTTCCTAAAAATTACATCAATAAACCTGTTTTAATCTACATAATAGGTTTATCCCTGTTATGCATAATAACCTCCTCCTTAGCTTTATCATTAGCAGTACTATTTATTTAACTTACCTTTATTATAACAGCATCCAGAACACCTAGATACTCTTCCTGAAATATTCTTTTTTAATCTCATTACTAACTTATAGCCTCAAACAATGCAATATTAGACTTAATACGCTCAAAATCTTCCTCAGACTCCAGTACATTCATAAATGGATTTGTTTGAACCTTCTCAAGACCTTCCTCAATTTCAGATGTTAATTTCTCTTCTGACGCATTATCTATATTCAATACATTATAATCTTTACAAACAGCCATGCATATAGACCAAGCATCGGTATACTTACCCTCAAATCGTAAGGTATCCCACCTACACATATCTCCCTCTGTACCACTATGTATTATCCCTTCTTCTCCTATTTTGAAATAATCCAAAGCCTTTGAGATAAGGTAGGAAGTCCCACTATTAGTATTCTTGGAAGCATAGGATCCCCTTACATAAGTTATTATTAGATCCATGGCAACATTATCAATACCCCACCAGAACTTATTCACCACGCAATCTAACAAAAAATAACACATAAAACCGACTATATCATTTCCTCTGCAAGTTACCAGAATATTCGGGACTAACATCTGAAATCTCCTACTATTCTTTACCAAAACCATAGGTACTACTGAAAGCACTCTTCCACTATTGTCCCTAAGAAAATACAGACAGCCCCTATCGAATACAAAAGATATGAAATTCTTTACTTTTGAATTAATATCCTTCCTTGAATATGGTAATGAAAGACTGTTATAACACTTGGAGTAGCACTTATAAATATCATCTAAATCACTATAATCAGCCTTTCTAAAGAAAATACCGCCATAGGATCTAAAATTAACTCTTCCTGAAGAGTCAACCCTTAACAAGTTTCTAGAATTAAACCAAGCCCTATCCAAACAATAGTTATCATAGATATTTGATAGCTTTCTAAGGAACACCCCGTCTAAATAAGGATACCAACCTTCCGGTTCTACGACAAAATTTCTCTTCTTTTTATTGCAATCCTCACACAAAGCAACTAAATTTGCGGTTTCATTTGTTCCTCCTTTAGACAAAGGTATAAAATGATCTACCGTCATAGTAATCACATCTAAAGGTCTCCCACAGCTTGCACACACCCCATGACTTTTATTCAGTATCTTCTGCTTCTTGGTATAATCAAATAATACCCTTTTCTTGTCCTTCTCTCGTACCAATCATAACACCTCCTAGAACCCATAGACTACCCTAATGTTGTATGGAGATCTGTTTCTATACAACTTCAACTTATCCTGATTCAATTTTACCACAAAATAACCACTTTTAATAGTATTCTTAGCCCCTATCTTTAATACTGTTTTGCATACAACATCTTCCATGACAAGGACTTCGGCACTCACTTTGGCAAGTCTACCCTTTACATGTACCCTAGACTCTTTTTCCTCATAAGAAATAGATATTGTATCTCCAATTTCTAGGTTTAACCTCTCACCTTTCTTATTTTCCACTACAACAGATCTGACCATCATATCTAAGTTCATAATAGCTAAATAGCAGATCTTTCCATTCTTACCTACTTCAGCTAATGACGAAACCATAGTCCTAATAGAACCACCTATATACTCATAGTAATTCCCTATTTTCCTCTCGATATCTTCTATAGTGACCATACCCTTATCGTTTATCTTTCTCATGATTCCTCTCATGGTTACTGACCTTTCACTAGGGTACTTAAAAGTAATCATATCACCTACCTTATATAAAACTACATCCTCTCTTCTACCATCAGCTCTAATAAGACAAAACATTCTCATCTACCTCCAAATTTTCCAAAACCCTACCTGTAACCAATTTCTTTATACACCTGCAATTTGCTATAGACAATCCTATATCCTCAGATACTTCTTCATCAGAGCGTACCCTACCCTCTTCTTGATAATATAGGTATATCACACTCCTGAGAGTACAAGAACACTCTTTATACAAGAACTCTCTAACGATTCTATAGCTTTGTGGCTTCAATTTCATATCTTTACAGAACCTAAGAATATACCTTTCAAAGTCAGTACGTTTATTCACTCAATCACCTTCTTTCTTTAGTAAAATGCATTCCTTCAAAATAAGGGTTTTTAAACAAGAAATACCTATAAAACGATGAAGACTTCACACATAGAAAATAGCGTAAAAATGCAGAAAAATCACAGCATTTATAAACCCTTCCTAGTATGCAAAATATTAATAAAAACCACTTAAATTCAGCATCACCGTTTTTCCTAGAAAATCTCTACTTTATATCAGTATACCATTATCTTTATAAAATAAAAAGGACTTCCACATTGAAAGTCCCTCAATCTTAACCAGATATTAAAGATTCTAGATCCCTAGTTTTATAGGAATACTTCATTTTTCTCAGTGCCTTATTTTCTATTTGCCTTATTCTCTCCCTGGTTACCCCAAATTTCTGACCTACTTCTTCCAAAGTACGATATCCACCACCGTCTAAACCAAACCTGTAGATTACCACATCTTTTTCTTTCTTAGTTAATACCATATCCATGCCTTTTAATAGGTCATCATGTATAAATGAACTAAATACTTCATCTTCAAAACCACTTGTACTCTCGTCTTTAATAAAATCCCCCAGCTCAGATTCCCCATCCTCTCCTACTTTTGAGCTCAAACTCAGAATATTTTCAGACCGTATTACAAGCCTATCATATTCATCTCTGGTTATACCAGTATTCTCCTCTATTTCTTCATAATTTGGTTTTCTATTGTTTACCTTTTCAAAGGAACTTACAAACCTCCTTAATTTGAAAAGCCTTTCATTATAGTGCACAGGCAATCTAATTACTCTGGACTTATCAGCAACACTTCTTGATATAGACTGTCTAATCCACCAAGTAGCGTAAGTAGAAAACTTGTACCCTTTCTCGACATCATACATATCTACTGCCTTCATAAGACCTATATTACCCTCCTGTATTAGATCTAAGAAAGGCATCCCTCTACCTACATACCTCTTCGCTATACTTACTACAAGCCTAAGATTTCTATTTATGAACTCTTCTTTAGCTTCCATATCTCCTTCTTTTAGTCTTGTAGCAAGGTCTTTTTCTTCCTCATCTGACAATAATTCAAATCTCCCTAAGTCATTCAGATAACTCTTAGTAATGTCATCTGTAAACCCTCCTGACCTATGCTCTGACATAGCAATAAAGCACCCCTGGGACTCTAAGCACTCTTCTACCTTATTTAATAGATCATCTCTAGTTTCCTCTGGATATGAAGATAAATAAGACATGATATTCGTCTCTTTAATAATCATCCTTTCATCTGCATATTTTTCAATAATCTCACTTACCATGATATCTATACTTTTCATTAGTGACCACTCCTATATCAGTTCTTACTTAACTCAATACCCAAACCGCAATCGAAATGCTTTATAAAATCATAAACTTCTGGGCATTTACTGTATACCATGTCTATAAGCATACCTTCACTTCTCTCTGGTAAGTCAGCATTAATAAAATCTGACTTATTTATTCTCATCTTTAGAACTCTATCAGAAAAGTATAGCCTGGAAAATCCCAAAGACCTGCAAAACTTCAAGATAAACAAATTATCATACTTTCTAATCATCTCTGGATTTCCTAATAGCAAGCATTCTACCCTCCCATCAACTACTCTGCTTATATTCAGAATTACATACCCATCACTTGATAACATATTTAGCATCTTTCCTGATACCCTCGGATACCTGTAGTACATATCATTCAAATCCGTTAAATCAAAATAGTGGCAAATACTTCCTCCTCTTCTTACACGCAAATTATACACTCTCGTATCTGAAGCGAGTTTAAAAAGTTCCTCTTTACCAACTACTATAGATTTCCCCTTAATACACTTGCAAACAAACTCATTATATAGAGGATATAATGATTCAGTGCAAAGATATTTTATTTTATCTTCCTCTACTACTGTACCTAAGTACCGTAATATTTTCTCCATAATTACCTCCAGTTTTACCATAAAGGCTTCTTAAAAATAAGAATATTTTCCTTCTTCATCTCACCTTGAGCCTGCAACTTTGTACCCGCTCTAGCTGTTACCCCTAGATATACGATATCGTACAACGGCATTCCCTCTTCCTTAGACAGCCTTATCCATTCGTCAACATAGGCTACCTCTTTCTTTCCCTTTATTGTAAAATCTGCAATATTCACTGCATAAACGCTTCCTGGTTTAAGCATGTACCCTATATTTTGTATAGTTTTCCTTACATACCCCTCCAACCAGTCCTCTAACACAGGAAACTTATTGTAACACTGGGTTTCCTCATCCGAGTATACCTCTAAATTAAAGTACGGTGGGCTAGAGAATGCAAAATCAATGCTGTTCTTCGGTCCCTTGAAATCTTCTGAACCACAACAATGAAGCTCATAAGAATTCTCTCTACCAGTTACCTGCTCTATATACTCTCCTAACTGATGCAAATGATACATTGTCTCAGTACAAGGATCTGTGCCAACATACCTATAATTGTTCTTGCTAGATAATGCTCCTAATAATCTTCCACCAAAGCCACAACAGAAATCATAGATTGTCCCTCCTTTTGGACAAAATCTCTCATAGATAGCTTTTGCGTTCATAGGTCTGAAATTAGTAGGTGCACTTCCCACCAACCTCAAACCACCGTCTACAGCAGATGGTACTGGACTTCCATTCTTGTAACTGAAACAGAACTTTATAGCCCGTCTCAAGTACTCGTCACTAAGGAATTTTTTATACTGCGTTTCAGCACCCTTCTTATCTAGATCATGAGCTGATGGAGTATCAAAGATATTCGGAAATAACCAACAGCACAAGCCAGATCCAACTCCCGCTCCACAACTAACAGTATCACCATTAAAACTAGCTTCATAGTCAAGACATCTGGCAATCTCCGAGTATACCCCTAGATCTGAGTAATATGTTATTGGGAAAATGTTTTTACTCCTGTAGATATCAAGAACTCTATCTACAATAGTATCCATCTTCTCTTTATACTTCAGAGCATCCTCCTCATTTCCTGCCTTCTTTGCTTCTTTATATTTCTCGTCA
>ERZ1643251.1719-NODE-1719-length-24211-cov-17.705332_pt1 | contig 24211 bp, 27 predicted proteins | sample MGYA00579261_ERZ1643251 | MGnify/ENA primary metagenome ERZ1643251 (study PRJEB29033, sample SAMEA4952267) | chicken gut metagenome | biome: Broiler Chicken; feature: Gastrointestinal Tract; material: Caecum | place: Ireland | collected 2018 | study: Broiler... | reverse complement strand
AGAAACATAATGTTGGAATATCTATTCCTGCTTGTTTTGCTGCATCTAATATTGTAGTACCCTCTGGAACAACAACATTTTTTCCATCTATTTTTAAATTAACCATTTTTTCCTCCTTAATTTTAGCCTATGGCGTGGAATGGACAAGACCTAATACACGTCGTACACTTAATACATTTATCTTGGTTTATATGTCTTTTATCTCTTCCTTCTCCTTCAATTGCATTTACAGGACAATTTTTTTGGCATAATCCACAACCTTTGCACTTTTCCTCATCTATTTCTATTTTGGCTAATGCCTTACATTCCATCGCTTTACATTCTTTTTCTATAGCATGTTGTCTAAATTCTTCTCTAAAATACTTTAGTGTGCTTATTACTGGATTTGGCGCACTTTGTCCCAATCCACATATACTAGCTTTTTGAATATTTACTGCCAATTTTTCTAATCTATATATATCATATTCATTTCCTTCTCCACTACATAACTTTTCTAGTATCTCTAGCATTCTCTTTGTACCAATTCTACATGGTGTACATTTTCCGCAACTCTCACTTACTGTAAATTGTAAATAGAATTTAGCTAAGCATACCATACATTTAGTATCATCCATTACAATAAGTCCACCAGATCCCATCATTGATCCTATTGATTTTAAAGACTCATAATCTATTGGTGTATCTAAATGTTCTTTTGGAATGCATCCTCCTGAAGGTCCTCCTGTTTGTGCGGCTTTAAATTCTCTTCCATTTGGAATTCCTCCACCTATATCATAAACTATTTCTCTTAAAGTTGTTCCCATTGGTACTTCTACCAATCCAACATTATTGACATTTCCTCCTAAAGCAAATACTTTAGTACCTTTCGAATTTTCTGTTCCTATAGATGAATACCATTCTGGTCCTTTTAATATAATTTGTGCAATATTTGCGTATGTTTCAACATTATTTATTAATGTTGGGTATCCCCACAAGCCTGATTGTGCTGGATATGGTGGTTTTACTCTTGGTTGCCCACGTTTTCCTTCTATTGATTCTAAAAGTGCGGTTTCTTCGCCACATACAAATGCTCCTGCACCTAATCTTATTTCTATGTCAAAATTAAAGCCAGTTCCAAATATGTTTTCTCCAAGTATTCCATATTCTCTTGCTTGATTAATTGCAATTTGTAATCTATTTACAGCAATAGGATATTCTGCTCTTACATATATGTATCCTTTTTCTGCCCCTATTGCGTATCCTGCAATTTCCATTGCCTCTAATACAGCATGTGGATCTCCTTCAAGTATACTTCTATCCATGAATGCACCTGGGTCTCCTTCATCTGCATTACATACAACAAATTTTTTATCACCTTTTGCTTCTTTAGTAGATCTCCATTTCTTCCCTGTTGGAAAACCAGCTCCTCCTCTACCGCGCAAACCAGATTTATCTATAGTTTCTATTACTTCATCTTGCGACATTTCTACTAAAACTCTAGCCAAAGCTCTATATCCATCAAAAGCTATGTATTCATCTATTTCTTCTGGATTAATAACTCCACAATTTTTTAATGCGATTCTTTTTTGTTTTTTATAAAAAGTTAAGTCATCTAATCTATTTACTTTTTTTCCATCTATATCCTTGCATAATAATCTTTCAACAACTTTTCCTTCTACTATGTGTGACTGTATAATTTCTTCGCAGTCCTCTGGTCTTACCATGGCATAAAAAGTATCTTCTGGTCTTATAATAACAATTGGACCTTTTGCACATAAACCAAAACATCCTGTTTTTATAACTCTTACGTTTTGTATTCCTTTTTCTTCTATTATTCTTTTAAAGTTTTCTAATATTTCTGGTGATTTTGAAGATGTACAACCAGTACCATTACATACTAAAATATGTTTTTCTCTTGTGTCGGCATTTGTATTTTTTCTTAAATCTAATTCTATTCTTTTTTCACTTCTTATTTTATTTAATTCTTCTATAGTCTTCATCTAAGACCTCCTTTTAACAAGTTAGTTTCTATTTTATCCCTCTTTTTCTAGTTTATCTAATACTTCATCTAATTTCTTTACTGTTGCATGACCATAAACTTCATTATTAACTGTAAATACTGGTGCTATTCCGCATGCTCCTACACATCTCGTTGTATCTATAGAAAATTTTCCATCTGCACTTGTTTGACCGTCTTCTAGTTTTAATCTTTCTTTTAATCTATCAAATATAGCCTGTGAACCTTTAACAAAACAAGCCGTACCTAAGCAAACTGAAATATTATACTTACCTTTTGGTTCTAATGAAAATCTTGAATAAAATGTTATAACTCCAAAAATTTCTGCCATTGGAATATTTAAATATTTAGAAATTTCCATTTGTGACTTTTTTGGTATATATCCAAACTTAACTTGTATGTCATTTAATATTGGAATTAAATTATCTTTTTCAGGCTTATATTGTTCTATAATTTTTTTAGTTTCTTCTACTATTTTTTCTTCTACACAACTCATATATATTTTTTATGATGTATCTATCAATTTAACTTAATAAATACATCATATCTCCTTTCTTTTATTATTCAATTACTATATCTGCATCTGCTGGACACATTTGTATAAAAGTATTTCCGTCATTTACCTTTATTTCATTACCGTCTAAATCCTTGTATATTGTCTTAGAAGTAACAGATTCTTTCTCACAGGTTATAGGAATTGCCTTACCATTAGTTATATAATATCCTTCTAAAGTTCCTATATTGTCTATTGTTTGTCTATCTTTTCCAGAACCATCACTTAATGTAGAATTTTCAACTTTAGCTATTATTATATTTTTTACAGTTACTGGTTCTTCTGTATCCCAGTCAACTTGTTTTACATCTCTTGAATACCTAATATAATTTTTATTTTCACTATCATATTCATAGCTTACTGTATTGTAATCTGAATATGGAATAGTAATATCTATTGCGCTTTGACCATTTTCTAAATTTACTTCATCTACAACATAGTTTAATACACTTTCTTCGTCAGAAGTTGTTCTATAACCTTTTTCTTTAGCTATTTCTAAAATACTCTTTGTATTTGTTACAACATTGTGTGGTGCATATCTGTCATCTGTTCTCCAGAAATAATCTTCACTCTCATTAATTCCATTTATATCTGGAACAAAATATTTGTCTATAGCTTCTTCTGCTTGAGGACTTTCACCAAAATGAACATAAATTGCATCATTTTCTAAAGCATAATCTACAAAATAATGTCTTGCACTTCTTATTGGACCTATTTTGTCTAGGTCATCCCCTTTATATATTGCCATTAATCTAGTTTCTCCATATTCCACTATCATTTCATAAACTATTTCTGCCGCTTGAAGATTAGCTTGTGGCATTGCGTTTTTGTGATTATCTATCATTACTGCAATCGGTCTATCTGTGCCTGAAAATGTTACTGGCTTTTTCTCTTCTTCTTTTTGAACTTCCATTCCTTCCACATTTTCATTTGCAGTCTTTTCAGTTTCACTATTTTGTAAATATTTCATTACTAAAAGAGCTCCAGCTGCAAGTATTAAAACTATTAAAATTCCTACTAATATTTTTAATCCACCTTTTTGAGTTTTAATATTCATACCTATTATTGTATAATATAAAATATTATACTTACTCCTTATACACATATTTAGGTTTTTAGTAGGGTATACCTATAACCCATATTTTTCTTATATATTTCTTAAATAAAATATTTTACATTAAATTTTTACATAATAAACAATTTTGCTATACCATATAAAACTAATACTAAAGCAGTTCCTAAACACGCGCTAAAAATTACTTCCGAAAGTTTATGTTCTTTTGCTTGTATTCTACTTTCTGCAATTAATATCGCCATTACAAGCGACAATATTAATATTACTGGATTTTTTGTAGAAATCCATATAATAGTATTTGCTGCAAATGCAATTGTCGCATGCCCACTTGGAATAAATTTTTCATTAAATATTTTATGCTTGTTTGTCTTAGAAAATGCTATTAATGCTAAAACAGCTATAATTACAACCATTATTACTGAAAACGCTAAATGCTGAGGAGATGATGCTATGTTTTGAATAAAGGCAATTCCCATTTCACTTATTTTGTCGAAGAATAAAAAGTATGCCACTATTACAGCATTTATGGTTGTTATTACAACTCCTCCAGCAGCTACATCTTTGGCAATTTTGGCCTTTGGATGATATACCTCTGTACATAAGTCTACAACTGTTTCTATAGCTGTATTTGTCATTTCTGCAAATAGGATTAATATAATTGTAAATAAAAAGCATAGAAATTCTGCTTTAGATAAATTAAAAAATAAACTAATAACAACAACTACAACTGCAATAATAAGTTGTTTCTTAATATTGCTTTGTGTAGTTGTTGCATATATAATACCATTTATAGCATTTTTCCAGGCATCTATAAATCCACTATTTTTTATTCTTTTATCAGAATTACTTTGTGTTTCTTTTGAGTTCTTCTTAGTTTTTTTTGCCTCATTATTGTCTTTTTTCATAACAAACAATCATTCCTTTATTATCTTACTATATCTAAGCTTTCTAAAACTTTTTCCTCTTTTTCTCTCATAACTTTTTTATCTTCTTCTACAATGTGATCATACCCCATTAAATGATAAAATCCATGAACTATCATATATGCAAGTTCCCTTTCAATACTATGCCCATATTCTTTTGCTTGCTCTTCTACTTTTTTCATAGATATTATAATATCTCCCAAAACATCTTGTGGCATATCTTTATCTACAATTTCGCCATTTTTTCTAAGCATATCTAAATCTTTTTTTTCAAAAATAGGAAAAGATAGCACATCAGTTTCTTTATCTATTTTCCTAAATTTTTTATTTATTTGTCTTATTTCCTCTGGAGTTGTTAATGTTATTGAAACATATACTTTATTTTCATCTAAATTCTCAATTTCAAAACATTTATTTACAACTTTATCTATTAAATCTTCGTGGCTATCTTTTTCTTCTACTCCTTTAAGAATTATTTCAGATGTAATTCTCATAAGCCCTCCCCTATTTATTAACAACTTTTTTTAATTTTTTGTCTGCTTTTACATAATAACCATATGACATGCAGCCATTTTTTAATCTTCTCATTGCACCTAATTCTACAAGTTTATCTTTATAGAATTTTATAATTTTATAATAGCGGTTTTCATTTTGGTATACTTTCTTTAAATCTGCTTTTAAGAATAAGATTTGTTTTTGTTTTAAATATTCTTCTTTATTTATAATGCTTAGTTTTTCTACTTCTCTATATTTCTTAGAAAACTCTTTGTATTCTTCTCTTTGCTCTGGCTTGTCCCAATAAATTTTTGTTAATAATACTCTTAAGTTGTATTCATCTATTATATTAATTAACAATGAATATGCTTTTTCTTTCTTTCTTAATACTTTTGTATCTACTATTAAATTTCTTGCATCTTTTAGTAATTTTATATAGCAACGTTCTGCAACAACTAGTGGTAAACTATGTGTAAATAATTTTCTACTAAGTCCTATTAAAATTAAATTTTTCTCTATTACATCATTTTGGTCAAGTTTTCCAATTGTAAATTTATCAAAATTATTGTATTCTTCTACAACTTCTTTATATTTTTCTCCATCTTCTTGCATTTTTATTGGTAAAATATTTTCTACGTAATCTGCTAATGTATTGAATATTTTGTTGTAAACTGCGTCTCTGTCTCCTGGAGTTAGGTTGTCTGACAATTTTATAGAATAATGTTTTAAAAGTCCTTTATATAAAGTCTCCATTTCGCTTCCATAAAACTTTCTGTATCTTTCTATAACTTGAGGTTTTCCATGAGACTCAATATTATCATAATCTAGTCCTAATAAATATATTTGCTTTCTATATTTAAATTCTGTATAATTATTATCTTTTAATTGAATTATATTATAGTAATTTGATAATGCATTCTTTTCAAAATCACTTGCAGTATCTGTTTTTACTTTTTTATAAATAGAATCCATTATGTATTTATCTATTGCTTCTAAATATAAAGCATACATATCTTCATATTTTTTATCTAGCATTTCCTTTTTGTCTTCATCCTCTATGTCTGCATTTTTCTTTACTTCTTCGTATGCTTTTAAAATATTTGTTCTTTTTATTGATATTAAGAAACCATTAATTCCTATTTTGGTTGGTATTAACATTTTTGTTAAACCATTAGCTATTCTGTTAAAAAATGTTCTTTCTGAATTGTAAACTCTTAAACTTCTTTCTTCCATATGCACTCTTCCTTTCAAAATACTATCTTTTCTTTTGTCCCAATATTTTCTTTTACTTCATAAATAACTTCTACATCAACAAACTCTGCATTTTCATCCACATTAATTTGTTCATCTGTTATGTTGTTAGTATTTTCTACTTGCGCATTTAATTTATCTTTTGCCCTTTCAATACCAATTGTTTTAGCCTCTTCTACAGTATGTATTATCTCTGTATTTTTGTACTCCTTATAAGTTGTTTTTACTATTTCTATTGGTAAATAAAAATTAGAAAATAACTTTAATTTTTTTGTCTCTTCTATTGTATCATAATTTTTAAATTTTGAAAGCCTTTTATTAAAATTTATTATAAAATTATTTATATTTACGGAATATTTATTTTCAGTCTCCCCTGTCTCTTCTTTTTTTTGCTCTTTTAAATATACTCTTTCTTTTTGTGTATACCAAACTTTTGCCTCAACTTGCCCATTTGAGTGTACATAGCGAGTACCAGTATACTTGCCCTCAAGCCACCCACCTATTAATATAGTTCCTTTCTTTACTAAATCTCCCTCTTTTACTAGGGGAGTACCATTTTGCGCCATTATTTTAGATACGACTCCTTCTTTTGTTGCAACAATATTACAATACTCATTTTCGTCAATTATTTCTGGTTTTTCTTCGGCTTCCACTACTTTAACAACTGCGTTAGTACCTGCAATCTCAATACCAATCCATGCTATATCGTCTCTGTCTAGTCTTATTTTATTTATAATATTTTTTGTATCTAAACTTGGTTTGAATTTTCCTATAGATAACCCTTCTTCTTTTAATGTATTCATTAATTCTTTATTGTCTATTTTTTCTGTACCTTCTATTTCAATATTCCAAACAAAATTTGATAATATCATAATTAGTAATACTATTATTAATATTATTAAAGCAAAAATTTTTCTTTTTTTATACTTATTAAAAGTAAAAGGTAAACCTCTTTTTCTTTCTATTTTTATTCTGCATTTTGTTTTCTTTAATATATGTCTTATTCTTTTAAAATCTGCTATTCCTATATTGCATGCCATTATAGTAGATTTTTTTCTTTTAATATTCCATAAAAGTATATTACTTTTTAAACAATTATTTATAAATTTTTCTATAAAATAACCTTCTACTTTTATTTCCAAATATCCTAAAAAGTAAGCAAGTAATACCCTAAAATGCAAAGTTATTCCTCCTCATTTTCTATTGTACTTTCAAAATCTATACTTTCAATTTTTCCTTCTATTAATAAATCATCATTTGTCATTTCATTTAACTGCATATTAAATCCATTTATATTTATAATCCCAATGTAAGTACTTAGTCTAATATAAAATTCTTGGTATTCTAATATAGATTTATAGTTCTCTATTAAGCATTTATTAAATGCTACTATAGTTATCTTTGGTTCATTAGAAATTAGCTCATCTGGTAATTCTAATAACCTATCTAATTTACTTGCGCCTTTTTTTCTATTTCTTTTCATCTTTCAACTCCCTATGGTTCAAATTCATCCAAACTTTTAAATTCATATCCCATATTTTTTATTTCTTTTATACAATAATCTAAAATATTACTATTGTCTTTAGATGTTGAATGTAGTAGCATAACTTCACCATTATGAACATTATCTAATATTTTTTTCTTACCATATTCTTCTCTTCCCTGCTTATTTTCGTCCCAATCATCATAAGCAAATGACCACATTACAGTTTTATACCCCAAGCTATTTGTATAATCAATAGTTCTCTCGCTATACTCACCTTTAGGTGGTCTAATGTATTTCATTTCATATCCAAACTTTTCGTATACAGCAGTATGTAAATCCATTACTTCTTTTTTTATAGTTTCATTATCTATATCTGGCATACTTTTATGATTTACAGTATGATTTCCTATTATATGTCCTTCATCAATCATTCTTTTAACTAAATCAGGACTAGTATTTAAATAGTGCCCAGTTATAAAAAATGTTGCTTTTACTTCATTTTGTTTTAACACTTCTAATATTTTTTCAGTATATCCTGCTTCATATCCTCCATCAAAAGTTAAATAAATATATGGTTTTTCTGTATTTCCCATTGCAATTCCATTATATTTATCTATTATCATCTTGTTTTTTGTTCCTAAATCGGGCTGTTTATGATTATCATTTCTTTTTATTCCCCATCCAATTTTCTCATTACTAAGTGTTGTAGTTGCACTAGTTTCAATAGTCTGCATCTTATTTTCGCTTGCAACCGCAAACGTAAAAATAAATACAAAACATGTAGCTAGCATTATAAAAAGTCTCATATTTTTTTGTCTCATTATACCCTCCTACATATAACTTTTTTATTCAATTTTATGAACAACAAAATAAAAAAATAACCATTAATTTCGAATAGTATTTTTATTATTTGTAAATTTTTACCTTTTAGTTGATAAGAATAAAAATATATATTATAGATAAAAAAAATAAAAAAATTAACGACAAAATTACAATTTTTTTACTTTTTTTCGAATTTATTTTTCTATTTTCTTCTTATATATCAACAGTTGTCACGTTTCGACATTTTTTTGTATTTATTTTGCTAATTTTCTTGACAATATTAAAATTTTAGATTATATTAAAATAGTTACTGGATATTATTGGAAATTATTTTTCTTATAATTTCATGTGTATTTTTTTGTGTCTAACTTAAATATTTTTTTGTTATATTAAATGGAGGTTAATTATATGTTAAATTTTGTTTTATGCGATGACAATTCTATTATTCTAGATAGATTAAGCAAAATTTTAGAATCTATTTTCATAAAACATGACATTGAAGCATGCATTTCATATAAAACAACTAATCCTAAAAATTTAATGCAATATCTAGATGAAAATTCTGCAAATGTCCTCATTCTTGATATTGATTTAAAATCACATATCTCTGGATTAGATATTGCAGAACAAATTAGAAAGAGAGACAAAAATATTTATATTATATTTTCTACTGCACATTTAGAATATGGTTTAGTAGCTTATAAGTATAAAACTTTTGACTATTTACCCAAGCCAATTACTTCTGAAAGATTAGAAGATACTATTTTAAGATTGCTAGATGATATTCACGGTAACATTCACACTTATATAAGACTTGATAATAACAAAACTATTATTAAGCAAGATACTATACAATACATAAAAAAAGAAGGAATGAAAATTATATTTCATACAGATACAAGAGATTATAATACATATAGTTCATTTCTAAAAGTATCAACAAGTTTGCCTAAAAATTTTGTAAGATGTCATAAATCATACATTGTTAATACTGATAAAATAACAAATATAGATGTAAAAACCAACACTATTTATCTTAATAATAACCCAGAAAATAAATGTTATATAGGTCCAAAGTATAAAAACAATTTTATGGAGGTTTTCAAAAATGAATATTTTTCAAACAATATGGAATACAATAACCACACCAAATGAAGCGCTCATTAATGTAAGTGGCTTTTTCTTATGTATAATCGAAGCATATGTTAGCATGTGTCTATTTACTACTTTATTAAATATTAAAACAAATAGAAAAAGTAAAATTGCTTATGTTCTATCATTTTCGATAATAGGATTTATTTCTAGAATAGTCCTTCCAAATCCTATTGGTACTATTGTTAATATGACATCTATGCTCGTTTTAATTATGTTTATATTTAAGACTAATTTTATTAAAGGTCTATTTTCTGTATTTGTACCCATATTTATTTTATCTGCCTTAGAATTATTTTTATTAAAATTTTACTTAAAAATATTTAATGTATCATATGATTATGTTATGACTGTTCCTTTACATAGAATTTGTTTTACTTTATTTATATTTTTATGTATATTCTTAATTTATAAATTAATAAAATATGTTAAATTTAATATTAACTTAGATATTTTAAGTAAGAAAAATAAAATTCTTTTTATAGTAAGCGCTATATTAGGATTATGTGTAATAGGTACACAATTATATTTAATTAGTTATTATAGTGATACATTACCTGTAATTATTACTTTAATAAGTATAATTGGGTTAGCAGGATATTTCTTCTTAAGTCTATATTCTATGTTAAATGTAACCAAATTAGAATTAACAACTAGAGACCTAGAAGTTCAACAATGGCATAATAAAGAATTACAAGACATGCATGATCATTTAAGAACTTTTAAACATGACTTTAACAATATAATTCAAAGTATAGGTGGTTATTTAGATAAAAACGATATGGATGGATTAAAAAAATATTATAAAGATTTATTAGCAGATTGTAAAATTATTGTTAACTTAGCCGCTTTGGATCCAAATGTTATTAATAGTCCTGCAATCTATAATACCCTCTCATCTAAATATTACAAAGCAAATGAAAATGGAGTTACAATGAATATTGAATCTTTCTTAAATTTAACTGAAATCGAAGATAATATGAAAATATATGAATTTGTAAGAATGTTTGGTATTTTATTAGATAATGCTATTGAAGCTGCAAAAGAATGTGATAAAAAGGAAATAAATGTATATTTTAGAAAAGAAGTAAATAGGCATAGATTATTAGTAATTGTAGAAAATACATATAAGAACAAAGATGTAGATATAGATAAAATTTATGATAAAAACTATACATCTAAAGGTGATAAAGAAAACCATGGACTTGGTTTATATGAAGTAAGAAAAATATTAAATAGAAATAATAACTTAAACTTATTTACTACTAAAAACTCTGACTATTTTAAACAACAATTAGAAATATATTATTAAAATTTAAAGACTCTTTGTACAAAAGAGTCTTTTTTGTCGAAAATTATTGATTTAAGGAATTGTAATTAGTCTTTTTTTATTAAAGATGCTGGCATTTTTGGTTGATGAACTATTCCTAATAACCAGCATGCAGTATTTGTAGATTTTGCATATTTCTCTGCGATTCTAGCTAATATTTTTAACATGTTCCTATTCCCCCCTAAAAAAATATATATAATAAAACATTGCCGGCAATGTTTATTACCAAAATTTACGCAGCTAATTGCTGCTCTTTTTCATATTCTTCATGTCCATATTTATTATTTGTAATTTTGTATGCTATTCTTGTAATAGTTAAAGTTTGTAAAAATACTCCATAAAGCAACATATTTGATATTACTTTATCTGGTACAAATATTATTATTAAAAGTAATATTGCTAATGATATAAAACTGCTTATTTTTTTACGTTTTCTTTCTTGTTTACTTATAATTGGTATGTATTCTGTATCTGCTGGAGCATATTTTGCAATTAAAACTATTCCTAATATCCCTACTATTGCTGTTAATATATACTTTAAATATTGTGGTTCTATAGCTATATATTTTGCTAATATAACAGGTCCACAATATAATATTATTGTACATAGCATACAGCCCAAATGAGTTTTTAGGTGAAATCCTCCTGTAAAACTTCTATATGGACACAATAACAAAAATGCTAATAACGTATACCAACCTATTCCTAGTAAAAATCCAATTATGAATAATAATAAAATTTTAGGCAATTCTCCAAAAATTAATTTTACTCCAAAGTCTACTACTAATGTTTTTTCTTCATCCATATCTGGATTTTTTTCTTTAATCTTTTTTGTTATATAGTCGCAAAATTTATCTATCATTTTGTTCACCTCATTTGCTCTGACACAATAATACATCTTTCGACTTTATTCTCCACAAAAGTTATATGAAAAGCATAAAAAAATTATACGAAAATTCAAATATTAATTTTCATATAATTATTTTGATTTTCGTATAATAACTTATTATTTTATTTTTACTTATAATTTATGGTTCTGTAATATATTACAGAACCAATCCATCTAATATTTTCCAACTTCCTATCTTCTCTGGAATCGACTCAAATTCCATTTCCTTTTTTGTAGTTGGATGAATTATTTTAAGTTTATAAGCCCAAAGTGCTATTTGTTTTCCATGTCCTCTACCACCATATTTTTGATCTCCATAGATACTATGATTTCTACTAGATAGTTGTACTCTTATTTGGTGATGTCTTCCTGTATGTAGATTTATTTTTACCACTGACAAGTTTAATTGTTCATCATATTTTAAAACTTCATAATCTAAGCTAGCAAATTTTCCTCTTTTAGTATCATTTGTCACTTTACTCATATTGTTTCTTTCATTTTTTATTAAATAATCTTCCAATATTCCGCTTCTCTTGCTCAAATTTTCCATTTGCTATTACTAAATATGTTTTTTGAAAAACTTTTTCTCTTACCTCTTCGCTAAGTCTTGCTGCAGCTTTTGAAGTTTTGGCAAAAACCATCACTCCTCCAACTGGTCTATCTAATCTATGTATTAGTCCTAGATAAACATTTCCAGGCTTATTGTATTTTTCTTTTATATATTGTTTTATAATTGTAAGCATATCTGTATCCCCTGTTTTATCTCCTTGAGAAGGTATATTTACAGGTTTTTCTACTACAATTATATGATTATCTTCATATATTACCTTAAGTTTTTCCACTTTTTTCTCCTTGTATTACTATCCACTTTTCTTCTACTAAATCTCAAATTAATTTTTCGAATTTGCATTAGGGTAAGCATTTACAATGCTTCATATCTTGCATATATCCCACATGGCAAAATTAGATTCGAATTTGTCATAGGAAGTCCAATTTCTCCACAGCTTAATTTACCTTTTTTACTTATTGATAGTCTTAGTATGTTTTCTAATACCATACTTGATATTCCTGTTGTATATGAGTTTATTAAGAAAAATAAAGGTTTGTCTGATAAAACTTTTGTACAAAGCTCAACTAATTCTCCTATATTTTCTTCAAATTTCCATACTTCTCCGTTTGTTCCTCTTCCATAAGATGGAGGATCCATTATAATTGCATCATATTTGTTTCCTCTACGGATTTCTCTATTAACAAACTTAACAACATCATCTACTATAAACCTAACCGGTCTATCTTTAAGTCCTGATGAAACTATATTTTCCTTAGCCCAAGTAACCATACCTTTTGAGCTATCTACGTGGCATACAGATGCTCCAGCATAACTGCATGCTACTGTTGCCCCTCCTGTATATGCAAATAAATTTAATACTTTAATTTCTCTATTTGCATTTTTTATTTTGTTAATCATCCAATCCCAGTTAACAGCTTGTTCTGGAAACAATCCTGTATGCTTAAATCCCATTGGCTTTATATTAAAAGTTAAATCTTTATATTTTATTTGCCAATTTGCAGGTATCTTTTTTATATAGTTCCAGTTGCCACCGCCTGTAGAGCTTCTACTATATCTAGCATTTGCCATTTTCCATTTATTTGGGAATGTTTTTTGTTTCCAAATAATTTGAGGATCTGGTCTAATTAAATATATATTGCCCCATCTTTCTAACTTTTCTCCATTTGCCATATCTAATATTTCATAATCTTTCCAATTTCTTGCTACTTCCATAATTACTTTACTAGTTATAATCTAGTTTTATACTCCTTTTTATAAACTTATTTAATTATAAATTACAGTTTTAACTGTATTTGATCTCGTGTTATTACAAACTACTTAGTACATTAACAAAATTAGCTATTAAAAAACAATCTAAAATTATCATTAAAATTGTTAGTATAACTATTGAAATTAATACTTTATGCCTTTTAGCTTTAAGAATAAATTTTGTCATAAGGTTTGTCCTATGTACTTCCTTATTTCCACATTTTAAATTAAAAGAAACGTCTTTTGCATACTCCATAATTAATTCCCCCTACAAATAATTAAAGCAAAATTACCCATTTTCATATTTGCTTATTATTATATATGAGTGCTTAATTTATTTTATGCATAATATCGTACTTAAAATTTTTACATAATCCTTTATTAATTTAGTTTATCTTTTATATTTTTTGCTAATTCTATATTTATTCCTTTTAATTTTGCTATTTCTTCTATATCTGCCTCTTTTATCTTCTTTATGCTTCCAAAATGTTTCAAAAGCTCTTTCTTTTTAGTCTCTCCAATTCCTTTTATCTCGTCTAACTCAGATTTAGTAACTTCCTTATCTCTTAATTTTCTGTGATAACTTATCGCAGTATCATGAACTTGGTCTTGGAAATTTGTTATTAAATTCATAAGCTTATCTGAAATTTTTATTTCTTTTCTGTTTTCATCTATTAAAGCTCTTGTTGAATGTGTATCATATTTTACCATTCCAAAAACCGGTATTTTTAACTTAATGTCACCTTTTTTTTCTTCTTTTATCCACATATCCACATCTGAAATAGCCTGTTTTATTGCTCTTATTTGTGTAATTCCACCATCTGCAAAAATTACATCTGGAAGTCTTCCAAAACCACCTTTCGGATTTTCTACAGAATGTTTTAACCTTCTTGTTACAACCTCTCTCATACAGGCAGGGTCATCTTGACCTACTACTGTTTTTATTCTAAATCTTCTAGATAAATTCTTTTTTATTACACCATCTTGCATTACACACATTCCTGCTACCACATTTGTTCCAGATATATTTGAAATATCAAAACATTCAATTTTTCTTGGTAAGTTTCCTAAATTTAATGCTTGTTTTAATTCTGTTAATATAGATGTCTTGTCTTTTTCTTTATTATCAAGTGTTATTTTTGCATTATTTTCTGCCATCTCTACTAGCCTTAGCTTTTCACCTTTTTGAGGAGTTTTTATTTCTACTTTTCTACCTGCTTGATCACTTAATGATTTTTCTATAATATCTTTATCTTCTATATTTTCTTTAATCATAATTTTATGTGGTAATATTGGATTATTTATATAATATTGTTTTATAAAACTAGATAATATTTCGCTATCGTCTTCGTCTTGCATATTTGCTAAAAAATAATGCTTTCTGCCTATCATTTTGCTATTTCTTATAAAAAACATCTCCACACAAACTTGGTAACTACTTTTTGCTATTCCTATTACATCTATATCATTTTCGGATAAGTTAGATACTTTCTGTCTTTTGCTTATATTGTCTATTGCTATAATTTTATCTCTAATATAAGCTGCCTTTTCATACTCAAACTTCTCAGATGCTTCCTCCATTTCTTGCTTTAGCTGTTTCATAATTTTATCTGTCTTTCCATCTAACAAGTCTATAATTTGATTTATTTGTTCTCTATATTCTTCATTGCTAATATATCCCATACAAGGCGCCATACATTTTTTTATATGATAATTTAAACACGGTCTATCTTTATATTTGAAAGTCTTACATTGTCTAATTTTAAACTTTGTTTTTATAAAGTCCACCATTTCTTTAGCACTACCTGCATTAGCATAAGGACCAAAGTATTTAGCTCCATCATTTAATATTCTTCTTGTTATATAAACATCTGGATATTCTGCTTTTACATTTACTTTTATATATGGATATGTTTTGTCATCTTTTAAAAGAACATTAAATTTTGGCATATTTTTCTTTATTAGATTACATTCTAAAATCAAAGCTTCTGCCTCATTATCTGTTACTATATACTCAAAATGGTCTATTAATGAAACCATATTTTCTATTCTTTTTGTTTTATTGTTCTTTCTAAAATATTGCCTTACCCTATTTTTTAATGAAACTGCTTTTCCTACATAAATAATTTTATCGTTTTTGTCATGCATTATATAAACACCAGGTTTATTAGGCAATTTTTTTAATTCAGCTTCAATATCAAACATTATAACTCCTATAATTTACTAATCTTATTTATCTTTTCTGTTTTTAGTCTCTTTTCTTCTATTAGTAATTCTTTTATGACTTTTAAATATTTTTCTGGAACATATTTGGGATCAATGTCTCCATTTTTTACTTTTTCATATAAAAATAAAGTGATATTTTTATTAACAATCGAACTTTTCTCAAAATTATTTTTATCTTCAAAATTATTTTTCATTTCCATCATCCCCTTGTCTTACTATTCCACTTATTGCTTGTAGTTTTGCTTCTGTCGCATCATTTTTATCTTTTAATCTTCTAATTTCTTGTTGTAAACTTTTGTTATCTCTAATTAATCTCTTATTATCTTTTTGGGTTGCATGTAACATTTTTTTAGAATTTGCAATTTTTCTTTTTAAAGCTTCTAACTGTTTAGTAAGTGCATTTACTTCTCCTCTTAACTGTTGAACTTCACATATTAATTCTGAATTTTCTGATTTTAGCATTTCTGAATTATTCATATCAGCTTGTCTAATACCATCTTTAGTTTTTGCCCTTAAATCAGAATATTTAGTAAATTCCGTCATGCTTTCTGTAATAAATGCAAATCCACTTTCGTATCTTGCAACATCTTGTGCTATAACATCTTTTCTTTCTTCTTTTGTTAATTTATAAAAAGTACTTAATGGCTCTGTTACTTTCATATAAATAAATAGTTTTGCTATTTCTGCATCTAAATTTTCTTCTGTAACACCATTTTGTTTAAACATTTCCCTTGCTGTTCTATCAATCTGTCCATAGACGTCTCTTAAAGAGTAACTTGTTCTTTGTAAAAATCCATTGCTAAAATATTCTGGTAATTGTATTTTTAATGTATTAGCTAATTCTCCTAATAATGTAATATTATCTCTTTGGACATCTATTTGTTTAGATTTTGATTTTCTTAACTTCGTAGTTGTTGCGCCCCTGATTTTCCTACGTTTTTCTATTCTATCTCTTGTACTTAAAAATAGTCTTAATCTATCTTTTATAGTTCCATGTTTCTTTCCGCTTCTCATATATTTTTCTTTATAAATTTGTTCAAAAAGTTTTGCTTTTTCATCTGAAATATATGCCGGAAAGGTTGTTTTTAATCCGTTTTTCCATACTCTATTACTATCGTCACAACACTGTGTTAATTCGTCTTCTGATAGAAAATCTTCTGGAATGTGAACTATAAATGGTTCAAAATAATTAGGTAATGCTACCGCAAAAATAGAACCATATTTAACTTTACTATTTTTCTTGTCAACTACTAGTTCTATGTTTGCACCACCTTCTTTTTCACTTATTATTTTATGTATGCACCAATCTTTTATATTCATTAATGACTTTCTTATAAAAGCCATTTGTGATGAATATTTTTTATTGTTACCTACAACATTTTCTTTTCCTCCAAATACATGAGCTAACTGATTAGACAAATACATTAGATTAGCATATAGTTCAACAGGTTCTCTATCTCTTATTTCTGTAAATTGTCCATTATAATCTTTAGTAGTATATTTTGTATTATACAACTCACTTTTTGTAGCATCAGGCTTTATTTCTTGCAAATCTTTCATATATGTTTCAAATATTCCGTCTTAAATCACTCTGTATATCAAAAAAGTCTAAATTAGACAAAATGTCGGCTTCATAATTAATAAACCCTATCAAGTCAAATTTAGCTTTTTGTTTTAACCTTTGAAAATCGCTAATGTTTCTTGGTTGATTGCCAGATTTTATCCCCCAACTTCTCGCTAATTCTATTGCTTTTTGTGCCTTTACACTATTTATCTCTCCATCTAGTATAATTGAAAATTGGACTAATTCAATTATTAATTCTTTTAATTCTATTGCTTCTTCTGAATTTTGGTTTAATAAAATGTTTAGTTGTTTAGAAGTTCTATTTACTTTATGTGCCATGTTACTATATGCATAGCAAATTTACTATGCGCTCCTTCCTATTTTTATTTTTCAAGGTCTTCTCCAAGAGCTTCATCAATACTATGCTTATTTTTCTTTCTAGCATCAATAGTATTTAATGTTATTTGCTCATTTATAGGAAATCTTTGCATATCAAAGCCTAGAGTATCTAAATCCTCCTTTGAAAAACTATCTCTTAATAATTTATTGGCTAATTTGCACTGCATTGAAATTGACAATTTGTTTATATTTATTCCCAACTTTTGTAATTCTGTAGGACCTACTCCTTTTACCAAAAGTTCATGAATTAGAGTTAATTTTTCTTCATCACTTAGCTTAACCATTTTTTTCTCCTTTTTATAATAAAACTTTATATATTTTAGCACAAAACGGCTTAAAAATCAATATTTCCAAGGTATTGTTATTCATAACAAAAGCTTTTATTTTAATTTAATATAATTACAAACTAGATCAAATTAAAATAAAAGCTACTTACTATTCTACAATAAACTTTATATATGTTCTATCATCATATGAAATATTTCCCTTTTGCAATCCTTTAGTGGATTTGTATATATGTATAAGTAAGGGATCTTCTTCTATAACTTCTCTAAGTTTTTTCTCACTTTTTTCTAAAGTATTCATTAAAAATGGATATCCGTCACTTGCTAATACTATTTCGTCATTTCTATTTGCATTTATTTTAGTTACATTTTCTGGCATAATTTCAAAACCATCGAGAACATTACTTCCATACTCTCCAATTGTATTATTATATTTTATGCTTTGTTTTAATAATGGTAAAATATATTCCCTTCCTGTGTCATTTATAGCGATATCTTCCATACTTTTTCCGTTTTTTAACTCTAAGTCTATAAATAAGCTTCTAACTTCTGCTAATATTTTATCTGTTTTCTTTTCTATATGAAAAAGTTTATTATTAACCAAGGTTTGACAGTCTCCCCATAACCAAATTTCATTTTTCTTAATGTTAAATATAACTAGATTTGCTTGCAATCTTTCTTCTGGATGTTCTTTAGCAATTTCATACATATTACGTTTTTTATATTCATCATTAATTAGTGAATTTAAATATTCTATGCAATTTTTTGCATCAAAATTAGGAGACATTTTTGTAATAGCTTCTACCAACAAGTTTTTAACATATACACCACTAGTTTTATTGTCCCATAATATTTTTCCTTTAGATGTAACTCCATCAATAACAGAAATATAATTATCTGTTATTACTAATCCATCTTCACATAATTCTTCATTATCTTTTTTTCCTTTTATGAACCTTTCTACAATTTTAATAGACATTTTTTCTCCTAAAAAACATTTTCTACATGGGTTATACCATATTTTTTTATATATTCATTAATCTCTTCATAATCTTCTTTTGTTATATAATGGTTATCAATAGTATTAAACTCAATGCAATACACAACCTCATTAGTTACTTTTAAATTCATATAATATTTTTCTAAGACTTGTATAGTCATTTCTTTTATAATATCTGTATTTATAAGCTTAAACCCTATAGCTTGTAAAATATTTTGCATATCTTGTAAATTATCTATTTTTACTTGGTATGTTTTTTCAATATTATTAAACATTTCATTTTCTGGATAATAATGAGTATAGCAAATATATTTATCAGACCCATTAGAATCTTTTATTTCCTTTAAACTTAAATACTGATATTGAAAATCAACACTTGAAAATTCTAAATTTTCTTTATCGAAAAACATAGTAGTATGTAACTTTACATTAAAGTTTTCTACGCCTACACTTTCTACTATTTTCAAAAAAATATTTTTATCAATTGGAATAGTATAATAGTCATTTTTTAACATTATCTTTCCTCCTTATTAACTCTTGCTACAGTTTTTTCAATATCATCTATAGAATAGGTTTTTATCCATTCTTCTAAACCAGGAAGCCTATTCTTCGTTATCCACTTTCCATTTACATCTTGTGCAATTTTTTCTCCTGGCTGATGATAATCTGTTCCACCTGTTACATATAAATTATTTTGTGCAGCTATATTCCTTAAAAAGTTTTCAAACTGTTCATTACCTAAATATGATGGATGAATAACTTCTATACCTTTTAACTCTTTTCCATAATCTCTAACAAAATCTTCTGTAAATTTTTTGCTATCCAACCATGCATTATTAATTTGTGCCTCATTTCCTGCTTTTGGATGATATGCTGCTGTATGTGGGAATACCACATCGCCTCCACATTTATGTATAATATCAATAACAGTTTCTACAGAAGGATTAAAACTAGATTGATCTAGATAAAATGGCGAGTCTGGATTTTTACAATAACTATTGAAGAAAGCTCTAGGATTTACTGCTAATTCTGGTAATAACCCTTTCTTTAAATTATAGTCTTTATATTCTGGTGCAGTTAGACCATAGCTTAAAATTCTAGCTGCTAATTTTTCTTCTTCAGAAATGTGCATATCGTCATAATCTGCTTTAAATCCTAATGATTTTGCTACTGCAATTAATCTTTCCAACTCTTTTCTTTGAAATTCTGGTGAATCTGTAAATACATAGTTTTCCTTAACTAATTTATCTAATAATTCATGTTTGCTTAAGTCTACATTATATCCTAAAAGGTCCATTGCAATTTTATGCTTCTGTCCGGCAATGTTAGTATATTCATACATGCCTGTCATTTCTAGCCCTATTATAAAATTTATATCTTGAAATTTTTTTCTTTCTTCCATAGTTAATTTAGGAAATTCATCTATATATGTCTTTAATGTTTTATGATCTGTGATTGACACTATTGATACTCCGCTTTCTAAACATTCATTTAAAAAGTCTGCTAATGAATTTTTTGCCCCAACCCTATGATTATGCATACCAATTACACTTTCCATATTTACCTCCTATAAATATTTTAACATATAAATAGAAATTTTTCAAAATTCATTTTATCGCAGTTTTAGCCTACTTATTTTAATTTATTTATTGAAACAAATTTAAAGTTTTTTAATAATAACTAAATTATAAATATAAATTACAACTTTTTTATTTTCTTTGACACTTTTATAAATTTATAGTAATATAATTACATTAAAGAAGCTTACAAATTATATATAAATTTTATAAATAGGAGGATAGATTTTATTTTAGCGCCTGGACAGAGCATTTCTGTTGACGAGGATAGAACTTATCGAAAGATTCGGCGGATGGTTCTATGGCATGTTACTGCCATTAAATATTAGACAAAAAATTATAGTAATATAATGTAACAAATCTAATAGGGTAACATTAATTTGTATTGCTTTCTTAAAACTTATTTTTTAAGGAGGTTTTTATGTGTGGAATCGTTGGATATATAGGAGCTAAAAAAGCTACTCCTATATTAATTAATGGACTTTTAAGCTTAGAATACAGAGGTTATGATTCTGCCGGAATAGCAGTTTTAAATAATGATAAAATAGTTGTAAAAAAAGATAAAGGTAGAGTAAAAAACTTATATAATTTAGATGGTATAGATGACTTAAATGGTACTGTTGGGATTGCTCATACTAGATGGGCAACACATGGTAAACCATCAAAGGAAAATGCTCATCCTCATATGGATAATAGTAATACTTTTGCAGTCGTCCATAATGGAATTATAGAAAATTATACAGAGATAAGAAATTTTTTAGAAAGTAAAGGTTATAAATTTTTATCTCAAACAGATACAGAAGTAATTCCTAATTTAATTCATTATTATTCTGAAAATGGTATACAAGGAGAAAATCCTTTTCTAAGAGCTGTAAAATCTGCTGTAGATGATTTAAAAGGAAGTTATGCTATTGTTGTTATCTCTAACAAATATCCAGATAGACTTATAGCTGTAAGAAAAGATAGTCCTTTAGTAATAGGAAAAGGAACTGGTGAAAATTTTATTGCATCAGATATTCCTGCAATTTTACCTTATACTAGAGAATTCTATCTTCCAGATGATAATGAGTTTGTAGAAATTTTTGAGAATGAAATTAAATTTTATGATTCAAGTTTAACTGAACATTCTAAAGCTATAAAAAATATAGAATGGGATGCGTGTGCTGCAGAAAAAGATGGTTATGAAGACTATATGTTAAAAGAAATTTATGAGCAACCTAATGCTATTAGAGAAACTATTGGCTCTAGATTTAAATTAGGTGAAAAATGCGATTTTGAAGATTTAAATTTTTCTAAAGACTTTTTATCTAGTATTAACAAAATTTATATTGTAGCTTGTGGAACTGCTATGCACGCTGGACTAACTGGTAAAACTATTATAGAAAAGCTTTGTAAAATTCCTGTAACTGTTGATATTGCATCTGAATACAGATATAGAGATCCTCTAGTAGATAAAAATACTTTATGCATTTTTATAAGTCAATCTGGTGAAACAGCAGATACAATCGCAGCACTAAAACTATCTAAAGAAAAAGGTGCTACAACACTTGCTATTTCTAATGTTATAGGCAGCTCAATTACTAGAGAAGCTGATTACACTATCTACACACATGCAGGACCCGAAATAGCTGTTGCATCAACAAAAGCATATTCTTCTCAAGTAGTTTTATTAGCAATACTTGCTATATATTTCGCAGAAGTTTTAAATAGCACTCCTAGTGAAGTTTTAGAAAAACTAAAATCAGAAATTTTGGACTTACCAGTAAAAATAAGTTATATACTAGATAATACCGACGAAATTAAAAACTTTGCTAAAAAAGTATATACTGAAAAAGATATGTTCTTTTTAGGAAGAGGAACAGATTATAATGTTGCTTTAGAAGGTTCATTAAAATTAAAAGAAATTTCATATATACATTCCGAAGCTTATGCTGCTGGTGAATTAAAGCATGGACCTATAGCATTAATTGAAAATAACGTTACTGTAATTGGAATAATAACAGATCCTACATTAGTAGAAAAGTCTTTAAGTAATATTCAAGAAGTAATTACACGTGGAGCCAAAACATTAATAATTACAAATCAAATAATATCTTCGGCCCACTCTAATTACGTAATTAATATTCCAAATACAAGTGCTCTTCTATCGCCTATATTATCTGTTATTCCGCTTCAACTTCTTTCTTATTATATATCTAAAAATAAAGGATTAGATGTTGATAAACCAAGAAACTTAGCTAAGTCAGTTACAGTAGAATAATTTATAATATACAAAATTAATCATAAAAGAGTATATATAACATATAGAATTAAAAATATATAATAATTTTTTTAATATAGTGTCATTTTAAGAGGTGTACAAAAATGGAAGAAAGATATGAAAGCTCACAAAAAGCAGGAATTATTGGAATACTTGGAAACATATTTTTATTAATTATAAAAGGAGCAATAGGACTTTTTACGCATAGTCAGGCTATGATAGCAGATGCTGCAAATAGTTTTGGAGATATATTTGCATCTGCGATGACATCTATAGGTAGTAAAATTGCCAGTGCACCTCAAGATGACGATCATAATTTTGGTCACGGAAAAGCAGAATACATTTTTTCATTACTTATAAGCCTTTCTATGATCGTTATTGCCTTTAAACTACTATATGACTCAACTAGTAATTTAATTTTAGGCACAGAATTTACATTTTCTTGGATGCTAGTTCTAGTTTGTGCAATAACAATTATTACTAAGTTATCTTTATTTCTATACACATATAGATTATATAAGCAAAACACAAATTTACTATTAAAAGCAAATATGAAAGACCATAGAAACGACTGTATAATTACTACTTTTACTTTAATTTCAGTATTACTTAGCTTATTAAATATTTATTGGTTTGATAGTGTTGTAGGTATTGGTATTTCAGTTTGGATTTGCATTACTGGCGTTAAAATTTTTATAGAAAGTTATAATGTTTTAATGGATAAAGCAATTGATGAAAAAACTAAAAAAGAAATCTACGACATTATCAATACTTATAAAGAAATTAAAGGAACAAAACATTTTACATCTACGCCAGTTGGTTACCAATATTTAATTTCTATTTCCATTGATTTAGACGGAAATATGTCTACTTTTGAGAGTCATGAAATCGCTGATAACTTAGAGAAAAATTTAAACAACCTTCCAAGCATATATTTAGCAATTATTCATGTAAATCCAGTATGAAGATTAAAAACATTAGATTACAATATGACAATCTAATGTTTTTTATTTTATATTTATGTCTCTTTTCTATATAACATTCAAAACTTCAAGCTAAGAATAATGTTAATATAATTAGTAAGACTGCCCCTGGAATTCCTAATATTCC
>ERZ1643251.1718-NODE-1718-length-24212-cov-9.056216_pt1 | contig 24212 bp, 15 predicted proteins | sample MGYA00579261_ERZ1643251 | MGnify/ENA primary metagenome ERZ1643251 (study PRJEB29033, sample SAMEA4952267) | chicken gut metagenome | biome: Broiler Chicken; feature: Gastrointestinal Tract; material: Caecum | place: Ireland | collected 2018 | study: Broiler... | reverse complement strand
TTTGGTTTCGCAACTCTATTTTACCACAGATTTGTATGAACTCCTTTTTTTCTTTAGCTGTTGCACTTAATAGTATAATTCACCGGGGACAGAAAGGGGCGGCTTGTCCTCGGGCAAGCCGCCCCTTTTTTATGCAAACTTTAAAAGGGGCTTGCTTTTTGCGGCATTCTTTGGTATAATACAGTCAGATATTCCGAAGTGTAGTATAAAAATTAAGCGAGGGAAAAAATATGCGGGACGTTTTACAGATCTTTTTGTACAGCGAGGACGGGAACACCTACTCGTTCAAGGGGAGTTTGTACGAAGGAGCGCTCACGCTGGACGGATACGACAGCATTCCCGGCATTTCGCACGCGTACGGCGACGGCGAGGCGGCGTATTTTTACAAGTTCGACCGCGAAAACACGCAAAAGCTCATCGAAGCCTTTCAGACGGAGGACTTGCTGGAAAGTATCCGCGAGTTTTACGGCGGCAAAACGCGGCACACGGAATTCGAGGCCTTCTGCAGAGAACACGGCATCGAATTCGAGGACGGGGACATCAACCTGCGGCTGGGCTGGCACTACATCCCCTGACTGCGGCAATACGGACAAAAAGGCGCGTTCCGAAATTTTCGGAACGCGCCTTTTTCGTGAAAGAAAAAGTTTTTCTAGGCGGTCGGTAGATATTACATAAAAAAGTGCAAATTTTCGTAAAACTGTTGCATGATAAAATATCATGTGCTATAATAAAAATGTCGAATTTCGGGGAAAGGCGCGCCTTTTCCCGCTTTGGCGCCATATTTTTGCGGACGGGAGGTCTTTTTTATGCCGCGCAGGGCGATCGATTGGAAGAAAACGGGCAAACAGCTGTTATTTTTGAGGAACGACAATCTCTCTTTGCGCAAGTATGTGTGCAGGGAAAACAACTACGACAAGGGAGAATGCGACGGCAGGTGCGACACCTGTAAGTACGACATGGATACCAGCATCAGCAGGAGCGAACTTGCCAGGGTATTCAGCGTGACGGAAAGCGTTGTGTTCAACTGGGAAAACGGGATCACGCCCGTATCGCTGGAAGACATGCTCTTTTATTGCGAGATCGCGGGGGTGGACCTGAAAGACCTCATCGTGTTTGAAAATTAGGGTCACATCGGGAAAAAGATAAGGGAAAAACGAAGGGGAAAAGGGAAAAAGTACTGCACAGAAAGAGCGCTCGCCGCGGGCGGCGCGCGCCCTTTTTGCAGGAATGAGCGAAGGAAAACGCCTTGTCCGCTTTGTCAGCAGGCTGTTTTTCTTCGCCCTTTTTATTTTTAAAAGGAAAAAGGAGCTTGTCTTTCTGTTCTTGCAAAGATCTTGTAAAATTTACGGGAAAAAAGTAAAATCCTGCAAAAGGCTGCGGAATTTGCAGAGTGGGCGGGGTGCGCGGAAAAAGCGGACGTGATATACTGGTTGTACAGTCGGAAGGCAAGCGGAAACGGAGAAAAAAATGAAGCAAATGAGTTTTGAGATCGGCGCGCTGCAAAACGAACTCTGGCAGGTGCGCAAGCAGCGCAGGTTTGTCATGCGCAGCTCGGAGGAACGGCTGCACGAACTGGTGGAAAACGCCTGGTCGGAGGACAGCCTGGCGCAGCTGGTCAGAAAATACGGGCTGTGCGACGTGTGCGACTTTTCGGGGCTCAACATCTCGGCGGCGCGGGTGCTTGTCAACTGTGCGATCGCGGCGCTGTACAGGTATCCGCTGCTGCGCAGCAGGTTCTGTTATCTGGGTTCGCAAAAGGGGTACATGGCGCTGGTAAAGAAGTTTACGCAGTGCGATGCGGAAACGATGAAGGCGCTGGGCCTGCAGCACATCTGCGGGGAGGAATTGGCGAGATCGTTCGGGCAGGGGCTGCTCGAATTTATGGCGGAACCTTCCCGCGGCACGGGCAACGTGCTGGCGCAGGCGGTGCTGGCGGGCGGATTTCTGGACGGCGTTTTGCTGGACGAAAGGGATTTCAGTACAGAGCGGTTCCGCGAGATCAAGGAGAGTCTGGAAGAGAGCGTGAGGATAGGGCATTTTGCCAAGGACTGCGCCTCTGTTTCCGCCGTCATCTTTCACGAGATCGGGCATCTGCTCGATTCGCTGTGCGGCGTCAGCGAGGGCGCCGCAGTGCAGGAAGCGTTCCGGGAGGGGCGGGAAAGAAAGATCGCAAAGGAGCTTTCCGCCTATGCGGCAACTTCCCCCGCGGAATACGTGGCGGAAGGGTTTGCCGAATGTATGTCCTCCGGCGCGCCGCGCAGGGCGGCCCGCGCCGTTGCGGAGGCGATCGCAAAGAGTTATCAAACGCTGGAAGCGTCAAGATAAATATTATTTACAAGGAGAGGAATCCATGGAAAATCTCGAAAGGAAAAATAGGTGCATCGACATTGTGTTCTGTATCGACGGAACGGGGAGCATGAGCGACTGCATCGAAAACGTGAAAAAGCACGCGCGCAACTTTTATTCGATGCTCGTCGAAAAGATGACGAGGCTGGGCAGCGACATCGACGAGACGCGCGTGCAGGTCATCGTGTTCCGCGATTACGGATACGACGGCGCAAACGCCATGCAGATCAGCCCCTTCTTCCTGTTGGACCAGGACGCCGCCGATTACGAGGAATTCCTCGCAAACGTCAGGGCGCAGGGCGGCGGAGACGGGCCTGAAAACGGATTGGAAGCGCTGTATTACGCCATGCAGAGCGCATTCGAGAGCGGCGACGACGACCGCCAGGTCATTGTTCTGTTCACGGACGCGGACGCGCTCGATCTGGGTGCGCGCGCGGACAAGGAAAACTATCCCAAGGACATGGTGGACGAGGCGGGACTGGACAAAATGTGGATCGGCAAAGATCAGACGCACGTCGGCTACCTCAATCAGCTGACCAAGCGACTGGTCATCTTCGCCCCCGCGGGCACCAAGTACGAAGCGCTCGCCAAGCGCTGGAACCTCACCTGGTACAAGGCGGTTGCGGACGACAACGGGCTTTCCGAGATCTCCTTTGAGGACATCATCGACCTCATCGGCAAATCCGCGACGGCAAAGGCGAGGAGATAAAACAGGACAGGCGGAGCCATTGCCGTGCGGGCAGTGGCTCTTTGCCGCGGGAAAGGACAAAGGAGGAAAATTATGATCTTTCACGGTTATGAGGTGGATCCCGAATACATTCTGGCGGGGTCGGACCTTCCCGACTGGCATTCGGCGGGGCTGGGCGAGTTCATCGTCGGGCGCAAGGACGGCAAGCGCTGGTTTATCAAGCGCAACAACGAGTACCGTTTCCCCACCGAAAAGGAACAGCCGGACAAGGAACTGCGCGATTTCTACCTGATCCCCGCCAAACAGTACCAGGCAGATCGGGAACTTCTGCGCAAACTGATGGTCGAAAAGGGCAAACTGACGGCGGAAAAGGACCACATCGTTCCGGAAGTGGAGCATTTCATTTCGGAGGGCAGGATCGTCCTGGTCAGCTGCTTTGTGGAAAACATCGCGCGGGATGCGGATTTCGTGGGCATGGACGCGGCGCATTTCATTCCCTTCTGCGCGGACGTCGCCCGGCTGATCGCCAGACTGCACGAATGCGGCATCATCCACTGCGACCTCAAAGTGGGGCAGCCTGACGACGTGATGAGCGGCAACGTCGTGGCGGCCGTCGAGGGCGGAAAACTCATCCCGTACCTCATCGACTTCGACCTCTCTTTTCCCGCGCCTCCCGCAAAAAATCCCGAAAGCATCCCGCATTCGGACAATTACGAAAGCCCCGAGATCATTCCCTACATCGACGGCGACGAGGAAAAATGCACCGAGATCACGACGGCGACGGACGTCTTCACGCTGGGCATCGTCTTTCACAAGCTGTGGACGGGCTCTTTCCCCGCGGTGGAGGTGGAGCGCGCTTCGGCGGGCCGCTGCGTAGCCAACGACAAGGCGGTCACCATTCATAAGAAGTTCGACGTGCGCATCGGGGAAAAATGCGGCGCCACCTTCATGTCGCTCATCAACTGGATGCTCGCCAAGGATCCCGCCGCGCGCCCCACGGCAAAACAGGTGAGAGAGGTGCTCACCGATCAGCTCGCGGTGCCGGACAAGTACCATAAAGGTTCGGACGTCAAGCAATTTACCGAACTTTGGGACGCGCACAAGCTGGCCGCGGAAAGGCTCCCGTCCGATCAGATGCAGGCGAAGGGCGTCGCTTCCTTCAAGCGAATCAACGACGGCGGCCGCCTGAAATATCTCGTTTCCACGGCGGACGGAAAGGAGGCGAGCCTCTCTCTCGAAGAGATCATCGCGGCGGGTTACGCCGCGCGCAAGCCCGCCAACGTGTCCGAGCCGTGGGAGGAACACAACATCGTCATGGCCTCCCCCGAGGACATCGCCGCCAAGGGCTATGTGGAGGTGACCGCGGCAACGGCGGGCGGACACCGCTACCGCATCGTCACCGCGACGGGTGTGGTGTTCACGCACGGCTACGAGTGGCTGATCTCCGAAGGTCTCGCCGTCCGCAAGGCGGTGGAAGCCATCGAAGGGGACGAGCCGTGGCCGGGCGACGGCAAGTACGCCAGCCCCGAATTCCTCGCGGAACGCGGCGTGAAAAAGATCCTGCGCGTCAAGTACGGCCCTGAAAACAGGTACCGCGTGGAGTTCAAGGACAGGGAACCGCTCGACTACGTCAACGCGGGGACCATGAGAAAACTGAGGTATCTCGTATGAAAGATCTTTCCTTTGTTTTTCACGTAAGCACTCCCAACAACGAGGACGTGGAGCCTCTGTTGTACAAAAACTGGCTCGCCGCCGCCGACGGAATGGGCGGTTCGGGCTGTATGCGGCACAGGGTGGAGGAAAAGTACCGCGCGTCGCTTCAGGCGGTGCTCGGCTGCGTCCTGCCCGAGTACGAAAAGAGCGCTTCCCATCCCGACCTCGCCCCGCTCCTGCCCTATGCGGAAGGGGAAAATTGCTATTTTGCGCGCATCTTTGCGCCCCTTATCAAAGACGAAGTCAACACGTCCGCACGCTGGGCGTCCCGCATCGTCATGGCGCGCTTTCTGTACTTTCTCGTCGCGGCGGAAGGGGCGGGGAAATGCGACCCCGACGATGCGCAGTTTGTTGAGGAAACGGAAAAATTCATCAGCCGCGGGCTGGAGCGGGCAAAGTCCGTGCTGCACCTTTCGGTGGACAATCCGAGCATGACATTGCTTCCCACCACCTTTGCCGCCCTCCGCTATCTGCCCGTATCCGAAGAGGAATGCGCCGTCCACGCCCTCTGGGCAGGGGATTCGCGCTGTTACGTGCTGGACGCGCAGGGCCTGCGCAAACTTTCCGCGGACGACGAGGACGAGAGCAAACTGCTCACAAACAGTTTCAACGCGGAGGGCCCCGCCCGACTGAATTGCCGCGCCTACCGCCTGAAAATGCCCTTTGTCCTGCTCTGCGCGAGCGACGGGTTTTTCGACGCGTACGACAAGACGGGCCTGCCCGTCGAGGCAAAGCTTTTAGGCGACATTCTCGGCGCGTCCTCGGCGCAGCAGCTGAAGGAGGCGCTCGTTGCGCGCTACAACAACAATCTTTCGGACGATACGAGCGTGGCGTTCGTCCCCGTCGGGTTTGATTCCTACGAGGAGATCCGCAGCCTGCTCTCCGCCCGCCGCAAACAGATGGACGAGCTGTACGCCCTGCACAGGGAATGCGCGCCCGTCCTCGCCCTCATCGACAAGCCCGAATTCCGCGTGACGGCAACCATCTGCGACCGCTTTCAGATGAAATTTGCGGACATCATCCGCGCGCTGACGCAGGCGTATTATCAGGGCAAAAAGGAATCGCTCCTCACCTCGTGGTGGCGGGAAGTCATCGCGCAGAGCGAAACCGAGTGCAGGCAGGAATATTCCGAGCGCGCGCGGGAGCGCAGGGAACAGCTGAAAAAAGAGGCGGCGGAAGAGATCGAAAAGCGCGGCTATGCCGCCTGTTTCCGCAGGAAGATCGTGCCCGGCGGCTGGATCACCGACCACGTCGAGGCGCTGCGCACCGCAACCGAAGCGCTGGCAAAGGCGGAGGCAAAACTTGCCTCTTTCTCCTCTTTCAGAGAAAAACTTTTTCAGGAGCGGGAGGAACTGCGCCGCAATCTCCGCGCGGAACAGCGCGAACTTTTGTCCGAATTTCTCCCCCTGGTCGACGCCCCCGAAGGCGCCGCGGAAGACGAGCTGTCCGACAGCAAGCTCCGCTGCTCTCTCACCTTCTGGCTGAACAATCTTTCCCGCCTCGAACTGTATCTTTTCGATCGGAAACTCAAACTCGGCGACGCGGAGCGCAACGGGAAGTACAGAAAGATGTTCCGCAAGGCGGAAGAATACTACGAGCATTGCAAAAGAGCGGAGGCGGACGAGATCAGGGCAAAATCGGAGTGCGCCCTCTGCGAAAAGGAGTACAGGGCCGCCCTGAAAAAGGTGAAAGATCACATTTCCACCATCTTGCAGGAGCGCCGCAACCTCCTGTCGGCGGAGTTTATCGCCGATCTGGACATGGACGCGATCATGTTCGGACAGATCGCGCGGGAGGAACTGTGCGAGCGCGTTTCGCAAAAACTCGTGCAGGAGTACGCAAAGGATCCGCGCATGATCGCGGACACGCTGGACGCGTACAAGACCTCGGCCGAATCCTGCATCGATTATCTCTTCCCCGCGTCCAGGCTGGCCGATTTCCGCAAATACTATCTGTACAGGGGGGAAGCGGGTTCGGAAAAATATGCTTCCTACCGCGCCCGCCTCGCCGCCTATGAGGAGGGGACGGACGCCCTCCTGCGCGCACCCGCCGCTCCCGAACAGGGGGAAGGCGATCGGAAACAAAACGGAGAATGAATATGCTGAACGATTATGTCTGCCCCGATTGCGGGCTTGTCATCCGCGACGGCTCTACTTCCTGCATTCGCTGCGGCTGTCCCATGCCGCAGGTGAAGGCGGGAAAAAAGACGCCCGTCAAACTTCCCTATACCGAATGGGCGGGTCACAACGACGTCAGATCCGCCCCCAAGGACAAATACGGCAATCCCAACGGCACCAATTACGATCTCCTGCGCGACGGCAGCATGAAGGGGTACAAGATCCTGCTCATCAACCTCTGTCCCGACTGGGATACCTGCGGCAAGCGCGCCAATTACGAAAATCCCATCCGCGCTCTCACCAACAAGGGGTTTGAGGTCATTTATACCACCTCTTTCCCGCCCGATCTGGCAAGCGCCGCGCAGGACGTGTGCCAGCTTTGGCTGATCAGCGGCAACAGGCAGAGCATCACCCCCGATCAGGTGGATCAGGTCATCCGCTTTTACAATTCGGGCAAGGGCCTGTACCTGTGGGCGGACAACGATCCCTTCTTTGCCGACGTCAATCCCGTCATCCGCAAGCTGTTTTCCACTTCCATGTCGGGCAATTACAAAGGGGACCGCGTTCTGGGCGTGCAGAAAAACGCCTACGACGTGGGCATCGTGGCGGGGCATCTCATCTCCACGGGCATCGCAAACTTTTACGAGGGGATCACCATTTCCAACGTCGCCATGACGCAGAAACTGAAACCGTTGATGTATTCTTCGGACGGAAAGGTGGTCGCGGCCTATTCGGATGCCGACAAAAAGCGCGTCCTCATCGACGGCGGATTTACCCGCCTCTGCAACAAATGGGACAGCGCGGGTACGGACAGATACGTCGTCAACGCCGCGGGCTGGCTGGGCAATTTCGAGCGCTTCGGCTGGCGCATTCCCAAATAACTGAAAAAAAATGCCGCCCTTCGGGGCGGCGCGTTTTCGGGCGCGTTCCAAGAGGAGGGGAACGCGCCTTCTTTTTTAAGGAAAGCACGGCTTTTTGCCGCTGCCGAGCAAAAAAGCAGGGGAAAAGTGAAAAAATTTTTTTCTTTGTGAAAAGTTTGCGAAATCTTTGCGTTTTTTGTCGGAAAATGGTATAATGACAAAGATAGCTTTTCAGGCGTTCTGGAAAGAAAAAAATTTAAGAGGGGTTTTACCTATGAAACTGGTTTACGGCGTAAAAGACAGACCCAAGCCTTTGCAGCTGGTTCTGTTTGCTCTGCAGCAGCTGCTCGCCATCCTCGCGGCGACCATCGCGGTGCCTATGATTATTAACCAAAATTATCCAGATGTAAATATGTCTGTTGGTGCCGCTCTGTTCGGCGCGGGTATCGGAACACTCGTTTATCTGCTGTTCACAAAGTTCAAAAGCCCTGTGTTTCTGGGCAGTTCGTTTGCGTTTATCGGTTCTATGTCCGCAGCCTTCGCGGGCGGCGTATCCGCTTCGCTCGGCTATCTCGGGCTGATCATCGGCGCCTGCTTCGCGGGTCTCGTGTACGTCGTCATCGCCATCATCATCAAGCTGGTCGGCGTCAAATGGATCGATAAAGTGATGCCCGCCGTGGTCATCGGGCCTACGGTCGCCATCATCGGTCTCTCTCTTTCCGGCAACGCCATCGGCGATGCGGTCAGCGCCGTTTACGACAGCGCCGCAAGCGCCTACATCATGGATACCCATTCCATTCTCTGCCTCATCTGCGCGCTGGTCACCTTCGGCGTCACCATCACCTGCTCTGTGTACGGCAAAAAATTCCTGCGCATGATCCCGTTCATCATCGGTATCCTCTCCGGTTATCTGCTGGCGGCGATCCTCACGGTCATCGGCATCGCGGGCAACGTGGAAGCGCTGAAAATCATCGATTTCTCGCTGTTCAATTCCATGGAATGGTACCCCAACTTCACCTTCCTGCAGATCTTTAAAGGCAGCCTTACCCCTGCGGAAGGCAGCAGCATCGGCGCTTACATCGGCACCATCGCCGTGGCGTACATCCCCGTCGCGTTCGTCGTGTTTGCCGAGCACCTCGCCGATCACAAAAACATCTCTTCCATCATCGAAAGCGACCTGCTCGTCGATCCCGGTCTTTCCAGAACGCTCCTCGGCGACGGCGTAGGTTCCATCGCGGGCGCCTTCTTCGGCGGCTGCCCCAACACGACGTACGGCGAATCCGTCGGCTGCGTCGCCATTTCCGGCAACGCTTCCGTCGCAACCACCTTCGTCACGGCAATCTTTGCCATTCTCTGCTCCTTTATCGGCGTGTTCACCACCTTCCTCGATACCATTCCTTCCTGCGTCATGGGCGGCGTGTGTATCGCTCTGTACGGCTTTATCGCCGTCAGCGGTCTGAAAATGCTGCAAAAAGTCGACCTCAACGAAAACGGCAACCTGTTCACCGCATCCGTCGTGCTCATCGCGGGCGTGGGCGGCATGGCGCTCAAGTTCGGCGCGGTCACCGTTACGGCCATCGCGTGCGCGCTCATCCTCGGCATTCTCACCAACCTCGTGGTCAACGTCGGCAGAAAGAAAAAGGAAGATCGGCAGGCAGAACCCGCTGCGGATGCCGCTCCCGCCGCGGAAGCTTCCCCCGCACAGGCAAAACAGTCTGAAACAAAAGAGGAATAACACCGTAATTTTCCGCCCCTGCAAAGCAGGGCGGAAGACGATCACTGCATAGCATAAAAGAAGGCGTCCCCGAAAGCCGCAGGCTTTCGGGGACGCTTTTTTGTTGCAATTTTTGGGGTACGTATCGCCGAAAAACGATTTAAACGGGGCTTGCGCTTATTTGACGGGGAACCCGAAAAGCGCTTTTTTTTCTTTTGGGAAAAGAAAGAGCCCTGCATTTTTAACAGGACTCTTGCGAAGGATATGAGATCTTGCGATCAATAGAATGTGATGCTGTTGAGGGTGCGGAATTTTCCGTCCTCCGCCGATTCAAACTTGCCCGAATGTTCTATCCTCAGGTTGGCGGCGGAAAGCGTCCTCGCCATCTCGTCGTCGTCGGGGATGAGGGTGTTTTTGTGCAGGCTCTGCGAGAAGGTGGAAAGCTCGATGATGTACGCCTCTTCAAACACGCAGTTGGTAAAATGGGCGGACGTGACGTTGGTTTCCGTGGAATTTTCCTTGGAACCGAAGCTCACGTTGCGGAACACGCAGTTATAAAAGCGCGCGTGCGAGAGGTTGGCGGAGGACAGGTCGCAGTTTTCAAACAGGACGTTGTCTATCCTCGCGCTGATCATGTTTGCGCCCGAAAGGTTGCTTTCCGAAAACAGGCAGGCGAACAGCCGCGCGTTTGCCAGTACGGACTGGTTGAGCGCCGAGTGCGCAAACGCCGTTCCCAGCAGCAGGGAATAGGTGAGGTTGACGCGGTGCAGGTCGGACCAGCGCAGCAGGCAGTTGCTGAAAAAGGACTTTTTCAGGTCGGCGAGGTTGAGCACGGAGCGGTCGAGGTTCATGCCCACGAAACAGCTGCCCGCCGCCATGCAGTTCTGCAGGTTGCAGTCCTGCATATCGGCGCAGGCGTACACGCTGTCCCGCCACATTCTCTTCGTCTGCGGAATGGGGTATTCCGTGTAGTCGTAGCCGTTTTTGCGGGCGGGATCGGCGTCCGAAGACCCCGCCGTCAGCTCTTCGAGATAGGAGGTCTTGCGGTCTGTATTGAAAAATTTCGCATCGATGAGCAGCGCCTTTTCAAAGCTCGTGCCCGTCATTTTGCAGTCGAGGAACACGCTGTCCAGCACGCTCGAGCGGGTAAAGGTGGCCTCGCTGAGGTCGCAGCGGCTGAAACGGCACTTGCCCATGTTCACGCTGGCAAAGTTGGTCATTCTGCCGTCGTTGTAATTGAAGGTGCTCCCGCTGACGTCGCTGTCGTCAAAGGATGCGCCGCAGATGTTGACGTAGGAAAAATCGGTGTCGGGCAGGGAGACGCGCTTCACGCTCGCGCTGCACAGGTTCGCGGGCCTGTAATTGACGCCGCTGCTGTAAAATACCTGCCTCTTGCCCTCCGTCTCCGCTTTCTCCACCCAGGCGAGGATGTCGGGTTCCAGGCAGAAGGTCAGCGCCTCGCCCGCGTACTTTTGCAGGCAGTCGGCAATGTCGCGGTTGATGGGTTCGGTAAGTTTTGCAAAGTTTTCCGCAGGTTCGGGGCGCAGGTCGATGCCGAGCGTCTTTTTTTTCAGTTCGCCGCCGTCGGGAACGTTTCTCGCAAGTTTGGAAAGGATGTCCTCGTCGATGTCGCCGGGGACAAGTTCGCCGTTGTAAAACACGTTAAAGCGCTTGCGCAGGGAAATTTCCTTCACCTCGTCCTGGTTGTAGGAATGGCGGTCTGTGATCCGCTTGTCCAGGAAGGTGACGGCATTGAGCGCCATGTCGTTGAGCACCGCGCCCGAAAGGTCGGCGCCCGCCAGGGTGGCGTAATTGAAGGTGGAGCCCGCGAAATCCGCGCCCGCCGCGTCGATGTTTTCCAGCGCGCACATGGAGAGGTCGCTCCTGCGCAGGCTGGCGTTGGTGAAGTTGGCGCCCGTAAATTCGGAGGACATGAAGTTGCTCCCGTTGAGGATGGAGCGGCTGAACTGCGCTTCCCGCAGGAAGGAGTGGGGCAGGTTGGACGCCATGATCTTGACGTAGCTGACGAGGTATTTGAGGATGAGCCCCTTCACCGTCTCGGCGAGGATGATGATGCGCAGCATCTGTCCCTTTTCGCGCAGGTACATCATGTCGCTGGAATTGGAGTTGGGGGAAAAGGGCATTTCCTCCACGACGGAGAGGTACTGGCTGAAATTGACGAGGTTGTTGAGCACGTCGAACAGATCCCCGAGGGTAACGCGCAGGGCGGCCTTGTAGTCGGCGACGATCCTGGCGCGCTTTTCCCCGCCCGTTTCAAAATCCTTGTAACAGGGGTCGGATTTTTCCTCCCTGCCCGCGGCGCGGGTGGTGCTGCGGATGATCTGTCGGATGCGCTCCACGTCCTGGTAGGCGGGGTCGCTCTCGTTGACGCAGTCCACAAACTGCCAGATGATCGCCTGTTTCACCTCCTCGATGCCCGATTCCTCGGTGATGATGGAGCTGTCGATGGAGTCGTGGCAGATCCTGTAGAGAATGGTCTGGATGAGGTTGAGGTTTTTGGCAAGGCGGAATTTCAGGTCGCTGAATTCGTCGGGCGTGTAGCTGTTTCCGTTGCTGCGCGATTCCCAGCGCACCCTCGTTTTGGTGGTTTTGAGGTAGCTGGCAAAGGAAAAATGCTTTTTCCCGAAAATGGCGGGATAGAAAAACCCGCCCGAACGCTCGTTTTCCTGCGTCTCGGCGCTCTCGCTCTGTTCGGTGTACTTTCTGAATTTGTCGCCCAGGCTGGAAAAATATCCCCGCAGGGAATTGTTCCTGTCCGCCGCGTTCATCTGTTCAATGTAGCTCGTCTTCATAATTTTTCTCCTTATCGCAGTTTTCCCGATCACAGCCGCACGGTGCGGGGCAGGCTCAGCGTGTTGTTCTGGCAGCAGATGCAGTCAGGCCCTAACATATAGTAGGGGACGGCGTCCCCCGTCTTTTCGTTAAATGCGTCTATTTTTTTCTGCAAAGCAAAGTACAGCTTGTACACATACGCCATGGACGGCGCCACGCAGTCCTCCAGCGGCGTGCCGCGCAGGGGTCGGAACAGCGAGATGATGGGCTGAATGCCGTTTCCGATCATCCAGTCCATGCCCGCGGCAAAGCTTTCCCGCGGTTCCAGGCCGAGAATGACCATCGAGCGGATCTGCTGGAAGGCGAGGTGCGTGTTTTTGCTCAGCGTCTTGAACCAGATATCCTGCGCTTTCAGGAGCATCTCTTTGTACGTTTCTCGTTTGTTTTCCGATTTTCCCGGCATATATTTGGCGGCGCATTGTTCGTCGAAGATCTCGACGTTGAAGGACAGCTGGTCCAGCCCCGCCTCGCGCATCTTGCGGATGCCCTCTTCGTCGCAGGGGAGGATCATGGCGTACACGTCCGCGCCGTCGGGGTACTTTTCCCCTTTGGTGACGTTCTTGATGATTTTGATGATGGAAACCACCTTGTCGATGGTGGCGGCGTTCTGGGCGGGGGACTGTCCGCCGATGAGGAAGTGCCGCAGGCGGGAAGTTTCGTGGTCAGCCCAATGCCTGCGCACCACTTCTTCGATGGATTGCAGGTCGATGCCGTTGTCGGGGTCGCGCTCGATGTTGCAGAACTTGCACTCTTTTTTTCGGTCGCCCGCCTTGTAGATACAGCTGTTGGTCACGTGTACGCGCAGCCTGTCCGTGGAGAGATAGGCGACCTGGCTGTACAAAAATCCCTTGGACGTCCTGTTGTTTGCCAGCGGATCCTGCGGATAAAAGCGGATCTCGCAGAGCTCGTTGCCGTAGTAGGAGAGGAAATACTTTCCCTCACGCACGTCGATGCGGAAGGGGGAAAAGTCCTGGAATTTGTTGCTCAGCGGCGCGTTGATGACCACCCCGTGCAGTTTTTCGCCGAATTGCAGGTCTACCGCGTCGTTGGTGGCGGGGCGCAGTCCGCCGTGCTGTCTGCGCGCCTCTGCGGAAATGTTCACCCCCTGCGTCAGCAGGGCGATCTTCAGCGCCAGCAGGGACTGGGCGGAAACTTCTCCGCCCGCGGCGATCTCGCAGATCTTTTCCTTGAATTCCGCCATCGGTTCGCACACGCATTCGTCCAGATTGACGCCGCCGTCCTCGTTCGCCCAGCAGATGTTGGTGCGGAACACGAGTCTGTAAAAGTGCGCGTTGTCGTCCAGCTTGCACAGTTCGCGCGGGAGGGGCCTGTATCCGTCCGCTTCGGGAAAGCACAGTTTTCCCGAAAGCGCCTTGCTCTGGTATCCGAGCAGGACGCCCTCGCCCGATTCCGCCTTTTTCGCCGCGTTCACGGCGTTGAAAACGTGCAGGGCGTGCGTCTCGTCGCCCGTGTAGTTGTAGGAATAGTTGGAGTATTCCACGCGCAGTCCGTCCAGGTACTTCGCGTAGTTTGCGGCCTTTTCGCCGTCCTTCCACGCCGCAAGGTTGATCTCCTGCAGGGAGGGGAAGCCCTGTTCGGCAAGCGCGCGGTTGACCAGCGCGGAGGACGCCTGGAAACGGCAGTTGACTTCCAGAAGTTTCACTTCGTCCCCGTAGATCATGCCGTCTATGCCCAGAATGCCGCGGTAGCCTTCGGCGCGGATCTTTTCGCACAGCGCGGCGCAAAGTTCCTTGAATTTTGCAATGTGCCTGCCGTTCACCCTGTTTTCGGGTTTGTCGTCAAGGCGGGCCAGGCGGTCGTACTCCACAAAATCGGCGCCGCGGTACATCAGCCGCTTCACGCTGCTCGAATTGTCCGCCTTTTCGTAGTCCGCCCGCATGATCTGTATGGAGCCCGGCGCAAAGAGGACGCCGTCTTTAAAGAGAATGGCGTGCAGATTGACGGGCACGTTGTCCTCGCGGTAGACGGAAAAGAGCATACGCTTGTCCTCGCCCGTAAAGTTCTTGAACAGCTCGCTGTTTTCCCGCGTCATGATGTAGGTGCCGTTTCCGCCGCTGGCGATGGGGCGCTGTAAAATAAATTTATGCCCTTCTTCCTCGCGCACGCCCAAAAGTTTGCATACGGTGGCGTATTTGCAGTCCGCAACGCTGCCTTCGGCAACGTCCAGAAGGGCGCCTTTCAGCCCCTTTTCGTCGCAGAACCTGTGAAATTTCTGCTTGTCGCTGAGGGTGTCGAGCACGCCCTTTGCGTTCACGCAAATGTAGCGTTCGCCCAGCGCCTCGCCCAGCGAAACGCCGTTGTCCCGCGCGCTGTGCACGTTGTAGTAGGCGCTCTGGTTGTAAAAGTAAAACCGCGCGCGGGGATGGCTGTTGGCAAGCGCCACCGCGCGGTCGAAGAGGAACTGGTCTTGCTCCTCGCTGATCTTGTTGTGATCCACGCGGCGGGAGGATCCCTCGTCGCACAGGGCAAACAGATTTTTGCGCTCGTCCGTCTCCCCGAACAGCGTCACCGCGCCCGCAAACATGCTCCCCGTCTGGCCGATGTCGGAAAGCCGCGTGCCGATCCACACAAATTCTCCGTCGCGGATCTCCGCGCGCTTGATGTATTCGTTGTACACCCGCTCGGTCACGTTGATGAGTTCGCGCGCGGCGGGGTTGAAGTTGTAATCTATGCTGTACGCGTTGGACTGGTGGGCAAGTTTATTGACGATCTTGTCAAAAGCGGTTCTAAGTTTTTCTTCGGGGAAGCTGCCTTCCGCGTATCCCTTGCCGCGCAGGCTTTCCCATGCAAGTTCGTTGGTGCGCTTTGCATTTTTTTCCGTCCAGAGCCATCTGGTCAGCTCCTGGAGGAATTTGTTGATGTTCCCGCCGTAGGCTCTGCCCGCAAACACGGGCAAAATGCTCAGGTTTTCGGCAGGGGAACCCTCGCTGCGCAGCCGCTCGCGGCGCAGAAGTTCGTTGCAAAGCATCAAAAGTTCCTTGCGCACCTGGTCGTCCGCGTTGTAAAACATCTTGCTCAGCTTGTCCGTGCCGCTGAGGACGGGGGTGCAGAAATCGTCGTTGATGACGATGATAAATACGCGCGTCTTTGCGATCGCGCGGCAGGACGCCTGTTCAAAATCCACCCCGTCGTTGCACAGGGGCGCGCAGAAGGGGACAAGCTCCGCATGATTGCAGCACAGGAGATTGTAGTACAGGATCTGCGCCACGGCGCCGCCCATCGCCTTCATGCCGCGGTAGCAGATAAACACGTTTTTGTTTGGATTGTTGAGTTTTTTGTCGATCTCTTCCAGATAGAAGTTGCTCATGCTGCGGCCTCCGTATTCTTTCATATATTTTATCATATCTCCCCGCTTTTTGCAAGTTTTATCATAATATAACAATTTTTATTTTCTTTCTTCCGTTCTGTCGTTTTTTCGCGGGAAAATCCCCTGAAAAAGATCTGTTTTTGCCCGCGAAAGAGCCGCGCTTTCTCGTGCAAAAACGGGGAGCGGGTTTGACATTTACGGAAAATTGTGTTACAATAAAAACATTGAAAAGATGCCTTCGGCATCGCCGCGGGAAACGCGATGCGTGCCTGCGGAGAGATCAAAAAATGCCGCAAAAAACGGGCGGCGGAGGTTTTTTATGATTTTATGCGTCGGTGAAATTCTCGTCGATATGATCGGAACAAACAGGGACGGTTCGTTCTTTTACGAGCGCAAAGCGGGCGGCGCGCCCTTCAACGTCGCGTGCGGCGTAAAGCAGTTCGGCGCGCAGAGCGCGTTTGTCGGATGCGTCGGCGACGACATCATCGGCAACTTTCTGGAAAAGTTTGCCCGCGCCCGCGATCTGGACGTCCTGCTCCTGAAAAGGGACGAAACCCGCAACACCACGCTCGCCTTTGTCGAACTGGACGAGCAGGGCGAACGCTCTTTCTGCTTTTTCCGCAAAAACACGGCGGACTATATCCTCCCCGAAGTGGACGAGGAGACCCTCGCCAAATCGGACATCGTGCACATCGGCTCCCTCATGCTCAGCGAAAAGGAGGGCAGGGAGTACGCAGGGCGCCTCGCGCGCCGCGCGCGGGAAGCGGGCAAGCTGGTTAGTTTCGACGTCAACTTCCGTACGGATATCTTCCGCGACGAGGCGGAGGCCGTGCGCCTTTATAAAGAACAGATCGCCCTTGCCGACATCGTCAAATTCTCCGAGGACGAGGTGGACATCTTCACGAAAGAATACGTACATTCTCTCTCGGATAAGCTCGTGTGCGTGTCCTTGGGGGCGCGCGGTAGCGAATGGCGCTTCGGCGGAAAGAGCAACATCGTTCCCGCCATCCGCGTAAAACCCGTGGACACCACGGGCGCGGGCGACGCTTTTTATGCGGGTATGCTTGCAAAGCTGGACGGCGTTGCGCGCGAACAGTGGACGGATGAGTTTTTAAACAAGGCGTTTGCCTTTGCCAACGTCTGCGGTGCGCTCAACACGCTCGGCCGCGGTGCCATCGACAATCTTCCCACCCTCGCGCAGGTGGAGGAAAAACTGTAACAAGCGCAGTCAATTTCTTTTCGTTTGAAAGGGAATACGCGATCGGAAACAGAGAGGGCGGCCGTGCGGCCGCCCTCTTTTCTTATTGATCGCAGCCGCCTCCGCAGGTTTTGCGGGGGCGTTTTTTTGTAAAAGAGCGCCGCGCGGCTCGTTTGGGAGGGGAAAAACGCTCAGAAGCGACCTTTTTTGACAAGGTTATCCGTTATTTTTCGCCCGCAATGTGATAAGATGCGGAAAAAGCCCTTCGGGAGAGGATACAATGCGGTTGCGGTTCAGATACGGATATAAGACGGCGCTCGTCTACTTTGCAGTGTTTGCGGGGATGGTCCTGCTCAATTTCACCATGCGTTCCTTTGAACCTTTTTCCCTGCCCCTGTTTGCGGCGGCGCTCGCGTGCGGATTTCATCCGCTGGCGCTGGCGGGAATGTACATATTGGCGGGCGGCCTGTCGCTGTTGGCGGGGTTCAATGCGTTTATCGTCTTTCTGATGCAGGGGATCTTTCTGGGCGCCGTCTTTTTTGTGTACGAGCGCACGGGCAGGTCCATGCGCGCAGAATTCGGGTTGTGGTGCGCTCTGGCGCTCCTGCCCTTTTTGTGGCGGTTCGGTGGGTACGTATATGCCGATTACGTGCAAAGCGCCCTCGTCTCGGCGGCAATTTTTCTGCTGTGCCTGCTCTTTTTGGGGGCGGGGCGCAGTTTGCTGTTGCACGCGGGCAGGCGCCGCCTGTCCCCGGAAGAACTCATCTTTCTGGCGGCAAGCGTCGCCGCGGTCGGGGTGGGGCTGTACAACTGTCTGGGGGAAAATGTCTATCAGTCTGTCGCCCTTTTCCTCATTTTGCTCGCCTGCGCACTGCTGCGCAGCGCGTCCGCCGTGTTCTGCGCGCTGGTGCTGGGCATCGCGCCCTCCGTCTGCAGGAGCGTCTCTTCCATGTCGCCCGATCTGTACCCCGTCGCGGCCTTTTCCCTTTGTGCGGCGGCGGCCCTCTTGCTGCTGCGTGCGGGTAAATTTCCCTGCGCGCTGGGCGCCTTTTTTGCGGACGTCTTGCTGCGCACTCTCTCCTGCCTCGCGGATACGGGCATGGAAGGGCTGACTCGGATGCAGTTTTACCTCACCCTGCTCGTGCCGCTCGTTCCCTGCCTGCTGTTTGTCTTTCTGCCCGAAACTCTGCTCCGCCGCGGTGCGCGGACGATCCGCCTGTACGGCGAACGCCGCCTCACCCGCACCAGCATCGACAGGAACCGCGCGGAAGTGGGGGAGCGGTTGTTTGAAATGTCTGCGGCCTTTCGGGAGATCGAAAACGCCTTTTACTCGTTTGCCGCCGAGCAGACGTTTGCGGGGGCGCCCGCTCTGTTGGCGGAACAGGTGCGCGCGGAGGCGTGCGCAAACTGCGAAAAGCTTTCTTCCTGCGATCAGAAAACGGACGGCGGACTATTGCGGCTGACGGAAGTGGGCTGCGAGAAGGGGAAAGTGAGCCTGATCGACCTGCCGGGGGCGCTTTCTGCGGAATGTCCCAATCCCGCGGGGCTGCTGTTTTCCCTCAATCGGGTGCTTGCGGAATACCGTCGGGAGGCGCTGGAAGCGGAAAATGCCGCCGCCGCGCGGGAACTGTTTGCCAGACAGGCGCGCGCGGTGGCGGACCTTTTAAAAGATCTCGCCGTGCGGCAAAGTGTCCCCACGGGCGCCAACGTGCAGGCGGAGCAGGAGATCCAGGCTGCGCTGGGAAGTGCGGGCATCCCCTGCGACGAAGTGTTTGTTTTGGGGGAAATGCCCGAAATTTACCTTACCGTATGCGGAAATTATGCGCAAAGGCGCATTTGCGCCGCCCTTTCCCGCGCCATGGGAAAGGAGTATACTCTCTCCGCGCGGCGCAACGTGTGTGCGGACAAATACGTCTACGTCCTGCGCCCCACGCCCGTGTACGATGCGGCGTTCGGCGTGGCCTCCGCCACCAAGGAAGGGGAAAGCGCCTGCGGCGATACCACTTCCGTGCTGCGCATCGACGAGCGCAATTTTCTCTGCGCCCTTGCGGACGGCATGGGCAGCGGCGGGGAGGCGCGCTCCCTTTCGGACGCCGCGCTCAATCTGGTGGAAAGCCTCTTCCGCGCGGGTATGGCGGGGGAAACCGTCCTGCTCACCGTCAACAGGCTCCTGTCTTTCCGCAAAGGGGAAGGGTTCGCCTGCCTGGACGTCGCCACGGTCAATCTGGATACTGGCAGGGCGGACATCGTAAAGGCGGGTTCGCCGCTCGCCTTTCTCATCACCCGCTCCAAAGTGGAAACGCTGGAAAGCGATTCTCTGCCGCTGGGCATCCTCGAGGGGGTGCATCCCACCACCCTCACGCGCACGCTTTCGGACGGGGACGTGCTGGTTTTTCTCAGCGACGGGATCTCTTCGGCGTTCGGTTCGGGGACGGACGTCGCACAGTTTTTGAGTCAGAAGATCGCTGCCAACCCGCAGGCGCTGGCAGATTCCCTGCTTGCCGAGGCGCTCGCGCGCAGCGGCAGGGCGCAGGACGACATGACCGTGCTTGCCGTGCGCCTCTTCTCGCGCACGCCTCCGACGGGGGAGGGGAGCTGACAAGTTCTCCCGCGCAAAGGCGGGCGCCGCATGGAAAAACCGTCGGGGGAGGAAACCGATGACGACACAATTTTTGGGGGCTGTCCTCTTGCCCTATCTGGCGATCGCCGCGGCGGCGCTGCTGCTGGGCAAATACGGCGGCAGGGCGCGCGGGCTGGTTGCGCGCTGGGTGTTTGCGCTGATGCTGTTTGCAGGCATCGCAAAGCAGATCGTCGCCGTGCGCACGGGCGTGTGGCATACGATGGTGCCGCTGCATTTTTCTTCCACCTTTTACCTGACGGTGGGCTGTTCTGTGTTTGCAAAAAATTTTCTGCGCCGCGCGGGGCAAAGTCTCTTGTTTGTCAGCGGGGTTCTGATGACGGTCGTACTCTTTGTCGATCCCGTCGCCGTGCTGGGCGACCCCGCGCTCGTATTTACTTCGCACATCCGCGCTCACGGGTATTTCTTTCACATGGCCGCGGCGTTCCAGATGTTTGTGCTTCTTTTTTCGGGGGAAATGTCTTTGGGCAGGTACGATGCGCACATCTTTGCGCTGTTCGTCGCCGCCTGGTGCGCTCTCGCCATTCCGGGAGCCTTTTATTTTCGCATCAATTTCATGGGGATCCTCGTCTCCTACATCCCCTTGCTGGAACGGCTCCGCCTTGCCGCGGGCACTCCGCTCTATCTCACCGTCTGTTATTCGCTGCTCGTGTTATCGGTGTACGCATTTTTGTTTGTCTGTAAAAAGCTGTCACGTATGCCTGTTTTTCGTGCAAAAAAACGCACTCTACGGAAAGTAGAGCCGCTTTTTTGAAGAGTAGAGGGGCAGATTTGAAAAGTAGAACGCTTTTTTTCCGCAAGTGCTTGAAAACTTGCGGATTTTTTCATACAATACCATACGGTAAGAAAAGGCAGTCCTTGTGCAAGCGTTTCACACGCGGAAAGGGCGGTTTTTTGACTGAACAGAAAAAATTCCGCCGCGCGGTGGCATTGCCCCGCGCGGCGGCCGAAAAAAGGAGAACCATATGCAGGAGTATGTATTGTGCTGCGGTTCCACCGCAGACCTGACGGCAGAGCGGCTGCGCGAGAGGAACATCGAATACATTCCCTTTCATTTTAGTTTGGACGGCAAGGAATACACGGACGATCTGGGAAAGAGCATATCCTATCCCGAATTTTATGCCGCCATGGCGCGCGGCGCGATGACGCGCACCTCGCAGACAAACACCGACGAGTTTTTGCAGGCGTTTACCCCCTGGCTGGAAGAGGGCAGGGACGTGGTGTACGTTTCCCTTTCTTCGGGAATTTCCGGGACGTACAACGCCGCCCTCCTCGCGGCGCGCACGTTAAAGGAAAAATTCCCGCAGAGGAATGTGTATATCGTCGATTCACTGGGGGCGTCTTCGGGGTACGGGCTTCTGATGGAGGAGCTCGCCGACCTGCGCGATAACGGCATGGACGCGGAGGAACTTGCCCGCCGTGCAGAGCAGATGCGGCTGTTTGTGCATCACTGGTTTTTCTCCACCGACCTCACGTATTATGTGCGCGGAGGCAGGATCTCGCGCGCCATGGGCTGGTTCGGCACGGTGCTGCGCATCTGTCCGCTCCTGAACATGGATAACCTCGGCAGGCTGATCCCCCGCCGCAAGGTCCGCACCAAGCCGCGGGTCATTCAGGAGATCGCCCGCACCATGTGCGAGCACGCGCAGGGCGGAACGGCGTATTCGGGCCGCTGTTATATCTCTCATGCGGATTGTCTGCAGGATGCGCTTGCTGTCAGGGAGCAGGTGGAGGAACGCATTCCCGCACTGCGCGGCAAAGTGCAGATCTTCGACATAGGCACCACCATCGGGGCGCATACGGGCCCCGGTACCGTCGCCCTCTTCTTTTTGGGGGACGAGCGGAGAGACTGAAACCATTTTAAAAAATCCGCCTTTTTTCCCGAATATGGGAGAGGAGCGGCAGATCTCGCAGACAGGGCGCACGGGGGATCGCAAAAGAGAAAAGTCTGCGGGAAATACTTTAAACGTAAGGCGGAAAGTCCGGGAATTCCCCCGGACTTTTTTTTATTCTTTAAAACGATAAGGGAAAAATCTTTGTAAAAATAAGGGAAAACGAGGGAGCGTTTTCCGTGAATTAAAGTTTTTTAACGGAAAAATTACTTCTCCTCTTTTTATTTTGTTAATCAAATAAACATTAAAGTTAATGATTGACAAAGAAAAAAATACTTTTATAATGGAAGTACAAGGCGCTTTTCAAGGAAAGAAAGCTGTAACATTAAAATCAGCATTAAAGAGGGAAAATGAAAAAAATATGTATTGTATGGGCTCTGCTCCTGGCGCTTTTGCTGTCGGGATGCGGGGAGAAATCGGCGCCCGTTCCCGTCCCAGCACCGGAGGGAGATTACTCTATTTCGTTGGCGCAGGAATCCGTCGATCTTCTGGCGGGGCAGGAAGATGCGTACATAGAAATTGCGGAGTTTACCAGGAACGGTGAATTTGCGGATCCTGCGTATCTGCGCTATACCACATCCGATTCGGACGTAGTCACCGTGGAAAACGGGAACCTGAAAGGGGTAGGCGCGGGAACAGCTTCCGTCGTCGTTTCCTGCGGGAATGCTTCCGACGAGCTGACGGTGCGCGTGTGGGAGCGCGCGGAATCTGCGGATCTGTCCGAAAGCACGGTGCGCACGTACGGAAGGACGTACGGGCAGAACGGCGGGATCGCGGCGGACAATGTAAACTCGGGCATCGGATTTTCCTTTTACGGAACGCAGTGCAGAATACAGATCTATAACAGCGCGGGGACGACGCAGTATCTCCGTTATTATCTGGACGGCGATCGGGAGGGGAGGCGCGTTCCCATTTCCAGGGCAGGGTTGCATACCTATTCGTTTGCCGCAGATCTGGAGCCTGGCATCCACAGCATCCGCGTCATGAAGGCGACGGAACAGAATCTGTGGGGGACAAGTTTTTCTTTGCTGTTCACAGGCGTTGAAACGGGAGAGGGATGCGAGCTTCTCTATCGTCTGCCCGAAGAGGAAAGGCTGAAAATCGATTTTTACGGCGATTCGATCACGGCGGGGCAGGGAAATCTCGCCGAGTCGTCGGCGGAAGGGATCAGCGTGGCAAATTCGGACGGAACGCAGACGTATGCGGCGTTTACGGCGGAAGCGCTCGGTTCCGAATCGGATTTTATCGGTTACGGCGGGATCACGGTGAAGGCGCCCAAGTATTACGGCACGGACATTACCATGTACAGCATCTGGCATTGGTATTCCACGCTGAACAGGACGGAGTATCCCGTGGATCCTGACACCGATTTTGTCGTCATCAATCTTGGCACCAACGACGCGGGCGTGACAGGGTATGGCACGCAGCAGTTTGCGCAGGATTATCTGTCGTTGCTCAACGATATGTCGGCGGCCTATCCCAGGGCAAAGTTTGTGTTGTGTTACGGAATGATGGGAACGACATATTTTATCGAACAGGGCATCCGTCAGACGATCGAAGAATTTTCGGGGGAAGCGTATTATTGCAGGCTTCCGTCAAATCTTCTGGGTGCAGGTTCTCATCCGACGGTGGAAGGGCATCGCGCGGCGGCAAAAACGCTTACGGAATTTCTCAAAACTTTGTAAAAAAACCGAAAAACGCTTGCAAGTATGCAGGTTTTTATAATAATATGAGGAGGGGTTATGACAAAAACAAGACAAAAATGGATGTTTGCGATCCTGCTGATCGTTTGTCTGTCTTTGTGGATCGCCGCGTGCGAAAAGCCGACGGAAACAAAGCCGACATCGCTCAGCATCGCCAACAAAGAGGCGCTGACGGCGGAATGGCTGCTTGGTGATGCGGACAGAACGGTGGAGGTCTCTATGGAGCCCGATTCGTTCACGGCGGAAAACACGCAGATCACGGTCACGTCGGGCAACACCGCCGCGGTCACAGTGTCGGGCATGACGCTCAAAGCGGTGGGAGCGGGCACCTCCGTCATCACCGTTTCGGCGGGAGAGCTGAAAGACGAGGTCACCGTCACGGTGAAACCTGTTCTCAGCGGCGTCAGCATCACAAACAAAGAGGCGCTGACGGCGGAATGGCTGTTCGGCGGTGCGGACAGGACGGTGGAAGTCTCTCTGACTCCCGATTCGTACACAACGGAAAACACACAGATCACGGTCACGTCGGGCAACACCGCCGCGGTCACAGTGTCGGGCATGACGCTCAAAGCGGTGGGAGCGGGCACCTCCGTCATCACCGTTTCGGCGGGAGAGCTGAAAGACGAGGTCACCGTCACGGTGAAACCTGTTCTCAGCGGCGTCAGCATCACAAACAAAGAGGCGCTGACGGCGGAATGGGTCGAAGGGGACGCGGACAGGACGGTGGAGGTCTCTCTGACGCCCGATTCCTTTACGTTGGAAAATACGCAGGTCACCGTCACGTCGGCAAACCCCGAAGTGGTGGAAGTATCGGGCATGACGCTCAAAGCGGCGGGAGCGGGCACTTCCGTCATCACCGTTTCGGCGGGAGAGCTTACGGACACGGTGGAGCTGACCGTTCGCCCCGCACTGGAATCCGTTCAGGTGAGCAATAAGGATGCGCTGACGGCGCAGTGGATCATCGGTTCGGAAGATCGTACGGTGGAAGTTGCGCTTTCGCCGAGTGAATATTACAATACGCAAAACACGCAGATCACCGTGACGTCGGAAAATCCCGATGTGGTGGAAGTGTCGGGCATGACGCTCAGAGCGGTGGGTGCGGGCACTTCCGTCATCACCGTTTCGGCGGGAGACAAGAACGATACCTTTACGGTCAGCGTCG
>ERZ1643251.1716-NODE-1716-length-24230-cov-19.736422_pt1 | contig 24230 bp, 33 predicted proteins | sample MGYA00579261_ERZ1643251 | MGnify/ENA primary metagenome ERZ1643251 (study PRJEB29033, sample SAMEA4952267) | chicken gut metagenome | biome: Broiler Chicken; feature: Gastrointestinal Tract; material: Caecum | place: Ireland | collected 2018 | study: Broiler... | reverse complement strand
TTAAAATTCTTTCTATATCATATCTTGTTATTATAATGTTGTCAATTTCTTTTTTAGCTTCATCATATTTTTGTTCAATGTTTCTTTTAGCTAGCCCAAGCATTGCATCTACTAAATCTATTGCCAAATAATTTATATTATGATTTTTAACTGCTAATTGTGCTATAAAACTTCCTTTACCACAACCCAATTCTAAATGTAATTCGTTATTAGGTTCTTTAAAAGCCTCTTTCCATCTACCTTTATACTCTTCTGGATTATCTATATAAAATTTACTTGCCTCTAGTTCTGGTCTCGCCCATGGTTTAAATCTAATTCTCATAATTTGTTCCTTTTTTGTTATTTCTATAATTTATGGTCTTACTTTATAATATACATTTACTTATAAAGTATATGTATACCGTTTTGTGTTTACCTTTTACATTTTTCTACATTATAATTTTAGCACACGGAAAAATTTTATGCAATGAAAAATTTTTTATTTTAAAGCTTCATTCTTCATCTACCACTTCTTATTGCTGGACTTTTTCTTAATTTAGTTGTACAATATAAGTTGTTTCAAACAAAAATATTTATAATTAAATTTAGTTATATAAAAAATTAATAAAACTTAATTTAAAACATGAATTATTTATCATAATTTTACAGAAAGGAAATAATCTAATTATTTTATTAGATTATTTAAAACATAAAATGGACAATTATTTAGATTTAACAAAAACTCAAGATTATAGTAAATTACAAGAAGCTGGAAAAATAATAGCAAATGGTGGCTTAGTTCTCTTTCCTACTGAAACAGTGTATGGGCTTGGAGCTAATGGGCTTAATGAAACTGCTGTAAAAAAAATATATATTGCTAAAGGAAGAAGCAGTGATAATCCATTAATACTACATATATCTGACTATAAAATGCTAAAAACTGTAGCGCAAAACATTTCAGAAATTGAATATAAACTAATGAATGCATTTTGGCCTGGTCCTTTTACTATTATTTTGGAAAGAACATCTATTGTACCTAATACAGTTACTGGTGGATTAAATACAGTTGGAGTACGTATGCCAAGCAATAAAATTGCACACGAATTAATTAAATATACAGGTGTTCCTATTGCTGCTCCAAGTGCTAACATTTCTGGTAAGCCAAGCGGAACAAACTTAGATGACATTTCAGCTGAATTATTTAGTAAAGTAGATTATATAATAAATGGTGGTAATTGTGACATAGGATTAGAATCCACTGTAGTACGTGTAATAGATAATGTTCCACACATTTTAAGACCAGGTAAGATAACAGCAGAAGAGTTAAAATCTGTTGCAGGCGATGTTGTAGTTGACGAACATGTTTTAGGAAAACTAGATAAAAATCAAAAAGTTTTATCGCCTGGTATGAAATATAGACACTATGCGCCTCAAGCAAAATGTATATTGGTATATAGTAAAGATAATTTAAAAATGGTAAATAAAATAAATGAAATTTTACAAGAATATAAAAATCCTGTTGTTATTTCTTGCTCAGAAAATATAGAAAGGTATAATACTAAAAACAAAATAGATATTGGTTCAAAAAAACATCTTGAGGAAATTTCTAAAAACTTATTTACAGATTTAAGAAAAGTTGACAAGTATAATCCTGACATTGTAATTATAGAAGGTGTAGACAAATCTGGTATAGGTCTTGCTATAATGAACAGACTAATTCGTGCTTGTGAATATAATTATATAGAAGTTTAAAAGAGACACTCAAAGTTTAATTTGAGTGTTTCTTTCTTATAGAATATTCATTCGCTTTGTTTTATTTTATATTTCTTTCATACTTATTTCACATATTCATTTAATGGTTTTACTCTATATTGTAGTTCTCCCATTCTATCTGTTGGAACATAACCTGCTTCACTATTTATTACATCAGGAATTCTATTTACAATAGATGCACATGTTAATTCTACTGTGTTTGGTCTTGCAACAACTATAGTAGTATTTGGTTCTCCCTCTATTGTCCACTCATTTTTGTCATAATCTTCTTTTGAATATACTTTTCCTATACATTCTGTTTCTAGTGTAACTCCCTCTTTTGTAGTTGTTGTAACAACAGCACTCATTCCTGTAGCATTTCCTGCAGGGACAGTCATACCTAATGTAGAAGAATAAATGTCTTCTTTATATGTTTGTGGAACTGTTTTTTGAGTTTGTCTTTCTACAGTTAATCCTAATTTTTCACATAACCAACCATTTACATTCCACATATATGAAGGTAAGTAGTCTCCTGCTTCTATTACCTTTTCTCTTTCTTCATCAGATATTTTATCTACAGATGCTACTTGCTCCTCAAATTCATCTAGTGTAAGTCCTGCCCCATGAGCTTTTGCCAAAGCTATTCCATAATCTTCTACATTATAGCTAGAGCTTCCTTTTATTTTTGTTATTTTATGTGTTGATCCTGCTATAGAACTTATAAGTTGTCCCCAATAAATATCTTGATATCCGCTTCCTGTTATAGTACAACCATTTTGCTTTGCTAATTTATCTATTTTTCTTGTTGTTTCTGGATTAGAATTTGCTGGATAAAAAGCTTCTTCGCATGTTGTAATTGCATTTACACCCATTTTAGCACATAGCATTAATGCATCTTCTACATCTTTTATTAAGCTCATAGTAGTAACAATAACAATGTCTGGTTTTGTTTCATTTATAACACTCTCAGCTTCATTTACATTTTTAACTATAACATTTTTGTTGTCTGTTTTCATTATTTCTCCAATATCTTTTCCAATAACAGCTGGATTTACATCAACAGCTCCTACTATTTCTGCTCCTTTTTCAAATACATAACGCATTGTATAAGCAGACATTTTGCCAGTTCCATATTGCATAACTCTAATTTTTCTATCCATAATATCCCTCCTTAAAAAATCAAGCTTGAATATTTTACTATTCAAGCTTGTACTTATAAATAATTATATACTAAATTAAAATATTTATTCAATATGTAAAAAAGCAATTTATTTTAAATATAATTCAATTTATTTAGAAAAATATATCTATTTGACATTTAACATTATTTTTTAACCATTAAAAATATTTGAAATTATTTTTCCTATTCCGTTAAAAATTCCAATAAATATATTTGTAATAATTCTTATTAATATATTATTATTATATAAATCCATCATCCAATCATGCGTTGGTGGAATAACCCACATAATAAGTCCAGCAATTACTAATACTGCAATTACTATAAGTAGCATTAAATATTGTTTCCATGTCCATTTAAATTTAACTTTATAGCCTAAACTTTTTAGATACTTATAATATGCATTATTATATTGTTTTTCCATTTCAGCTCGCTGTTTAACATATGCTTCTTGCTGTCTTCTTAAATCTTCTTGCTGTTTTTTTAATGCCTCTTGAATATTTCGTTGTAAATCCTTGTCATTATTAATGTTTCCTTGCGTTGCTTGTGCATTTTGCATGTTGTAGTTATTTTGAGTATTAGTATCCATATTTGAATACATTTCTCGTTGTTTTCTTAAATCTTCTTGTTTTTCTATTTCTCTATCATTAGCTAGCTCTGCATCATATCTTTCTCTTGCGCTATCATCGCTTAACACATTATATGCTTCATTTATCTCCTTCATCTTAGCTTCTGCTTTACCTTTATTTTCTTCTGTTTGTAAATCAGGATGATATTTTTTTGCTAAAACTTTATATGCTTTTTCTATTACTTCTTTAGAAGCCTTTTCGCTAACTTCTAATATATCATATAGTGTTTTCTTCATCTTTCCCCCATACTAAAACATTCTTTATAAAGTATAACATTTTTAATTAAAAAATAATAGTATTTATTCATATTTTGTGTTATAATGAGAAAAAATATTTAGGAGTGAGCAAAGTGAAACTTTCATCAGACAACGAAACATTAGCAGAAAACAAAATACTAATACTGTACATACTAGACAAACTATACGCACCAATAGATAATGCAAACTTATACAGAATAATTCTATCAACACAAGATATGAACTATTTTTACTTTCAACAGTTTTTACTAGACTTAATACAATTAAACTACATAAAAGGATACCAAAAAGATACTAAAGATGTCTATGAAATAACAGATTCAGGTAGAGAAGCATTACATTTAACTATCGACATGCTACCTGGAATAATAAAGCTAAAAGTTGATATTAACTTAAAAAATGAAATTTCAGCAACAAAAGAACAAGAGTCTGTAATTGCTGAGTTTACTCCAAAGAGCGAAACTGAATATACAGTAACATGTAAAATAAACGAAAATGGTAAGTGCATATTCGAACTTAAAATATTCTGTGGCTCTCGCGAAGAAGCTAAAAAAATTGTAGACAATTGGAAAACAAATGCATACAAAATTTACCCAGAAATTTTAAATACTGTAAATAAAAAATTTGAAGATTAAAAATGGAAATTGGGACCTGTCCCCAATTTCCAAACTAATATTGTCTGCCCCAATAAACCATTTTAGTTGCTGGTTTTCCGCAACATACACATTTATCTGATATATGTTCTTGTTCAAATGGAATACATCTAGATTTAGCTCCTGTAAGTTCTTTTATTTTGTCTTCACAAGCTTCGTCTCCGCACCACATTGCTTTAATATATCCTTGATTTTCTTTTAAGTTTTTTTCGAATTCTTCCATATTTGTAGCTATTGTTGTTTTATTTTTTACTCTCTCTACACACTCATCGTACATATTTTTTTGGATTTCATCTAATAATTCATCTACTTTATTTGATAGCTCATCTAGTTTTACAATTTGTTTCTCTAAAGTATCTCTTCTAACTACAACACATTGTTCATTTTCTATATCTCTTGGTCCAATTTCTATTCTTACTGGTACTCCTCTTAGTTCCCAATAATTAAATTTATATCCTGTTGAATAATTATCTCTAAAATCCAATTCTACACGGAATTTTTCTTCTAGCTCGTTTTTTAATTCTGTTGCTTTTTCTATAACACCTTCTTTATGTGCAGCAACTGGAACTATTACAACTTGGATTGGAGCAACTTTTGGAGGTAGTTTTAGACCTCTGTCATCTCCATGTGCCATAATAACTCCCCCAAGTAGTCTTGTGCTAATTCCCCATGAAGTTTGGTATCCGTATTCTTCTTTTCCTTCTTTGTTTTGGAATTTTATATTAAATGGTTTTGTGAAGTTTTGGCCAAAATAATGTGAAGTTCCTGATTGAAGAGCTCTACCATCATGCATTAAAGTTTCTATTGTATATGTGTTTTCTGCTCCTGCAAATTTTTCACTTGGTGTTTTTTCTCCTTTTAATACTGGTATTGCAAGTAAATCTTCCACCACTTGTGCATAAATGTTAAGCATTTGAATTGTACGCTCTCTTGCTTCCTTCTCTGTTGCATGAATTGTATGTCCCTCTTGCCATAAAAATTCACGAGAACGTAAAAATGGTCTTGTTTCTTTTTCCCATCTTAATACATTACACCATTGATTATAAACTACTGGTAAATCTCTCCATGAGCTAATCCATTTAGAATATAAGTTAGAAAACATGGTCTCTGATGTAGGTCTTATAACAAGCCTTTCTTCTAATTGTTCTCCTCCTGCTTCTGTTACCATTGCTACCTCTGGTGCAAACCCCTCTACATGGTCCTTTTCCTTTTGTAGTAAACTTTCTGGAATTAATACTGGAAAATATACATTTTTAACTCCTGCTTTTTTAAATAAATCATCTGTATACTTTTGTATATTTTCCCATATAGCATATCCATATGGTTTTATAGCTATACATCCCTTTGTATCTGTATAATCTGCAAGCTCAGCTTTAAGTACTATATCTGTATACCACTGAGCAAAATCTTCTTCTATATTTGTAAGCTCTTTAACATATTCTTTATCCATAACAATCTCCTATCTTTTTATTCTTATTCTCTTAAAAACGTAAGTTACATTTTAAAGATTAAATAAATTATCTTTCATTTATTTCTATTTTATTTTGTTATTTAACATTGTCGTTAATTATTTGTTCATTATTTTCAGTATCTTCGTTTTTTCCCGGGACTTCCAACTCAGCAGTATTTTCTTCTATCTCTCCATTTACTATATCATCTATTACAATTTGTTTATTACTGTCTAACTTATATCTTGGAAGCTCTGGTAAATCTTTTAAACTAGAAAGTCCAAACATTTTTAAAAACTCATTTGTTGTAGAAAAAGTTGTAGGCCTTCCGGGTGCATCAAGTTTTCCTGTTTCTGCTATTAAATTATAATCAAGTAATTTATAAATTACACCATCTGAACTTACTCCTCTTATTGCTTCTATTTCTGCTCTAGTAATTCTTGGATTATATGCAATAATTGATAATGTTTCCATTACTGCTTGTGACAACTGTAGCTTCGCCCTTTTATCAAAAATTTGGCATATATAATCATAATTTTGTTTTTTAGTACATAATTGATATGCACCATCTACATTTATTATTTGAATTCCTCTATCTTCTTTTTCATAGTTTTCTTTCATCTCATTTACAATATTTATTATATCACTTGATTCAGCTTCTAGTACTGTCATAAGCTCTTTTATTGTTACTTCTCTTCCTGCTGCAAATAAGATTGACTCTATAATCCCCATTATTCTTTCTTTTTCCATTTATTACACTTCCTAGTTATTTTATTCACTTTTCATCATACAAAATTCAAGTAGAACTTTCGGCTTTTCATATCTATCCATTTTTTCTTCTTCGATTCTGTATATTTCAAATTTGTTAAAATATTTTTCTATGCTTTCTTTATCAAAAAATCTTTTATATATTGCTCCATCATAGAAAAAATGATTTTCAATCTGTTTCATATTAGGTGACATATGATTGCTGTCATTTACTGAATTAACCCTTCCTATTAAATAACCTCCAGATTTTATAACTCTATATATTTCATTAATTATATATTGAGTTGTCTTATTATTAAAGTAATGCAAGCTTAAATCTGCTATTATAATGTCTATAGAATTATCATTAAAAGGTAACCCTCTACTCATATCAAAATTCATTGTCTTTAAATTTTTATTTTCTTCTCTTACTATTTTTAAAGCTTCCTCAGAAAAGTCACAAGCTGTAATGTTGCTAAATCCTTGATCAATTAAGTAATTACTAGCATATGCTCTTCCACATCCGAGCTCTACTATTACATCATCTTTCTTTAACAAGTCTATATACTTATCTAACCACCCATCATAGCAAGATGTATAATTTTTATGAATATTGTCCCAATATTTATCTAACTCTTCCATAATACATTTCTCTTTTCCTAAAACTATTTTATATAATACCATATTTTTTGCGCCCTTTCAAGTATAATTCATATTGAGCAAAAAGGACTCTTCCTAAAGTTCATAAATCGAAAAAAGCCGGTAATTATAGGGAACTTTCATTGAAATTAACCTTTGTCTGTCAACAGGGACGGAGATTATTGACACATTTTTCCTTCTTAAAGATTGTCAAAATTCTCCGTCCCCATTGACACTTTTTTAAATTCTGTTCTTGAATATTTATTTTTTTTATGTTATATTATTAAAAAATTACTAGAATGGTGGTGTTGCTATGGACAATTTAGATGAAAATCATGAAAAAAAGGAAATTAAAATTGTTTCAGGAGATGGAGATGGTTTAAATATTTCTCCAGTACGTGAACATATAGACATAGAAAAACCACACGAAAAACCAGACAAAGATAAAATAATTATTCCTGAAGAAAAAAAATAAAGTTTTATTTGTAATTATAAAGTTTCCTTAAATTTATACAAATTATACATTATACAAATTATACAAAAAAATTCAGCTAAAATAGCTGAATTTTTTATTTTTGATATATCTTATTACATAGCCTCTTTATTTTCGTTTTCTGCATCCTCTTCTGTCTTATTTGTTGTAGTTCCTTCACCTGCAACTTCTAAGCTTCCTACTGAAACTTCATATGCCATTCTATTTTCAATTGTTCCGTCCTCGTGTTTTTTCTCATAAGCTCTTGATTGAACTCTTCCTACTATTTTAAGTTCTGTTCCAACTGGCATATTTTCGCAAAATCTAGCATTTCTTCCCCATGCAATACATGGAATATAGTCTGACTTGTTGTATGCTCTATTTACTGCTAATAATACATCTGCAATTTCTCTTCCAAATGGAGTTTTACGATAAATTGGTTTTTTGCAAATATAACCTGTTAAAGTTACTTCATTTGAAATTATGTCTTTTCCAGCCTTTACTTCTTCGTCTTGATTTTCTGTAAGCTTAATATCCTTTGCAAATACTGTAAGTACTAATCTGCTCTTTTCATTTTCATAGCTATTATATGATCTAAATTGTCCATCGATAATTACTTTACTGTCTAATTTTATGTCTTCTCCTATTAATAGTCTTTCAGATATTGTAACAGGTATAATATCTGAACTTCCACTTAAACGTGGTACACTTATGTCAAATATATAGAACTTTTCTCCATATATTTCATGACTAAATCTTTTTTCGCTTGTTACTTTGCCCATTAACGTAATATGGTTATTCTCCTCATAAATAGTATTCAATTTAATTTCCTCCTCTTATTTGTTTCTTAAAATTTATAATATCTCTTAAGCTGTAACCCAGCCATATTTTATATTATACCACTTTAAATTTACTTTGTCTACATAAAATGTTATATTTTTCTATTTTAATTTACCAAATCTTACAATATACATCGTTTTTACATATTATATTTTACTTTTACAATTGCCTTTTTACCTAATTTTATTACAGTAATATTATATAACTATATAAATTACACTATTCTAATTATAGCCACTAATATATTATTTATACATATTTTTCCTAGTAATTATTCTCGTTTAAAATTAGATTATTATCTACAGTATTTGTTGATGTAACTACAGTTTCATCATTATTAGTTACCATTGCAAAAGATAATACAAACAATACAACTACCATGCAGATAGTTACAATATATGTATATATTTTATTTTTATTAATTACTAAAAACATATTGCCTCCATATACAAAATCTATTTTATTACTATGTATAATTTACAATTTTTATTCCTTTTTAATTAAATTTCTTCTATGTCGAAATAAGTCACATTTTATTTTTGTAAGAATAATATATATTATAAATACCAAAAAGGAGGAATTTATAATGGAATATGATAAGGAAATGTGCCCAGTTGTTAATGTAGATGGAATATTAGCAACAGGAAAACAATTCGATTTAGACATTACTTTACCATGTGATGACCGTAGCGTTATTTACGGAGTTGTTAAAGATTGCTATGGTGATCCAGTTGATAATGCAGTAGTTAAATTAGTAGAAGTTGTTTGTGATTGTGGAAAAGAAGAAAGAAGACCTGTATCTCATACTTTCACAGATAAGAATGGTGAGTTTGTATTTGGACCACTATGTGCAAATAGATTCTATGAAATAAACATCTGGGTTGATGAAGTAAAACATTTAGGTTTAAAGTTTATAAAAGCTAGACATTAATTTGTCTAGCTTTTACACTACTTCTCTTCTAACTTCTTTACATAGTTGTCTAAATTTTTTTCTGCTTATAAACTTAAGACTTTCTGAGCTTAATAGTCCTTCTTCCATCGCAATTTTATTATATTCTGTTTCAGTTAATATTCGTGGTAATTCTTTTATCTTTTGTAGTGACTTCATGTAAAAATCATGCATATAATCACTCCTTTAAGTAATTATATCATATTATGTTAATTAGCTGTGTCGAAAGCTGTCGAATAGGCTTAAAAAATAATATTTTTTTGAAAAACTTTTAAAAAAAGTATTGACTTTTAGCGTACGCTAATATATAATATATACAGAAAGTGAGGTGGGAACTATGAGATGTTTAATAAGAAAAGTGCTTATCTATCTAGCACATAGACAAGCACACAAACAAGACTTATTAAGAAAACAATCAAATCGCAAACAGATTGAACTAATCTTAAAAGACTTGTAATTACGAGAGAGGTTAACTCCTCTCTTGTATATAAATATTATATATGATATATTTTAAAAAATCAAGGGAGGTAAATGATGAAACTCACTGCTAAAAAAAATGGAAAAGGCTATGCAACAAGCTATGCAATAACTTTTGGTAGTAAAGAGGCCAGAGATTTAAAATTGTTAGATGAAAATAATAAAGTTAAAGAAATTCAATCTGCTGAAATTGTTGAAAATGAAGGCATTTTTATAAAATTCAAAAATAATTGAAAAAATTTCAAAAAAAGTATTGACATTTAGCGTACGCTAATATATAATATATTTAAGTTAAGAGAAAGAAGGTATATAAAATGAAAGAATTAAGTAAAGAAGCTATGTTAAAAGAAATGGAAAAATACGGATTTGATGAAAAGAGAATTAGAGATTGGTATAATGATACTGATAAAGAAGTAGATTTTGACGAATATATAAGACTATTCTATATGTCTGATTGTTATATGAACGAATAGAGGTAGTTTATGCGAGGATATAATATTGATAGTTACATTGGAAAGAAATTTAATCATCTTACATTAATTAAAAACTTAAATAAAGTAAATAAAGATAATTCAAAAATAGCACTTTTTAAATGCGATTGCGGTAATATTAAAGAATTGGTATTTACTCAAGTCTTAAATAATGAAATTAAAACTTGTGGTTGTAAGCAGGGTTATTTGAGTAATGATAGTAAGAAGAAAAAACAGACATCCTTATTAAACTTTTATAAAAATAAAACAATGAAAAATAATCACACGGGCTATACAGGAATTTCTTTTGTGAATGGTAAATATAGGGTTAGAATACAAATTAATAATAAGCCTAAACATATAGGATATTTCGATAGTCTTGATAGAGCTATAGAAGCTCGTAAACAAGCTGAAGAAAAATATTTTTCTCCTTTAATAAAAAAATAAGCTAGACAAATTAATGTCTAGCTTTTATTTATTGTTTTTTGCAATAATCAAGACAAATCCAGCCACTTGGAATACGTCCCCAATTATTTTTCACTTCACTAACATCGCAAACTACACCTGCACAAAGTCCATTAACTTTATTTCCGCATTTTGCAATTACTTGTTCTTGTGCATTTTGTGTTAATTCATTAAATCTAAGCCAGTTATCATCTTTTTCACTAACATATGGATTTTTCCTAACTGTTAAAACTTCTGTATTCACAACATATCTTCCTGTTGTGTATTTTTTACTAGAACTTGTATTAGAAGTAGTTGTAGATTTGTTATAATCTGTATAGTCTAAACAAATCCAACCATCGTTAGTTCTTCCCCAGTTGCCTTTTATTTCATATATATCTTTTGAAGTATTATATACATATGCTCCAAGAATTAAACATTCTGTATTAGGCTCTTTTCTTATATTTAATCCTGCTTTAGCTGTTACTTTTACTGTAGCAATTTTTGTTTCTTTATCTGGTTTTTCTTTATTATCATCTTCTACATTTGTTGTCTCATTCCAAACAGCTCTACCATATCCACGAATATAAAAGGCTCCAAGTGGATAAGATTTCTTGGCTACTTGTCCTCCATTTGTATTTCCTTCAACTGTATACACTTTATCTTTATCAACTGCATATACTAGCCCTGTATGATAGATGCTTTCTCCATCAGTAAAAAATATTTGATCCCCTGGAGAAGGGCTTTTAAATAGTCTTTCTATTTTTTCAAAATAGCTCATAGAAACACCACAACCAGCACCACCTGACCTCTCTGGTTGATTTAATAGTTGCATTGCTCTTTCTGCTCCTAAAGCTTTGTAAAAGCACCAGTCAACGAAAACATCACACCAGTCATATCCGTTTTTCTTGCCATTATAAAAGCCAGGGACGTTATCTAAATCCCTGGCATATTTTGTGTAATTTTCATCTCCTGCATTTGCAGTTTTGTCATCTAGATTTGAATTCGTTTCTTTTTCTCTGTAGCCCACCTCGTTTAAAGCTACATTAATAACTTTTTCTTTCTCTGTCATTATTATTCCTCCTTTTCACTTTGCTTAATTAATTGATTTACATATACTGAAGCTCCTGCTACAAGTATTCCTTGCACAATAGAAGTAAAGATAATTGTTAATACATCTTGATATCCAGTTACTGAACTTGTTGCTATTACGTAAATTGCTGATATTATTATTCCTAAAATTCCTAAAATTAAAGGAATATATTTATCTTTTATTATTTCAGTATTTTTAATTCCAATACCTACAAAATAAAGAACTATAGCTAATATTAATAATTCAGGTTTTATATATTCTTTTAAATATTCAATTATTTCCATTATAGTTTCCTCCTTTCTAATAAAATATCTACTTTTTTATCTGTACTTTCCATTTGCTTTTGCAACAATTCTAACGATTTTGCAGTATTTGCATTTGTTTGTTGCATTTCTATTAAGCAATTAGAAATAGCTGTTGTTGTATTTTCTACTACCTGCAATGTTGTTTTTATTGTTTCTTGATTTTCTACATTCTTTTTTTTATTAGTAATATAATCCCATAAAAAAATTATTACTATAACAGCACTTACTCCATACGTTCCGTAATATTTGCCCTATTTGAGTTATTGTTTCCATATTTTTATTTCCTCCTCTAGCCTATTAACTTTTTCTTCTGTTTGTAAAATTCTATTTTCAACTTGTAACCATCTATCATTTCCACTCTCCTTTCTTTTTTCATAATCAAAAGTATTATAAATTGTTGATATAATATTAAATAACAAAATTATTAAAATTGAAATTAATACTATTATCATAACTTTATCTTTTTTTTCCATATCTCTTTCTCCTTCTACTATTTTTTTAGAGTATAAATCCTATTATTTGTCCACGAAAAAACAAATCATTTGCTGTTTCACTACTATATTTTTGACCATTATTTGCAAATCTTAGAATATTAGAATTATCATCTATATATACTCTCATTTGTATTGTACGACCGTTACTATCAGTATAATTGCTAAGTATATGTGTTTCTATATGATATAAATTTATAAATGGTAAATTAATAGTTGCTATTTGATTCCAACCAGATATGTTAAAATTGTCTTTAATTCCAAAGTTAAAAGTAACAATATACATATTTTTATCATATTGCACATAAATGTTTCCTCTTTTTGTATCTCCTAATGGGAAACCACTTATAATCTGATTATTAACAAATCCTTTAGGCTGCATAATATTCCCCCCTTACCACAAATTCAAAATAATCTCCTTTTTCTGCACTCCAGTCTGTTGTTGTTTTTATAATGTTTGATATGCTATTTGCAGTTCCAACTTCTCTATAGTGTCCATCTGTTCCTGCATCGTCTGAACTTAGCAATAGGCGTTCTCCATTTAAATACACATCCATTACATTTGCTCCGTACAACATAATAGCAAGGTATTGTTATATTTGCTCCTGCTGCAACAGCATTTGTTAATACAAGTGTGTATTTATGTAACATTAAATTTGCAACTTTGGTTTGTTTATTTTCATTATTTTGTATTATCATTAAGATATCTTCATCATTTACATCTGTTGCTTCCGTTAGTTCGCTTACTTTTTTATTCATAAAAGTCTCCTTCCGTAATTAGAATATCTCCTGCCTCCGTTATAATATTATCATCAGTTTCTGTAACCAATTGATAACTCTGTATAAATTGCACTTTTATTTTTAGCAAAAAAGTAGAACCAACAACTATTTTATTAGGCTCTACTATCTTTTCTAATATTTTTGATGGCATAATTGTTTCACTCCTTAAGCAGTTTTTAATAATGTTAACTTATAATAAATCTTTATTGTTTCAGTACTTTCATATATTACTACTGCATTATCATTTAATATAATTTGTTTCATTGCTATATCTATTCTGTCTGAAAGTAATGCTACCTTTGCAGGATTTGAACCTTGTATTAATCCAGCCGAGTCAAAAAGCGAGCCTGATGCCCATGTTGTTTTTGTACCATATCTTATTTGTAGTCCAGCTATAATAGTATTGTTTACGTTAAAGCCTGTTGGATATGAAATAGATGTAGAGGTTTGCGAACTACCTTTATTTAATGTCATAATTCCTGATACTACAGTATATAAATTTTGAGTGGTTGTTATCGTTACATTTTTAGTTCCGTCAAAACTTACACTTCCATTAACTACACCACTTAAAGTCATTGTTCTCGCTTTTTGTAACTTTGATGCAGTTGCACTATTACCTGTACAAGTAGTTGCTTTTGTTGCTGTAGCAGCGTTTCCTGTACAACTTCCCGAAGAACCGCTTACATTACCAGTAACATTGCCTGTTAGGTTTCCTTTTATCCCTCCGTTTGCAGTAATAAGACCTTCTACAGTTCCTCCTGCACTTTTTAATAAATAATCACTTCCGTCTTTTACATCTGCTAAGGCTTGTTCTAATTCATCTAAAACAGCCCCATATTCTTTTCTTATTTCTGCATATATAGTATTAAAATTTAAATATGTTCTTTTATCTTGAAAATCTGTAATTCCACTTGCTGTAGTTCTAAATCTAGCTAATTCATATTGATAAATACCTGAATTATTTTTTACTATATTAGTTTGTGTTAAATTTGGATATCCACTATTACTTTTTACTACTTTATAAGCTCCTTGAGTAAATTCGCTTTCTGTATTTTGTTTATCTAAGTCAATTTCTATAACAAGCTTACAATAAGCTACATCTGTTCCTGCTGCTACTTGTGAAGAAGTATCTTCTTCTAAAAATCTTCCTTGAATACATACTGCTCCACTATCTATAGTTAAAACTGACCCACTATAAGTTACAGCCATTCCATTCTTATAGTTATCTGATACTCCATTTTCCCCACTTAAAAACGTATTAATAAATAATGCGAAAATTGGATTTCCAAACAGTTGCTTAGAAAATACATGTCCTTTTAGCATCTTATTCTCTCCTCTCTTTTAATAGTTTATCTAAAAAGTTAATACGAATATTTCCACATGTATATTCATAAAACTTACTTTGAGTAATTTTTACTGCAGAAATATAAGTATTAAATATTAATGACTCTTTTGTTTTAATTGCAATTGGAGTTCCAACTGGAATAAACCTGTCATAGTATGAAAATGTAATATTGTGATTATAAGCATTAGCTTTCATAGTATCTAAAGCCATTTGCTGTGCATCTTCATAATTTGTTGTATATACAGTTTCTATTTTTCCGTCTGCTCTGTTTTTGTTATTCATGTCAGTAGTGGTCGTCCTATCATTCAACAAATAAAGTACATATTGTCCTTTTTGTTCTTCATCATTTACTTTGTCGTATAGCACTGTTACTTTACTTACTACATCAGTTTCAAATACTTCAACATAGTTAGAAATTGCTTGTGCATTTACATCTATCAGCTCTTTTTTAACTTCTTTACTTTCAATTGTTATTACTAGTTTTTTATTAACAATAGAAAAACTGTACACGATGTCATAAGACTGCGTACAGTTAGTTATCCACGTATGTAAATTATATATATTATTTTCTACATTTGTTACACTTGTCTGCTTTTTATTATGCGTTTTAACTTCTAATTGCAAATAATTTATATTTACAAATGTGTCTGTATTACTTATAAAATTGTTTGTTATTGCATTTGCTATAAAATCTTCTACTCCATTTGTTTTTATTAAGTCCTCATTTTCTAAAATAACATTCTGATTGAATATATTAGTTATATATTTTATTGTATATTCATATAAATTTTGTCCGTCTGTATTTTGTATATTATCTATTGTTCCCCAATAGATTACTTTATTGTTTTTCTTAATGGCCACTATATCTCTTGCTTTTGCTGTTGTCTTTTTTAAAACATTAATAATAGTATTTGCATTTGTTTCTTCGTCTATATTCACTTCATAATTTGATATTTCTACTATATCTTTTACAGAAAAATCTTTGAAATCGAATATCCACATAAATACTTTATTAGACTCTATTACAATAGGTTCTTTAGCCCAAACTTGTATAGGTACTATATCTTCTTCTACTTCTCCATATAAATTTGTAAAAGTTATTTCGGCATTATATATGCCTCCAACATCAGGTGCTTGTAATTGTAACTCAAAATAACCTGTTTGACTGTTATAATAAGCTACATAGTCTTCTTCATTGAAACGTATTATTAGCTGATTTTTTTCATCCATATAACACACCTCCTATACAGCTTTGTATTGTGGAAGTATTGTTATTTTTGCATTTAGAACTTCATTGTCTGATGTCAAACGTATTTCACAACTTTTTTCTTTTGGAATTCTTATTACATTATCATTTTCAAAATTAATGTGATCCAAACTAAATAAACTACTTGTTGAACCATCTGTATTTTGTTTACCTATAAAGAAATGATTTTCTCTAGTATCATATAAAAGTTTTTCATATTGTGCTATATCTACTGTAATTTTGACTGTTTGATAAAGCTCTCCCTCTACATATAACTCTATTTGCGGATTTAGTACGTGACCATCAATTTGTATTATAACAGGTGCTTCAACATGTCCTCGATTTATATATTGAAGATTTCTTGTATCATAATCAGAAAATTTGCTATCCCATCTAAAGTCCCAACGAATTTCATCCGTCAATTGTTCTATTGTATAGATAATTGTATTTTCTTCATACCATAAAGAAAGACAGTCGAATACGACTGCCTCTGATAAAATTCCATTTGTTTGTAATTGAGTTTTTGATAATGATTGTATTTGTATATCTTTGAAATATTCTTTTATTGTTCCATCTGAATATGGTATTTTATATCCAAATCTTAAGTTTTCCGAACTTTCTACAAAATTAACAAAAGAAGTATAATTTTCATAATTTATAAAATTTAGGGTTCCATTAATTTGTCCTTGCTGTATATTTCTTAAATTGCTTATAAAAGTATCCCCTAATTGTTGATATTCTGTTATATAAGTATATCCTAATCCAGATGGATCTGTTAATAATGTATAATTATATATGTCCATCAATGAGAACTCTTGACCTTTTTCGTTAATTAGTTTAAACTCTCTTACCATTTTTGCCTCCAAATAAAAGCACTAAAAAAGACAGCATTTGCTGTCCTTTAAACTACTTTTATGATATATTCTAATCTTCCAAATTATCTATTGCATATTGTGCTTCTTCTTTTGTAAAACTTTCTCCATATTCTGAAATTAACTGATCATATATTGCGTTTTTAGACATGTGCATTGTCTTTTGATATGTCTTTGCTTTTTCTAATGCATTTCTCTTATAATCTGTTTTTAAATTATCGATTGCATACTGTGCAGCTTCTTCTGTAAACTGTTCTCCATATTCTGAAACAAGTTGATCATATATTTTCTGTTTTGACATATACATTGTATCTGAATATATTTTTGCTTTAGCTAAAGCGTTTTGATATTCCATTGGTACATTAGAAATATTATCTTCTTTTTCTGTAGTATCTTCTTGAGCAATATTGATAGTTGAATTAATATTATCTTTATCTTCTACTTCTAAAATATTTTGTTGATTTCTCTGTAATACATTATTCGAAGTTTCTTTTGTATCTAATTGACTATACAGAACACTTAATACAATGATTAACAATATTATCAATACCCAGAAATACCATTCTTTATAAATTGGTTTATAGTTTGCGTTATTTTTTTTCATATCTATTCCTCCTTATATTTTCTATAGGAAATATTATATCACAAACAAAGTATTTTTTGTCAAATATTGTAAAATTTTTTTAATAAATTAATCCAAATTTTCTATTTATATAATTAAATGCATTATCAAGTTCCGCTTCTGTCATCTGCTGAGGATAAAAATTAACTGTAATATTGTTATTCGCACCAGCATCTTTTAAAGCCTCGCTCATATATCTAGTTAATGTCCTATCAAGTGGAATTATTGCTTCTGCAGATTTTCCTTCTCCAACCATTGCTAAAGTTGCTTGATCTACTATACCCCCTTTAGCAAGTTTTGGAATTGTAGGAATGCTTAAACTCTTTCCTCCAACTCCAGGTACCCAATCTGGTATTTTAATTCCATTTATTCCGTTTATTAGTCCATTTATTCCATCAATTATCCAGTTTAGAGGTGTTTTTATTATAGACCATAAACCTTCTACTATATTTTTGAATATATCAGAAATTCCTTGCCAAGCTTTTTTCCAATCTCCTGTAAACACTCCTGTAATAAATGTTATTAAACCATCCAGAATTCCAGTTATAGCTTTTATAACTCCTCCAATTGCATCAAATACTCCACTTATAGTTGACCAAATAGCATTTAGCACTCTTTCCACTACTGGCCATAGTACGTCGACTAAAGCACTAATAATCGGTGCTATAACATTATTATATATTTCGGTCCAACCTTGTATCAATTTAGTTATAAAATTCACTACATTTTCTATTATTCCTTTTAATGTATTATTCCAGAAATCCATAAGCCATGTTAAAACTTTTGTTACAAAAGGTTCTAATTTTTCCCACAATTGTTGCCATAACTGCCAAACTGTATTTAACGCTGACATTACCGCATCTTTTATAGTATTAAAAGCTGGTATTATAGTTTCTTTAAATAAATTAACTAAACTATTCCATACTTCCATTGCTTTATTTCTAAACTGTTCATTTGTATTAAATAGATATACAAAAGCTGCTCCAAGTGCTGTTATTACACCAATTACTATTCCAATTGGACCAGTAATCGCAGTTAGTACCGTACTTAGTGTTCCTGTTCCTGCAGATACACTAGCTATTGCAGATGTTACTTTGCTCAAAACTCCAAAAATTGTACTTCCAACACTTATTAGTTTTCCAATTATAAGTAAGACAGGTCCAATTGCGGCTGCTACGCCAGTTATAGCTAAGATAGTCTTTTGTGTACTTTCTGGTAAATTTATAAATTTATTTACGAGTTCTTGTATTTTATTTGCCGCAGCTACTATGTATGGAGCTAAGATTTGTTGTACTTTTATCGCTAATGTTTCTATTGCTCCGCTCATTTCTTCAATTGCACCAGATGTATTGTTTAGCATCGTATCAGCCATTTCTGATGCAGCACCGTCACAACCTTTAAAAGAATCCGTCATTGAACTAAGCTCTTTAGGTCCTCTTGAAATTAATGCTAACATTCCTGATAATGACTCTGTTCCAAATAATGTCGTTAATGCATTTTGCTTTTCTTCATCTGTTAATCCTTTAGTTGCTTCTTGTAACATTGAAATCATTTCTGTTAGAGATTTCATTTTGCCTTCATTATCATAGAAACTTATTCCTAAATCTTCCATAACTCCTAGCATCTTATCTGTAGGCTTAGTTAATCTTGTTAATGCACCTCTTAACGAAGTACCTGCTTGACTTCCTTTTATTCCTGCGTCAGACATAATTCCAATTGCAGCTGCAGTTTCTTCTAAAGATATTCCCATTGTATGTGCAACAGGAGCAATGTACTTCATAGCTTCTCCCATATCTTCAGTTTGTGCATTTGTTCTTGCCGCTGCTTCTGCAAAAACGTCTGCAACATGCCCCGCTTCTGAAGCATCTAGTCCAAATCCTCTAATAGCGCTTGCTGCTATTTCAGATGCTGTAGCAAGTTCAGATCCACTAGACGCTGCTAAGTCCAGTAATCCAGGCATTGCTTCCATGATTTCTTTAGTTGTAAAACCTGCACTTGCTAAATTTTCCATACCTTCTGCGGCTTCGCTTGCACTAAAACTGGTTTGTGCTCCTAATTCTAGTGCTTGGTCTGTAAGTGATTTTAATTCTTCTCCAGTTGCTCCAGCAATAGATTGTACTCTTGACATCTGCGCTTCAAACTTATTTCCAACAGCTGTTGCTGCTCCAACTAATCCCAATGTAGGTACTGTTATTCCTGTAGTTAATGAACTTCCAAGTCCAGAAATAGAGTCTCCTACTGTTTTCATTTTTTTGCTTATATTGTCTAGGGATTTGCTTACAGCAGTCCAATTTGAAGCTTCTACTTTTAATTGTTTTAATTTGTTTTCAGTGTTTATAATTTCTCTTTGAAGGTTTCTATAATTCTCTTGAGAAATTGTTCCTCCATTTTTTATAGTATCATCTGCTAGCTTTTGTGCTTGTTTTAATTGGTTTAGTTTATTAGTTGTTTCTTGAATATTTTGAGATAATACAGCTTGTTTCTGTGCTAAAAGCTCTGTATTTTTTGGATCGAGTTTTAATAGACTATTAATTCCTTTTAATTCTTTAGATAAGTTTGAGGTAGTTGTATTTACTTGTTTTAAAGCTTTTTGCAATCCTGATGTATCGCCACCTATTTCAACAATTATTCCTTTTATACTTCCTGCCATACTACCTCCTTCCAGCCAACTTGTCCCAATCAGCTTGTGTCGCTTTTCTATTTTTTTTCTTTTTATCCGCAAAACAAATCAAAATTTTTGCTACATCTGTATATTTCATTTCTTTTAAATCTTCGATTTTTAATCCGATTTGCAAGCAATTTGCTATAAATCTATAATCTTCTAAAGTGTCTTTCTCTTCTGAATTATTTGTCTTTATACCTTTGGTTTCTTCTATTAATTCTTCATCAACAAAATGAGGCAACGGCAAATTCCGTTACCTCGCTAATCCAGTTATCACTTAAGTTTATTTTTTCTATACTCTTAAGCCAATCTTCAAAACTTCCGATTTTGTTATTCGCTGTATAAATCAGAATGTAAGCAATCTTTTCTATGACATCGATGAAGTCATCTAAATCCACCATCATTTCTGAATTAACAACTTTTTCAATTTCTTCGTCTAATTTTCCTTCTTGCTTTAATTTATTTTTTAAGTTTTCTTGCTTTTGAGAATAATCACTTAAAACTTTAATATCAGCAAAAATTCCTTTTTTGAAAATTGATTTATACTGAAATCTTGTAAAAGCGTTACAATCTATATCAAATTCTTTATCATTTATAATTATTTTTTTCATTTAATACCTCCTAGACACCTGCTACAGCATCTTTTTCATACACCTTTGTAAAGAATGAATTATAAACATCTTCATTTGTATCATTTGGCTCGATATAAGCCATAACAGCCTTATCCGTTGAACGTGGAGACATTGTTATTGTCATCGTTTCTGTTCCTACTTCAATAGACTCTTCTTTTGTATTATTTTCTCTAGATGGTCTACTAGCTGTACAGTCAAAGAATACCCATCTTCTATTTTTTGCATCTCCTTGTCCTTGAAACATAAATGCAAACCTCGCTGTTTTATCATCTGCATTTTCAAATATTGCTCCATTTGTATCTTTAACTCTTCCTAGAATTTGTGTTAAAAATTCTTCTGGTGTAGTTGCAATTTCCAAGTCTCCTGAATATCCTTGATTAGAACTTGCTATAAAGAATTTAACATTATCAGCATAGAAAACTGTTTCTTCGCCTTCTGGATCAAAATTTAATCCGACTGCTCCAGGTACTGGAAATGGAGTACCATATGTAATTTCTCCGTCTGTTTCTGTTATTTTTGCTGCATAACATTGTTCAATTCCATATAAAACTTTATTTTTTGTTTCTGGCATTTTAATTTCCTCCTTTTAAATTTTTAAATTTCAAAAAAATAACTTACTTGCCAGACTTTTTCGTCTTGTAAGTAAGTTTCCTCTGTTTTATTCCAAGCTATATCGCCCAGAATTTTATTTTCTATTTTGTTTTGTTCTTCTATATTTTTATAAATATAAGTGTAATCTAATTTTATAGGTATCGGTCCATAATAAACCTTGTTATCAGCCATAAAATTATCTGTATCTGCAGTTATTGCTATAAGATGTGGAGGTTCTGTTGCTTTTTCAAACTTGCCATAAGCATATTTGAAACCTTCTTTTTCACATCGTGTTTTTAGTTCTTCTAGTGTCATTTTGACCTCCTCTTAATTACTGTTGTAATTCTTTTCTCATATAATTTGTTATATTTTTGTTCTAGTGGTCTAATATGTGGTATAGCTTTTGTTCTTCCTCCATTTCTTGTAGCATGTCCAAATTCAAGTAAGTGTGTTAATTGATAATTTGTTTTATTATGAATTTTTACAGTATATCTTCCTCTACTTTCTTTACCTTTTTGTCTTGTCCAGCCTTTATAATATGGTTTATCTCTACTTCCTTGACCTCTTGGAGATGTCTGTTTTAGTTCTTGAACAGCTTCTTTTGTTAAAGTATCTGTTGTATTTTCAACATCTTCAGTAATGTCCTCAACATAATTTTCCAAATAATTTTTTAAGACTTTTTGCAAGTCCTCTGGTTTAGTTGTCTTTGACATTTTTTATTTTCCTTTCACAAACTAAAATTAGTTCGTCTGCCGTTATCTCTTGAGCTCTTATTATTGAATAAGTAGTTCCCATATATATAAGTTCTTCTTCATTGTTATAATTTAATGCACTAATTCTTAATCTTAGTGTAGGTTGATATCCTGCTTGATTAGCTTCATAATACTCATTAGCATATATATCTTCTACTTTTATAATTGGTATTTCTATTTCTACAGTTTTTTGAGGTATTGGAACACCTATATCATTTTGTATAGAAGTAGTAGATAATAACTTGCAACTTACATCACGCATTACTATCCACCACCTTATAATCTTCGCTTAAACCTAAATTAGCACAAAGAAGACTATATGTTCTCTGTGCTAATTCTTTTTCTTTTATATCTACATTACCGAAATTTGCTTTTACATACATAACAATAGCAGACTGTATAAGACTGTCTTTTGTCTCTTCACTAGCTGTTATTCCTTGTCTATTTAAATCTGCTATTCCTGCATTTATCCACATTTTAATTTCTTCATCTTTTAATGTAGCTGTTTCTATAATGCTTAAACATTGCTTAACTATTTTTAGCAAGTTATCCATATAGTCCTCCTATTTTTTTATTAAACTCCTGCTTCTGCTATTGTTATTTGTGCAGTAGCTTCTTTTGTTTTTTGCTTGTTATCTGTTACAACAACTGTTATATTTTTATTTCCTGCTGTTGCTATTTGAGCATTTGCCTGTACTTCAGTACCACTTATCTTAAATTCAGCATTGTCTCCTGTACTTTCCTTTAGGCTATATGTATAAGGTGCTGTTCCCCCTGTTGCACTTAGATCAGCTACTTTTGTATCAGCTTCTATAGGTGCTGTAAGTTCTTCAACAGCTGTAATAGTTAATTGTGTGATTTCTGGGTCTTCGCTACCGCTTTTTTTTTAATTCTTACGAAGCCTTTGTACTTAGAAACAGTACCACCAACAATTACATCTCCTCTATAGGCTATAATGCCTTTCTTAAATTGATAATCTCTAGACTCTTCAATTTCTAGTGGAGAAAATACTGGTAATTCATAGCTAGATAATGAGCCATATACCATAGTAAAGTCTCCTGTCGATGTTGTACTGTCAGATAGAGACTTACAAGCAGAATTTATAATAAATGGAATATCTACTCCACCTTGTGCATAAGCTATTCTTCCTGTTTGTCCGTTTCTTGTTATTTTATAAACAAATCTTCCTGTAGTATCTTTTATTTTTGAAAATGCTTCTACATCTTTCTTACTTAAGATTAAAACTTGTTCATCTTCTATGGCTTCGTCTCCACCATAAGCAAATACAATAGTATTTAATGTGTCAGCATCTATTGCTTCTAATTCAATATCTGCTCCACTTGCAGTTGGAAGAACTTTTGTATCAGCATTATAGATACCTTTTATAGTGTTAGATGTTCCAGCACCTGCAATTATTTGTCCTCCCATTTTTTTTCTTATAGCATCTCTTACTCTTTTAATTACTAGCGCTTGGTAGTTTGCATTAGGTAATTTTGTAAGTTCTTTTGTGATTTCAGTATAGGCTGTTATTTTAGCTCTACCAGTTTCAACATAGTCTACTTCTGGCTCTGTTTCTTCATAATCAGCACCCTCTGCTGTATAATCTCCCTCATCGTATGTTTTTTCAAAAGCTACAGAATATGAGTCTCCACCATCTAATTGAATAGAGTTTACTCTATCAACTAGTGCAGATACACCTTGAAAGCTCTCATCGATTGTTCTTTTATACTTCTTTTCAACTAATACAGAGCCACTTGAAACAGTAACGGCTCTGTCTTCATAGTCTACTTTAATTTGTTTTCCATCTTTAAGAGCTTGTCCTCTTTCTTCTAATATTTTGTTGTCTTCTTCCATGTTTCTTTTCTCCTCTCCTGGTTTTTCAATTTTTTTAGCATTTATTAAG
>ERZ1643251.1714-NODE-1714-length-24272-cov-5.644052_pt1 | contig 24272 bp, 22 predicted proteins | sample MGYA00579261_ERZ1643251 | MGnify/ENA primary metagenome ERZ1643251 (study PRJEB29033, sample SAMEA4952267) | chicken gut metagenome | biome: Broiler Chicken; feature: Gastrointestinal Tract; material: Caecum | place: Ireland | collected 2018 | study: Broiler... | reverse complement strand
TGTACACGCTTTCCAGATAGCGGGTCAGATCACTGTAGGTGGTGTACAAGCCACCCGCCCCGGTATAGTATCGCCCGGTGGCCTCGTCGTATTCCGCCGGCCAGATGCCGGTCTGCATCCCATAGTGTTCATACTGGAAATCATAGGCTGTTGCCATACAGGCGGCCGCCTGATCGCTGAGAGCCCCCGGTACCATGTAGTCGTTGGTCTGCTCAAAGTTGGATGCCACCCAGGGCGTGGAAACCGTCACATACTTGACCGCCGGCTCGGGCACCACATAGTCGTCCCGCAGCTTCAGACTATAATAGGTAACGGAGCCGTTGTCCGGATCGGTCCAGGTCTCGGGGTCGGGATTCATCGACTGCAGTGTCTCCAGCGAAACGCCATAGGCCTCCGCAGCCTCCTCCAGTGTTCCCTTCCAGCTGGGGATTTCCAACACCACCGGTTGATCCGGCCATGCCACAAAATCCTGCAACTGAATCTCGCCCTCGGTAATGGTATAATCCGGTTTTTGCGCTGGCATGGTGGCCGTCCAGTCCGCCAGTGTGGCGGCAGGTTCCGGCACCGACGTGGGAGACTGTGAGGGCTCCGGCGTAGGTTCCCCTGTAGCTGCCGGAGCAGATTCCACCGTCGCTTCCACCTGCACCGGCGCCGGCGTCCGCGCACCGGTATGCAGTTCCGGCTCCCCACCGCATCCTGCCAAAGGCAACAGCGCCAGCGGCAAGCACAAGATTCGTTTCATACAAAGCCCTCCCTTCACACAGGCAGTTTTGCTTGGTGCCAACCGGATGCGTCCCGCAACCAGAGGGTGGTTCCCTCCCAGACCACACCATCCTCCTCGCAAGGGATGACCTCAACCCCCGTGGCATCCAGCAGTCCCCAGCGCCCCTGTCGGCAAACGGCCGCATAGCCGTTTTGCAGGTGGGCCGCAAAATAGGGTTCCGCCAGGAATTCACCCGTCTGCGGATCATGAAGAGAATCGCAGACCGGCTCGTAAACCGCTTCGGTCGCCAGCTTGCCCTGCCGGTCCAGGTAAGCCCAATGCCCACCCCGCTCCACCGGAGCCAGCGCTTCGTCAAAGAACCAACCGGCCCGGTCCAGTTCCGCCGGGAAAAGACCCATCCCGTCCCGGTTAATGTACCACCAGCGAACCGTTGAACCATCACCGCGTGTACTTTCTTGCAGCGGGCCCGGCCAGTTCATCTCACCGCCCTCTGGGTCCAGATGGGCCGAATACACCGGCAGCCACTCGCCGTAGAAATTCCACAGTTCCTCTGCCATGGAATCCTGCTCCATGGGATTGCTCTGTCCCGGGGTGCTGCGGCGATAGCAGTACAATCCCGCCGGGTCCAAAGTCGTCCCATCCGGTTCCGCCACATCCAGATTATAGAAAAAGCCATAGCTGAAGCCGCCGTGACCACCGCACAGCGTCCCGTCGCCAGAGGCTCCCAGCTTTTCCACATAGGCATCGTAGGTGTCCCAGTCAATGGCAGCGTTCCAGATCCAATGATCCGCCACCCCGCAATTGCTCACCGGAGAGGATGCGCGGCAGGGCAGCACTTCGGTGCCATCCGCCCGCATCAATCCCCACAATCCGTTTTGGGACATGGTAAAATAGCCCTCGCAGGGACGGGCCGGGTCGGAATCGTACCGCATCACCGTACGGATTTCTTCATAGGGAAGCCCGGGCTGTGGGACTGGCGTGGGTGTCGCGGCCGTTTCGGTCGTGCGGGCGGTTTCGACGGTGGCAGAAACCGCTCCCGCCTCCGTTTCCGCATTGGCACAGGCAGTCAGCAGCAACGCCGGAAGAAAAAGCAAAAAGAATCGTCTCACAAAGTCACGCCCCCTTTGCAGAAGAAAGCCAGTCGCTTTTTCTTTCAGTATACCATAAAAGTCCCCTGCCGCACAGACGGCAAGGGACTTTTTGCTGTAAAAGGATGTCAGCGCTTTTTCAGTTGTTCTTCCAGGCCCGGGCGCGGGGTCACATAGACCGTCGTATAAACGGTATAAAGGACCATGCCCGGCTTGGCACCGTTGGCTTTCCAGATATTTTTCACTTCGGTGGTATCCACCGCCACTTTGGCCCCGCCGTTCTGGCTGGAGTGCAGCACGGCCAGTTCGGCCGCCTCCTGCCGGGTGGTGTCGGGGATATCCTCGCCCCGGCTCATGACCACGCAATGGCTGCCCGGCGCCTTCTGCACATGGAACCACAGATCCTTGCCCCGGGCAGTGTGCAAGGTCAGTTTGTCGTTCTGCAGGTTGTTGCGTCCCACCAGAATTTCGAAGCCATCGCTGGAAAGATACCGCAGGAAATCCGCCGGTTTCTGCTTGCGGTCCCGCTGTTTGTAATACTTGAGATAACCTTGGCTCTTGAGTTCGGCGCGGATCTCATTGAGGGCCGCCTCACCGGGAGCGGACTCCACCTCATAGAGCACGGTACCCAGGTACTCAATTTCCGCTTCCCCTTCCACCAGCAATTTTTGCAGCATGGCGTGAGCGGTCTGCTTCTTCTTGTAATCCTTGAAGTACTTCTGGGCGTTATCATTGGGACCAAGGCGCGGGTCCAGCCGGATGGTCACGTCCTCACCGGTGTAGTAGTTCTGCACCGTCACCTGACGATCCCCCTTGTGCATGGCCCACAGGTTGGCCTGCAGCAATTCTCCGTAGAGGCGCAGCGTATCGGCCTTGGCGGACTGGGCCAATTCCTCCCGCCGGGCCGCCTGCTTGCGCACCGCCCGCTCGTGCATGTTGTGCACGGCCTTGTAGAGTTCCCGACTCTTCTGCCGCAGCCGCTCGGCCCGGTCCTTGGTGGCATAGTAATCTTCCAGCATCTCGCTGTAGGTGGGATACCGGGTCAAAACGGCCTGGGCACCGTACTGCCGGGGGGCAAAAAAGCTGAACTCCACCGGCTTGAGGCTTCCGTCCGGCTGAGGCAGGCGCACCGCCGTGGGCGTACCGCCCGCCGCATGCTCCGCCTTCAGGTCGTCCAACGCCGCTGCCAGACGGCTGCGCTCTTCGCCGGACAGGTCACAGGCCAGCGCCGGGGTTTCCCCCAAGGCACGGCAGACTACCTCCCGCGTGACCACCGGCCCCACACCGGCCACCACCTTGCTCAGGGCCGTTGCCACCGGCAGGTCCTTTTCACAGGCAGCCCCCACCAGGGAGGCGGCGCTGACCGCCAGAAAATCCGGCCGGTTCGGCTTGGGCGGCAGCGTGTAAGGCAAACCGGGCAGCAGCTGGCGGACCTCGCTGTCCTCAAAGTCCACCCGCTTCAGCGCGTCTATGATACGGCCGTCCTGCACCAGAACCAGATTGGAATAACGCCCCATCAGTTCCGCCGCCAGGGTATTGGTGACCAGGTCCCCCATCTCGTTGGTGCAGCGGAAATCAAAATAGACGATGCGGTCGCCGGGTTCCCGGCGCAGGTCAATCAGCCGTCCGCCGGTGAGATGTTTGCGCAGCAGCATGCAGAACCCCGGCGGCGTGAGTGGATTTTCGAAGGATTCCTTCGTGAGACAGATTCGCGCTGAGCCGCTGCGTGCCGACAGCAACAGGCGATGGGTGTCGGTACGGGTACGCAGTGTCACCAGCACTTCGTCGCGGGTGGGTTCAAAGATTTTATCAATCTTGGCATCCAGCAACGTGGTTTTCAGTTCATCGGCGACCAGCGCCAGCGTGGCGGCATCCAAAGACATACAAAAGCTCCTTCCGGCCCAGCGGCCGGGATCAAACAGTCAGATACGTATAAGGGTCGGTATCGGCCGCGGCATGGTGCACCGTCAGTGCAGGAAATGCCTGCTGCAGCCGGGCAGCCAGCACATCGGCAATGCCCTGCTCGGTACCCCAGTGGCCGGCCACCACCAAGCCGATACCCTTCTGCCGGGCCAGCAGGGCGATGTGATGGGCAGCTTCCCCGGTGACCAGGCAGTCCGCGCCTTCGTCGATGGCCTCCTGCAGATAGCTGCCGCCGCCTCCGCTGACTTCAGCCAGACGGGTGACCGGCTTACCGCTGTCCACATATTTGACGGCGGTGTGCAGATGCTCGGCGCAAAAGCGGGCCAGGTCGGCCACCGTGGTGGCGGGGACCGAACCCACACGGCCGCAATTCTCCGCAAAGTTGCGGCGGTCCTCCCGGGAGATGCCCAACAGATCGGCCAGCGTATCGTTGACGCCGCCTGCCGTGGCATCCAGATTGGTGTGCATGCAGATGCCCGAGATGCCGTTTTGCAGCAGCAGCGCCGGCACATCGTCGGCTGTGATATGCTTCATGGGATTAAAGATCACCGGATGATGGCTGACAATCAGCTGACAGCCCGCAGCGGCGGCCTCCTGTACCACGTCGGGGGTGATATCCAGCGCCGTGAGCACCTTGTCCACCGGACGCCCCGCGTCCACCAGAAGTCCCACATTGTCCCAACTGCAGGCAAGCTCCGGCGGGGCAAAAGCCGTCAGTTCCCGCAAAATTTCCTGTACCGTCACAGACATGCGCGTCTCTCCAATTCTTGAATCAGTGCATCCACCGCATCAGCTTCCGGGCCGGGTGCCAGGCCAAGGCGGTATTTCTTCAGTTTCGTGTTTTGCTGGGCGCAATAGGCCGCAAACCCCGGCTGGCCTTCCGTCTTGCCGCACAGGCATTCCAGCCCGTCCGGCTCATGGCCGGTGCCGGCAAAGCGGGCGTTCATCACCGCATACCAGCGGCCAGCCGCCTGACACAAAGTTTCCCCCACCAGGGCAAAGCCGCTGCGTGCCAGCCAACGGCGCAAAATGCTGTGTTTGGTGGCCGGTACCAGCACCAGGTTGTACCGGGTATCCCGCACCCAGGGGGCAGCTTCCAGAATCTCGATGATGGTCTCGGCCCCCATACCGGCGATGATGATGTCCTCCACCTCGCCGGGTGCCACCACCGACAAGCCATTGCCCAATCGGCATTGCACCTTTTCCCCGTAGGGAGCGCACAGCCGCCGGGCCTTTTCCAGCGGATCGGGGCGCAGGTCGCAAGCCAAAACAAGCGGGCAGCGACCGCTGCCCGCCAGTGCGGCAGTTAATTTGCCATGATCGCAGCCGATATCCGCCGCCGCATGCCCCGGCCGTACATAGGCAAAGGCAGCGGCCAGGCGGTCATCCAGCCGCGGAAGTTTACTGGTGCGCAAAGTAGTCGTTCAGCTGCGCAACCAGGGCGTCGGCATCCACGCCATGGACGGCGCAGGCCTGCTCCACCGTCTCGCCGTGGGCGGCCATGCAGCCCAGGCAGTGCATACCGGTGGCCAGGAAGATGGGCACGCAGCCCTGGGCGGGATCGTTGTTGAGAATTTCGGCAATGATGGTATCTTTCGTAACAGTCATGGGAAGTTTTCCTTTCTGATGAGATATTCGTTTTATGAAACCGACTGCCAGGTCGCATAGAGGCTGAAACCTTGCAGTTGGGTCAACAGGTTGAGAAGGGCCACGCCGAGCGCAGCACCATGGGCTACGGGGCGCTGCACGGTAACCCAGCGGGTATTTTTAAGGAGCAGCAACGCCAGCGGCATCACCGGCAACAGATAGCGGCCCTGCATTCCGAAGAGGGTCTGGTAGTTGATGGGCGTCCAGTTGAGCGCGGCCGCCAACACCGCCAGTATAACACAAATCAGAATGGCTGTCACCCCTGCCGAGGCGCGGCGGGTCAGAAGCGGCGATTCCTGCCGGGCGGGCAGCGCCACTGCCAGCAGCATCAGCAGCAAACCAATGCCCAGCAGCCAGCTCACATCAATGCGGTAAACAATGGGTTCGCCCAGCGTGGTGCCCAGCAAACCTTGCAGCCACAGTCCGCCCTGCTCCGGCAGGGTGCGCAGCAACAATTTGAGCGTGGCCGGCAGATTGCGGCAGATATATCCGAAGGAGAAGGTCCAGACGGAATCTCCGTTGGGCTGGATTTCCAGCAGTTGTTCCGGCGTCAGCCCGCCGCCCATATGGGAAAAGACGTACAGCCCGCCGGCCACAGCCAGCAGCGCCAGGAGTACCAGTCCCCTTTTGAACCAGTGCAACCGCACGGGGTTGGCCCGTACCCGGGTGTACAGCCACACCAGCACCGCCAACAGGGCCATACCGCCCAGGGCGGCTGCCGCCAACAGCATGCGGTTCATATCCCGCGCAGCGTAGGCCAGCGCAGACAGGTTGGCAACGGTCCACAGGACCACCGCCGCCAGCAGCGTCACCACCTGCACCAGCCGCCCCGGCAGACAGGTCACCGGTCCCAACCGCACACAGGACGCAGCCGGTGCGCGGCGAGGATCCAGGTGCTCCGCCGGGATGGCCAGGCAGAGCAGCACCACCGGCAGGTAGATAGCCTTGGCCGGTGCCACGGCCGCAGCCAGTCCCACCAGCAGCACCAGCTGCCAGCGGGCAGCCGATTGTTGCCGCAGTGTCATGCACAAAGCCACAAACAGGAAGACGGCACCCAGCACCCCGGCATCGGGCGAAAGGCTGCCCGCCAGCTGCAACGGCATGGGAAGCAGCGCCACACAGGCAAACAGCCCCCGCAAGGCTGCCGGTGCCACAGCCACGGCCGCCACCACCAGCACCAGGTACAACAGCAGATTGGCCACACGCCCGTACTGCAGCATGGTATAGAAATTTTCGCCCCTGCTGCGGGCCAGCCAGATGCCGGCCGCCTGGGCCCAATAGTTGGCCGTACCCTGCCCGGCATCCGCCTCACTGACTTCGGTGGGCGCATCGGTGGAACCCTGTTCCAAAATCTTGGCGTAGGCCTGTGCCTTGTAGGCGAAAATGCCGATCTCCCCGGTTTTGGTGGAAAAATGCGGTGCATCACAGGCACGCACCAGCAATTTACCGTCCGCGGTGGCAGCCTGCTGACCGCTCCACGTGCTGGCCAGCTCATAGGCTGCTGCCAGGTGGGTATACTCGTCGGGGGCCACCAACGCCGGGGTCACCTGGGTAAAACTGTACCCCAGGCAAAGCCCCACTGCCGCCACCAGCACCGCCAGAGGTGCATGGAACACCGCCAGCAGTACCGCACAGAAAGCGGCCGCCGCCAGCGGCAATGCCAGCTGTTCGGCCAGAACCGTGGGCCAGCTGCCGGAATAATCGGCCACCAGCTGGACTGCCAGCGTGGCATCCAGCGAGGCACCGTTTGCATCCCCGGCACACAGCGGCATGCCGTCCACTTCCCCTTCACTGGCCCACAGACCCAGCGGGCCGTCCCAGGGCACCGCATTGTACAGGTGCACCGTCAGGTTCTCGGCCTCTTGGGGAATGTAGGGATTGGGGGTGGTGAATTCGGTAAAGGTATCGTCAAAAATATTGAGGAAGTTGCCTGCCGACTGCATAACCAGCTTCCCAGCTTCGTTGGTGACGTCCACCATCACCATACCGGATTTGTACAGCTGCCCGTGGGTGCTGAATTTCAAACGCACCCCGTAAAATGCCTGGCCGGCTTCCAGATGGATGGTCTGGGTCAGTCCATCCTCCGGCAGGTCCACAATCTGGCTGTACGTATCGTTGAGGATTTCGTACACAGGCTGGTTGCCCAGCCGCTCCTGCAGATCATAGCCCACCCAGCGGCAAAGCCACCAGACGGCGACGGCCGCCAGCAGCGCCGCGATCAGGGCCACGGCCACATGGCGGATGCGCGAAGGTTTCGACATGGAATTGCCGCCTTTCTTTGAGGATTTGCGGATATCGCTGTTATTATACTGCAATCCCGCCAAAAGCGCAAACGGTTATTGCCGCTGGTACAGGTACCAGGTAACCGTTCCTTCTCCCCCGTCGTAGCTGCATTGGTCGATGCATCGATACCGAGGAAAGTGGTCCTGCAGATTGCCCACCAGAGCCACGGCATACACCATGTCGCCGTTCTCCAGCAGAGCATCCTGTTGGGTCCACTGGTCCTGCAGCGGCATGTTGGTCACACAGAAATACCGGCAGGGCGGCAACAGTCCTGTGGCGGTGTAAAAGCCGCCGTCCAGCGTGCCGTAGTTGAGCAGCGTGGCCCCGGGTGTTTCTGCGATGGTCTGAGCAAAGCGGTATTGAGGCATCGCCTCGGCATCCCGGCCCCGCAGCGGGGCGTTGGGGCTGCCCACCCAACAACCGGCCACTCCCAGCGCCAGCACCGCCGCAGGCAGCAATCTTGCCCCCGGAGCCGGCAGAGGGATCCGCGCCGCCAGTGTCGCCAGCGGTACCAGCCCCAACGGGACAAACACCGCCATCACCAGCCCGTAATACACCAGATATCCGCCCATCAGGCTGGTAAGCCCCAGCCCGCCCGCCAGCAGACACACTGCCATGGCAGCTTTGCGATGCCGGGTAACCGCAGCCCACACCACAAAAAGTGCTGTCAGGGCCGCCCCGGGCAGGGCATCCCGCACAGCCCACCAGAAATGTTGCGCCAGCGCAACCACCCCGCCGCCGGTTCCGGAGTAGAGGAAGAGGTTATCGTAAAAATACGCGGTAAACCAGTCCCCCAGCGCTCCGTGGATGCCGAAATACACCCCCCAGGGCAGCGTGGCCAGCGCCATGCCTGCCAGGTAAAGGCCGCAGCTGCGCCCCAGCGCCCGCCACCAGTGGTGCCGGATGTACCAAACCGTCAGCAGGGCCACCCATACCAGGTAAAAACCCAGCACGGTGTACTTGAGCCAGAGGGCACAGCCGGCCAGCAGGCCATGCAACAACACCGCCTTGCCCGGCATGGGACGCTGCCGCTCCAGTCCTGCCAGCAGCGCGCAGAGCGCCGCCCCCAGCAGGGGCAGCAGGAGTTCCTCGGCGCTGCCCCCGTGGGAAAAAGACCGGCTGGCCGCCACCGCCACCGCAGGCAGCACCGCCCAGGCGGGGTGCAGCGGCCGGCCGGTCCACAAAGCGGCACAGTGCAGTCCCTCGGCCAGGAAAACGGCGAAAGCCAGCACTTCCAGCACAAATACGCCGGTAAAGCCGGTGTGATCCAGCAGCCAGCCCAGGCCGTACACCAGGTAGAGCACCGGGCCTTTGTGGTCAAAGACATCCCGGTAAAGCACCTTGCCGTTGAACAGCGACTTGCCCATGGTAAAAAAGATATTGGCGTCCATCCAGTCGTTGAGGACGAACAACGGTGAAGATTTGCTGCAAAGCAGCAGCACGGCGGCGGCAATGACCACACACCAGACGGCCATTTTGCCTTTGGCTGCACGGGGCACAGGCCCACCTCCCCAAAACAAACCGCGCCCCAGTCGGAGCCGACCGGGGCGCGGAGTGGAAATTCAAACTTGTGTTACACGTCTACAGCGCGTAAATCAGCCGTTCTCTTTCATCTTTGCAAAGCACTCGCTGCAGTAGACCGGGCGGTCCTCACGCGGCTGGAAGGGAACCTTGCAGGCTTTGCCGCAGCTGGCGCAAACAGCGTCAAACATCTGGCGCTCACCGCGGGTGGCATTCTTGCGGGCATCGCGGCAGGGCTTGCAGCGCTGGGGCTGGTTCTCAAAACCACGGCTGGCGTAGAATTCCTGCTCGCCGGCGGTCCAGACGAACTCCTTGCCGCAATCCTTGCATACCAAAGTCTTGTCTTCGAACATAATGGGTATCTCCTCTGTTTGTATTTGCCCGCGGAAGAATCTAAACCAACACATATGGAATGGACCAACGAACTGATTTTAGGCGCTACTGGGGGCAGATTGATATATGACCAGGCAGACGCCTGAATCCATGGGGTTCACCCGCGCAGTTTGCGCCGGGCGCGGGCCAATGCATTGGCCACAGCTTTTTGGGTGGTGCCGAGTTCCTGTGCCGTTTGGGCGGCGGGCTGCCCGTGCAGGCTGGCCACCAAAGCCCGACGTTCCAGGGGGGAAAGTTCCGTGCGCATACGCTGCAGCGTGTCGGCATAGCGCTCCCCCGCGATGGCCAGTTCCTCCGGTCCCGGCTGGGCAATGGATTCGGCATCGGGCAGCGGCACGCTGAAATTCAGCGGTGCGTGCTTTTTACGCAGGGCTGCACGCTGGGCATCCTGCTGGGCATGGCGGATACAGGCAGCCGCATAAGCCGCAAAGGGTGTGCCGGACGCAGGCTGGTATCCGCGCACCGCCTGGAATAAACCGATCAGCCCCTCCTGCACCGCATCCTCAAAATCCAGACCGGGCGCATGAAAGGCCGCGGCCCCTTTGCGGATTGCCGGCATCATGCGGGCAATCAGGGCAGCCAGTGCCGTTTCATCCCCCTGCTGTGCACGGACAAGCAAGGCATCGTCGATTTTTTGCATGGAAAACTTCTCCACCAGGCAGATACGAACACCTTTATAATAGCCGTAATGGCAGCATTTGTCAACATTTTTTTATGCACCCTGCCCAAGCCGCGCGGGCAGTTTTGTGCAAAGCGGACCTTGTTTTTTGCCCCATGAACTGCTATACTGTACACTACAGGTAAAAGGGAGTAAGCGGCACAGTCTGCCCCAACCGGGCAGCTATGTGTTTGGCCTCGTCATCACGGGCGCATGCTGCGTTCCGGGGCCCTACCCAAGCACTGAGACTTTTACCGCAGCCTAGTATTGCTGCGGCAAAGGTCTTTTTTTATTGCACCTGCCACACAAAAGGAGGAATCTCTGTATGAACATTGCACAGACCTTCGCCGGGTTATTTGCCAACTTCGGCAACCTGACCTGGCAGATGGTGGTCATGTGGATCATCGGCGGTTTGCTGATCTACCTGGGCATCGTCAAAAAGATGGAACCCAGCCTGCTGCTGCCCATGGGGTTCGGCGCCATTCTGGTCAACCTGCCCCTGTCGGGCGCCATCACCCAGGGGGATACCGAAGGCCCCATCACCGCCCTGTTTAACGCGGGCATGTCCAATGAACTGTTCCCGCTGCTGCTGTTCATCGGCATCGGCGCCATGATCGACTTCGGCCCCCTGCTGGAAAAGCCCTGGCTGATGTTGTTCGGTGCCGCCGCTCAGTTCGGCATCTTCTTCACGCTGGCGGTGGCCGGATTGTTCTTCCCGTTGACCGACGCCGCTTCCATCGCCGTCATCGGCGCGGCGGACGGCCCCACCGCCATCTTTGTGGCCAACACCCTGGGCAGCAAATATCTGGGTGCCATCATGGTGGCAGCCTACAGCTACATGGCCCTGGTGCCCATTGTGCAGCCCCGGGTGATCCGGCTGTGCACCACCAAAAAGGAACGGCTGATCCGCATGCCCTACAAAAAGGGCAGCGTGACCAAAACCACCAAGATTCTCTTCCCCATCGTGGTGACCATCCTGGCCGGCTTGGTCGCCCCCGCCAGCGTGGCGCTGGTAGGCTTCCTGATGTTCGGCAACCTGATCCGGGAATGCGGTGTGCTGAATTCCCTTTCCGAGACCGCCCAGAACGTGCTGGCCAACCTGATCACCATTGTGCTGGGCCTGACGGTGGCCGGCCAGATGACCGCCGACAAATTTGTCAAGCCCGACACGCTGCTGATCCTGGCGCTGGGTCTGATTGCTTTCGTCTTTGATACGGCGGGCGGTGTGCTCTTTGCCAAACTGCTGAACCTGTTCCTGCCGGAGGGCAAAAAGGTCAATCCCATGATCGGTGCCGCCGGCATTTCCGCCTTCCCCATGAGCGGCCGCGTGGTCAATCAGATGGGTCTGGCGGAGGACAACCAGAACTTCCTGCTGATGTACTCCATCAGCGTCAACGTTTCGGGCCAGATCGCCTCAGTCATTGCCGGCGGTTTGATCCTGACCCTGATGGGCATGTAAAGGAGGCCTTTTTATGAATGTTGCATCGCTGGCCACTACCCTGCCGATGATGCTGGTGGGGATGCTGGGCATCTTTCTGGTGATCGGTGTCATCATCCTGGCTGTTTACCTTTTAAATAAGGCGACCCGCGGCCACGAAGACCAGGACGCCAACCCGTAACCTGCACAACCAAAAATCCCGCAGCCCATGGCTGCGGGATTTTTCTTTAGCAAAGGATCGTCAGACGGTGGCTTTGGTCACAAAGACAATGCCCGCCGCACGGGGCCCCACATGGGTGCCGATGGTGGCACCGATCTGGCAGGTGCGTACCCCTTCCAGTTTCAGGTTCTGGGTCAGGTAATGGTGTACCGGGGCGGCCACCGCTTTGTCGTCGCTATAGAGCACCGTGCAGGGATAGTTGGTGTCAATGCCGCCCATCTCGTCCAGCTGCTTGAAGAGCGCCACCAGGGCACCGGGGCGGCCACGTCCCTTGCCCACCAGTTTGACGGTGCTCTCATACAGGCCGATCACCGGCTTGATGCCCAGGGCACCGCCCACAATGGCCACCGCCGCCGGCACACGGCCGCCTTTTTGCAGATGTTTGAGGCTGTCCACCACCGCCACAATGCGGATGCGCTTTTTGAACAGTTCCAGCGCATCGGCAATCTGGGCCGCCGAAAGGCCGGTGTCCCGCAAGCGCAGTGCCTCACGCACCAGCACGGCCTCGCCCTGGGTGGCGGTTTCCGAGTCGATCACATAGATGGCGGTGTCCACATCGTTGGCGGCCATGGTGGCGCACTGGAAGGTACCGGACAGTTTCTGCCCCACCGTGATGACGATGGCCTCGTCCCCGGCCAGTTCCGCCTCGGTGTAGGCGTCAATGAAGGCCGCCGGGCTGGGCTGGCTGGTGCGGGGCAGCTTGCTGTCGGTGGCAAGACGCCGGAAAAATTCATCCTTGGTCATCTGGCCGTCATCTTCAATGGAGGAGCCGTCCTCAAAGGTGATAGCCATGGGCACGACCATCACGCCGGGCTGGGCCTGCTCCTGCGGGGTCAGGTCGGCAGCGGAATCGGTAATGATACGGATCATACAGTTCTCCCTCTTTTCTGGTATATGGTTGGTCAGCGTTATGCTGGTTTACGAAGGGTCCTCCTGCAAGCCCAGCAGCCCGGCCGCGGACTCCGGGTCCAGCTGCTGCACGGCTTCCAGCTTGCGAGTGATGGCACGGCTGCGCGGTCCGATCAGTTCCTCCAGATCGGAGCCGGTCTGGTTGAGATGGCGCTGCATCTGCTGCAAGCCCGCACCAAACTTTTCAAACTCGGTCTTCACAGCACCCAGAATGGTCCAGACTTCGCCCGAACGTTTCTGGATGGCCAGCGTCCGGAAGCCCATCTGCAGGGCATTGAGCAGCGCCGCCATGGTGGACGGGCCCGCCACCGTGATCTGGTAGTCCCGCTGCAGGGTTTCGGTCACACCACTGGAGACCACCTCGGCATACAGCCCCTCAAAGGGCAGGAAGAGGATGCCGAAGCCGGTGGTGTAGGGTACCTCGATGTATTTATCGTGGATATCCTTGGCCTCCTGCCGCAGCACACTGTACAGGGCTTTGCGCATGGCCGCGGTGGCCGCCGCATCGCCCCGCTGCTGGGCCGCCTGCAGGTGGGCATAGGTATCGCCGGGGAATTTGGCGTCGATGGGCAGCCAGACGGTGCCGCTCTGCCCCGGCAGTTTGACGGCAAACTCCACACGGTTGTTGCTGCCCGGCACCGTGACCACGTTGCGGTCATACTGCCCCGGCGCCAGAATTTGTTCCAGAATGGCCCCCAGCTGGACCTCCCCCAGGATGCCCCGGGTCTTGACACCGGACAACACCTGCTTCAGGCTGCCCACATCGGCGGCCAGGTTCTGCATTTCTCCCAGGCCCTTATACACCTGCTCCAACTGGGCACTGACGGTGCGGAAGGAATCATTGATCCGCTTTTGCAGGGTATCCTGGAGTTTTTCCTCCACGGTACCGCGGATCTCGTCCAGTTTTTTGTTGTTATCGGCCCGGATCACATTGAGCCCCTGCACCAGCGCTCCCCGCACGCCGTCCATCCGGGCGGCGTTGGAATCCTCCAGGCTTTTCAGGCGGTTTTCCAGCATGGTCAGCTGGGCCAGCATGGCGTCGTTGGCAGCCTTCTGGCGGGCCGCGCCGGCCCGGTCGATGGCATCCAGCCGGGCGGTACTGGCCGCGGCGTTCTGACGCTGGTTTTCGGCCAACACCGCCGAAAAGTCCCGCAGGCTGGCGGTGGTGGTGCGGGTTGTCTCGCCCTGCATGGCCCGCAATTGCTCGGCCAGCAGATCGGTTTCGCCCTGCAGGACGGGGGTGACGGCGCGCACAAAATCATCCGCCGTATCGCCCTTGGGGGCACGGCGGGCGCTGCGCACCAGCAGCACCGCCAGCAATACATCGCCCAGCAGCGCCAGCGCCAGCAGGACATACAAAATCCAGTTCATGTCGGTATTCCTTCCGGCTGCTATGCGCCCAGTATAGCACATTCCGCAGCCTGATTCCAAGTACAGTTGTTCAATGTTATGTCAGGGTAGTTTTTTCAGTCCCTGGTGAGGATCCAGCCGGTTTGTACCTGCGTCGTGGCATAGCCGTACAGGCCGCAGAGGTAGTCCACCACGTCGGGATACTTTGCCTCCACATAGACGGCGTCGGGCTGTGTGTCCGGCATGCGGCCATAGTACAGGCTGAGCTGGTCCTTGGTTTTTTCCCGGATGCCGTCGTTGAGCTGCATCCAGGTGGAAAAGCCGCCCACCCGCGCAGGTGTTGCCAGATACAGCCAGCTGTAGCGGCTGACCATCAACACACGCTGCTCACCGGTCATGGTCTGCAGCGGTGCGATATCCGCCAGCATGGCATTGTATTCCGCCGCCAGCTCCTCGTCGGTGTACAGTCCGGCCTGCGGTCCCTCGGTGAGCTGCACGGTCAGCGTGTCGGGCGCCCCCTGCCAGAAGACGGTGTACCAACGCAGGACCGCCTCCGAAGCCAGCTGGACCGCCAGCACCAGACCGATGAGAATCAGAGCTGTCCGGGCCTGGGTCGTTTTTTGCGGCCACAGGTCGCGGAAAGCGCGCACCAGCAAAAGGATACTGGCCACCGCTGCCACGGTGGAAGCCGACGAGATGGCGTAAAACTTTTGGTTGGATGCCAGGCTGATGGCCACGGCGTACACCATGCCGGGCGCCCACAGCCACCGCAGCAGGCGGCGGTCGGTCTCATCCCCGCCCGTCGCCACCGCAAAGGGCGCGCAGAGGTTGATGGAAAACATGAAGAAATTCAGGTAAGGGTTATCCAGCCAGAAGGAGAGCTGGAATCCCAGCGCCACGGCACAGCTTATCGTCAGATACAGCGCCCGGTGGCTGGTCCGGTTGGCATCCCGCCAGCACACAACGGCCAGGACCGCCAGCACCGCAAAGAGCACCGGCGCCGCCGGCGTACAGAAGAACAGCCCGGCGCCGAAACTTTCGGAAGAGCGGTCTGTGCTCTGCAGCATGGTTTTCAGACCCTTTAAAAAGAGGATCGGACCGGTGCGGGTGAAGGTGATCCCCAGGAATACCACCGCCAACGCTGCGATGCCCCCTGTGAACGGCACAAAAAAGGCATTGGCCAGCGTGCGGCGATATAGCCACAGCACCACCAGCACCAGATATCCCAGCGTCAGGAAGGGACAGCAGAGCACCGCCCCTGCAAAGAGTACGCCTGCCGCCACGGTCTGCGCCGTACGGTGGCGCCGCATGGTAACCAGGATGGTTCCGGCCAGTACCAGGAACAGGATGCCCAGGGAATTGTAGGACAATGCGCTGATATTGTACGGCACAAAGAGCAAAAACGCCACCGCAGCCAACGCAGCGCCCACCGGCGTCAGCCTGCGGAGCCGCAGATACAGAAACAGGGAAGCTGCCGTCTGCACCCCCACAAACAAGTACCGGAAGGTAAGCACAATGCCCCGGGTTCCGCCGGCCAGCGTTTCCACCAGCCCCACCAGGGGTGCGGTAAACAGCGCGAAAAATTGTGCCAGGTTCCACTCCTGTGCCACCGGCGCATCCCCGCACCAGAACCGGCGGGCGGTGGCAATATAAAAGGTTTCGTCATAGTAGCCGAAACCGTACCGGCATTTGGCCACCAGCAGCGCCACCGCCAGTACCGCCAGCACCGCAAAGAGAAGATCGCCGCCCCATTTTCCACGAAGTTTCTGCACGGTGGTCCTCCCTCAGTGAAGGAGCAGCAGGCCGACGCCCGCCGCCCCGATGGCCAGCGCCAGCAGCTCGGTGCCCATACTTTTGCGTTCCAGCACCGGGCTGGCCGGATTGTACCACACCTGTACACTCTTGCCTTTCTGGGTATCGTGGTTGAACCAGAAGGAATCGTTGGTTTCCATCTCCAGGCGTTCCCCGTTCACATACACTTCCACCAGGTAACGGTACCCGCCCGCCCCTGCCCGGGGATTGGTGCGGTCCGCCTTGCGGCATTCCAGAATGCGCCCGGGCAGCAGGACCGCCCCCCGGACAGTACGATATTTTTCCCACAGCGTGACGGCGGCCAGCACCAGAAAGACGACGCCCAACACCCGGTAAAAAAGTAACAGTTGAATCGGCATACGATATTTCCCTTTCCCCTTGCCGGAATGGTATGGTATTATAATACAGCCCTTTGCTCAAAGGTGCAAGTGCCCGAATGCTTTTCCTGTTTAAAGTATTGACTAATTTGGGCACATTTGCTAGAATGAGTTTAACAACAGCCCAAACTTAAAACAATTTTACCAAAACAGAAGGAGGCGCCTATGCGCCCGGATACCCCGAACCAAAATGAACGCAGTACCGCTTTATATGAGGCGATTCTGCGGCTGAACAACCTGGACGAATGTATGCAATTTTTTGAAGATCTGTGCGCCGTCACCGAGCTGCGCACCCTGGAGCAGCGCTATGCGGTGGCCGGGTGCCTGTTGGAGGGCAAAGTGTACAGCGAGATCCGCCGGGAGACCGGCGCTTCCAGCGCCACGGTCAGCCGCGTAAACCGCATGCTCAACTACGGCAACGGCAGCGTGGCCGCCAGTGTCCGGGAGAACCTGGCCCGGCGTGCACCGGACAGCGAGGATGCATAAGAAGGAGGAAGACCATGTCCGTTTCCATCACCGAATTTGGAAAAACCACCAGTGGCGTGCCCATTCAACGGGCCGTGCTGAAAAACGACCAGCTGGAAGTCCAGCTTCTCACCTATGCGGCCATCATCCACAAGATTCTGGTGCCCGACCGCAAGGGCAACCCGGTGGATGTGGTGCTGGGCTACAACACCGTTGCCGACTACGAACTGAACACCGACAGCATGGGTGCCGCGGTGGGCCGTTTTGCCAACCGCATCGGCGGAGCACAGTTTCCGCTGTACGAGGAGATCGTCCATGTGACCGCCAACCAGAAGGGCAACTGCCTGCACAGCGGCCTGCACGGTTTCAGCCATACGGTCTTTGATGTGGAGCCCACCCCCGGTGAGGCCGACAGCGTGACCATGACTGCCCGCAGCCCCGCCGGCACCGACGGATTCCCCGGCAATCTGGATCTGGAAATCCAGTACAAGCTGGTAAAAAGCGGGTTGATGATCCGCTATACCGCCACCACCGACGCGCCTACCGTCTGCAACATGACCAACCACAGCTACTTCAACCTCAACGGTCATGCCAGCGGCACCGCCCTGGGGCACCGCATCAGTGTGGATGCCGACGCTTACCTGGAAGCCGACGACACCAGCGTTCCCACCGGGCGCAAGATTCCGGTGGCCGGCACCCCCATGGACTTCACCGAGGAGAAAACCCTGGGGCTGGACATTGAGGCCGACTACCCCGCCCTGAAACAGGCCAGCGGGTACGACCAATGTTACATTATCCGGGACAGTGGCCTGCGGCACGCCGCCTGGGCCACCGGTCCGCTGACCGGCATCCGGATGGAAGTACTGACCACCCTGCCCGGCATGCATCTGTATTCCGCCAACTCCCTGGCGCCGGTCACCGATGGAAAGGAAGGGGCCCAGTATCACAAGCGGGATGCCGTCTGCTTTGAGACGGAGGATTTCCCCGACGCCCCCAACCATCCGGATTTTCCCGACACCACGCTGCTGCCTGGCACCCCCTACAGCTCCACCACCATTTATCGCTTTGATCTGGCTCCGCAGTAATTGGATTGCCTACACCAAAACCGCCCGACGCGTGGTACGTCGGGCGGTTTTTTCTTGGTTCAGGAATCCAGCCGGTACAGCCGGGCACTGTAGGGCGGCAGCTGCAGGTGGATGGTTTCCTCCTGCGCAAGAGTGTAGCTTTCCTTTCCCCAGGGGGTAGTCCCACCCCAGCACTGCCAGTCGCTGTCCAGCAGCAGGGTCAGCTGGCCGGCCGGCACCGTCAGCGGATAGTCCTGCAAAGGTTCGTCCCCAAAGTGGAAGACGGCCACCACGCTGCTCTGCTGCCCCTGCCGCAGAATGGCACAGGCATTGCTTTCCGGATGGTCACAATCCAACCAGCAGAAGGCCTCCGGGTCATATTCCCGGGACCAAAGAGCTTCGTTGTGCAGGTAGGCATGGTGCAAAGCCTGCCGGAAATGGCGGAAGGCATCGTGGTTGGGGTAGGCCAGAACCATCCAGTCCTGTTCCCTGCCCTCGTCCCATTCCCGCAACTGGGCGAACTCATTGCCCATAAAGTCCAGCTTCTTGCCGGGATGCACCATCATATACAGGTACAGGGCCCGGGCCTGGGGGAATTTTCCCTCATAGTCGCCGTACATTTTCTGGACGATGGTGGCCTTGCCGTGGACATTTTCATCATGGCTGAAGGGCAGGATATAGTGTTCGTTCCAGGCATACAGCATCGAAAAAGTCAGCCGCCCCAGATTTTCCTTGCGCTCCTCGCTGGTCTTTTTGAAGTAGTCCAGGGTATCGTTCATCCACCCCAGATCCCACTTGTAGTCAAAGCCCAGACCGCCGTATTCCACCGGCGCGGTCACCTTGGGATAGTTGCTGGAATCCTCGGCAATGAGGATGGCAGTGGGATGCCGTTGCTGCAAGCCCCGGTTCATCCCTTTCAGGAATTCCAGCGTGGAGCCGTTGACGCCCCGGGCCGGATCTCCCTGCCAGAAGATCAGCCGGGAGACCGCATCCATCCGCAGACCGTCGGCATGGAAGACCCGCAGCCAGTAGTCGGCGCAGGACTGCAGAAAAGACCGGATCTCGCCCCGGGAATGCATAAAGTTGCAGCTGCCCCATTCGCTCTGCCCTACCGCGGCAGCGGGATACTCGTAGAGCGGGGTGCCGTCAAAGGTTTTCAGGCCGTAGTCATCCACCGCAAAATGCACCGGCACAAAATCCAGAATGACACCAATCCCCTGCAGGTGGCAGGCATTGATGAACTGCACCAGCTGGTCGGGAGTGCCATACCGACTGGTGGGCGCATAAAAGCCGGTGATCTGGTACCCCCAGCTGCCGTCAAAGGGGTGCTCCGCCAACGGCATCAACTCAATATGGGTATAGCCGTTCTCCTTACAGTAGGCGGGCAGCTGTTCGGCCAGCTCGGTATAGCTGTACCAACTGCCGTCCGGCTTGCGCTTCCAGCTGCCAGCATGCACTTCGTAGATGTTCAGCGGCCGGTCAAAGCCCTTGGTGCGCCGGGCCATCCATTCCCCGTCGGTAAAACCCGTCGGCGGGGCGGTGATGATGCTGCGGCCGTCGGGGCGCAGGGTCATGGCAAACCCATAGGGATCACAGTGCGCCACCGTGCCGCCATCCGCCCCGGTGATCTGATACTGATATGCCATGCCGGGCACTGCGCCGGACACTTCCACTTCCCAAACGGCGGAGCGGGTCTGGCTCAGGTCTGCCCGGCCGAAATCCCCCTCCACCCGGACACAGCGGGCCGCCGGCGCCCACACGGCAAAGCGGGTGCCGCTTTCTGTGGGATGGGCGCCGAAAAACTCGTAGGCATCAAAGGTGTGGCCGGTATAAAAATCCTGCAGTTCCATCACAAGCTTCTCCTGTTATGTTGTAATAGAATTTTTTCATCGGTGAGTAAAAAAAATTGTACCATACCCGCCGGTATGGTACAAGCACATTTTTGAACACGGTGTTCAGATTTTCAGAATTGTTTTGGCAATGTTGAAATAGACCAGCAGGGTGGTGGTATCCACAATGGTGGTGATGAGGGGCGAAGCCATGACCGCCGGGTCAATCTTGAGCTTCTGGGCCAGCACCGGCAGCACACCGCCAATGAGCTGGGACAGCAGCACCGTGCAGGTCAGGGTCAGGCTAACCACCAGTGCCACCGGCGCCGAGACCCGGTCAAAAAGCAGCAGCTTGCCGAAGTTGCACACCGACAGCGTCAGGCCGCAGAGCAGGGCCACCCGGCATTCCCGCCACAGAATCCGGGGCAGGTCATGGGGTTTGATGTCCCCCACCGCCATGCCGCGGATGATGGTGGAGGTACTCTGGCTGCCCGCGTTGCCGCCGGCATCGGTCAGCATGGGGATGTAGGCGGTCAGCACGGTGACAGCTGCCAGGGCGCTTTCGTACCCGCGGATAACCAGGCTGGAGAAGGTGGCGCTGATCATCAGGAAAACCAGCCAGGGTGCCCGGCTCTTGTACAGATCCCACATGGACTGCTTGAAGTAGGGCTTGTCGGAAGGGCCGATGGCGTTCATCTTGGCAAAGTCCTCGCTGGCCTCATCCTGCAGGATGGAGATGGCGTCGTCGATGGTGACGATACCCACCAGCCGCTTCTCGGCATCCACCACGGGGATGGCCAGGAAGCCGTATTTTTCAAACAGCTGAGAGACTTCCTCCTGGTCGGTGGTGGTGGACACGCTGACCACGTTGGTGTCCATCAGATCCCGGATGGGCCGCTTGGGATCCTTTTCCAGCACCAGGGCGCGCAGCGAAACCACTCCGATGAGGGTGCGGTCCCTGTCGGTGACATAGCAGTTGTTGATGGTCTCCTTGTCGATGCCGTTGGCCCGGATGGAGTCCATAGCCTGGGTCACCGTCATCTCGGGGCGCAGTTCCATGAACTCGGTGGTCATGACGCCGCCGGCGGAATCCTCCGGATACTGGAGCAGTTCGTTGATCATGCGGCGGGTCGCGGGTTCGGCCTGGGCCAGAATGCGTTTGACAACGCTGGCGGGCATCTCCTCCACCAGATCCGTCGCATCGTCGACGAACAGCTCATCCACCACGGCTTTCAGTTCCTTATCGGTCAGGCCGTCAATGAGGTTCTGCTGGGTTTCGGGGGTCAGTTCGGCAAAAATTTCCGCAGCAAGGTCCTTGGGGCACAGGCGGAACAGCACCGGCAGTTTCTCCGGCGGTAAATCCTCAAACACGGCGGCAAGGTCGGGGGCGGGCAAGGTTTCCATTACATCACGCAGGCTCTGGTACTTTTTCGCGTCATCCAGATTGGCCAGCATGGTTTTCAACGTCAGGATTGCGGTATCAGACATAAAAAGCTGCCTCCTTTTCGGCGGCAGCCTGGTCCATGTTTTTTGGGGCAATGCAAAGCACAGCCCAACCCGCGCGCATACTACGCCCAGGGCAAGGCTTCTCCCCAACACAATTGGATGGCTGCCGTATTGATACTTCGGTACACAGGACTTGGACTACTGGGCGTATCCATGGCAACCACCTCTCTTTTTGTTACAATCTCATATTGGGATTTCATACCCGGCTATACTGTACCACCCCGGAGCGTGGTTCGTCAAGCCCAAATTTTACATTTTTACAAGAAAAATGCCCATGTCCGCACAGGACATGGGCAAAGGAGAAATACAACTTCCGTTACATTACAAGTTCCCGGAAATAATGGGTATTTACACTCTGATCCTGCTCGGCCAATTTGGCAATGCAGGCGTCCAGCGTGTGGGCCACATCATCCAGACTGCGCCACTGGGCGGCCTGGGGTTTGACTTCCCGCTCCAGCCAGGGCGCAATCTCGGTATGGGAGCAGGCACCCTCGATGAGGTAGGCGCCTTCCCGGGCGGGCTGGGTCTGGGGCACATACTGTTCAGCGCTGCCCAGGGTGGTCAGCACAAACTGCCCTTTCCGGTTGCGGCCGCCCACCAGCAGTCGGACTCCCACCGGCTGGACCCGCACCGAGGGCGCTTTCTGGCGCAGAATCTTGACGATTTTTTCCAGCGTCAGGTACTGCGTTTCGTATTCATCCAGCGCGTTGATGATCTGCACGGCAGCCAGGGTATCCCCCGCAAAGCCCACCAACACGTTGCGGTTCACCTTGCGCACCTTGGGCAGATCCTCGTTGAGGACCTTGGGGGACTGACCGGTGATGGGTTCCTCCACCAGACGGCCGTCACTGACCATGGCGCAGAAGGATTCCCCGCAGACGGCTAAAATCGCACTCATAACAAACTCCCTTTCCAGACGGGCTTCCCTTTGCCGGGCCGACCGTCCACAAAAAACGGGGCGCACCGCAAGGTGCGCCCCGCGCAAAATCCATTTACTTGCTGATCTTGAGCAGATCGGCACCCGGCTCCACCGCGCCGGAAGCCACCAGTTCCACGTCCTTGAAATCGTCGGTGTTGGTGACGACGGTGATGACCACGGCGGGATGCTTGGCCGCAGCGATCTTGTCCAGGTCCATCTCCAGCAGAAGCTGGCCCTGCTTGATCTTGTCGCCTTCCTTGACCTTGGGGCTGAAACCGTCGCCCTTCATCTCGACGGTGTCCACACCCACATGGATCAGCACTTCAACGCCGCCCACGCCCTGGATGCCCAGTGCATGGCCGCTGTCCGGCGCCTGGGTGATGGTACCGGCAATGGGGGCGTACACTTTGCCCTCGGTGGGATCAATGCCGCAGCACTTGCCCAGAATGCCCTGAGCGAACACTTCATCGGGAATCTGTTCCATAGGAACAATCTTGCCTTTGGCGTCCGCCACCAGCGTCATCGGAAAAGAAGGGGCTGCCGGAGTGGGTTCCGGCGTTTTTTTCAAAAAGTCAAAAAATCCCATGATGTAAGCTCTCCTTTTATCAGACCCGCGGCGCGGGCGCATGGTATGATAATATTATAACGCAGTCCTTTGCAGAAAGCAACGAAAATTTACATCTATAATAGATCTTTGACTGCCCGGATCGCCTGCCAGGTGATGGCTGCCATATCGGCCGGCGGGGGCTGATACCCCTGTTCCTGCCAGGCCGCAATGCTGCCAAAGCAGCCGTTGATGGCAAAAGCCAGCAGGAATTGCTGCCGCGGGGTGCCGCCATCCACCGTCAGTTGCCCCAGACACCGTTTGGCGATCATGTCTTTGGCACTGCGGGTAAATTCCGACTCCCAGCTTTTGCCGTACAGTGCCCGGCAAACGTCGGGGTTTTCGTTGAGATAGTCGAAGAGCGCCACCAGGGCCGGCGGCACGTCGTCCTGGGAGATGTTGGGTACCAGGGCATCCATCAACTCACACAGATGGTCCAGCTGCGCAGCCTCCATCTGCTCCATCAGGGCATAGATGTCCGCATAGTGAAAATAAAATGTGCCACGGCTGATTCCGGCCTGTTCCGTCAATTCGCGAACCGTGATCTCCCGCAGATCCTTTTGCTGTAACAGCCGGATCAACGCCTGATACAACCGCTGCTTGGTCATGCGCACACTGCGATTGGCGTCGCCTTTGGCGTTCATCGCATGCACCACCTTTCAAGGGAACTTCGGAGCAAGTTATTTATACATAAAGCATAGCGTTTTTGGTCATAAATGTCAAGTTTTTTCCAACATTCATTGCAATTATGTGCATTTTGTCATAGTATAACTGCATGTTTTGCATCTTGAGAAAAACGTGGTACAATGGCAACAAAGAGAAAACAGCCGTTTTTCTTTGTGGAAACAAAAGGAGGTTTTTGGGATGACGCTGGACCGCCGCCGGGCGCTGCAGGCTTTTGCCGATTACGCCGCCCATTACAATGCCGAGGATCCCAAGGTCAAGCTGAAGATTGATCACACCTACCGCGTGGCCGCCCTGTGCGACCGTATCGCCGCCAGTCTTGCCCTGCCCCGTTCCGAAGTGGATCTGGCCTGGCTGTGCGGACTGTTGCACGATGTAGGCCGTTTTGAACAGCTGCGGCAGTACGGCACCTTCAACGACGCCCAGTCCATCGACCATGCCGCCATGAGCGCCAAGGTCCTGTTTGAGGAAGGGCACATCCGGGAGTATCTGGACGAAGCCGCCGAGGATGCCTTGCTGCAAACCGCCGTGGCGTGGCACAGTGCCTATCGCCTGCCCGATGACCTGGATGACCGGACCCAACAGTTCTGCCAGATTCTGCGGGACGCCGACAAGGTGGATATCTTGCGGGTAAACGTGGAAGTTCCCATGGAGGAGATCTACAACGTTTCCACCCAGGCGTTACGGCAAAGCCCCGTCAGTCCCGCCGTGGTACAGGCCTTCTATGAACACCACTGTGTGCTGCGCAGCCTCAAGCAGTATCCCGCCGACAACGCTGTGGGGCATGCTTCCCTGGTGTTTGAGCTCTGCTATCCCGAAAGTTTACGGGCGGTGGCCCAGCAGGGCTGGCTGTGGAAA
>ERZ1643251.1713-NODE-1713-length-24283-cov-18.233655_pt1 | contig 24283 bp, 25 predicted proteins | sample MGYA00579261_ERZ1643251 | MGnify/ENA primary metagenome ERZ1643251 (study PRJEB29033, sample SAMEA4952267) | chicken gut metagenome | biome: Broiler Chicken; feature: Gastrointestinal Tract; material: Caecum | place: Ireland | collected 2018 | study: Broiler... | reverse complement strand
TATTATACCATGTGCGGCACACTGCCGCAAGCGGGAATGCCCATACCTATATCATTACTTTCACGCAGCTTCAAGCTCCCGCAGATCAGCCAGGGCCTCCTGTTCTGTGTCGGCCGAAAACAGGAACGCCCCTGTCCGGTCGAACACTTCCACATGCCCGCGTACCCATTCAATCGTATATTCCATCATGACCGACACTCCTTTCAAACAGTCAGGCCCTGCCGGCGTCCATCAGCGGCGGACGCCCATATCGTACCGGCGCTGTGCACGGTATCCCGCGCTGGCCGCCTTATTGCATTGCCGCATCATAAAGCGGTAAAATCCAAATGACGCCGCAAACCACAGTGCAGCTCCAAGCATTGCGATCACTCCTTTCACTACCTATTTTACAGAGCATTATGTCCCATAATCCGTACAGTTTGATTCATACAAAAAAATCCTGCGTGATGCGCTATCGCCTCACGCAGGATTTTTTCTCTATACATTTTCCATTGCCTCTGTCCACACGGCAATATTTTTTTACCGGGTTTCAAAAGCGCGAAATCTCTTTTCCAGGCCACCAGCAAAATCCAGCCAGCCGCACGGCGTCTGTCACGAATTTTGCTGGGAACAGGCGGCGCTCTCCCGCAGGTGTCCTGCGGTCTGCGGGCCGCTCACCGCCGGCCGCTTCGCTTGCCCGGCCGGCTATTCGGGGCTTTCCGGCGCTATAGGCGCCGGGCGCGAACAAGCCGCGGCAGCGCCCCTTTTCGCGCCTCACGGGGCAGGGGCGGGCGGCGGCCCTCCCCTTATGTTATCCCCGCCTCTGTTCGGCGCGGTCGTATCGGGCGCACGCCGGTGCGTTCTGTGGTAAACCGTCAAGCCGCCCCTGACCCATGGATCTAACCCCGTGGCAGGTGCAGCCTGCATACGCGCAGTGCCCGCCCCACTGTTCGCGGCGCAGCCGAGTAAAGTTTTTTGCCGAGCTTTTTTTCAAAAAAGCGGGGGCACAGCCGGCTAAAGTTTTTTTGGCTTACCTTTTTTCAAAAAAGGTAAGTGTTCAAAACCATGCGGGCAAGGTCGCAAAGCTGGCGCGCGACATGCGGCGGGGAAACGATTTTGGCCTCGCCGCCAAAGCCAAACACCCAGGAGAGAAACTGCGGGCTGACCGCCACAGACACAGTTGCATAAAACGTTTCGCTGTCCGCGCGGGAAATAAATGCATCGCGGCCAAACCGATCGGCGACAACGCCGGCCAAACGGTTTGAAAACCGGATTTTAACCGTCTCCTCCTCGCCGCCGAACATACCGAAGATTTTTCGCGCGTACACAGCCATATCAAACCTTTCAAACTGTGCCTGTCCGTCACGCGACAGATCGGTCAGCGCAATGCCGTCCATCTTGTCGACCCGATAATGCTTAATCATACCCGCTTCGGAATCATACGCGACGAGATAATAGTTTTCATCATCCCAGGTCAGCGCCCAGGGGCTGACGAGATATTGCGCGCCGCCATGGCGGTACTGCTTTTGAAACGGCGCGCCGGCGCTGAAATCAATCGTCCACTCAAAGTACCGGAATGTAATACGTACAGCCTGCGAGATAGCGGTATGCAGCTTGTCGATGTTGTAATAAATGCTTTCATTCATCGCCTTGACACGGTTTGAAACATAGACCTGACGCTGTAGAAGCCGCGCCTGATGCTGGCTTGCAAGGCTTTCCACCTTTTTGATCAGCTCAGTCGATTTCTTGTGAGTAATAAAGCGCGATGACTGCACAGCGTCGACAAGCAGCTTCAGCTCCGGCAGCTCAAAAATCCTGTCAGCGACAAAATAACGCCGGCCCGTGCGCTCTATATCAAGCCCATAGAGCCGCAGCGCCTCGATATCGTCATACAGGCTTTTGCGCTCGGCGGATATGCCAAACCCTGCGAGCGAAGCGATCAGCTCCGGCATGGTCATGCCGTGGTCTTCGTCGGTGTTCTCCAGCAAAATTTTCATCAGATACAAAAGCTTCAGCTTTTGATTCGGATTTTTAGCCACGCGCTTTCCCTCCCAGTCAGCGAAACAGAGCCGCAATATCCTTCTGCACGCTTTGTTCAAACGGCGTCAGCTGGCGGCCGGCCGCAGAAATCAGCGTGATATTCCAGGCAAATTCAACTGTGTCAAACGGTACGAACACAACCCCCGGGCAGTCGTTCATCACACGCGGCAGGTCGGCGCTGACGCCGATCCATCCATTTTCCAGGCAGCGCCGGTAGATCACAAGCGTTTCCATTGTCGTTTCTGCGACGTCGGGCGTAAAACCGTATCGCCGGCACAATTCATGAAACTGGCCATAGCATTTAAACTGGCGATCCGCCAGAACAAATCTTCTGCCACGCAGCAGCGCCACATCGACGCGCTGCTGCCTTGCGAGCGGATCGCCCTGCGGCGCCACAGCGTACATCGGACGGGACAGCAGCGGCACACAGGCAAACCGCTTTTGATCGACCGGCTCAAGTGTGACGCCAAAATCGATTGCACCGGAGGCGACCTGCTCCTCGCAGGAAAAATCGGTCGTCTCTGTCAGCTCCAGCTCACACGGGCGCAAAGCGCGCCGGAGCTGCTCAAGCTCAACCGCCTGGAGCGCGAGCGGCACGCCCATCGTCATACCAAGCCGAATGTTGTGCCGTTCATCGCGCAGACGCTCCATATGATCCCGCATACGGGCGTAAATGCCCCGCATCTCCTGCGCGTAGCGTACAAACACCTCTCCGCTTGGTGTAAGCGCCAGCGTTTTGCGGCCGCGTTCAAACAGCGGAGCGCCAATTTCATTTTCCATGCGGCGAATGGCCTTGCTCAGCCCCTGCTGTGTAATGAACAGCTTGTCCGCGGCAGCGGAAAAGGTTTTTTCTCCACATAATGTCAAAAAATATGTGATATCCTGAAAGTTCATATGGTTCGACTCTCGGGTTCCTTTCCATGCATTTATATTATAATAGTATAACAGATCATACGCACTTTCACAACTCATAGTTTCATAACCAGAATAAAAGTTTCTTTTCAGACATGCTTTTTCATGGTATATTAATAAAGAGTTTACAGGCGCATACAGATGTCCTCGGCCGCTTTATGCCTTTAAATCCCGTATGTGCGGACGAAGGGCCTCTTACGTTTATGGAAAGGATTTTGCACCATGAGGAAATTGATTGCATTCATGACAGCCGCCATGATGGCCTTGTCTCTGGCGGCCTGCGGAGGTTCAGGCGGCTCTGGGGACGCGGCGTCCGGAGCAGGCGGGGGCGTCTCGTCCGGAGCGGGCGGCGAAATTTTATTCGGCGTCCCCGCCGATGTCTCCTCGCTCGACCCGCAGACGCAGAACGACAGTTACAGCGAGGAAGTCGTCAAAATGGTATACAACACGCTGTATGTCTTTGACGAAAACAATACCCCCGTCCCAAGTCTGGCTGAAAGCTATGAGGTCAGCGAGGACAACCTGAGCTGGACGTTCCATCTGCGCACAGACGTTAAATTCCACAACGGCAAGACGCTCACCGCCAAGGATGTCGAGGCTTCCTTCAACCGCGCGCTGCCGGAGGATTCCGGCTATATCACGACCTCGATGATCTCGCCGATCGAGAGCGTGACCGCCGCCGACGACGCCACCGTCGTCATCAAGACCAAGGAGCCTTACGGTCCGATGCTCAGCATGCTGTGCAACTATAACACAGCGATCATGGATTCTGATTTTATCGAGCAGTACGGCCGCGATCTGGGAACAACGGCCGAAACGGTCAACGGCACAGGACCCTACAAGGTGGCGAGCTGGGCCAAGGACGAGGAGGTCGTCATCGAAGCCAACCCCGATTATTTCGGCAATAAGGCTCAGGTCGGCGCCATCCATTATCTGGTCATCCCGGAGTCGTCCTCGCGTATCATTGCGCTTGAAAACGGCGAGGTCGACATGATCCACAAGGTCCCGTCCGAGGAGGTCGCGCGCCTTGAAACACTCGAGGGCATTACCGTGCTCAAGCAGCCCGGCGTCGGCCAGCGTCTGTTCCGCTTCGGCTGCAACGATGAAATCATGTCCAACACCAAGGTGCGCCAGGCTCTGAACTACGCTGTCGACCGCGACGCCATCCGCAAGGCGCTCTTTGCCGACGTCTCCGAGGAGACGACCGGGCCGTTGGCGCCCGCCGTGTTCGGCAGCCACGATTACGGTCCGATCAAACAGGATCTTGAAAAGGCAAAGGCCCTGCTGGCCGAGGCCGGTTATCCGAACGGCTTTGATACAAAAATTGTCACCACCACCCAGTATGACAAAGGCTCCGAGCTTGCGGAGATGATCGCCGCACAGCTTGCGGAAATCGGCGTCAACGCGACGATCGAAGTGCTCGAATGGAGCGTGTTCCGTCCGATGATCAGCGGTATGACAGCCGAGGAATTTGACGCGCCGCTCTTTATCATGGGCGCGGGCACCTCGATGGCAGATGCCGACGGCGGCTACCGCGGCCTTTACACCACCACGCCCGACGGCAAAAACGACCGCAACTACGGTTTCTATTCCAATGCCGAGGTCGACGAATATATCGAACAGGGCATGACGGAAACCGATCCTGAAAAGCGCAAGGAGATTTACGCCAAGGCCGGTCAGATTCTTTATCTCGACGACCCCGCCGGCATCTGGCTTTACGATCAGCTCAATGTATTCGCCTACAACAGCGACAAAATCGATGGCCTGCGCGTCGACGCGCTCGGCTGTGTCCTGTTTGACAACGCGACTGTCAAATAACCAAAAGGCGGACGTTTTTCGTATGGGCAGGGGACGGTCCCCTGCCCATACTTTATTATCTGCCTTCCAAAAAATGAAAGGTCCCCACGGGGCTTTCCCATACATTTGATATCAGAAAAGGAGTCAAAGCCATGTCTACATATATGCATATCGACGTCACCGATACAACCGCAACCAAGGAAACCGAGATTCAGTTCAACCGCTCCAAGCTGCCTGTTTCCGACGAGGTGCGCGCAATCGACCGCGAGCTGGAAGCCGATCCTTCCAACTGTGAATTATGGATGCGCCGCGGCATTGCGCTGTCCAAGCAGATGCTTTTTAAGGAGGCCGTGGAATCGTATTCCAAGGGACTCAGCTTCAACCCGTTTCACGCTCTTACCTACCGCCACCGCGGCCACCGCTACCTGTCCATCCGCTGTTTTGAGGAGGCGGCTGCGGACTTTGCGCTGTCGGCGCGTCTGGACGACACCAACTGGGACACCTGGTATCACCTGGGGCTTTCCTATTACCTGCTCGGCGACTATAAGCGCGCGGCCGGGGCGTACCGCACCTGCCTGGAAAAGAGCGACACCTCCGACAAAGTCGTCGCGGTTGTCGACTGGTACTGGATGACCGCCAAACGCCTGGGCGACGAGCGGCTTGCCGAGGCGCTGCTCAAGCGTGTCGACGAAAACACCGATCCCGGCGAAAACCTCTCCTACAAGCGCCGTATCCTGATGTACAAGGGACTGATCAAGCCGGAGGAGCTGATGCAGTTCGAGGGCGCCGAGTTTCCGGATCTGGAGATCGCCACGCAAGGGTATGGCCTGTCGAATTATTACTATGTCAACGGCGAAACGGATAAGAGCAACGCCGTGCTCAAGCAAGTTCTGACCATCAAGAGCTTTTGGAGCGCATTCGGCTTTTTGGCCGCGCTTGTCGACGCGAAAACACGCGGACTCGATTACGAGATCGTCGGGTCACTTTAACCGGAAAAGAGGGAGCGTCCCGTGCTTGGTTACACCATCAAACGAATTTTGCAGGTCATCCCGGTCCTGCTGATCATTTCCTTTATCTGCTTTATGATGATTCGCCTCGTGCCCGGCGACCCGGTGGCGAACATGCTCGGCGTCAACGCCTCCAAGGAGGCGATTGCGGCGCAGCGCGCGGAGCTTGGGCTGGACAAGCCGCTTTTGACACAGTACGGCGATTTTCTCGTCAAGGCGCTGCAGGGCGACCTCGGCAAATCGATCACCACGCGCCGTCCGGTCATCGACGAGATCGCGCAGCGTTACCCCGCCACGCTGAAGCTGGCGCTCGGCGCGACCGTCTTTGCCGCCGTGGTCGGCATAACATTCGGCGTTCTGTCGGCCGTCAAACAGAACAAGCTGACCGACAACGTCATCATGGTTTTTTCGCTGCTCTCCGTGTCGACGCCGTCGTTTTTCCTCGCGCTTGTCATGATGCTTCTGTTCTCCATACATTTGGGCTGGCTGCCCAGCATGGGGCTGCGCACGCCGCTTCATTACGTGCTGCCGATCATCACGCTTGGGATGCAGTCGGTCGGTCTGATCGCGCGCACGACACGCTCGTCCATGCTGGAGGTGCTGCGGCAGGATTATATCCGCACCTCGCGTTCGCGCGGCATTTCGCAGGCTGTCATCGTCATGCGCCACGCCTTTAAAAACGCGCTGATCCCGGTTGTCACGGTGGTGGGCCTGCGCTTCGGCGGCCTGCTGGCCGGTTCCATGCTTGTCGAGGCTGTGTTCTCCGTGCCGGGCATCGGGCGTTTCATGGTCGACGGCGTGCTCAAGCGCGACTATCCCGTCGTGCAGGGCACGGTGCTTGTATTGGCCACCACATTCGTCCTTGTAAATCTGGCGGTCGATCTGATCTATGCCCTGATCGATCCGCGCATCAAATACGATTAGGAGGGAAGGCGCGTGTTTAAAAACCCGGTGTTCCGGCGCTTTATCAAACGGCCCGCCTCCGTCATCGGCGGCATTGTTCTGATCATCTTTTTCCTGACGGCCCTGTTCGGACCACTGCTGTGCAGGACCGATCCCAACGCCATCAACCCGGACATCTGCTACCAGGCGCCGAGCGCCGCGCACATCTTCGGCACTGACAACCTCGGCCGCGATGTGTTCGCGCGCATTGTCTACGGCGCGCGCGTGTCGCTTGGCGTGTCGCTCTGCGGCGTGCTCATCGGCGCTTTCTTCGGCATCCTGCTCGGCGCGATGGCCGGTTATTTCGGCAAGTGGATCGATACGGTCATCTCGCGCGCCATCGACATCCTGCTCGCCTTTCCGGGGCTGCTTTTAGCCATCGTTGTTGTAGCGGTGCTCGGCAGCGGCATGCAGAACGTCATCATCGCGATCGCGTTTTATTCCGTTCCGATCAGCGCGCGCCTTGTGCGCGGCGTCGTCATAACGATCCGCAACAGCGAATACTGCCAGGCCTGCCGTGTGTTCGGCGCGTCGCACGCGCGCATCATCGCCACGCACATCATCCCGAACGCGATGTCGCAGATTATCGTCAACACCACGATGGATCTTGGCACAGCGATCCTGACCGCTTCGTCGCTGTCGTTTCTGGGGCTTGGCGTCCAGCCTCCCAATCCCGAGTGGGGCGCCATGCTCTCCACAGCCCGCGACGTCATCCGCAGCGCGCCGTTTGCCGCGCTGATCCCAGGCGTCATGATCACCCTTGTGGTTTTGAGCTTCAGCCTCGTGGGCGACGGCCTGCGCGACGCGCTCGACCCGAAATTGAAAAACAGTTGAGGAGGGTCCGGCCATGGCAGAACCTATCTTAGAGGTCAAGGGCCTGAAAACATATTTTTATACCGAGGAGGGCGTGCTGCCCGGTGTCGACGGGCTTGACTTCACGCTCGAACAGGGCAAGGTGCTTGCAATCGTCGGCGAATCCGGCTGCGGAAAAAGCGTCACGTCACTGTCGATCCTGCGCATCGTTCAGTCGCCGCCCGGACGCATCATCGCCGGGGAAATCCTTTATAACGGCAAAGACCTGTTAAAGCTCAGTGAGCGCGACATGCGCAAAATCCGCGGAAACGACATCTCAATGATCTTCCAGGAGCCGATGACCTCCTTAAACCCGGTGTTCACCGTCGGCCAGCAGATTATGGAAAGCCTGACGCTGCACCAGGGCATGACGAAAAAGCAGGCGCGCGCACGCGCCGTTGAGATGCTCACGCTCGTGGGCATCCCGACGCCGGAGCGCATCGTCGACGAATATCCGCACCAGCTCTCCGGCGGTATGCGCCAGCGCGTCATGATCGCGATGGCGCTTGCGTGCAACCCGAAAATCCTGATCGCCGACGAACCGACCACTGCGCTCGACGTGACGATCCAGGCGCAGATCCTGCGTCTGATCGCCCAGCTCAAGGACCGTATGGGCGCGTCGGTTATCCTGATCACGCACGACCTTGGCGTTGTGGCGGAGATCGCCAACGACGTTATGGTCATGTACGCCGGCGAGGCCGTCGAATACGGCGGCGTGCACGAGCTGTTCAAAAATCCCCTGCACCCGTATACAGAGGGACTTTTGCGCAGCGTGCCCGTCATGGGGCGGCGCGTCGACGCGCTTTACAACATTCCCGGCACGGTCCCAAGCCCCAGGGATTATCCGGCGGGCTGCCGGTTCTCGCCGCGCTGCGCCCACAGCGCCGACCGCTGCCGCACGGAGCGCCCGCCGCTGTATGAAATGCCGGACGGCCGCCGGGCGCGGTGCTTTTTGTGCGAGGAAGGAGGCAAACGCCTTGACTGATGAGAAAAAACCGCTGCTTGCAGTAAGGGACCTGAAGGTGTATTATCCAATCAAGGTCCGCTCTCGCGGGATATTTTCCCAGAAAAAGCTTGTGCGTGCTGTTGACGGCATCTCCTTCGACGTGTATGAGGGGGAGACGCTCGGCATTGTGGGCGAATCGGGCTGCGGCAAATCGACGACCGGCAAAACGATTGTCCGCCTCAACCGCCCGACCGCCGGCAGCGTGACGTACGACGGGATGGACCTCTTTTCCTGTCCGCCCCAGGCGCAGGCGCGCATCAGCCGGGAAATACAGATTGTGTTCCAGGACCCGTATTCCAGCCTTGACCCGCGCTTCACGGTCGGGCGCTCCATCGCCGAACCGCTCGTCGTTCACAAGGCGGGCGCGCCGGCCGAGCGCCGCGCCCGCGTCGTTGAGCTGATGCGCGCCGTCGGCCTGCGCGAGGATGTTTACGACCGTTATCCGCATGAATTTTCGGGCGGCCAGCGCCAGCGCGTCGGCGTTGCGCGCGCGCTCGCGCTCAACCCGAAGCTGCTCGTCTGCGACGAGCCTGTTTCCGCGCTCGACGTGTCCATTCAGGCGCAGATTCTCAACCTGATGCAGCAGCTTCAAGCGCAGTTCGGCCTGACCTATATCTTTATTTCCCACAACCTGAGCGTTGTCGAGCATGTGTGTAACCGCATCCTTGTGATGTACCTCGGGCATATCGTGGAGACAGCCGGCACGGAGGAGCTGTTTAAAAATCCGCTGCATCCGTACACGCGTGCGCTCATGGACGCCGTCCCTATCCCCGACCCGGAGCTTCACAAGGATCGCGAGCCGCTCGGCGGCGACGTTCCCAGCCCGGTGAACCCGCCGCCCGGCTGCCCCTTCTGCACGCGCTGTCCAAAGGTGATGGACGTCTGCCGCCAGCAGCGTCCGCAGCCAGCCGATCTCGGCGGCCATATTGTAAGCTGCCACCTCTATCAGAGCCAAGCGCCCTATCAAAAATAAGCCTGACCGTCATTCGGTCTGAGAAAGGAAGACATCCATGCAAACCTCCATGATGCTGGAATTCCCAGTTGATGAATATGAAGCCAGGATCGCCAAGCTGATCGCCGGTATGCAGAAATACGGATTTGACGCCGTGCTGCTCTCCTCCAAGGAGAATACGCGTTATTTTTCGGGCTTGCAGTCGATCGTCTGGGACAGCAAGATCGCGGTGCCGGGCCTGTTGGTCGTGACGGCCAACGGCGATATGACGATTGTCAGCTCCACAAGCAACCAGCCGACCGTCAAGGTGACGTCGTGTCTCGAGCCGGACCGCCTGCTCGCCTATACGCGCACAAAGGAGCCTGGTTTCCCGGACACGTTCCCCAAGGCAATCGCCTACGCGCTTGAAAAATTCAAGGTCAGCGGCGGGCGCATCGGCATGGAGATCGGCACGGGTTTCCGCGTCAGCATGTCATATGCCGATCAGAAAGCTCTGTTCTCGCTGATCCCGGACGCCGAGATCGCCGACGCCGCACAGCTTTTATGGGAGATCCGCCGCGTCAAATCGCCGCGCGAGATCGAGGTCATGCGCGAGGTCTGCCGGATCAACGTCGCATCCTACAAGAAAGGCTTTGAGAGCATCGTCTGCGGCAAAACGACCGAGGAGGAGCTTTACCGCATCATGTGCGCCGAAAGCTTTATGCAGGGCGCGGAAAACATCCTGCCGCTCGGTATCCGCTGCGGGCGCGAGCGGTATCCCCAGGGCAACTGCCCGCCTTCGAACCGTGTGATCGGCAAAGAACCCGGCGAAATGATGCTTGTAGACGGCGGCCCGTGCTACAAGGGCTATTACTCCGACATCATCCGCCAGGCAGTTTCAGGCAAGCCGACCGATCGCCAGCAGATGATGTATGATATCGCTGTCGAGGGCAACAACCTTGGCCTTTCCGTTATCAAGGCGGGCATCCCGGCCAGCGAGGTCTGCCGCATTGTCGACGGCTTTTTCTCCTCAAAGGGTATGGACCCCTACAACCGCTGCAAGGGCTGGATGGGCCACGGCGTGGGCCTCGATGTGCATGAGCTGCCGACGCTGTCGATGGACTGCGACGTCATCCTGGAGCCGGGCATGGTCATGGCGCTTGAGCCTGAGCTTTTTGACGCTGAAATCGGCGTGTTCGGCATTGAACAGAACTTTGTCGTCACCGAAACGGGCTGCGAGCTTCTCACGCCCGCGCCGCAGGAGTTAATGCGCCTGCCGATGTAAGAATATATATGATGAATCGACGGCCGCCGCAATCCGGCGGCATGGGAGGAACGTCAAATGATTGAACAAAAAAGAATCGGATTTATCGGCGGCGGCCAGATGGGCGAAGCGATTTTCAGCGGCGTCCTGGCAAGCGGCCTGGTCAAGCCTGAGCAGGTTTCCGTCACCGATGTCAGCGCTGAACGCCTCGATACACTGGGGAAAAAATACGGCGTTTTCACCGCCGTCAACGACGGCGCGAACAGCGGCGCGCGCGTGGTGATCGAACGCAGCGATATCGTCGTGTTCGCAATCAAACCCCAGTATGCCCGCCCGATGCTCACGGCGGTCAGCGGCGCGTTTTCGCCTGCACAGCTCGTTATTTCCATCATGGGCGGCATCACGCTCGGTTTTCTGGAGGAATTTTTCCCGCAAAACCCTGTCCTTCGCGTCATGCCGAACACGCCGATGCTTGTGCGGCGCGGCATCGCCGGCATCGCCGCCGGCGCGCACGCCTCAGAGGCGGACAGCGCGCTTGGCGTCGAGCTGTTTAACCTGGTCGGCATGTCGTACCTGCTGCCGGAAAACCTGATCGACCCGCTGACAAGCGTAAGCGGATGCAGCCCCGCGTTTGCGTATCTGTTCATCGAGGCGATGGCGGACGGCGGCGTTGAAAAGGGCCTGCCGCGCGATATGGCCATCCGCCTTGCCGCGCAGGCGCTGGCCGGCTCGGCTGAGATGGTGCTCCAGACCGGCAAGCACCCGGCCGAGTTAAAGGACAGCGTCTGTTCGCCAGCGGGCAGCACGATTGTCGGCGTGCATGCGCTCGAGCGCGGGGCGTTCCGTAATACGGTCATGAACGCCGTCACCGAAAGCTGCGACAAGATGATCGAGGTCGGCAAAAAGGCTTAGGCCGGCGACCGGCCCGACACCCAGTCCCCGGGACCCCTCCGGGTCCCGGGGATTTCTGCGCGGCGGCGCATGGCCGCCGCGCCATCCTTCGTCCGGGAGGAACCGTTTTGAAACAGAAAATGCTTTTTCAGGCTGTCCTGCCATGGATCGCTTATTTTAATATCTGTTTTTTCTGGGGGACTTCGACCGTGGCGAATAAGCTTGGGTCTACCTCCATGCATCCGCTGATGGTGGGCGCCGTCCGCTTCACCGTCACAACGCTTCTGATCGCTCTGGCGGCGGCTGCGCGCGGTGTTCCTCTGCGTATCACCCGCCGCGACTGGAAAGCGCTCGGCACCGGCAGCTTTCTGATGTACTTTCTCAACACGCTGCTGGTTCTGTTCGCCGCCGTACGCGTCGATGCGAGCATTTCGACCATTGTGCTCTGTCTGATTCCTGTGGGGCTTGTCCTTGTCGATTCGCTCGCCCAGCGTCATTTTGACGTTGGACCGCCCGGTGTCATCGGTATGGCGGGCGGCTTTGCCGGCGTCGTGATCGCGTCGGCCAGCGGGCTGCTCGGCGGCGGCGCGGATATCGGCGGCATCACTCTGCTGCTTGCTTCGGTCTGTGTATGGAGCGTGGGCACCATCTACCTGAAAAACCGCACGGTGGAAGCGCCCTTCATCCTCCAGATTTTTGTCCAGTCAGCCGTACCGGCCGCGGCTTTCCTGCTGACCGCCTTGTTCACCGGAACCCTGCGCCCCTCCACGCTGAATCTGGGCGGCGTGCTGCCGGCTGTTTATATGGGCGTGGCCGATTCCATCATTGGGCTTGGCTCCTACATGTACCTGCTCAAACGGTGGCCCACATCGGTCGTTTCCACTTACGCATATATCAATCCGATTGTCGGGCTGATGATGAGCCATCTTGTACTGCATGAATCCATGAATGCACAGAAAATGGCCGGCGCGGCCGTGATCCTGTTTTCCGTGCTCCTCATCCGTGAGGACGGCCGCCTGACAGCCTGGCTGCGGGCGCGCCGCCGCGCAAAAGCTGGCTGACCGGATCCCATATCCGGCGGCCACGCTGGAAATTTCCTTCACAAGTTTTTCACCAAACGCTTTGTGAATTGCCATCGCTGACGAATATATATAACAGAAGCATTTATCAGACAGCGTTGAAGGAGGATTTTCAATGGCGTTGCCGGTGATCGGATCCGTGTTCCAGTCCATTCGGATGATGGGACTCAGTATGAAGTGGCAGCAGCGCAAGGCCGACCCCACAATGCCCAGGGAAGGCGAGGACCCTCAGGCCGCCATGCTGCGCAAACAGGCGAGCGACACGCGCAAAAGCAACGCTATCGCATCGATCCAAACTAAGCTCGATTCCGGCGGGGAATTGACGCCTGAGGAGTTGGAGTATCTGCGCATCAACGCCCCCACGCTCTACGAGGAGGCCATGCAGATCAAGCGCGAGCGCGCGCAGTATAAGCAGCAGCTCGCCAACTGCAAGACCAGGGAGGAGGCCGATCAGCTCTACATCAACAAGATGCAGGGCTATTTGAGCGCGGCACGCACAATCTCCAGCAACCCCAATCTGTCGGTAGCTGAAAAAAAGGGCCAGCTTGAACGGATTGCCCGCCGCATGATCGGTATTCAGACCGAACAGAAGATCTTTATCAAAAACGGCGATTATGAACGTCTGCCGAGTGAACAGGAGATCATAGACGAAAAGCGCGCCGGTACCGCCGAAAAAAGCGGGGAGCTTACCGGTGCGCGGGAATCCGGCAGGGAGCAGGACAGCGAGCGCACGCAGGAAGGGACCGATACGGCTCCAGAATGTGACGGCGATCGTCCGCAGAGCGGGACGGACGCTGAAGAAAGGCAGGACGCGGCCGTTCAAACGGGACGGAGCGCGCATGAGCTGGAGCGCGCGCTTTATCGGGAGCTTGGCGTCAGCCGGCCGGGCGATGGAGCGCGCATCTATGATGCGAAAGGCGTCGTGCGTGAATTGGATTTTACATTCAAACGCAGGACACGAAAGCGTCCTTAAATACGCAAAAGCTGGGCCGGACACATCTGTGTCCGGCCCAGCTTTTTATGTTCCGGCAGCGCCGGCGCGGCCCTCTAAAAGGCGATGATCACGCCGCCGCTGTTGACATACATGGAGCTGAGTCCGCCTGTGGGCACGACGGCCACGTCTCGAAATGGGTAACGCCGCCTTGCCTCGGCGGCGACGAAGGCAGCCTGGCGCTCGTTATGGCAGTGGGAAACGACCAGCGTGCGCTTTGACAGGTCGGCGCTGCATTCCCCGATGATATCAACCAAACGCGTAAAAGCGCGTACAGAGCCGCGCGCCTTTTCATACAGCTTGATTTCCCCATGATCGGCCGCCATAATCGGCCGCAGCGACATCGCCGAGGCGACGTAACCGGTTATACGCCCCATACGCCCGGATTTGATCAGCGTGTCAAGGCTTTCCGCTATAAAGAATGTGCGCATCCCGCGGATGAATGCTTCTGTTTTTGAAACGATCTCGTCAAAGCCAAGCCCCGCCTGCACATACTCCGCAATGCGCAGGGAAACCGCCAGCTCGCCGGCCGACGCCGAACAGGAATCAAATACATGGATTTTCTGATTGGGGCGCGCGGCAAGCGCGAGTGTGCGGCCGATTTGGGCGCTGTTATAAGAACCGCTGAGTTTTGAGGAGATGGTGACGGCAAACACATCGCCCTCACCGGAAAACAGCCGCGCATAGCAGTCCGGCGATGGGCAGGCCGATTTCGGCGCGCTGCGGCTCGCCTTCATCGCAGCAAGAAAGCGGTCGCGGTCAAGGGTCTCATCGTCCGTGTAGCTGACGCCGTCAAGCAGCATGGTCAGCGGCGCCTGTTCGGCATGCAGACGCGTTTTCAGTGCGGGAACCAGCTCGCAGCAGCTATCAGTTACCAATCTGTAAAATGCCATAGTTACTTCCTTTCCCGGGCGGACCGGCCGCACCGTTTGGCTTTCTCCATCATACTTTATTTTGTCCGTGAAATCAACGTTCATTTCATTTCCGGCGTGCCGCCGCGTTTTCTTGACAAATTACGCGTGCAAGGGTATCATTGAAATCGCAAGTCATATTTGAAAATCAATTGATTGAAACAGGATCTGAATATAGATGGGAGCGATTCCTTTGACGCTTGACAAACTGCCCATTGGGCACAGCGGCACCATCCTGACGGTGGGCGGGGCCGGCGCGCTGCGCCGGCGGCTGCTCGATATGGGTCTGACGCCGAAAACGCGCGTTATGGTGCGCAAGGTCGCGCCGATGGGCGATCCGATTGAGCTGCATCTGCGCGGCTATGAATTGACGTTGCGCCTGGAGGATGCGCGCGAAATCGAAATCGAGGAGGACACCTCCAAATGATATTCGCATTGGCGGGCAACCAGAACTGCGGCAAGACGACGCTCTTTAACCAGTTGACCGGCTCCAACCAGCATGTCGGCAACTTCCCGGGCGTGACGGTGGAGCGCAAGGACGGCGAGATCCGCGGGCGGCGCGGCGTAACGGTCGTCGACCTGCCGGGCATCTATTCGCTCTCCCCCTATACGAGCGAAGAAATCGTCACGCGGGATTTTCTGCTCAACCAGCACCCGGACGGCATCATCAATATCGTGGACGCTACAAATATCGAGCGCAATTTCTATCTGAGTATGCAGCTTATCGAGCTGAATATTCCCATGGTCGTGGCGCTTAATATGATGGATGAGTTCCGCGCCAACGGCGGCACCATCAAGCTCAGACGCCTGTCGGAGGAGCTGGGCGTGCCGGTCGTGCCGATCTCCGCCGTCAAAAACGAAGGGATCGACGAGCTGATCGAAACGGCCATCGCCACGGCGCGCGACCGCCGCCGCCCGGCGCGCCTCGATTTTTGTTCCGGCGCGGTGCACCGCGCTATTCATGCGATCGCGCATCTGGTCGAGGACCATGCGGAGCGAATCGGGGTGCCGCCGCGTTTCGCCGCGACAAAGCTTGTCGAAGGCGACCTGCCGATGCTCGAGCGGCTGGAGCTTTCACAGAATGAACAGGATATGGTCGAGCACAGCGTCACGGAAATGGAAACGGAGCTTGGCACCGACCGCGAGGCGGCGCTCGCCGATATGCGTTACAGCTTCATCGACAGTCTGTGCGCCCAAACGGTCGTTAAGCCTACGGAAAGCCGCGAGCATCTGCGCAGCCTGCGCATGGATAATGTGCTGACGCACAAATATCTTGCCATCCCGATTTTTCTCATAATCATGCTTGTGATCTTCTGGCTGACGTTCGGCGTCATCGGCACGGCTCTCTCGGACTTGTTGTCAATGGGGATTGACGCGCTCACGGCCGCAGCGTCGGACGCTCTGACGCGCTACGGACTCAATCCGGTCATCCATTCGCTCGTGATCGACGGCATATTCGCAGGCGTCGGCAGCGTGCTTTCCTTTCTGCCGATCATCGTCGTTCTGTTTTTCTTTCTCTCGATCCTTGAGGACAGCGGCTACATGGCGCGCGTCGCCTTTGTCATGGACAAGCTGCTGCGTAAAATCGGTTTGTCGGGCCGTTCGTTCGTGCCGATGCTGATCGGCTTCGGCTGTTCGGTGCCGGCCATTATGGCAACGCGCACGCTTTCCTCTGAACGCGACCACAAGATGACGGTTTTGCTTACGCCGTTTATGTCGTGCAGCGCCAAGCTGCCGATCTATGCCATGTTCACCGCCGCTTTCTTTCCGGAGCATCCGGCGCTTGTGATGATCTGCCTGTACGCGGGCGGCATGGCCGTGGGCGTTCTGTGCGGGCTTGTGCTGAAAAATACGGCCTTCCACGGTAAGCCTGTACCGTTTGTCATGGAGCTGCCCAACTACCGTCTGCCCGGGCCGAAAAACGTCGCGCTGCTCTTATGGGATAAAGCGAAGGATTTTCTCACACGCGCGTTTACGGTCATTTTTCTGGCGACAATCGTCATCTGGTTCTTGCAGACGTTTGACACACGCCTGAATGTCGTTGCCGCAGGCGGGGAGGCGAGTATGCTCGCCGGAATCGGCCGGTTGATCGCGCCAGTGTTCACGCCGCTTGGTTTTTCCGATTGGCGCGCGTCGACCGCCCTGATCACCGGCTTTTCCGCCAAGGAGGCCGTCGTCAGCACTCTGGCTGTGCTCACCGGCACGAACACCGCGACGCTGCCGGCGGCGCTCGCGCAGATTTTCACACCCGCCGCCGCGGTCGCGTTCTTAACGTTCACGCTTCTTTATACGCCGTGTGTCGCTGCCATTGCGGCTGTGCGCCGCGAGCTTGGCGGTCGCTATGCGGTCACTATGGCGGCTGGCCAATGCCTGATCGCCTGGGCCGCCGCGTTCCTTGTCTATCACGCGGCGCGTCTGATCTTTTAAATGCGCATGTCTATAAAAAGGCGCCCCTGGAACACAGGTTCCAGGGGCGCCTTTTTGGCGCGGCCGTCAATCCTTTAAAAGTCAAATGTTTCAGGATCAAAGCTTGTCCTGCCGCCCGCATCCATCGCGTCGATCGCGCGCATGTCCGTCTCGTCGAGCGCGAAATCGAACAGATCGATGTTTTCAAAGATCCGATCGCGGTGTACCGATTTAGGGATCACTGCATAGCCGCTCTGCACATTCCACCGCAGGATGATCTGCGCGGGCGTTTTGCCATAACGCGCGGCCATCTCCCGGATCCGCGGGAAATCGAAGCTGCCGCGCACAAGCGGACCCCATGCCTCAACCTGAATGCCGCGCTGTGTGCACCACTGTGCCAGCCCGTTCTGGTTGAGCAGCGGATGGCGTTCAATCTGGTTAACCGCCGGCATCACGTCGCAGTCCTCGGCCATCCATTGCAGGTGCCGCTTCATACAATTGGAAACGCCGATCGCGCGGATGCGTCCCTCCTTATGCAGCCGCTCGAGCGCGCGCCAGGATTCAATCAAGCGCGAGCGTTTCTGGCCCGGCCAGTGGATCAGGAAAAGATCGAGATAGTCTGTCTTTAATTTTCTCAAGCTTTCCTCGAATGACAGCAGGGCCTTGTCGTATCCTTGGTTGGGGTTGTCCAGTTTGCTTGTCAGAAAGATGTCGCTTCGCGCGATACCTGAACGGCGCAGCGACTCGCCCAGAATATGCTCATTCTGATACATCTGCGCTGTATCAAAACTTCGATACCCAGCTTCGAACGCATACCGCACTGCGTTGTCCATCTCTTTCTGGTCGTTGGTCTTAAAGACACCAAGCCCCACCAACGGCATTTCAATGCCATTGTAAAGCGAAACCACATGTCTCATCTAAAGCCGCTCCTCTCAATGCGCCTATGGCGCTTGATACCATTATAAAACAACAGCAAACATTTGTACAGAAGCTCGAATAACGGAATTTTTTAAAAATATTTGTCTGTTTCCATCGAAAAAGCAAAATCGCATCGTCCGCCCTGTAGATAACAAACGCTCTTTTATCTGATGCAGGCGCTGGCTTTCTCTCTGTATGGCCAAATAACAGCCATACATTATGGCCATTATAACAGCCATAATGGACTATGTAAAGGGGTTGGGCGGCGTGATTTCATACGGACCGTTATGGAAAACTATGGCGGAAAAAAAGGCGACAACTTACACATTGAGAGAAATTTACAGCATCAGCCATTCAACGGTCCAACGGCTGCAAAAAAATCTGCCCGTCTCAACATACACGCTCGACCGCCTGTGCAAAATTCTTGATTGCCGGCTGGATGAAGTGGCGGAATATATGCCGGATGAAGCCTTGTGAGCCACGCATGACATGGTCAGGCAGCAGCCCTGTGCCGGCCGTGCTTCTTACCTGCACAATTTAAAGCACAGGAGGCAGGACCGTGATACGATATCGTCCTTTGTGGGAGACTATGGCCAGAAAAAAAGCGACCACCTACACCCTGCGGGTGATATACGGCATGAGTCACGCAACCGTTCAGCGTCTACAGGCAAACTTGCCCGTATCAACACATACGCTTGACAAGCTGTGCAAAATTTTTAATTGTCAGATTGAGGAAATCGTCGAGTATGTTCCCGACGGCGAGTTGTAACCCCCCGATATAATCTTACCCGGGCCGGGCGCCTCCCTTTAAATTAAATAGCTGTTGAAAGGCGCCTGTATCCTGAATCACGCCTGTTTATCTATGGGAACTTTCTCCATCGAGTTTCATATATAAAAGCGGATACGGATTTCCCTGTTCGTCATGGTCCGTTCTCTTATAAACTCGAAATCCCATGTGTTCATAAAAACCGATCGCAAGGGGATTTTGCTCATTAACAGCCAATCGATGGACGGAATGGTTTTCGATTCCATATCGAATAAGCTTCTTTCCCAAGCCCTTTCCCCTTGCTTCGGAAGCGATAAACAGCATTTCCAAAGTTTGTTCCTCCACTCCCATGAAGGCAACCGGTCCTTTGCTTTCGCTTTCTGCAACAATCAGGCAGTCAATTCCCTTGAGCGCCTGCGGAACAAATTTTTTTATTTTCTCTATTTCACAGCCCGATAAAAACAGATGCGTCGCCTTTACAGAACTTTCCCATACTTTTGTAAGCTGTTCTATCAGCAAGGGCGTTCTCTCTTTCACTTCAATAAGTTTCATTTTTCTTTTACCTTTCCGTTTAATGAATCATTTTGATTGTGAAAATAAATATAGCATACAAGTATATAGAAATCCACCATTCCCTTCAGGCATTGCCGCGCCGCGTATGGAAGGGGGTATTTTTATTTTGCATCGTTTTGCGTATCCTTTTCCTGCGCCGCCTCTGGAAATGGCGTTCTGACCGCCGCCGGCCCTGCATATACTGCCATAGACAGTAATTGCAGGGGAGGTTTCCGTCTTGAAAGGTCTGCCGGAGGAACGTGCCATCACGTTCGCGCACTACATCATTGAACACAATACAACCGTCCGTGCTACCGCGAAGGAATTTCATATATCAAAGTCGACCGTACATATAGAAGTAATAAATTAGAACGGTTAATATGGGCGATACAGTAAGCGCCCATATAGGCAAGCAGGCGGCATAGATCAGCACCGGGGGACGGGCTGGCCTATGCCGCCTGCTTGCGTTTTGGAGGGATGGGGTGCAGCCGCGATTTTGTGGGTCGCACCGGCTTCCCGACAAAACAGGGGGTTTCCAAAGGGGCATCCCTTTGGCACACGGCTTTGCTTGCAAAGTGTAGTGTGTTATACCTGCTGTCACGGCTGGCGGGTAAAATGAGGGTTTCGCCGGATGGAAATGCTCACTTTGCCCGGCAGGAAAACGGGCAGGTTTTTGCGAATGGGGATGAGCAAAAAACTGGGCGCTTTCGGGAATGGCAGCAGGTATATAACACATTTACAGCGTTTCCCATTCTCGTGATAAAGTAAACCGAAACTCTGCGTCATGTACCGCAATTGCTGCACGATTAACATCTATAATATCAGAAAAATCTCTATCCTGTCCCCTGATTCCTTTACTTCGTAGTCCAGATAAAATTTGCTCAGCAGTTTCCAAAATGAGCAGCTGAGAATCCATGGTTTCCGAATACGAATCTCGCGTTGCCATGAGACTTTGATACCGCAAACAACATAAATAGTGCCTATGTGCATGACTTTCTTTATATCCTGTAGATGATGGAAGGCTTCCCGCAAAAAGCATATCACAATATGGATTCATCATTTCCGGAGCGGGTTTCATTACGTCTAATTTCCCCATTCTTTGAGCAATGTCCAAAAAAGGCACTTTATATTCGGACAAAGCCTGTGGGCAATAATACCAAATTGCTCTGCGGCTGATGCCATCATCTTCCAATGTCTCAAAGTGTTCAGGCTTAAACCAACGAACATTCAAGAAATTCCCAGAGGCTATTGCATCACACTTTGCTATTGCAAGACACAGCATTTGATGGCTTGCGTACCCTACAATAACTTTTTTGTGTTGACGTTTTATTCCTGCTACAAGCGCAAGTAAATTGCTTAACCACAATGGTTGGTCAACAAGATAATATCGATCCGGATGCTCGCAAACAATGTATATGCCTTCCACATTCCAATGCTCAATGTATTGGATTATTTGTTCTACCTGGGTGCTGTCAGAAAGGACCTCTCCGGTTATAGCGACAGTGCTAATTAGTGCTTTATCTGGTGAGTATGATTGTGCTTTCGTGATATAGGATTGCTGTAGCGCATTCCATCTATGATCTATTTTACTCACAATAAATGAGGGCAAAATAAAGGAGGAGGTAGAAATCCGCTTATTTAATTCGTATAATTTTCTGATGAGAGTATCGCAGTTCCCATTTTCGAGATTCGTAATTTCATCTTGAGGCCAATAATCGTATTTTGCCAAATTTTTGTGGTACTTTCTTGGAAAATATAATTGGGGATCAAATAAAACACTACCATTGACTTTTTCAATGTCGCTTGTAAATTTTTCAAGCCTTTCGGGGGGAAGATTCAATGGACTCAAGATAATTTTAGAACCACCCCACTCGGATGTTAACTCTTTACACATAGCCTGCATCCCATGTCCCATTTGAATATAGAAATCCATACTACCTCCAATGTTTTAATACTGAAGCGTTGGCTTAGCTGCTGTCAACCAATCTAATGCTTGTTTCGCATCTTTTGGCCTCCGTGAAGGATATTTCCCCATAAGCGAACCAAGTAAAGCCATAAACTGTTGCTGTGTATCGCCTCTAACAGTGTAGATAACAGGTGTAATGGTTTCAGTTTTTTGCAGAATCTCTAATGCGCTTCTTGCTCCTTCTCGAAATGGGTTTTTTCCTGTAAGGCATTCATATACCACCACTCCCAACGAGAAAAGATCGGCACGGGAGTCAATATCATTTTTTAGGTTGTTAAATTGCTCTGGTGCAGCATATCCTGGTGTGTGAGGTCCTAAAACTGCCTCTGTTTTTGTTAATGATTCCATTTCTAAAGCTCTTGCAATTCCGAAATCAAGGAAATACACTGTTCCGTCTTCAGAAACAATTATATTCTCTGGCTTTATATCTCTATGTATAATTTTTTTGTCCTCAAGTTGATTAATAAATAGCAACCCTTGTTCAAGCAAATTTACAGCTTCTTGCAATGAGAACCGGGATCCTTGCTCAATCCTTTTTCGGAGAACTTCGCCCATAATTCTTTGTTCAATTGTGTATAAAGTTTCTTTTCCCTCATAAAACAATGTGCCGGTTTCATAGATTTTAGGAACACAATTTATATTGAGTTGCTGTACAATGGATATTTCTCTGTGTGCCCGCGGATCATTTTGTGAGAAGTATAGCTTAATGACGACATCTCCATAGTTGAAGTGCTTCGCGCTGTAAACTACTTTTTGACCACCTCTGGCAAGCACAGCTATTTCTTGAAAACTCGATTGAAATTCTGTAAAATCTATCATCTCTATTACCTCTTATGTGGCTAACCTATTACCTATCCATTCATTGAATTGTAACGACTGATAACTTGAAGGAAGCGTTAATCTACTTGCATCAACAACTTTGTGAAATGTCTTTCCCTTGCAGTATAGGCCAATTCCTCGCTGTGAAAATGCCCTGATAGTTTCGCTCTGAGGCTTAACTGCACTTGTAAGAGCGTAAGAATGAGAGGCAAACCATGTGTTGATATACGATTGCTCCATCACTTTAGAGACATCACCTATCTTCGCCTCGATTGAAACCAACTTCTTTATACTAAAGATGGAACGCACATCTCTCGGATGCCATTGCTGCTTTTTATATACAATCAACCTTGCATCAAGCAGTTTTTCTAATGAAATTAAAGTTTGTCTTTCTGGCATTTTTAGCGAAGACAGCAATTGAGTTCCCGTTGCTCCTCCCCCCTGTAACAGAAAAGAAAGAATTTTAAGATCGTTGACATCAATGTTCTTACGACAATCATTCCAGGTGTCAGTAATAGATGGTAAAAACGAAGCAAAAACAACATCAGGAAAACCTGATGCTATCCTTGGTTCGATGAAAACTGCCAAATTATTTTTTCTGTTGTCGTGTAAGAATTTGCAACAGTAATAGTCAATAAATTCCGATACCATAGCATATTCTTCGCCTTTTGGCGTATTTCGAGAGAAAAGCCCTATTTGTGGTATATTTTTATCAAAAATCGTTATACGGTCCATAGATTTACCCCTTGCTTGAATTATTCTTGAAGGTGCGGCTACAGTCCATCAATTCACATATTTTGCCCGCTAATTGCTCACTGTTTTTCTTCTTCAACTCGCACTCCCAAATCCGCAACACCGTCCAGCCGCGCGCCTCGAACATGGCCGTTACTTCTTTGTCGTGCTTCATGTTCCGCTCGCGCTTTTTCTGCCAATATTCCTGATGATCGGCAGGACGAGTGTTTCGGCAGTCATGCCCGTGCCAGAAACAACCGTCCACAAACACAGCGATTTTCTTCTTTGGGAACACGAAATCTGGATGCCCTTTTACCGGGTAATTTCTTCGCCAGCCTGTAATCCCGTTCTCCTTGAATATTTCAATCAGCCGTAGTTCCGTGGACTTGTTCTTTTTAGACTTGACCTGACGCATAATGTCAGATCGCTTTTCCGCATCGAAAACATCAGCCACGGCAATTCACCTGGCTTCAAATTCTATGCGAAGGCTGGGATCGGTTTCCGCCTCCAACACGATTTTGTTGTATCGGTCAATAATGCCGGAGAGCGTGGAGTTTCTCTTGGACTCGTCAAAAAGGCTATGCTCGTAGACGTTCGCGGACAAAAACTGCTGAATGTCCCACACTTCAACGCGCCCGGCCAGACCGGCATCCTCTGCAAGATTAAGCGCGGTATGTACGCGCTCAAAAATTGTGATGATGACGGGGTGGCAACCGGCGCGGAGATTTGCTTTGCACTTTTCAATCAGCAACGCGCCGGGCATGGTCGTACAGTGAATGACCGTATTTCCGATGACAAAATCGCCGTTGCGGTCTGTGGGGCCGTCCGCCACAGAGGCTCCATGAATTTCAAAAGAACCTTCCGGCAGGATCAAGCAGAGTTTCGCCGCCACAAGATGCTGCAATACCGTGCCGAGATACTGTGTTCCAGCGTTCTGTTTCTGACGCTTTTTTGCCTGCTCAAACAGATCGTCCAGGTTTGCGCCGATTGTTTTGGATGTGTCGGCGGTTAGGACAAATGGCTGGTTTCTAAAGTATTCGCGCACCTGTTCGGCCCAAAAGTCCTCGACTATGGCGAAGTCCACCGCTTCCTCTGCGTTCCATGCGTTCAGAAAGTCCACATACTTAATCATCAGGCCCATGCTGCCTCTGCTGGTTCTTCCGCCTTCGGAGGATAGTTGCTGGGTGATGCCGTGTTCTTTCAAAATTTTCTTCAAGTTTGCCCCGCCAAGCCCTGCCACCTGTCCTTTACTGCTTGTCTGGAAGTCGTCGGGGTTCAAGGGAAAAGCCTTATCTCTTACCATGCGGGTAAACTGCACGACCAAAGAGAGAGGCCCTTTCGTAGTAATATGGTTTTCAGCTTGAAAGACTTTCAAGCGTTCTTCGGGACTAATCATTATATACCGCCTCCGCAATTTTGGTTAGGAATCGCTCCCCTATAAACTGCGCGACCGGCGCGGCCACTGCGTCGCCCATCGCTTTATATCCGTCGTTATAACTTCCGGGAAGTTCAAAGCTGTCTG
>ERZ1643251.1711-NODE-1711-length-24317-cov-38.361924_pt1 | contig 24317 bp, 23 predicted proteins | sample MGYA00579261_ERZ1643251 | MGnify/ENA primary metagenome ERZ1643251 (study PRJEB29033, sample SAMEA4952267) | chicken gut metagenome | biome: Broiler Chicken; feature: Gastrointestinal Tract; material: Caecum | place: Ireland | collected 2018 | study: Broiler... | reverse complement strand
AAATTATTTTTAAAATAAAAAGACTATTAACAAAATTTATTTGTCAACAGTCTGACTATTTACAAAATTAATTAGTAAATAGTTTAAAATAATATCAAGCATTACTTTTTTTTATTTCTTTCTTTAACCCATAATGTATTCTAACTTTATCTTCTATTTCATTAGCCAACTCTTTATTTTTCTTTAACAATTCTTTAACGTTTTCTTTACCTTGGCCTATTTTTTCACCTTTATAAGAATACCAAGCACCACTTTTTTCAATTATATTTGCTTCTGTTGCTAAATCAACTAATTCTCCTTCGTGAGATACGCCTTCGCCATACATTATATCAACTGTACATGATTTAAAAGGTGGAGCCATTTTATTTTTAACTACTTTAATAGTAGTTTTATTACCAACTATATCGGTACCTAATTTTAATTGTTCTGCTCTTCTTATTTCTAATCTAATTGAAGAATAAAATTTTAAAGCTCTTCCACCTGGTGTTACTTCTGGATTTCCAAACATAACTCCTACTTTTTCTCTTAATTGATTGATAAATATAGCAATAGTATTTGTTTTATTTATAACACCAGCTAATTTACGTAATGCTTGACTCATAAGTCTTGCTTGTAATCCGACATGAGAATCGCCCATTTCACCTTCAATTTCAGCTTGTGGTACTAAAGCAGCTACTGAATCAATAACAATAACACTTATAGCACCACTTCTAACTAATGCTTCACATATTTCTAATGCTTGTTCACCATTATCTGGTTGTGATAATAATAATTCATCTATATTAACACCTAATTTTTGAGCATATTGTGGGTCTAATGAATTTTCAGCATCAATAAAAGCTACTCTTCCACCTAATTTTTGAGCTTCTGCTATAGCATGTAAAGCAAAAGTAGTTTTACCACTTGATTCTGGACCATATATTTCAATTATTCTTCCTTTAGGATATCCACCTATTCCTAATATCATATCTAAAGCTATTGAACCACTTGGAATAACATCTATTTGTCTAACTTCATTAGAGCCTAATTTCATAACAGATCCTTTTCCAAATTGTTTTTCAATATCTTGTAAAACTTGATCTAATGTCTTGTCATTACTTTTTGTCATAATTTCCTCCTAATTTTAACTCCTACAATCACATTATAAACTAAAAAAAAATAAAAGTCAATACAAATACGAACAAATTTTTGTATTTTGCTATAAAAAAAATAATTTAACTTAAAATTATTTTTTTATTCATTTGATAATATTGCATTCCAGAATATACACTAAGTACAGTAGCGATAATTAATAATACATCTGAAACTTTTATATTATATAATTCAAAAGGTAAGTTATTAAATAATGTTAAAACAATACCTAACATTAAAAATGCAGTTTTAAATTTTCCTGATTTAATTGCAGCTACAACTTCTTTTTTACTACCAACAATCATTTTAATAATATCAACAACTGTATCTCTAGTAACTACAATAACTGGAATTATTGGATGAATCAATCCTTGACTAGCTAATATAATCAAAACAGAATTTACCAAGAACTTATCAGCTATTGCATCTAACATTTTACCTAAATCAGTAATCATATTATATTTTCTAGCAATATATCCGTCTAAAAAATCTGTTAATGATGCTAAAATAAATAAAATTCCTGCAATAAAATATTTAACATCAATAACAATTGATTCATTTATAAATAATTTTGTTGCGGTTAATCCTACTGCATCAAATGGAAAAATTAAAATTAAAACTATTAAAATAGTCATAAAAATTCTTAAACTAGTTATTTTATTTGGTAAGCTCATATATACCTCCATAAACTAAATTATCATTATTTTTATCATCTTCTTTTATTATTGTATAAAGTAATACTACTATAGTTAAAAATATTACTACTATTGCTATATAAATAATATTTTGATATATTTTTTCACTTTTTCTTTCAATAGTATAAGGCGATTTTATTTTATTTTCTTGTTTACTTTTACTTTCTTTTTTTATATCATCTAAAGATAACTTTGAGGTATAATCAAATAAATATTCATTAAAATCATCAACAATTTCTTCTTTATTCAATCCTAAATATTTAGCGTAATCTCTAATAAAATATTTTAAATTAAATACATCTTGAAAATGTTCTACATTACCATTTTCTATATCTGTAATTTGTGAGGCAGATATTTTTAAGTCTTCAGCTGCTTCTTCAACAGAAACTCCTATGCTTTCCCTAGCCTCTTTTAATTTTTCACCTATTTCTTTCATAAGTCACCTCATAAATAAAAAAAATAATACTTATAAGCCATGTTCTGTACTCTAAATAGAGCGACAAACATCTATCTACCAATAAATTGGTTCTAAATAAAGTTTAATTCCCTTATTTAAACTCCCCTACCATAATTTGGGTTTCTTGCTTGTGGGGTTTACCGCGTTTCATTCTTCTATTACTAGAAGCATCGTTTCTGTGGCACTTTATATCTAATCTAATCCTTATAGGACTATTTCGATGCCGTTAGGTTAAAACCTACCATAGGTTATTTTTTCCCTATGCACAATCACTACTACCATCTCAGGATAGTGCAAGCATGGACTTTCCTCTACATCAAATGCAGCGTTTGTCAAGTATTATTCTTTACCATATATAATTTTTTCTAAATTAGATAATCTTTTTAAAACATCAACACTATTACTTCCAGAATCACTATCAGCATTTTCTTTTAAAATATCTAATTTCATTTTTAAACTTCTAATTTCTTGCTTTAACTTCATATTATCATTAGTTAAATCTCTTATTTCATTAGAAAGTTCTTTATTAATAGCCATAAATTCTTCATAATCACGCATGATTATATCTAAGAATTTGTCCACCTCTTGTGGACGATAACCCCTTGTATCCAACTTAAATTCTTTTTCAAATATATCTTTAACGGTCAACATTATTCGATCTTGATACATCTAATATCACCCAAATAGATTATATAACAAAAAAGGATATTTTGTCAACCAAATTATTTTCTTATATTTTTAAAATAAGTCGCCAATTTGATGTATTTAATATCCTCTATCATATTATTAAAAATGCCTTCTATATGATCCATAATCTCACCTATTTTTATTAAACCACACATATGTAAATAATGCATTAAATTCGACAAAACATGTCAAAATTAGTTTAAATTATTTTATAAATATAGTATAATAATAATGGTGAGATAGATGAATTATCCAAACGGTATTAAAAAAACATTTAAAATAAGTGCTAATAACCGTGGTATGACTTTAGAACAAGAATTAAATGATACTAACCTTTATTATCGCAATAATGATATGGCTGTTATTTATAAAAAGCCTACTCCTATTACAATCAATAAAGTAGATTATAAAAATAGAAAAGATGCAGTCATAAAAGAAGCACACTTTATGACACCTTCAACTACTGATTATAATGGAATATATAAAGGTAAATATATTGATTTCGAAGCAAAAGAAACAAGAAAAAGTTACTTTCCTCTAGCAAATATTCATACTCATCAAATAGAACATTTAAAAAAAATTAAAAAATGTGGTGGAATCGGATTTATCATCGTTAGATTTATACTTGATAACGAAACATATTTGTTAGAAATTGACAAATTAGAAAATTTTTTAGATAATAATAAGCGTAGATCTATTCCAAAAGAATATTTTATACAAAATGGTTATTTAATAAAACAAGGATATAACCCATACTTAGATTATTTAAAAATAATAGATGTAATTAAGGAGAGATAAAAATGAAAAAATTCTTTAAAAAAAATAAAAAAATAATTATTACTGCTTTAATTAGCCTAATAATTTTAATCATAGGATCGTTAACAATAAGTTTTGTTCCAACTATATTATTAATGTTATTTATAGGAATGATATATTTCTTTGTAACTAAGAAAAAAAAGAAAAAAACAAGTAAAATAGAGATATTTAAATCATTAATGATTTTTGGCTTTTCTTTTGCTATATTCTGTTTAATTTTAGGTATGTCATTTGGTGTTTATATAATTATGACTGCTCCAAAATTTACTGAAGAAAAATTATATAACAAAGATGCCTCTATATTGTATTTAGCTAATGGTGAAGAGTTTGCTAAAATTGGTGATGAATTAAGAGAAAAAGTTACTTATGATCAATTATCTCAATCTTTAATTGATGCAATTATTGCTACAGAAGATTCAAGATTTTTCCAACATAGTGGTGTTGACTTACCAAGATTTTTAAAAGCATCTTTCACCCAACTTTTAGGTAAAGGTGGCGGTGGTGCTTCAACTTTAACTATGCAAGTATCTAAAAATGCATTTACATCAACAGAAGCTGAAGGTATTGAAGGTATCATTCGTAAATTTACAGATATTTATGTTTCAGTTTTTGAAATTGAAACACATTATACTAAAGAACAAATAATCGAATTTTATGTCAATTCTAATAATTTAGGAAGTACAAATCGTGGTGTTGAGCAAGCGAGTCAAGATTACTTTGGCAAAAGTGCTAGTGAATTAAATATTGCTGAGGCTGCTATGATTGCAGGTTTATTCCAAGCTCCTAATGCTTATAATCCATATATATATCCAGAAGCATGTGAACAAAGAAGACAAACTGTTTTGAATCTAATGTTAAGACATGGTTACATTAATCAAGAAGAATATAATATTGCTAAAGAACTTACCGTTGAAGAATTATTAGTTGATAATGAAACTGAAAGCGATTCAAATACATATATTGATTTTATTAATACTGTTGTAGAAGAAGTTATTGAAAGAACTGGTCAAGATCCATATGAAGTTCCAATGAAAATATATACAACTATGGATAAAGATATGCAAGATACAATGTCTGGTGTTATGAGTGGATCGTTGTATAAATGGGAAAATGATGAAGTACAGGCAGCAAGTGTTGTTATAGATGTTAACACAGGTGAAATTAAAGCTGTTGGTGGCGGAAGAAATCGTGTTGCAAAAGGTGTTAACTTTACTAATATTCCTAGACAAATTGGTTCTACCGCTAAACCTTTATATGATTATGGACCTGGTATTGAATATAATAATTGGTCTACTTATACCCCATTTACTGATGAACCTTATGCTTATTCAGATGGTACTACTTTAAAAAACTGGGATGGTAAATATTATAACTTTCAAACATTACATGAAGCTTTAAAACATTCAAGAAATATTCCTGCTGTAAAAGCTTTTCAACAAAATAGCCAATCAAATATAACTAAATTTGTTACTAATTTAGGATTAAATCCTGGAACAATGTATGAAACACATGCACTTGGTGGTTATGAAGGCGATACTTTAGTTACTTTAGCTACTGCTTATGCTGCATTCTCAAATGGCGGTTATTATATTGAACCTCATAGTTTTACAAAAGCTGAATTTACTGAATCAGGTAAAATTTATGAAGTTAAACCAGTTACTAAAAAAGCAATGAGTGAATCTACAGCTTATATGATTACAAAAATACTAGAAGATACATCAGGTTATGCAATTGGAAGAAACGTTAATGGAGTTAACTATGCTGGTAAATCCGGAACTAATAACTTACCTTCTAATATTATCGATCAATATGATTATCCATCAAATGCTATAAAAGATAAATTAATCGCAAGTTTTAATGATTCTTATGCAATAACAGTTTGGTATGGTTATGAAGAATTAAGTAAGGAACATTATATGACTGTCAATAACTATAACATAAAAGATGTATTCCAAACTATAGCTAAATCTGTATATACAGAAAAATCAACTTGGGAACAACCTGATAGTGTTGTTAAATTAGAAGTTGAATACGGATTACCTACTGCTATGTTAGCAAGTGAATATACACCTGAATCACAAAAAGTTACAGCTTATTTTAAAAAAGGATTTGAACCAACTGAAGTATCTACTAGATATAGTCAATTAGCTAATGTTTCAAATTTAAACTATACTAATAATACTCTATCTTGGAATCCTATTGCTACACCTGATTTTATTGATAATAATTATCTTAATCAATTATACACAAAATTATATAGTGATGAAAAAACTAGACAAGAACAACTTAATTCTCATTTAAGTTATAATCAAAAAAATATTGGATCTGTTGTTTATGATGTTTATATAAAAGATAGTACAGGAAATTTAAAATTAATTACAACTACAAGTAATACAAGTTTTGTTTATCCAGTTACTGAATCAACTACATTTGTTGTTAAATCAAGTTATAGTATATTTAAAAGTAATGCTAGTAGCGGTGCAGAATTTACTGTAGAAACTAGTGGTAGTTCAATTGTTAGTAGCCAATTAAATGGTAATTCAACGATTACATTATCTGTTGGTCAAAAGTACAGTGAACCAGAAAAGCCAGTTATCGTTTTATTAAATGGAAATACCGATATTACAAATTTAGCAACTATCACATGTACAGTTATGCGAAATTCTGATAATCAAGTATTTAACAGTACATCTTACATAAAAACAGATAAGCCAGATACATATACAATAACTTATCATATTAAATATGGAAGTTATAGTGACACATTAATTAAATTAGTACAAATAAATTAAAAGAAGGAATTATCCTCCTTTTTTACATATATTTTTTAATTTACAATTTTCACAATTTGGATTAATAGCTTTACAATAATAACGTCCAAATAAAACTAATTGATGATGTAATCTGCATAAATCATAATCTTTAAATTTTTTAGATAATTTTTTTTCAGTAGTATATACATCATCATTTTTTTTAGCTATTCCTAATCTAATACTTACGCGATGAACATGAGTATCAACCGCAATACAAGGAACATTATAAATATTACTTAAAACAACATTAGTAGTTTTTCTACCTACTCCAGGTAAACTTTCTAGAAATTCTCTATCATTGGGAACAATATCATTTTTTTCTTTTAATTTATTAGCTATATCGATTATGTTTTTAGCTTTTTTATTATAAGTTCCAATCGATTTAATAATATTTATTATATCATTAATATCAGCTTTTCTTAAATCTTCTAAATTAGGATATTTTTTAAATAATACTTTAGTTGCTTCATTCACTCTTTTATCAGTTGTTTGGGCACTTAACATAGTAGCAATCAATAATTCATAATCTTTATTATAATTTAATTCACATTTTGGATTAGGTATTAATTCATCTAAATAATCAATTATCTCTTTCATTTAACCAATCATAATCAAATAATTTTTTATTTGATTTTTTACTTTCAAATTTTTTTCTATCATTTATAACATCTTCTTCTGTTTTAATACCTTTTTTATTCCAATCTCTAATAATTTTATCTATATATCTTAAATTTGTTACATTATTAAATACTGCTTCTTTTAACGCTAATAAAATTAATTTATCATCAAAATCTTTTTGCCAATCACTTATTATTTCATAATCCATAGGAGATAAAGTTCTTCCAAATTCTTTTTCAAATACATCAAATAAATTATTTGATTTTTTTTCTTTTCCATCAATTATTATAAAAGCTAATTTGTTATATAATTCATCTAAATTAATTATTTCTTCTCTTACTTTTTTATTTATAATATCTATTTTTATTATATTTTTTTCTATTAAAGAATTAATTAAATCCATTGTTTCATTTAACTTAAAGTTTAAATCTTTAGTTATTTGTTTTGGATTAAATGTGTTATCTGCATTTATTAAATATATTAAAATTATTAATTCTGAATCTGTTATATTTAATTTTCGATAATTTTTAAACAAAATATTAGGAACATAAAATGGTTCGTTTTTTAATATATCTGTTAATTTTCCTAACATAAATATAACCTCCCTTAATAATTTTTACATAATTCATCTAAATCTTTTAACATATTATCAACTTCAGCAAATGTTTTTGGTCGAGCCCCACAAGCATAGATATGCCCACCACCATTATAATTAGATGTAACTTCATTAATAATAGGTCCTTTAGATCTAATAGAACATTTAATATAGTTATTTCCTTTATCTTCACTACAAAAAGCAATAACTTTTACTTCTTGAATATTGTTAAAATTTTCAATTAAATTACCTGCAGTTGATGGATCAACTTCGTACTGTTTTAAAATTTCATCAGTTATTTTTAAATAACCTAATCCATTTTCAGTTACTACTAAATTAGATGAAAGATAACCAGAAAATCTTATTTCTCTTAATGGTCTATTATATAAATTACCATACAAATCAGTAAAATCTAATTTAGTCTTTTTAATTAACCATGCTACTAATTCAAAAGTTTTATATGATGTATAGCTGTATAAAAATCTATTAGTATCTGCAATAAGACCAATATATAATTTTGATGCTATTTCAGAATTTATTTTCATATTATTATTTTTAATTAATTCAATTATTAACTGACTAGCACTACTAGCTTTATCATCAATTAATTCAATATTTCCATATTTTTCTACAAAAGGATGATGATCAATTTTAATTACATAATTAAAATTATTTATATTGACACCATCTATTCTCTTTATGTCAGGTGTGTCAGTTACTATTAATAAACTTTTTTCATAATCTATCTCATCTAATTTATCAATATTTCCTATATAACGAAATCTACTGGCAGGAGATCCAACCACATAAACTCTTTTATTTGGAAAATTATATAATATTACTTCCTTTAATCCGATGGAACTCCCTAAAGCATCAGGATCAGGTCCAACATGTCTTGCAATAACAATTGTATCATATTTTTTTATCGCTTTATATATTCTTTTAAAACTCATACAATCACACTTTCTACTGCAATAATTATACTATATTTAATTAATTATGTCTAGAAAAAAAGAAGGATTAACCTTCAATAAAACTGTATGTATCTCTAGCAATCATTACTTCTTCATCAGTAGGAATTACATAACAAGCAATCTTAGAGTTATCAGCAGTTATTAATTGCTCTTTCCCTCTAACATTGTTTCTTTCCTCATCTAATTCTACACCTAAAATAGATAATTTTTCTATTATTTGTTTTCTTATAGTTATAGAATTTTCACCAATTCCTGCCGTAAAAGCAATCGCATCAACACCATTTAAAAGTACATAATACTTAGCAATATAATCAACTACTCTTCTAACAAATATTTTATCAGCCAAAAGACATCTCTTATTTCCTTCTTTAATACCATCTTGAATATCTCTAGAATCACTACTAACTCCGCTTATTCCTAACAATCCACTTTTTTTATTGATTGCATTATCAATATCTTGTGGAGTCATATTAGTTTTTTGCATCATATAAGGAATTATGCTTGCATCTATATCACCACATCTAGTTCCCATAACAAGTCCAGCATTAGGAGTAAATCCCATTGAAGTATCTACACATTTACCATTTTTAACAGCAGTAATACTTCCACCATTACCTAAATGACAAACTATAACTTTACTATCTTTTTTATTTAATATTTCACTTAATCTATTAGCTACATACTTATGACTTGTTCCATGTGCTCCGTATTTTCTTACCTGATAATCAGTATACCATTCATAAGGTAAAGCATATAAATAAGTTTCTTCTTCCATCGTTTGATGAAATGAAGTATCAAATACTGCAACAGCTACAGCATTAGGAATCATTTCTTTAAATGCCTCAATACCAATTACAGCAGCTGGATTGTGTAAAGGCGCTAAAGAACTTAAATCAGAAATAGTTTTTAACACTTCATCATTAATAACAACAGAATTATCAAATTTATCTGCACCTTGAACAATTCTATGACCTATTCCTTTTATTTCATTTAAATCAGCAATTATTTTATTAGCAATTAATTCTTCAACTAATATTTTAACTGCGTCTTTATGATTATTTAACATTGCATCTTTACTTACTTTTTCACCATTTAATTTAATTGTATAACAACTACCTTTTATACCTATTCTTTCAAATACTCCAGAAATTAAAACTTTTTCTTCAGGCATTTCATACATTTGAAATTTTAATGATGAACTTCCTGCATTAACTGATAATATTTTCATATTTTTCCTCCTTATATATCATATTCAAATACTTCACAATTTCTTATTGTTATTTCACTTAATATTCCATCATCAGGTATTCCTTTAAAATAATAATAAAGTACTCGCATTATTCCACTATGAGTTACAATAATTATATTTTTATCTTTGTATTTTTCTTTTAATTCTTCTATTAAAGTAGCAACTCTATTATATAAATCTTTTACACTTTCGGCTTTTTCATACTGAATATTTTTATTATAATTCCAATATTCATCAAAATTAATAGAATTTCTAGGCTTTCCAGTAAATTCACCATGATCTCTTCCTAACAATTTATCTGAGTATATAATTGGTATATTATCACTTAATATTTGAGCTGTTTCTTTACATCTATCTAAAGGTGAACTTACTATCAAATCTATTTTTTTGTCTTTGAAATAATTACTTACTTGTTTAGCTTGTTCTCTCCCTTTTATAGTTAATGAACTATTTATTCTACCTACTAAACAGTTATTAGCATTTTCCATAGTTTCGCCGTGTCTTACAACATATAATTTCATTTACTCATTCCAATCTATATATACACAAAATGGATTATCAGGATCATATCCATCTTTATTTCCTAAAAATACATCTAAAAGGAAAGCTAGGATAAGAGGTATTATAAATAATAACGCTGCAGCACCTAATCTAGTCATAAATCTCTTAAATGCTGTTTTCATTTCTTTATCAGCATCTCCGTTAGCTAATACTTTTACAAAATCTAAAGTTCCTAATCCTAAAGCAAGTATAGGACCCGCTATTTTTATTATATCTAATATCCAAACTAATTTTTCTTTTAATTTAGTTGAAAATATTGCACAGCCTTGACTAAAATCTTCTACAATCCCATTGGCAATTAATTCGCCATAAAATTGATAAAAATCACTACATTCATCCATTCTTTTTTGAATATTTTGTTCATTTTTATAAGATGGATATTTTTCATATAAAATATTACAATATTGTACAACATTTTTTAATCCCTGCTCCGTATATCCTAAAGCATTACTACTACAATCATTACCACTACATAATTTATCATTAGCTGTAACATCATTTAAAGTAGCTGATTTGCCATCAATCGTTAAAGGCAGAGCAAGTACATTAAAAGAGTCTCCCAATTTTTCTTTTGATAAAGTTTCTAATGGTGGCCTTAACGAACCCAATAAATTTTTAAATTGTGTTCCATCTAAAATTTGTTGAATTTTAACTGTTTCTTCATATCCGCCAGTTGTGATTTCGGTATCGAGTCCATTATTTGATTTTTCAGTTGAAATTCTAAAAACTCCCTCATTAATTTGACTACTATCTACCCAAAGATCAATACATTCTGCTGAATTTGCTGTTATGTTATTAAATATCTTTTTTAAATCTTTATCTTCAAAAATAAATGATTTAGTTATAGAACCTGTTTCAGTTGATATATTTAATTCATTTCCTGCTATATAATTCTTACAAAATGAGGCTCCTTTAAAATACTTTACACAAACTTCATTTCTACTTGTATATTTTTTAAAAGTTACTGTCATATTTTCTGGTAATCCATATTTTTCAGCAGTAATTCCTACTCCACATTGATTTATTAATTTTTCTTGTTCTAAATTTGAAGGCTTTTGCTCTTTTAATAAATTTAATTGTATTTGTGACCCATCACCAACCAAAGATGTTGTGTTAATTGTTAAAGATGTTAAATCACCAGTATTAAGAAGAAGACCATATAAATTAGGACAAGAAAACTCACTTCCTTTAATCATTTTATCATAAAGTATGTTTTCATCAAAATCTACTATATATTTAATATTTTTAAAAGATAACGTAATATAATACTGTTTGTTATTATTAATTTGATTTTTATAATTAATATTCCATTCAATATCTACATGATTTTTCTTATTAGTATCAATTTTAAATTTAATTGATGCCTCACCTAAATCTTCAATTTTATTTCCTTCAGAAAAATTTGTTAAAGAATATTCACAATATCCTTCTGCAGCATTTACAAAATTAACATTTACTAAAAAACACAAACTTATAAAAAATACTAAATAAAATATTTTTTTCATATAAACCACCTAATTTTTATTCTTCATATGTGGGAACAATATAACTTCTCTTATATTTTCTTGATTAGTAATCATCATAACTAATCTATCAATACCCATTCCCATACCACCAGCAGGAGGCATACCATATTCTAAGGCTTCAACATAATCAATATCCATTTCATTAGCTTCATCATTACCTAATTCTTTTTCTTTTAATTGATTTTCAAATCTTTCATATTGATCAATTGGATCATTTAATTCTGTAAATGCATTAGCATATTCATTACCGCAAATAAATAATTCAAATCTTTGAGTAAATCTAGGATCTTTTGGATCTTTTTTAGCTAATGGGCTTATTTCAATTGGATGTCCAAACACAAAAGTAGGTTCTACAATTGTTTCTTCAACAAATTTTTCAAAGAAAGCATTAACTATATGACCATAACCAAAATGATTTTCAATTTCAACATCATTTTCTTTAGCTAATTTTTTAGCTTCTTCAATATCAGTTACTTTGAAGAAATCAATACCAGTTTTTTCTTTAATTAAATCTACCATATGTGCTCTTTTAAATTTAGGTTTTAAAGATATGTCATGTCCTTTCCAATTTATATCATATGTTCCTAATACATCCATAGCAACATTACCAATAATTCCTTCAGTTAAATCCATCATACCTTCTAAATCACTATAAGCTTTATATACTTCGATAGTAGTAAATTCAGGATTATGATTTCTATCCATTCCTTCATTTCTAAATAATCTACCTATTTCATATACGGCATCCATTCCACCTACTAACAATCTTTTTAAAGGTAATTCTGTTGCAATTCTTAAATAAAAATTCATATCTAAAGTATTATGATGAGTTACAAATGGTCTTGCAGCCGCACCACCTAAAATAGGATTTAATACTGGTGTTTCAACTTCTACATAACCTAAATTATCTAAATAATGTTGAATTGATCTAATAATTTTAGGTCTCATGAAAGCAACACGTCTTGCTTCTTCATTAGTTATTAAATCAACGTATCTTCTTCTAAATCTTTCTTCAACATCAACTAATCCATGAAATTTATCAGGTAATGGTCTTAATGCTTTAACTAAATGAACATATTTAGTTGCTTTAACTGATAATTCTCCCATATTAGTACGCATAACAGTTCCCTCAATACCTACAATATCTCCTAAATCAGCTTTATCAAATAAATCATATTGTTCTTCTCCAACATTATCTAATTTGACATATATTTGAATTTGACCATATTTATCTTGAATATGCATAAATCCAGCTTTACCTTTTCCTCTTTTAGTCATAATACGTCCTGCAACTTTAACAGGAATATCTATTTCATGCAACTCTTCTTTGGTCATATCAGCATATTTTTCTTTTATTTCTTTTGAATTTGTAGTTACATCAAATCTAGATCCAAATGGATCAATTCCCTTATTTTTTAAATCATTTAATTTCTCTCTTCTTACTAATTCTTGTTCTGTAAATTCTCTCATTTTATCTCCTCAATTCTTGTATTTGTAAATTTATCAGCAATTCCTTCTTTACAATATAATACCATAAAAGCATTAATAATTACTACTAAAATTTGAAAAAATCCTAATAAATTAATTAAAATAAAATATATTTGATTAGTTGCTATAAATAAAATTATAAACATAAATATTAAATAACCTAAACCATTAATTATTACTGCTCTACCAGATAAATCTTTGACATCTAAATTTTTTCCTTTTATTTTTAATTTAAATAATTTTTGACCTATAGTTTGTCCTTTAGTTATTAATGGGATTATTATAAAATTAATAATTATTAAAAAAAATCCCAACAAATTAATTCCAAAATTTTGTTTATCAATATTATGAGTAAGTGAAATAAATTGGTTAAAATAAATTTCACTATCTATTTTTTTCTCAACATATAATTCATTTAAGTTATTTAATTCTATTTCATAATTATTAACAGGTAATAATTGTTTAATTAAAAATAATATTATAAATATAATAAACATATCTAATAAATAAGATAAAAATCTTTTACTTACAATACTCATTTTTTACCTCACTAACTAAGTTCATAAATTCTTCTTTAGTATTTACTTTCATAAATCTTTGTTTATAATCTTTAGAAATTCCTTTTAAGTAATAACCAATTTGAGTACGCATTTCTAAGATTGCTAATTTTTCTGGTTTAAACTCTAATAAATAATTTAAATGTTTAGTAACCATATTTAATTTATCTAATATTGTTACTTCTTTTATTTCTTTACCATTTAAAAAATCTATACATTCTCTTATTAACCAAGGATTTCCTAATACGCCTCTTCCTATCATAACTGCATCACATTTTGTTTCTTCTAACATTCTTTTAGCATCATAACAAATTTTTATATCACCATTACCAATAACAGGTATTTTAACATTTTCTTTAACTTGTTTTATTATGTTCCAATCAGCTTTACCACTATAACCTTGAGCTCTTGTTCTAGGATGAACTGTAATAGCACTTGCCCCAGCTTTTTCTATTACTTTAGCTATTTCAACTGCATTAATACTTTTTTCATCCCAACCACTTCTTATTTTTACTGTAACTGGAATATCTACTGCTTCAACAACTGCTTTTACTATTTCATAAACTTTATCAGGGTTTTTAAGTAAAGCACTACCAGCTTGAGCACGTGTAGCCACCTTAGGAACAGGGCACCCCATATTAATATCAATAATATCTGGTTTCATATTTTCTAAAATATACTTAGCTGCATAAACAAAAGATTCTTTATCACTACCAAATATTTGTTGACTGATCGGTCGTTCTTCCTCTTTCATATAAAGCATATCTATTGTTTTTTGACTACCAAAATATATTGCTTTATCGCTAACCATTTCTGCTACTACTAATCCTACTCCCATTTCTTTAGCAATTCTTCTAAAAGCACTATTAGAAATACCAGCCATTGGAGCTAAAACAATTTGATTTTTAATTTCTACATTACCTATTTTCCACATTTTATCACCTATTTTACTATCCAAGCATTAGGTAAACTTCTCTCACCACTACTAGATTGAGCAACTGGATTATTATAAGTTACTCCATTAATAGCTAAAACTGTTGAAGCACCACCATCTAAATTTGCGGCATTATAAGCACCATATCTTTTAAAGATATCGATCATATCAACAACTGTTGCTCCACCTCTAAAACCATACTTACTACCATTACCATCAATAGTTAAAAATAAAATTATACCATCTTTTCTTTGACCAATAGCGGTACGTGGCGCAACACCATATCCACCATTACCTTGAATAAATGATTCTTTGCCATTAACTATTAAAAAAGGCCCAAAACAAACTGCATCTCTTATTCCCATCTTAATAGCTTCATCTGCAGTCATTTTTCCTAATGTCAAAACATTTTTATTACTTATTCCAATTATAGGATATTTATAATTATCTCCATTTTCTATTATTTTTCCATTTGATATAAAAATACCACTAGCTCTTGCACCATTGCCTTGTCCACCAACATCAGAAAATCTTCCACCATTAATAGCAACTATAGCATCATTTTCTTTAGCCATAACTGATAAATGTTGACCTTTAGTTCCATAATATTTACTTTTTACTGTGGATAATCTAGAAGCATCATAGATAACAGTTAAATAAACATGATAATCTTTTTCATCAAATTCAATTATTTTATATAATTGTTCTTTATCTCGTTTTAAAATTTGTTCTTCATAAATTGATTCATATTCTTGTGGATCTTCATTATCAAAATTTATATCATCCTGATCAGTTATATCATTTGGTTGCTCTATAAAATTATTATTTAAAACTTCATTTATCTGTTCATCATTATATAAAACATAAGCTAAGTATCTATGATTCATTGTATTCATAGCTGTAGTTATAAACATATCCCTAAAGCCATTATAAGGTCCATATGCTAATAATAAACAAAATATAGCAATAGTGTCCAAAACAAGTAAAATAATTGTTAACTTTTTCATTTTTACACCCTACTTCATTGTAAAATAGTAATAAAATAATCTAAAACCATAGAATAAAATCATAAAACTAATAAATATAATACTAACAATTATAAAAATTTTTTCTATTTTAACTTTCAATCAAAACTTCTCCCGTCATTTCTTTTGGAATTTCTTCATTTAATAAATAAACAATAGTAGGTGCAATATCTCCTAATTTACCATTTTTTAATTTACAATCTTTAGTTATTAAAAATGGTACTTTATTAGTTGTATGACTAGTTAAAACATTATTATTTTCATCAATCATTTCTTCACAATTACCATGATCAGCTGTAATTATCATAGTTCCATTTAATTCCATAATTCTTTGATATATTTTATAAACACATTCATCTAATGTTTCCACAGCTTTTATAGCGGCATCTAAATCACCGGTATGACCAACCATATCACCATTCGCAAAGTTTAATATTATAACATCATAATTCATATTCTCTAATAATTTATCAGTTATTTCATAAGCACTCATTTCAGGTTTCAAATCATAAGTAGCAACCTTAGGAGATGGTATTAAAATACGTTTACATTTATCTAGTTCTAATTCTTTACCGCCATCAAAGAAATATGTTACATGAGCATATTTTTCAGTTTCTGCAATTCTTAATTGGGAATAACCTAATTTAGATATATATTCACCTAAAGTATTAGGTAATTTATTTAATTCAAATATTGTTTTATTAATAACTTCTTCACTTACAGGCATCATTGTTAGTAATTTAATATTAACTTCTTTTTTTCTTTTAAAACCCTTAAATTCTTTATTGCTTAAAGCACTACCTAATTCTCTTAATCTATCTGGTCTAAAGTTAAAGAAAATAACGGCATCATTATCATCTACAATTCCATCTTCATCAATCAACCCAGGTAAAATAAATTCATCAGTTATATTATTTTCATAACTAGATTTAATGGCTTCTTTAACACTTAAATATTTACTATCTGACTTACCAGTTATAACATCATAAGCTTTTTCAATTCGATCATATCTATTATCTCTATCCATAGCATAATATCTACCACTTATACTAGCTATTACACCATTTTTTAAATCTAATGATTCAATATAAGATAAACTACTATTAGGTAAAGTATCTCTACCATCAGTAAAAATATGTAGATAAAACTCTATTTTATTTTTATAACACATATCAATTAATGCTTGAATATGTTTCATTGATGAATGAACACCGCCATCACTTACTAATCCCATTAAATGTAGTTTACTATTATTCTTTTTAACATAATCAAACATTTCTAATATATTTTCATTTTTATAAAAATTTTTATTTTTTATTTCTTGATTAATTAATTGGATTCCTTGATAAACAATCCTTCCAGCACCTATATTAGAATGACCTACTTCACTATTACCCATTTGTCCTTTTGGCAATCCTACTTTTTCACCACTAGCTTCTAGTTTTGAATTAGGATATTTTTTAAATAACATATCTAAATTAGGTGTGTTAGCTAATTTATAAGCATTTCCTTTAACATTTTTATTAATTCCTACTCCATCTAATATACATAATAATAATGGTTTCATTAAAATCAACTCCACATATATTATACATTATTTATTGTATTTTTTCAAACAAAAAACTGATATTAAAATCAGTTGTTTGAAACTAAAATTGCACGAGTGGAATAACTTGAATCAGCATTTGCAAGTGTAACATGATAACAAAATATACCAGATATACTAGTATTATAATAATAACCACTTCTAAGAAACCAAAAATATCCATTATATGGAAAGTCTACATATTCATCATACCAGCCACCACCAACATGGCTTCCAAATTCTTTTAAAGATTCTTTCGTCGCATCTCCCAATTTTCCTAATTGATAAATCCTATAATCATAACTATATGTATAATCATCATAATATTTTTCATCAATAACATTTGTAAATCCAGAACTATTTGAATTAAAATTTCCACTATTACTTACCATATTACCCATAACAAGTTCATAAGCGCCACCATTCATATCATATATGCCATATACAGTTTGAGTAGTGCTTGCTAATACACCTATTTTAGAATTATACTCATTGCATATACTAGACGCTGAACTTTTAGTTGTTGCTCCACATCCAGTTGTATAACTACTATTATTATTTGTACCAACTTCAACACACTCTCCATTTGTGCATGTTCCATATTTACTATGAGATAAATATGCCACAGCTCCCCATTCCATATTTTTTATTACATGACTATCACCATTTAATGAATATATTGTATTCATATTTTGAATTGCCGTAAAAAATGTTGCTAAATTGTTATTTCTTAAACTGCTTACATTGGGTTTTATTGTTATTTGACTTGTACTTCCACTTATCTCAAATTTGCCTACCCAAAATCCTGTTAATTCTTGACCTCCAAATGTAAAAGCAGGATGGGTATAGGTGCTTACATTATTGATTACACTTCCATTGGTACTATCTGTACATACTTCACTACTTGTTCCACTTCCACTTACGGTATCAACGCATTCTACAGTACCATTGCTATTTGTTCCATTTTCAAATTTTATTTGGATTTCTAATGGATCAACACTTCCATTATTTCCATTAAATACTGTATATGTATATCTTGGTATCCATACATACCAAAGTGCTATATCAGTTTCAGCTATTGTATCTCCAACATTTTTATTAACATCACTATTTAATACGACAGCATTAGCCCATTCTTTTTTATCATAATCATACCATTCTTCTTTTATATCTGCGTATATCCAATTACTTCCATCATATTTTATTGGTATCATATTATTTAATAATTCTGGACTATTTGCTCCACTATTATCTTTATAAACTTTTTTTTCTTTTTCTAATTCATTTCCATATATTTTATTTAATACTTCTAATTTAAATTTATCTATTATTAATTTGCGACTTCCTAGGATTGCTAAAATACTAAATACAAGTAGTAAAAATAATATTAGTATTGAATATATTATTCCTGATATTGCAAATCCTTTATTATTTTGTAAATGCCCCCCCCCCCGATTTTGCAAATAGTTACTTTCTTCATACTATCTAACTCCTATTCTCATACTTAGATTATATAATAATTTCTATTTAATTGTCAATTTGTTCTAAGTAATTTTTTATTTCATTAAAATCATTTTCTAATAAATTATTTAGTATTTTATATTCTAAATCTTTATATATTTTTTTTATAAATGGTCCTTTATTTTTATTTAATATTTCACATATTTGATCTGCTTTAACATTTATATCTTTAATACTAAAAATTGGTAAAGAATTATATTTTTTTACTATATCAACTCGATCAATATTTTTTATTTCGCCTACTAATGTACATACATATAATCCATATTTATATAAAATATTATTATCTAAAACATCTTCTTTTAAAGCTAGTTTTATATTTTTAATAATTTCTTTTTCATTTTTTGTAAAAGGATATATATCTAAAACATTTAATTGTGCCCATATTCCTAAAGATGACGTAGTGATAATTATATCAGTATTAATGTTTAATTCTTTATCTAATTCTAATTCTTTTATTAAATCTAAACCATATTTACAATTTGGAGAAGAAAAAATTTTTTCTAATTCTTCTTTTTTACGATAATAAGATAACTTTTTTATTAATTTTTTATTTTTTTTGATAGCTTTTTTTAATTTATCATCCAATTTAAAATTTAATATAGTTGCGAATCTAATAGCTCTTAAGCTTCTTAAAATATCTTCCTTTATTTTTTTATTTGCATCTCCAACACATTTAATTATTTTATTATCTATATCTTGTTTAGCATTTAATAAATCAATATAGTTTCCTTCACTATCAATACATAAGGTATTAATAGTGAAATCTCTTCTTAATAAATCATCTATTAAATTATCTATATATTTTATTTTAACAGGATATCTATTATTTTCGTATTTTTTTTCTTTTCTAAAAGTTGTTATTTCAAATCTAACAGTATTATAAATTAAACTAACACTACCATATTGTTCATTGTTTATTTTACTATCTTTAAATATTTCTTTAATTTCTTTTGGTGTAGCATTAGTACAAATATCAACATCAGTACTTTTTTTATTTATATATAAATCTCTAGGAAATCCTCCTACTATATAAGCTTTAAAATTATCTTCATTGAATTTATTTAATAATTCAAGCGCAGTATTATACATTATTCACCTCAATATCAAAAAAAGGTTAAATATAACCTTTTAGTTTAAAGCTTCTTTTAATTTAGAACCAGCTTTGATTGTAGCAGCAACTCTTGCAGGAATTTTAACAGTTTCACCAGTTTTTGGATTTCTACCAGTTTTAGCTGGTTTTTGTTTAGCTGTAAAAGTAACAAAACCTGTTAAAGTAACTTTACCTTCTTTTTTTAATCCTTCAGTTACACCTTTCATCATTGCATCTAATGCACGAGTAGCATCAGCTTTTGTTAATCCTGTTTCTTCTGCAATATAATTTACTAAATCTTGTTTTGACATTTGTATACCTCCTATTGTCTTACATAAGCTTATCTTGCTTACAATTAAAGAATACCATTTTTTTATAATAAAAGCAACATTTTTTCTTAAATTTGTTAAAAAAAACAGTAAAAACTGTTTTATAATACGATTGTAAACAAATTACCAGATCCTTTATTTACCAATTTAGTTAAAGTTTGTTGTAATTTATAACGAGCATTTTCTGGTGTTAAAGATAATTTAGCTTGAATTCCTTCTTTTACTATAACATCTAAACTTCTTCCAAATATTTCACTTTTCCAAATATTAGAAGGATCTACATCATAGTCTTTCATTAAGTAATTAATCAATTCTTTACTTTGTAATTCACTACCAATAATTGGTTCAAATGTCGATTCAACGTCAACCCTTATCATGTGAATTGAAGGGGCTACCGCTTTTAATTTTATACCATAACGACTACCTTGTTTAATAATTTCTGGTGTTTCTAATTTCATATCAGCTAATGTTGGACTTGCAACACCATATCCAGTTGTTTTAACCATTTTTAGTGCTGTTTTTATTTGATCATATTCTAATTTTGCTTCATTATAACTTTGGAATAATGTCAACAAATCAGCTTTGTTTCCAACATCAACACCTATTATCTCTTTCAAAACTTGATTATACAAACTGTTAGGTGCTTGTAAAGTAACTGTAATTTCACCAGTTGATGTATCTACATTAGATAGATAAGATTTACTTATATATTCGCAGTCATTAAAATGACTTGTTATATGTTCAATATCTTTTACTTTATCTACTTCAATTACGCTTTCTTTAATTTTTTCAATATAAATTTGCTTTAACCAATGGTTATGATTTAAACAAGCTATCCAATCTGGCATTTCAACTTTTACTTCAACTACTGGAAATTCATATAATGCTTCTTTTAAAATATTATATATATCTCTTTCTGTCATATTTTCGACACTAATTGGTAAAACAGGTACTCCATAACTATTTCTTAAATTATCAGCTAAATTTTCAGTTTCTGGTAGCATTGGATGAACAGAGTTTAAAATAACAATAAAAGGTTTACCTATTTCTTTTAATTCACTAACTACTCTTTCTTCAGCTTCTACATAACTATTTCTACTTATTTCACCTATTGAACCATCAGTGGTTACAACAATACCAATACTAGAATGATCTTTTATTACTTTTTCTGTACCTATTTCAGCGGCTTCAATAAATGGTATTTCTTCATCATACCAAGGAGTTCTAACTCTTCTTGGACCGTTTTCATCTTCATATCCTTTAGCTTCTGGTATAACATAACCAACACAATCAATTAATTTTACACTAGCAGTAAAATCTTCAATTTTAATTTTCGCAGCATTACTAGGAACAAATTTAGGTTCAGTAGTCATTATAGTTTTACCTTGAGCTGATTGTGGTATTTCATCTAAACATCTTTTTCTTTCATATTCATCTTCTATATTAGGAACTACCAAATTTTCAATAACTTTTTTAATAAATGTTGATTTACCAGTTCTAACAGCTCCTACTACTCCTAAATATATTTCTCCGCCTGTTCTATTAGTAATACTTTTAATTATATCTATTTTTTCCATATATTCCCTACTTTCTCTAGTTAAATATATGAATTAAATTATTGTTTATACCAAAAAACTTGTATTTAACAAGTTTAAAACATTTTATCGATATCTTTTGGAACATTATCATTTTTAACTGCATTTATAATTTTTTCTTCTTTTTCTTTTGATATATCTTTACCTGTCATTTTACTTAATTCTTGAATAACTTCCCTTAAAGTATTTTCATCTTTTAAATTACCTTCTTGAAGTTTTTTAGCAAGACCTAAAATTGTATCTTTACCAACATTAGTTTTTTTTTCAATTTTTCTAAAAAAGTTATCTGTAAAATTAAACATATTATCAACCTCAAAATATTATATGTTTTATAATAAAATAAGTTATTGTTTAATAAAATAAAATGTGATAAAATAAGCGCAAGGAGAAACTTTATGAAAACAATTTATTTAAATGATATTAGAAAAGATGCTGAAATATTTTTAAAATATATAGATGATTATAAATACATGAGTAGTTTAACTAAAGCGGATGAAATAATAGAAACATTAGAAATTAATGATGAAAAAGAATATTACGAATATCAATTAGTACTAAAACAATTAGCTGATATTAGCTATAGAGAAGCTACTTTTTTAAGAAGAATTGAAGATACTAAATATTTAGATATAATTAGAAAAACATTATTTTTTATGTTTAACACTCAAAATAATTGTAACAAAACCAAAATAATACAATTTAAAAAAAGGTAGATATTACCTTTTTATTATGTCCTTAATTTGATCAATTTGATCTATTTTAAATTGTTCTCCAGTTACCATATTTTTTAAATTAAAATAATTATTTTTTATTTCATCTTCACCTAAAACTATAACATAAGGAATATTTTCTTTATTGGCAAATTCAAAACATTTTTTTACTTTTTTGTCATTCATTTCTAAATCAACTTTATAGCCTAAAGTTCTTAATCTATTAGCTAAAGATAAACTTTCTTTTTTTGTATTCATAGGTATTATATAAATATCTATTAAAGATTTATTTTTAAATTCCTCTTTATTTTTTAATATTTCATATATGGTTGATAATCCAAAACTAATTCCTACAGCAGGATACATATTGCCATCATTTATAAAATTAGTAATCATATTATCATATCTACCACCGCCACCTAAACTGCAAGATAATTCATTATTTTTAGAGTAAACTTCAAATACATTACCTGTATAATATTCTTGACCTCGCGCTAAAGTAGCAACAAATTTAGTTTTATCTTTATAATCGCTTATATATGATTCTAACTCATTTAATTCAAATAATCCTTTTTTAATTAATTCATTAGTAGTATTTTGATATTTTTCATTTAATTCATCTAAATTTAATTTGAATATATTTAATAAATTAATTGCTTTTTCATTATCTATATTTAAATTATTAAACTCTTTTAATAATTCAGTTTCATTTATTTTATCTAATTTATCAATAATTGTTATAACATTTGATACTAATTCACTAGAAATTCCTTGGTCAATTATTAACCCAGACATTAAATTTCTACTATTATATCTAACTATAACATCAATACCTAACTTACTATATCCTTCAATAAACAAAGAGATTAATTCAGCTTCAATTATTTGACCACTAATTCCTACAACGTCAACATCACATTGAATAAATTCTCTATCTCTACCTGTTTTAACTGGTCCATCTCTAAAAACTTTACCAATTTCATATCTTTTAAATGGTAATCTTAAATCTTTGGTAATAGTAATACATTTAGCAAAAGGAACAGTTAAATCGTAACGTAGTCCTAATTTTCTTTTTCCTTGATCAGTTAATTTATAAATTTCATTTAATAAATCATTACTTTCATCATATTTACCAGCTAATAAATCATAATAACATATAATTGGTGTTTCTAAAGGTTGATAACCATATTTTTCAAATATTTCTTTTAATGTTTCATTGATAAAATTTCTTATTCTTTGTTCATTTGGTAAATAATCATAAGTACCTTTAACATTTTTTAATTCTATTTTTCTTTTCATAGTTTCCTTGTATGATATATATAGTCAGTTACAAGAGAGATTTTGTATTTCATACTGAC
>ERZ1643251.1710-NODE-1710-length-24328-cov-4.554608_pt1 | contig 24328 bp, 25 predicted proteins | sample MGYA00579261_ERZ1643251 | MGnify/ENA primary metagenome ERZ1643251 (study PRJEB29033, sample SAMEA4952267) | chicken gut metagenome | biome: Broiler Chicken; feature: Gastrointestinal Tract; material: Caecum | place: Ireland | collected 2018 | study: Broiler... | reverse complement strand
TAACGATTCTTTGATTAAATATATTATTGTATTTAATGATTTCTGGAGTCATATGGGCATATAAACTTACACTTTCAGAATATTGGTAAGCTCTATTTGTAGCACTTTTTACTGTAATTCTTTGATTGCTATTAAATTGTCTTGCTTTAGCAAAAGACGGATTATAGACAGTTGGCGCACCATTATTATCTATTCCTTGAAATAACACATTGCTATCTGTTTGCATAGGATAATAATTTTCTTTTAAATCATAATGGAAACCATTAATTCTATCACTTGCTTCTACATATACATCTCCTGATTTTTTATATAATCTTTCTAATATTGCTACATATTCTCTATCTTTTTCAGTTAGATAATTATCGTAAATATCTTTTCTTAAATTATTTGTAGCTTTTTCTTTTAAATCATTGAATAAATCTCTTAAGGATATATTTTCCTCATTATAATTAATTTTAATTTTTTCAAATTTAGTTTGTTTTTTATTAGTTCTTTCATTTCCAACTTCTCTATCGAATTTATCTCTAATGTTTTTCAATTCATTATATAGTTTTGCTTCAGTATTTACATTTTGCAAACTTGAAATATCATTTCTAATAGTTTTATTTTTTAGAAACAATTCAATAATATCTTTATTTCTTCTACTTATATCATTATCTAAATAAGTATCTGTAATTTCTTGCCCACTTATAGTCGATACTTTACCAGTTCTATTATTTTTTAATTTTCTTTCTACGTTTATACCACTAGCAGTCATGTTATAATAAGCACCATCAGTACCTGCAGTTAAATATATGTCTATGACTTCATCATTAGTTAACCCTAAATCTCTAAAATTATTTTTCCCTGCTAGATGTTTTTCAATTCTTTTATTTGATGAAAAGAAATTATCAATTTCTTCCGTTATATCATATCTAGTTAGCAATGCTTCATTTCTTGCTTGATTTAAATTACTAATCATGGAATCAGTAACTTCATTATTAAAGAAACTATAGTAAGTTTGATTATCTACTAAACCACTAATATAATTTCTATAAATAATTCCTGCTTTAGGTTGGATTTTTGAATTATTCCAAAGTTCATTTAATCCTTTTGTTGCTTCTTTTTCAACTTCTCTTCTTTCTCTTGCTTTTCTTTCTACAACTTCTTTTCTTGTTGTTTGATTAAAGAAATCTAATACATCTTTAACTAAATCTAACGCTGTTTTTCCATTAAATTCTTCTAATTTTAAAACACCATCAAATGTTCTAGTATTTACTCCTTTTAAGTAATTTATTGTTTCTTGTATTTCAGTATTGGAATTAAATATATCTTTTAACATTTGATCTGTTTTACTGCTCTTATAAAAATTTTCTATTGCATTAATTGCCTTTTTCATTTTACTAGTCATGACAAAACCAGTAGAACTATTGGCTACTTCGCTTCTTAAATCTTGTAAAGAACTTTCTAATAATTCGCTAGACCATATTCTTTGTTTACTACCTAATATATTATTGATAGATTTTGTTAATCTTTTTTGTGAACTATCTGTTTTTAAAGCCGTTCTTTGTGCTTGTTTATATGTTTGATTATTATTTCCTTGTTCTTTTAATGAAAATTTTTCGTTTTTAAAGAAACTTTGTTGATAAGCAACGGCTTCATCATATTGATTAGCATTAAAAGATTTAGTTTCTACATTAGCATTTGTATTTACCATAAAAGCAACTTGTGGATTATTATGATTTTTTGCAATATTGTCATGGTCATATTCCATGTTATAATCCATGATAGATGCTGTTTTAAAATCAAATATTTTAGTATACATTTCTTGTAAATTTTGATTTTGTGAAACATAGCAATCTAATGTTTTAACATTATCTTTGACAATAGATGAAATAGCAGAAAGAAATCCTTTCTTTGACTTATCTAAATTAAAAACACTTATTAAATCGCCATTTTTAGTAATAGCAAAACCACTTAAGCCATCATCACTTAAGTAACATGTTGAATCATTATAATTATCATGTATATCAACTAATTCTCCATTTAATAAATAAGTACGTGAAATTTCAAAAATATCATGGAATAAATCTCCATCAATATTTTCGTACATCCTAAATTCTGTATTTTTATTACTTTTTAATAAAACCGCATTAGTAGAGCTGGAGTTATACCCTCTACTGTCCAATTCTCTTCTAAAATAGTTGGAAAGTCGTCTTCGTAAAGCTTCATCGTTTCTTGAGCTTCTTTCTTGCCAGCTACTTTTATCAAATTCTCTTCTACTTTCTTCTTGAATTCTTCTAAAGTCATCAGAACGACCTCCTTTTTGTGTATTTTCATTATACTCTTTTGAAGATAATTTTTCAACAATTTCGCTTGAATTTTGTCTTTTAACATTTGTATTATTTAATTTTTGAAATAATTTTAAATATTCATCTTTTAGTTTACTATTTTTCGTTTTGCTTCTTAAATTTCTTATCATATTTTTAAATCTATCAAGCATACCTTTACTTTCAAAAGCATTAGTAATGTCTTTATACGATTTAAAGAAATTATCAGCAATATATTCAGTAATTGCTTCATTTTTAATACTTGTTTCATCAGTATAATTTTCAGTTGCCCATTTTTTATATTTTTCAAATTCTTCTGTTCCATTTAATTGATTATACATTTTATCTAATAAATCTGTATATTCGCTATTATTTTCCATACTATGAGAAATTTCATGTGTTAAAATTTGTCTAGTTGCCTTTGTTGGATTATTGGATAAGTAAATAACATTATCGACTATTTTTCCATTGAAAGTATTGCTATCATCCACATACTCAACACGATATCTATTATTTGCATTTCTTCTGGAGTTTAATTCAGAAACAACTTCATTTACAGCAACTTTATTAAAATCTATTAATTCATTTTGAGAATTTAAAAAATTAACTTCAGATATTCTATTTTGGTATTTTTGAGATAAAGATTCAATTCTAGGTACTAGATCTAAATATCTTTGTTTTGCATTCTCTTGTACAGATAAAAAATTTTTATATGCATTAAATTGGTCGTCGATAGTATTTAAACTAGCCCCTTTATAAGTTTCATATGCTTTCGCAACATCTTCATTAATTGAGTTTATGTCATTTTGTATTCTTTTACCTTCAGGAGAATGATAGACAGTTCTTACTATTTCACTTGTTCCAGTCATTAATGAGCCACTTATACCACCAACTAAAAAGGTTTCAAATAAACTTTCTGCTGATAAATCATTATTGTAATTTTCTTGAACAGATTTTCCATTATATATTGAGCGAAGAGCAGGATTAATTAAATCACTAATTACTTCTTCTCCACCTTCTGAAATAAATGATGATAAAATTGGCTTTATTCCATTTCTTGTTAAACTTTGCATACCAGGAATTGCTTTTATTCCCGTTCCTAACAAATTTCCAACAACACCAGATAAGCTTTCTACTCCTGCTTCTACTGTACCACTAGTAATACCATATAATAATGATTCTGTATAATCTCCACCTTCATTTAATGCCTCTTGCATTCCTTGACCACCAGCGCCAACACCAAATAAAGCCATTCCTGTCGTTGGTCCAGCAAAAGCAGAAAAACCCATTGCTCCTAATGAGGTACCAATGGATTGTTCTATACTTTGAATAATATTTCTTGTTTTTTCACTTAAATCATAAGTAAATGATTGGTCGTATAATTTATCTCCTGTTGCCAATTCGTAAAGTCCACCTACAGGATCTAAAATATAATTTACTCCACTATCCATTATTGTGTTTGTAATATCATATTCAATAAAATCAGAAGCCCAATTTGTTTCAGCACCAAACCATGAGCCAACTTCTCCCATTGCTCCAACACCTAAATCTATTGCTCCTTCAATAACTGAAACAAAACCTGTTGTGACATTTCTAGTTGCTTCACTGATAAATCCACCTATTTTTTCAAAAATATTTCTATCTTCTTTTGTTGTAGTTTGTGGTTCAACTTGGGTAGTATCAGAAATGATTCCTTCACTATCAATTTCTACTCCTTGATTTGAAACAGCATATTTTCTCTTATTTGCATTATTAATGGCATCTAATGCTGTTGCAAAGGTATTAGTATTATAATCTTGATTATTCATCTTATTTTCCTTTATACATTATAGTAATCTTTAATATTAATTACTTCTACATCTCCAGGAACATGATTTACTTTATACAATTGTCCATTATGAACATAATAAATTTTATCTTTCCCTGCTCCATAATTCATATTAAAATATTTCCCTTCTAATGATTGAGGATTATTTCTCATATCATCTGCAAAATAACCAAGTGCTTGAACAGCAGATTTTCCTAAACTTTGGTCTGCAATATCACTTCCAAAAATATATTGAACAGTATTTTTGTAATTGCCATCAGCATCAGCATTATATAAAGCATTATTTTTTCCTTCCATTAATAAATCAATGTTTCTTTGGTCAACAGAAAAATTACCATATGCTGTTTTACCTTCAATGTTAGGAATATTGCTTTCATAATCTAATTGATTAATTAAATATTGTGCTTGTGCTTGCGCATCAGCATCCATTCTTGGCATATATAAATCGATAAGTTCTTGCAAATCTTCTTCTGTATATAAACCACTACTAACTAAATTTGTAATTCCTGTTTCAAAATTAGCTAATGCTTGGTCTGACCTTTGATTGGTTAATTGAGACAAAGCATTTTGAAAATTAATATTTTCATTTGATAAAGCATTTTGGTAAATATTATAAAGATTAGAGTTGTTTTGTAATAATGCTCCTTGAGTATTAAATCCTTGTGCTTGAGCAGTTGTTTGAGCATATTTATTAGCCAATTGATATGATTGGTTAACATTTGATTGAGCACTAGCATAGGCATCTCTTAACCATTTATATTCATCTGTATTTGTTATGTCATTTGTTTGCGTAGGAAAAGATAAACCAGAATTCAAATTTGAATTTTGTTGGTTATTATTGACATTTACATTATTTGCATTTCCTAAATTCGTAGATGAATAATTTGTATTATTTCTATTGTTAATATTTGAATTTCTATTGTTACTATTTTGAGAATAAGAATTTTGATTATAGTTTGTTCTTCGTACATTTGAAAAATTAGTATTATTGTTATTAATATTATTCAAACTTGCAGTTGGAGTTATTTGATTGGCTCTGTTTGAATTATTTAAATAGTTTAAATTTCTTCTATTGTTGTTGGTAGGTATCAATATCACTCGCTTTCTCTTTTATCATTGGTAATAAGATAATGTCATCTTTTACTTCTTTTTCTTTAGTAATAGTTGAAATATTTTCTTTTTTATATCTATCTGGATTTTCATTCATTAAATTGTAGAATTCATATAAATAATTTGTTTTACGTATAAGTACATTATTCCTATAATTATCGACTACATAGTTATAATTTTTTAAAAAAGATACAAAAGCAAACACTAACCATATTGAAACTTGGATAACATTCCAAATTATATTGGCAAAATTTATAGTTTCTAAAGTATTTACTGTCCATAAACCAAATATAATTGCTGTAACTATTTTTGAAATTGCATCTTTGTATACTTGGCTTTGACTATAAGAATAAATTGTTTGTTTTTTATTTTTATTATTTATTCTTTCTTCATCACAATCAGATAATAAATATTCCATATCAATTTGAAATATTTTAATATCTTCTACTTTTTCTAATGCTTCTTTTTGTCTTTCTGATAGATGACTTTCTTTTAACCTACAATTAATATAATCATCATAACTTATACCATATGGTCTTAAAAATTTTACTTTTTCTCTTTTTAATTTAATTTCATTTTTTTCGTTACAAAAATCATCACAATATTGAATATATGGATCACATTTTTCAATAATTTTTCCATAAGACATTCTACTAGCAATATAATCTTTATTCTTCTTTGCTCTAGTTATTCCATAATTTCCTAGTAAAGTTGATAAAGTTAATCCCATAATTAATCCTAATGAAATATCATAAAAAATATCAGCAGTCGACTTCCCAGTAGAACTAATTGTAATAATTCCCTTTAAAACATAGATTATACAAATAAAAACAACAATGAAAACTAAAATATTATCCTTTAAATAAGATATAAAACTCACTTTTTTTTGTTGATTATTTTCTTCCCTATTTGTGGTTTCTTTTTTTGTTTCTTCTATCCGTTACACCCTCCCATTTAATTCTTCTTTTTCTTCTTCTAATTCTTCATTTTTTCTTTCTTTTATATATTTTTCTTTAATGTGAAGTTCATCTATTGTTTCAGCATTTTTGTCCAACTTTCTAATATAAATTGATAATGGAGCAGATAAAACATATCCAATAAGCATGTTTAAACTAATCATTACTAAATATTCTGAAACATAATCTGCGCATATTGCTATTAATAAAATAATTATAAACCAAAGTATTTTTGGTGCTTTATTTAATGAATGTTTTAAACCTAACGCATAAATTATAATACCAATTATTCCTAAACCAGACAATCCTGTACCTGTTTTTGTTGTAAACATTTCTTCTTTATATACAATTAGCATTATAATTAAAGGAATAGTAAAAATAATAATATTTGCAATTCTCAAAAGCGTAGTTTTAATCTTTAATTTCCAATAATTCATTTATTTTTTAGCCTCTTTGGGAATATTAATAGCTTCTACTTCATCATTAATTTTTTCATTAATCTCTCTTATTCCAAGCATTCCACATATTTTTTCAGCAGTTCCATCTTTAACATAATTTGGATTAGATGTTGCCATTAAAGCTAAAACTTGAGATTGCGCTTCTATTTTTTTATCTGACTTTCGAGATTTAACAAATTCTTTTGTTAGATAATCTACATTATTTTTAAAAGAATTCAGTTCGTTAATGTAATCTTTACTTTTTTCAGATAATTTTTTAATTTCTTGTTTTGCTTCTTTTAGTTCTTCTTTTGCATTCTTTAAATCATTAATAGCATTTTCATAAGATGACTGCAAGTTTTTATAATCATTATCGTGACTTGTAGATATCTTTTTAAATATTTTTTTAAAAACAAAACTCAAAAGTGCACTACCAACTGATGAACCAGCAAAAGCAGCAATCGTAAATACAATTGTTTTTACTAAACCATTGTTTAATAATTCATATAATTCTTGTCCTATCCATAACACCCCTATAATTTTATTATATAACCAAAAAAAAATAAGTGCAATATTATTTTAATAATATTGCCTTATTTTAATCCACTTTCCATGCCAAATCTACTATTTTATCTTCGCAATTCCATATATCTAATAATCTTCCATCTATTCCACAAGTTAAATGCCCTTCTAATCTCATTATGTATATTCCTTTTTTGTGTCGATTTAAAAATTCTTTTACTGTCATTTCTTTATGAATTTTTATTCTTTTTAATTTATAAACATCATCTAGTAAATGTTTATAGCAACATACACACAATTCTTTGCATTCAAATAATTCTGCTATTAATTTTAGTTTTTTTTCAATAACATAATAGTCCTCATTTAATGCTAATGAAATCGCTCTACATACGCAATCGGAAGTGATTTTATTTAATGGATTTACATTAAGAAATGAATATTTCAATTTATTCTTCGCCTTTTACAATTTTATAATAATAAATGCATAGCTTTTCTTTTGGTGTTACTTCAATGTCATCATCATAAAGAAAATCTTTTGCCATTTTTATATAAACATTTGGATCATTGCTAATAGATTTAAAATCAGAAATTACCATAAGATAGACAGCATAAAATTCTTTTTCATCAAAATCATTAAATGATACACCATTATTTTTAGCGTGTTGGATAACTTCATCATATGACAAACCAAATTTATCTTTTCTTTTTAACTTACCAATCCAACGATTTAAATCTTCATGATATTCTTTTTCCATTTCTTCATAGTCATAATCTTCTGAATATCTATCATATCCATCATGCATATAATCTCTGCGACTTCTTCTATCATAATCTCTATCATATTTCATATCATATGGATCATGATAATTTCTATCTCTACTTCTTGAATAGTTATCTTCATAATCTGTAGTTCTATCCCCTTCGTGCATTCTATCGTAATCTTGATATCTTTCATCCATTCGACTACTTCTATAATCTCTCATACCTCTTAAATCTTCTGGTTTTCTTCTCATTTTTCTTTTTAAATATCTATTCATTGTTCTGAACCTCCTTCAACAATATTTGTTGTTGCTGGTGTTGTAGTAGTTACTGGTAATGCAGTAAAACAATTGTTTTTTGTTTTGCAAATATTACCAAGTAATCTAAATGATCCAGTAGAATTATTTACTATTACTTTAGTTTTATATTTTGTTCTTGTGCTAATTTCACACGCTGTGGCTTGTACACAATTACATTTTACTAATGGAAAAGAAGTAGTTCCAACAGTTATATTAACTAAAGCATTAATTGTTGTAGTTGTTGGAATGGTTTGAGCAACAACAATGCAGACAATATCTCCACATCTATAATTATTGTTTGGAATTGTAATATTCAATGTGTTTGTAGTTGCATTAAAAGTAACTGCAGTACTTATTATTAAATGTGGACACAATTTACAATTTGCTTGACAATACATATTTATTTCTCCTTCCTTTTAATTTTTAAAAAAATAAGAGAGCATGGCTGACATACTCTCTATTAAAAACAAATCAACCATAATATAAAATATGGGAAAATATTAAATTAATTAAAAACCACAATTACAATTTCCATAACCAAATCCAAACATTGATTGGTATGGAGAACATGTAATATATGCTGGTACAGCAGTTGGTCTTAACGTATTAATAATTGTACTTGTTTGAGCGTTTTGTGATAATTGAGCAGTTAATGTTGCTTTATCAGCTTGAAGACTAGCAATCTTTTCACTTGTTAAGTAATCGATGATTCTTTGTGTGCTAGCATTTGTGGCTTGAATAATATCGCAAGTATTTTTTGCCATATTATAATTTACACCATCAATTGCACGTTGAGTTTGGCAGCAACAATCTTGAAGTCTATAACCTAAATCTGCAATTCCCATTTGGGTTGCATTTGCACTTGTTAATATTGCAGTGTTTACACCATTAAATCCTTGACATAATGTTTGTTGAATCCCTGCTTGACCTAATTTAAGTTCATTCAAGTTTCCTAAAACTGCACTATTATTGAATCCAGAAGCAATATCATTTGTAGTTGCCATTTTACCTAATTCATAACCTACACCTTCTGCTAAACCACCATTACCACCGCCAAAACCGTATCCTCCACGACCCCAGCCAAAGATTAGTGCAAATAAAATAATTGCCCACCAGCCATCTCCGTTTCCAAACATACCATTACCATTTCCACCTGCATTAATTACAGGGGGCATATCTGTTTCATAATAAGCCATATAACACTTTTCTCCTTTCTTTTTTTGTTTATCATTAAATTATTTGAGCTCTATAATTTAATCCCGTAATTAGATAACATTTGAACAATTCCATTCAAATCAATATTGTTCTTTTGCGCATATTGAATAGTAAAATCTTTTGCAGACATTCCACTTTGTTTTACTTGTTCTAAAATTGTTTGCATTTGTGGATTTTGCATCATTAATGAATTTAAGATTTGGTTAGGATTACTTCCTACTCTCATTAATTGCATTAAAAATTGCATTGGATTATTGTTCATTGTTGATACCTCCAACACTAGAATCAGCATTTAATTGGGTGTTTTGGATAGTTTTAAATAATTCATTTATTTTTTCAGAAAATGCTGATTCTAGTTTTTTTAGTTCATCTTTAGTTGCAAAAGAAAAATCATTTTGCATTTTTAAATTATTAATATTGTTAATATCTACCTTTCTTAATTCATAAGCTTCAAGTGTACATTTTCCTAAATTATCTGACCTTTTTTCATATAAAATATTGCTATCGCTATCTTTTAAGTAAACAATTTTACCTGGTTGCACATTAAATGATTTTGCTCCTTCTATTCCATTAACAAAAACTAATGGCAAAAACGAAGGTTGAATTTGCTGAAATGAATTTTGCGCGTTTTGATTAAAATATTGTGATTGATTATAATAAGGAATATAATTTTGATTATTACTATAATTATTCATGGATGGATATTGATTGAAATTTTGCATAAACATTTTTCCTTTCTTTTCTTTACATCTAAACAATAAAAAAAAGGAATTCATGTTTCCATGAACCCTTTATGACAATTTCAAAACACTTTTGTAATACTTTAATGTGACATTAATACCTTATTTAAAATTATCTCTAAAATTCTATTTATTCTTCTTTCTGAAGTGCTTAAAACTTCTGCAATATAAGATATTTTTTCTTTTTTCATATATAAAATAAATACTTTCTTTTCTTCTTCATTTAATCTATATTTCTTAATAAAACGATCGATATTTTTATCATTTATTTTTCCATTTAATATAGAATAAAACATGGCATACCTATCATTTTTAGCAACTTTAAAATATAATTTATACTTTTTTATTTTATTAAACATTTAATTTATATCTCTCCTTTTTTTAAAAAAAAGAGCAGTTTTTGTACTGCTCTTAATAATTTAAAATCAATTCTTTTAATTCTTTTATTCTATTTGCATTTATAACAGCTTGTTGATCTAATTCATTTAAATTGATATTTGATTCCATATTAAGTCTAATAAATCTTGAATGTTGCATGATTTGAGTGTCATACCATTCAAACCATCTAACTAATTGATAAAGTTCATTTTCCAATTCTTCTATGTTGTTTTCCATTTTTACCACCTACTTTATTACTCTTACAACAAGTTCGATGCCGTCATACATTTCCCAGTCATCAAGACATCGTGCCAAAACACTTTTATTAGTCGAATCATAAGGAAAATATACTCCTGATACACCAACTCCAGTAACCGAACCGATGACAAAATATGATTCTGTAGTTTTAGAAACACGCCATTTGAAATATGGAACATAATTTGAAGATGTATATCTTCTAAACGTTTCTAAAAGTGTTGGCATTTCAAATCGTGTGCCATTCCAATCGACACCTATAAATGCACTTACTTGTTTCGCATTAGTTAACAATTCTTTTAATGAATTTAAGTAACTAGTTATATTAAGTTGCTTGTAATACAATGAATTTGCTGTATTGTCTACCCAAGAACCAGTTTCGGAAATGTTTATGCGAAGTTCCTGAACATTTACTCCACCAACTTCAATTTCTATAATTTCATTTGCGCTTTTTTTAAAGACTATTTTTTCTAATTTTGCCATTATTCAACAACCTTAAACCATAGTCCACCAATAGGCAAAGAACTTGGTACTGCAGAATCATCACTTACAATAATTAATTGTCCACCCGAAGTAACAATACCTTTTTCATTAACTTGAACTACCGAATATGTTCCAGCAGTGACACCAGAATTTGATAATTTTTGAGTTGAAACAGCGCCATTAGCAATTTGATTTGTTCCAACTGCATTATTAGCAATTTTATTAGCTGTGACTGCTCCATCGGCAATTTTTTCTGATGTTATTGCATTATTTGCTATTTTTACAGTAGTTACTACCCCATTAGCTAGTGTTATTGGAATAACTACATTTTGGGTTCCATCAAACGTTTGTGCTGTTCCCATAGCATCTCCGCTTACATTAAACGTTCTTGCTGTTTTTAATTTTGTAGCAGATAAAACTTCTTTTAAACTATCAGGAATATTACTAACATTATTCAATCCTAAAGCTGTTTTTAATGCATTAACACTAATATTACCTGTTAATCCTGCAACAGCAGATACAGCATCTGTATTGTCAACTTTTCCATAGCCATGTCCTGGGTCATTAAAAACAATCCAGTCTCCTGTTACAAAAGTTAAACCATCAAAAGTACCAGAACTTGTTGCAATCCAGTATTGACCAATTGCTGGATAATATCGTTTGTTTTCACTGTCCATTGCTCCAATTTTGGTATCATAAGTACACGTTTGCGTTTGCGATTTTGTTGCTAAACTGTAGTCGTCCATTGTTGCTGTTCCAGCTGGGTCTCCTAAATCAGACCATGAAACAAATTTATTTGTTGCAGGATTCCATGTCCCTTTATAAGTTAATTGTCCAAAAATAACATCTGGAAGTTGTGAAAATGTAATTTTGCCACTATTATCTAATCCAGCAATACCATTTGCTTTATTTTTAGTGTTGGCAAAATTTTCTAAATTTGTTACTCGATCAACTAAAGTTCCTGAAGTACCACTTCCATCAATACCTACTTCTTGTTCTAATTCAGTTACTCTATCATCTAAATCATTTGTTTCATTAGTTAAATTAGTAATATTTGTTTGATTTGTTGTAATTTGTTGCTTTTCAGTTGAAGTTATAAATTTCTTTGACTCTGTTTCTTGAACTGCGTCTGCTGATGTTATTGGATGTATAATATCAGTACTATTTTCTCCAACTTTTTCATTTATTTCTACTATACGTGTTGCTATCTTTCTCTCTCCTTTTCAATTTATTTTTTTATTACAAAAGCATAATCTCCAATGCTCCACTCACTACTAATTGGAACTGATGAAACAGTTTTGATTTGCCTTTGTTTTTTTACTTTTTCATCGACATATAATTTATTAACAGCATTATAATCACTTTTTGGTGTTGAAACATAACTACCTTCGCCAATAATTAAATTATTAATAGTTAAATTATTAGCAGTATCATTTTCTTTATCTAATTTATTATTTAAATTGGTTGTAACGTTTAAAAGTATTTCATTTGATTCTAATGTTAAACGATTAATGTAATAATAAAAACTATCGTAATCATCAAATAAAGGCTTAACTATAAATTGTTTAAATTGTTCTGGTGTCCATCCAGTTTGACTTGGCTTATCTGGTATAGATAAAGCCGATTTTTTTACCATCTTTTCTCTTTCTTTTGGGGTAATAATAGATAATTGTAATTTATTAGATATCAATATACCCCCTTTTGTTTAAATCCATATGTATAAAACATGGATAAATTATTTATTACACAATTTTCATCATCATTGTTATAAAATATAAATTGTATATAATTAAATTTTAATAAGAAATCTTTAGTAAAACTACTTGCAAATGTTTTGCTTGTCAAATCCGCTTTGAATATGTTTTCATATAGATCATTTAATCCAGAAGTTCCAGACAAATAATTACTTTTCATATCAATAATTTGTTTGTTAAAAGTTACAGAATCTTTTGTTGCTATAGCGAAATTAACTTTACTATATAATTCACTATCATTTGTTACTGTCAAAGTTCTTAAAACTTTTGTATATGTACTTTGCCCACAATTATATGATTTTGTAACATAATAGCATGGAATTAATTCATAGGATTGAAAAGAAACATCTGGATTTATTGTTGATAATCTAAATTGGATTTGTTCATCATTTTCTCCTAAAATAACTTGTTGATTGAATTCATCTAACCCTAATTTATATTTATATTCATTAGTATCTAATTGAAAATAAATCATTTCTGCAGTTGAAAAAGTATATTCTTCATTATCATTCATATTTTTTGTGGTATAAAATTTGAATTTGTTTTGGTTATATAAATTTGGTTTTAAATATACTTTTGTTACATTAGAAGAAGCTCCAAATAAACATTCCAAGCCTTCTTTTTGAGACATAAATTTATTATATACCATATCAATAGTATAATATCCATCTTCATCTTTTGTTGAATTTAAAGGAATAAACATAAGATTAGCAGTTTGTATTTTATTAAATTTTAATAAAGTTGTTTCATTAATATATTTACTTTTAAAATCCTCATTAATAGTTACAATAGAATTTGATATAGTCATTGTTCCATCATTAATTGTCCTTGCATATTTAATATCTTTATAACTATTACTATATAAGTTCCAATAAAATAATCCTTTATTATTACTAAAATATAATTTATTATTAATTATATAATAATTATCAGCATTAATATTTTTTAAAATAAACCATTCATATTCATATTCATTATCTATGCTATCCACTAATTTATATTTATATCTTCCATCAGCAACAAATGTTACGATTTCTTCACTTGTTTTATTTTTTAATGTCATAAACAATTTATTGTCATATAAAATGCAAACAGCATTTTTTAAATCATAATTAAATATTAATTCTTTATTTATTAATCTACTTCTTGAATAAGCATATTGATAATCACTAGCCAATGTTGAAGAAGAAATAGTAGAAGATATTCCATATAAACCATTTTCAGACAAAAATACAATATCATTATTTAAATTAAATAGTCCATTTTGAACAATTAATCCTTCACCAATATTTCCTACTGTCATAGGATATTTATCAACATATACATCCGTTGTTAAATTATCTCCAAAAGTAATTGTTCTTGTTTCATATGTTCCTTTTCTAAAATATACAGTTGGTTCATTATTAACCTTTTCTTTTATAACTAATAAAGAGCCATCACCCATAATTTGGTATCCCATTACTGCTGAATTTGTTGTTCCATAATTACAATAATCAAAAACACTAAAATAAGTGTAATCTTGATTATCTTGCAAATCTACATCATCATCACTTGCATAAATATTTCTTTGTGATGAATGATAATCTGTGTTTGGTGTGTTTGGATTTCCACTCAAAAATAATCTATTTCTAACATTTCCAGCACCATATAAAATTCCAAATTTACAATTGCTAATTAGAGTACTTTCATCTTCTCGATCATCTTTATATTTTACAATTACATTATCTTTACCAGTTTGAATTGGCTTATAAAAATTATTAAAAATTAAAGTTGTAGTATCTGTTAATACCATTTCTCCTAAATATCCATTTGATGTAATAGCATGTTGTATTGTTGTTCTTGTTGGTTCGTATCCTTCTTGAAAAATAAGGAATCTTTCTTCTACAGTTTGATTAGAAGTTGATAATGGTGCTTTAATCCAAGTTATGTATGCATTAATCGAAATTTCTTTTTCATCTTCATCTATTTCAGCTTTGTATAAATAATTAATTTTAATATCAAAATATTCTGTTTCTTTATGCATAACTTCTCCAGAACTATTTGTTGTTATATTAATTTTTGGATTAGAATCTAAAACAAATCTATATCCACCCATTAATTCTTCTTTTTCTAAAAACAATAATGTATTTATTCTGTAAGGAGACATAATGTTGACATCATCATAGGATAATCTAATAATAGATGTGTTTACACCTTCAGGTGTTATTCCTATTGTTGTAGTTGGAACATATGTATCTATATCATCATAAACATTGCTTATTGTGGCAATAGTTTTATTGTTTTCATCCTTTGAAAGTTTAACGACAATATATGAACCACATAAAATATAGATTCTATCATTTGCAACTATTCCCCAAGATTTTTCATTTAAGATTACAATTGAATCATCTTTTTCTATTTTATCTAAAGTTATTGAATCAAAACTATTACTATCAAAATTATTTATAAAAAATAAGTCTTGTCCAATATGTGCAATTATGTTTATTTCAGATTTATATTTTATTTGCCAAATTCCATTTATTGTTGAACCATTTGTAAATGCAATATTTTGATTTAATGAATCATGTGCTTGTCCTTCTTCTATAGATAAAATTTGTGACCAACCATTTCTTTTTTGAAGAACATTGTTTTTCTTCAATAAATTTTGAATAACTACTGCATGATTATCGCTTATATTCATATTTGAAGAACTATAATCAACACCCATAAGACTATTTACATTAATTGCCTGTAGTTCTCTTCTTTCAGCTATATTTCTAGTTGCTATCAGATCACCAGCTTTCATTACTAAATACATTTGTTTGATAAGGCTCATCAAAATCTCCATCTTCCATTAATGCTAAATTTTGTAAACCTTCTGTTTTGCATACTTGTGCTAATTCTGGTTCTATTTCTTGCCATAATTTTGATTTAACTAAATAAGGTATTACGGCAACTGCAATATTATCTTCTATTCCTAATTCTTCTAAATCAATTGATCTATCAGTTTCTTCTAAATCGGTATAATAAGTATAATCTGCTTCAGTTAAAAGTCTAATTTTTGGATAATAACGTATATATATTTCTCCTGTTTTTCTCAAATTAACAATTCTAATCTTTTTCCCTTCTTTTCTATATTCTAAAAATGTTATATTTCCATAATCATCTATAAATTCTATTTTGTATATGGAATATATTTCTTTCAAAACATCAGAAGGAAGTTCTATAATCATATGGGCATTATCATTATTAATTGTTGTAACTTCGATAATATATTGTTTGAGTTGGAATTTTTTATAAGGAGTAATTTCTTGTATTGCTCTATTAATTTCTGGGATAGCATTATTAATAAAAGATTTATAATTTGCACTATCTTTAAATTCTAGGACAGTCAAATTATTAATATTATCTTCTCCTTCAACAACAAAAGCAACACAATTTGCAACTAATTCTTTTAATGTCATGCAATAATCTCCTTTCTTTTTTTAATTTTCGATTTTCATTCCAAATCCTAAACCAATTTTATTTTTAAATTCTTTTGGTACATTTTTTAATTTTTGTGCTTGTTTATTGCTAGTTAATGAATAAAAAATTGGATTTTCATCATACATAAAAATTCCTTCTTTAACATTTTCAACAATAGCGTATCTACAATTTGGAAAATCATAAGAATGCGATTTAATAAATAAATCAGCTTTTTTAAAAGTATCTACAAAGCCAATACAAGAAACATGTTTCATATCTTTATAGATTAGAGAAATAAAATACATTGTTAATATCTTCCTTTCATAAATTGGCGAAGGTTATCAGAATTGCACAGATGTTTTTAGTTTTGGAGACTAATGTTTTACTAATTAAACTAAACCCTCGTGGTTGCGGGAGAAAGAATCGAACTTTCACGATTTTGCGGATAAAGCAAAAATGCAAACCATTACATCATCCCGCGATATAATAGGTACGCAAGTACCTATTTTTAACTAATAAGAATTTCTTACATCATTATTTGGTGTAATTTTTTTGCTTGAAGTAGCAAATTGAGAATATGTTTTTCTTGATTCATTAACAATTTCAGAAACAATTGTTGGAACTTCAACATCTTCCCCTTTTAAAACTTCATATCTTTTTCCATTAATAAAAACAATTTCCGTAATAAATTTAGGATTTTGATTATCAATGGCATAGTTAATTATTTTTTTATTCATATTCATTACCTCTTATTACGATTATTGTCCACCATCAGAAGAAGCTGCTTTTAAATTCCCACCATTATTTAAATCTTCTTTATCAGGAGTATCTGTTGAAGTTCCAGTTCCTTGAACAAATGTTACTTTCTTTCTAATTGAACTTCTATTATCTTCTGATAATTCAGTGTAATTAAAGTCGGATTTACAAATGTATACCATTACAGCTTCATCATATAAAACAGCGCCACCATAACCTTTAAGTGCCCAACCAATCGTTGCAACTTGATTTACTGGATCTAATGTTCCTGCAGAACCAAAATCTTTGAAATACATTTTTGGTGCAGAAGAACCATCTATAGCAATTTCTCTTGTTCCCCATTTTCCTCTTACTTTTCCTAAAATAAGACATTTATAATATCCATCCGTATCAGCGACAATGGAATTTGTAGAAACAAATGTGAAATTTAAAATTTTACCTTCGGCATTGTTATAAATGATATCTGCTTGTTGTTGTTGCATTAATTCAATAAAAGTATATTCCTTACCTTCTGGGGTTTTTGTTAATGTTCTAGTTTCTGCAAGAATTTCTGGAGAAACTAAAAACACATAGGAATTACCTTTGCCACCTTCAACATTATTTCTTTTGAAAAAGGCAGCGATTTTTCTTAAATCATCTAATACAATACCTTTTTGTGTAATTGCAGCTTTATATCCAGCTTCAGTTTGTGTTGTTGGAATTGTAGTTAAACCTGCATACCATCTATTTTTAGATGAAGTAAATAATTGATATCTTTTTTCTTCTAAAAAGTCTTTAAAAGACCATCCCATTTCATCTGTTAAAATTGTTCTTATTGGGTCAATTCCATAAATTGCAGCTTCATCAGAAAATTTAATATAATCTGCATAACTTTGAACTGTTGCTACATATTCTTCCATTGAAAAATCATTTGGAGCAGGAATAACACCTTCTAGTAAAACTCTATCTGGTGCTTTAATTCTACATGGCTTTCTTACAGTCCATGTTTTGCCATGATTTTTAGGTAAACTAACTTTTTCTGTAAATTGATCTAAAATATGTTCATCTCTACTTGGTTGTAATAATGTTCTTTCGTAAAATTCTTTTTCTTCAATATCTTTGAATCCTCCAAAAGTAACTGCTTGTGTGCTAGTTGCTACATCAACTGGATAAGATTCAGGTAATTTAATGTCTGCTATCTATATCTTCCTTTCTTTTATTAAAATCCTTTTATTCTTTTTTCAAATTCTTTTTTAAATTCTTCGTCACTCATACTCAAATAGTTTTTTGAAAGATTGTTATTTTTATTTCCATCTACTTGACTTCCTGGAGTGGCTAATGCATTTTTAATTTTTTGATCTGCAATTTGATTTGCATTTTCAATTACAGGGATATTTGTAACCCTATTATACATTTCATACGCTTGGATTAAAGTCATACCACTTCCTAAAAATGAACTAAACATTGTTTTTTTATCTTTTAAATAAATATCTTTATTTTCTTTAGTAGCATTATTCATATTTTGTGGTAATTCATTTATCCAATTGTTTAAATTAATATTGGGATACTTTTGAGAAAACTCATGTAATTCGTTATTCATTTTATCCTGTAATTTAATTTTCTTTTCGTTTTCAAATTTTTCTTTTTCAAATTGCTCTTGTTTTGTTTTTTCTTCTTTTTGTTTAATGTATTTAAGATAATCTGTAGTATTAGTTGGATCTAATCCTTCTTTTTCCATTTCCCTCATAGTCTTAAATACTTCAATGTCTTCATCTGATTCAAGTTTTTCTCCTGTATAAGTATTTGTGTCAATAGCAGATAAAAATCCTTCTCTTTGTGCTCTTCTTTTTTCTGCATAAAATTTATCTTTATTGCTATGTTGACTTTTTTGTTTAACATTTTTTTGATTGTTTTCAGTTGAATCTGAATCAGTATCATCATCAAATTTAACATCTAAATCTGTGTTGTCTTCTTTATTTGAATTGCTAGCAGTTTCAACTTTAGAAGTATCATTTGTATTTTCCTTTACTTTTTGTTCAGGATTCGTTTCATTTGATGTTGATGTTTCTAGTGCTTTTGTTTCTTCCATATTTTTTTCCCTTTCTATTTTCAACAAAATTTAATTCGTACGGTATAGTTACCGAAAATATTATTTTCAACAAGTTTACCTCGTACGGCATAATTGCCGAATTATATATCTAAAAAGCAAATTTAACTTGCTTCTAGATTACTGTTGTTTTTATTCATTTGATTTTCATTGGCTTCTTTCTCACTTAACAATTTTGTAAATTTATTAATGTCTTGTTGATGAGAAGTAATTTCATTTTTATATTGTTGTTGCATTGATGTATTAAACTTACCATAATAATCAATTGTATTTTGACTTCTTTTTAATGAATTTTGAAGTTGTTGTACTTGACCAACTAAAGATTGAATTTGATTTTCTAATTGAGAAATATATTCATTTTCTTCTTGTTCAATTAATGCTCTAAATTTATCTTTTTCTGGCATGTCATACATTTCAACAAACAATTTTCTTGCATGTATGTTCATATTTCCCCATGCTCCATTTAAAAATAATGCTTCCATTAAATTATTTAATTTAATTATTGAATCTCTACTACCTTGCATTGCTTCAATAGTAACATGGAATTTTATATTTTTAAAATCATTACTATCATAAATTGCTGTTTGAAATTTATCTATTGGTAAATTAGAGTTTGAAATAGAATTAATCATTTTATTTCTAATAATTGTTGAATCATCTAATTCATAATAATATTCTTGTTTTGAATAATATAATTTCATAAATAATTCAATTGTTTTCCCTAGTTCTTCTTCAAAAGCCCATAATTTTTTTCTCATGTCATCAATCGGCATTTCATTTTGTGCTTGATACAAGCTTGTTGCAACACCAGATAAATTTTGTTCTGTTTGTCCTAAAAATACATCATTGGTTTGATTTATTGTTTTTGTCATTTCAAATACATTATTTGCCAAATCAATAGTTCCATTTGCCATTGCATTCATTCCACCCATTCTTCTAATTCCGTTTCCTGAAGGAGAATGGTCGACTAATACTTGCCCTGGCTCATCAGTAATAATTTGATTCCTTAATGCGCCTTTTGAAACAATATATTTATCCCATGCTGTATTTTGAACATTTAACAATTGCATTGAATAAAGATGATTAATATATTTTTGAGTATTAATGATATCTTTTAATTCACTAATTCCATAAATACATTTATCACTTTCTTTTAAAACTAATGGTTGTATAGGATATCTATTGAATTTTATTTCTTGGTACTCATCTACATTGTTTTCGTTTAAATTAATAGTTGGAATTGTAATATGTTGTCCATCTATTTCTTTAACATCGATTTTATATAAATTTGGATTCAATGGTTTATCTTTTTCAATAACAACATCTTCTGTTGTTAATGTATAAAGTACTTCTCCATTTTTTCTATAAAACTTTAAATATGTTGTGCATAAATCATTATCATCTATTTCTTTTATATTATCTATCCCTTCAGTAAAATCATCAGGTTTGATAACTATATTTTTATCTTTAACTTTATTTTTTAATGATTTAACACTATTTCTTGAACAAATAATAATATATTCTTGGTCTTGTATATCAGTCAACATTGGATTGGATAATGCTACTTTTTTGGCATCTAATCTTTCCATTCTTAATCCACCAACATAATCTCCATATGTTCCAATAGCATTAGAATCCCAATATAAATAGGCATATGAAATACCTTTTATTAAAGCATTTTTTGTTAATAAACCTCTATGCTTTTTTTCATATTTCATCTCTTTTAAAAGATAAGAACAGAAATTAGTAAAATAACTTGTTTCTTGATAACTATTATTTGTTTGAAAAACTAATTTTGTAGTAGTAGAAATAATGTTTGACTGTTTACTATCTACTATTAATCTGCACATATTTAATACTGGCTTAGGAATCCTTTTTGTATATTTTGTAGATTTTTCCCATTGATCTCCATAATAAAAATTAGTGCATTGATCAATCATGGATGTAAAGCCATTTTCATCCATAAATCTTATTCCTTTTTCAAACTCTTCTTTTATTTTTTTACTTTCTTTTTTTTCTTCTATCAAAAGCACCAACCTTTTTTATTATTCATAAGAATACATATTAAGCATATCTTCTGCAAATTTTTTTCTTTCTAATTCTGCTTTCTTTTTTTCATCTTCAAATTCAATTGGCTCAAAGAATTGATTTATTTGATTTTTTATTCCTTCATTAACTTCTTTACAATAATTTTCTAATAAATCAAATTTTTGGCTCATCAATTTTAATTCTGTTTCTAAATTAATTATTTTTTGGTTTAAGTTATTTTCATTTTCTTCTAATTTTATTATTTTTTCTAATAAAAATCTTTTCTTAATCATAACTTAAATACCCCCATTCTTCAGAATCGCTATCTTCATCTTTACCAAAAATAAATTCAAATGGATCAATTCCTTTTTCTTCCTCTTCTTTTTCAAATAATTGAAAATCTTGTTGTCCACTTTCTCTTGCATATAACGCAAGCATTAATGCAAATAACAAATCATCATGTGCTCCAACATTGGCTTGTTCTTTACATGTCGTTTTTTCAGCAGTAACTTTATATATTCTTACAAAGTTTTGTGCCTCATTTAATATCCGAACATCATTTATTAATTTTGTTTCAAAGTTAATATATTGTTTTGATAAATCAATAAGTAATGGTCTTGTTCTTGGTGTAGTTCTAAATCCATATTTATTTGTATAAGAATTTGAAATAGAATTTGCATCGTTTTCTGATATATATAAATTTGCCTCAAATTCTTTTAATGTAGAAGTCAATCCAACTGAATAATTAGTTTCTGGAATAGTTAAAGCATTGTTATAATATCTTGACAAGCAATATATTTGAGCAGACAAGTTAATTGTTTCTAAATTTTCTTTATGCAATGTTGCAACTTGCTCACTTGTTATATTGTCAATTACTATTCCTGCGTTAAAGTCGCTTCCTTCTCCTGCTGGGTCTACTCCTATGATATATGGTTTTCTTTCTTCTACTTTTTTAAATAATGTTATATATCCTTTTTTAGAATCACTAACCCATTTTATATCTACTACACTTCTTTTCATGGTTTCAGGGTCAAATGATAATCTATAATGAAAATATCCAACATCATATTTTTGATTCCCATTTTTTCTTATTTCTCTAATCCTATCATTAAGTACATTTAAGTTATAGATACAATCTCCACTACTTAAAAATGCTTCCTCAGGTGTTGATGGATATTCTTGCTTAAATATATTTTCATCTCCTGCAAAATCATCATTAATTGTATCTCTTCTAAATTGCATTTGATCTAAAGTTAAATTGAATTTTTCTTTTATTTCAATTTCTTCTTCTGTTAATTTAAATCCTCTATATTCACGTGAATATTCATCTTTTAAAAACCATGGAAAGAAATATGCTATTTCATTACTTTCATTATTTCTTGCTTTATCAAACCTTGTTTTAAAATCATCATATCCCCTCGCTGTAGCTTCATTTATTACTATTGAATTTGATGTGCACGCATTCAATATCGAACCTAGCTCTACACTTTTATTTTTTAACTTCCATTGTGGATACTCTGATATATGCAAATAATTTAAGGTTTCCCCTCTTCCTAAACCCGTACTATTTTCACTTGCAACTCTTATCTTGATTTTACTATTAAGTCCGCTTCCATCTTTTTTATCAAATATTAATTCCCCATCATTATCTTTCAATATACTTGGTCTTAATACTTTTGGCAATGAATAGAATGCATGCTTTAATCTTGAAAATAATTCCCTCGAGATATCTTCTTTATGCGTTATCAACATTCCATTAAAGTTTCTTGTCGTTATTGCTAATGCTAACATTAACATTATCGAAAATGTTGATATACCTAATTGTCTTGCTTTTAATACAATACCCCTAAATTTCTCATTCTTCTTTTTCTTCTCTTTTATATCATCGTAGATCTTCCTTTGCATTGGATTTAATTTAAACAATACATCATTTTGCTCTTTATCTACTATATAAAAGTACGTTTCCATTAACTTTAGGATATTGATTTGCAATGGTTTTTCTACTTTTTCTTCCATTTACACCTTTTTTTAAAACTTTTCTTCTCCCATTATCGGTTTTATTATTTCCTCAATTCCTTCTACATTCAAATCCACTTTCGATTTCGCTTCCCCTACCATTCGATGCAATATCTCTGCTTCTTTTACTATGTCTTTACTATTTTTTACTTTGTTTACGACTTTTAACGCTATCACCTCATTATTACTTAACCCATTATATTCTTCATCTTCTATCAACAAAGCATTTTGCAATGCCGTGGTTAAGTTCGATTCGTATTTCTTGTCCTTCCATTTCTTCATCTTTATTAATTTCTCTATCTGCTTTTGATTCAATTTCTCTTCTTTCGCTTCCTCTATTACTGCCATTACTGAATCATCAAATTTATTCTTTCTCGTTGCTATCTCTATTCTTCTTCTCCTTTCTTTTTTTTTAGTTTTTTGCATTTTTTTATGCTTTTTCCCCTTTTTCTATCTCTCATTTTTTATATTAATTTTTTTATTTTTTTTTGTCAAAGTTAGTTTTTTGTTAGATTTTGGCACTTTTTAGCACCTTTTTGACTCTTTTTGTTTACTTTATCCCTCTTTTAACCTTTAATAGACACTTTAAAATAAATTTTCATTTTTTTTAAAATTTTCCTCGAGATGTATTAGTATGGTGGAAAAGGCACCCCCCCCAATAATCAGAACATAGGGGGAGGGGATAGTAAAAAAAATGCTATAAAAAAAGTAGAAAACACACAAAAAAGTAGAAAAGTACAAAAAAAGTCCTATATTTAGGACTTTGGCGCAAACGTAATCATGTGCAACATTATTTTTATATAACTTTGTTATATAACTTTTAACTAATTACTTTTTGAAAAAGACTTCCCCCTAGATATATATACTAATATATTTATAGCATAATACCTCAAATAATTTAAAAAAAAAAAAAAAAAAAAAAAAAAAAAAAAAAAAAAAAAAAAAAAAAAAAA
>ERZ1643251.1709-NODE-1709-length-24335-cov-9.430848_pt1 | contig 24335 bp, 22 predicted proteins | sample MGYA00579261_ERZ1643251 | MGnify/ENA primary metagenome ERZ1643251 (study PRJEB29033, sample SAMEA4952267) | chicken gut metagenome | biome: Broiler Chicken; feature: Gastrointestinal Tract; material: Caecum | place: Ireland | collected 2018 | study: Broiler... | reverse complement strand
TACTAGGACATTTTCGCAAGTTAACACTTAAGACATTATCACAAATTAATCATAGAAAATGAAGATTTTTAAAAAAAAGTATTGCCAAAGTAAAAATTGTATTATATAATGAAATGGCTTTATGAAATTAATTCATGTGCCTGATTAGCTCAGTTGGTAGAGCACTCGGCTGTTAACCGATAGGTCGTAGGTCCGAGTCCTACATCAGGCGCCATAATTTTAGTAATATTGTTGTATGCCTGATTAGCTCAGTTGGTAGAGCACTCGGCTGTTAACCGATAGGTCGTAGGTCCGAGTCCTACATCAGGCGCCATCTTTTGGCCAGTTGGTGAAGTGGCTTAACACACCGCCCTTTCACGGCGGCATTCACGGGTCCGAATCCCGTACTGGTCACCATATTGAATTAAAAATTCCTATCCTGTAGGAATTTTTTTAATGCCAAAATAGAAAAGCAGAAAAACAAAAATAGGGAAAATAAAAAAATGATGAACTAAAATCAGTCAAGTTGTGTTACTATATAATAGAAGAATAAAATAAAAGCTAAGAGTAGGAGGGGCTTATTATGTTTATATTAGATACTTTGTATGAGGATTTTCCCACAACGTATGAAACCCAAATAAATGAATTTATCGTACCAATTATGATTGGAGTAGGAATATTAATTATCTTACTTATTATTACCCTAATTGCTTTAATGAAAATATTTAAAAAGGCTAATCGTTCTGGAGTTGCTGCTTATATACCTTTTTATAACTTATGGGTATTATTAGAAATTATCAATAAGCCAAAAATCTACATATTACTGTTACTTATCCCTATTATTAATCTTATTTTTTACTTCCAAGTGATAGTTGCATTAGGAAAGGCCTTTCGTAAACCATCGCTTTTCATATTGGGAATGTTGTTCTTCCCACTAATTTTTATTCCGATTTTAGGCTTTGGTAGCAGCGAATATATAGGAATTAACTCCGAAGCCATGTTAGGAAAATCAGTAGCTAAAGATCTACCAGTCATCGAAGAAAATAACGAGGACCCAATTAACAAACCAGCTCAACCACTTCAAGAAAGAAAAAAAGTAGAAATGTCTCTTGGTGGTGGAGTATATCAGAAAGATTATCAAAAAACATTGGTTAATATTGAAGGAAAGAAAAAAATTCAAAAACCTAATTTAGCAGGCTTTAGAGTAGAGGCTTCTCAACAACAAGAACAAAATACCAAACCACAAAATAATGGAATAGATCTATTGGCCGATGTACAATTTATTGAAACTCCCTCTCAGAAAACGACAGATAGTGGACCAGTACAAGAAACAGCAGCCACTATAAAAAATGCTCAAACAGTAACGAATAATCAAGAATCGCCAACTTTTAATATGCCAGAAATTGGAATCCCACAAATTCAACAAGAACCTAATTCGTTAGAAAATAATATAGAAAATTCTATTCAGCAGATAAATACACCATCGATTAATGAAAATCCGCTTCCAGAAAATAATACTGTTTCTCAAAATCAATTGAACAATAATGAAGGAGAAATTAATAATATTGGCTCTACTTTTACTTCTCCTGCTAACTCGCCATTATCAAATGAAAATAACCCAATGGAAAACGCAGAATCAATAACTTCTAATATGATGCAATTTGGAATTCCGATTATTCATCAAGAATCAACACCAGCAGAAAATTCTGTTGGAAATTCTACGATGCCTAATCCAACTAATCCACCGATAGTAAATAATGGAACGGGTATAAATCCTTTAACCGATTTCTCTTCACCACAACCAATAGAAGCAATTAAAGTAGAAGAAAAAGAAATCCCAGCTATGCCATTTTCAGGAGTCAATTCTAATACTACAATACCCCCAATTCAACCAGAAATATCACCTATCACAAATAGTATACCTACACAGCCAATAAATAATCCATCAGGTGAACAAAGTGAATATATTACTTGTCCACATTGTGGTGCTAAAATAAAAAATGGTTCTCCTAAATGTTTTATGTGTGGAAAACCATTATAAACAAAAATTAGTAAAGGAAATTAGTTGACAAGTTTTAAAGAATACGGTATCATTATAACTACGGATGCAATGAGCCGTTTCTAAAATGGAGACATACTCAAGAGGCTGAAGAGGCGCCCCTGCTAAGGGTGTAGGTCGGGAATACTGGCGCGAGGGTTCAAATCCCTCTGTCTCCGCCATATTTAAAATTATCCCTATATAGGGTTAAAGACACTGCGATAAGTAGTGTCTTATTTTTTGTCAAAAAAAAGACATATTTCTATGTCTACTAATTACCGATATGTTCTTCTTCCCTTATTGATAATTTTAAAAACTCCGTAACTCCCAAAGTATTCATAAATTTTTTCCATAATAGTTTCTCCTTATTCTTTTTAAAAAAATGCAACCCACTTGTTCAATATAATATAAAATAGGTAAGAAAGTCAATCGAAAGTGACAAAAAGTAATTTTTATTTCTTTTTGATCAATTAAAAAAATAACTTTAAGGGATTGCTTTCTAAAAATAAAAAGTTGCAATCTCCTGAAAATGTTATATAATGAATATAGAGTAAGATAGGGTGATAGGATGAAGAAATTAAATAATAAAGGATTTGCTGCTTCAGTTGTTTTATACGGGGCATCGACAATCATTATTTTAGTATTACTTTTAATTTTATCCATTCTATCCACAGGAGAAAAAAATGTCAGTAATATGGCAGATACCATCAAAATGGAAGCAAGTGGTGTAAAAGGTACCACTTATCAACTTAGAAATATGATTACAAATGGTGGCTTTGAGAATGGTGCTACTGGATGGCGTACTACTATGATTGCAACAACGGACGGATTAGAAAATGAAGTAGTCTCTAATGTATCTAAATCAGGCACGAAAAGTATACATATCTATCCGAGGGGATGGCAAGTTCAAAAGTTATCTGGTGCGATTTCTACAGGTGACAAACTTTATCTAGGAGCATCAATTTATCAAAAGGCAAGCACCTATAATGGGATTCATTGTAGTCTTGGTGTAAATCGAGATAAAGGCACAGGTAGTTGGTATGGACAATTCATAAGTCCGTTAGAAGGTAGAATTACTTTTACAACTATTACTGATGATTTTATTCGCTTTGGGGTAATTGTAGCAGCAGGGGATGACACAGATATTTTTACTCAAATAGGGGCAGATAGCTCCAGTACTTCTGATGGCTACATAGATGATATTGTCGTCATCAACTTAACCAAAACCTTTGGTGCCGGAAATGAACCAGATTTAGCTTGGTGTAATGCCAATATCGAATACTTCGAAGGAACAACCTCAATAACTGTATATGAAAATGAATAGAAATCTCTCTTTCGTTTCATAATGAATACGAAAGGAGATTTTTTTTATGGCACGTCACAAAGTAGAAATTAGTGGCGTGAATACAGCGAGCATGAAAGTATTGAGCAGTGAGGAGACCGAAAATCTTTTTAGAAGAATGAAAGAAAATGATCCCACTGCTCGTGAAGAATTAATTGAAGGTAATCTAAAACTAGTCCTGAGTATCTTAAAACGATTCAACCGTCGTAATGAAAACTTAGATGACTTGTTTCAAGTTGGTTGTATCGGCTTAGTAAAAGCAATCGATAATTTTGACATCTCTCACGGAGTAAAACTATCCACCTATGCTGTTCCTATGATACTAGGAGAAGTAAAAAGGTACTTACGAGACAACAACAGTGTTAGGGTTAGCCGTTCTCTAAAAGATCTAGCTTACAATAGCCTAAAAGAAAAAGAACGTTTAACTCTAGAACAAGGAAAAGAAGTTCCGCTAGAAGAAGTAGCTAAATCATTAGGAGTAAAAGATTACGAAGTAATCACCGCTTTAGACTCAATGAAGAGTCCCGTCAGCATTTTCGAACCGATCTATAATGATGGGGGAGACACCATTTATCTTTGCGACCAGATCGAAGATAAAAAGGTAGCTTCATCTGACATAGATATTAACCTAGCTCTCGATAATGCGATTAACGATTTAGAAGAACGAGAAAAGTACATTATCGATGAACGATATATCATGGGCAAAACTCAAATGGAGATTGCGACCGAGCTTGGTATCAGTCAAGCCCAAATTTCTAGGCTAGAAAAAAATGCTATTAATACCTTAAAAAAAGTGCTAAAATAAAACCATCGAATAGGTTGAAGCGGGTGAGAATAATGTATGAAACACTAGATGATAAAAGCTATCCAATTATGGAAGAAAACGCCTGGTTAGATTACCCACTAGAAAAAATCAAGAAAAGTTTGAACCCAGAAATAGTAAGCATTTATTACCAAACTTTAGAAGAACTAGCTACCGAACCAATTGGGAAGCAAGTCGTTCAAAATAAAGTTGGTGCTTCCATTAGAGAAATTTACACTACAATCTGCCAATTGAAACTAGAAAAGAGTTCTCATTATTTCTTTCCCTCTAATCATGTGGTTAATTTTTATCCATCGATAAGGGAGAAAATACGTGCCAAAGAAACAACTTGCGATTTTTCAAACGGTAAAATAAGAAAAGGAGAGCTATACTGTTTTTACCGTCCATTCCTTCACGACCTCACCTCAGGAAACCGCTATGTCTTAAAAAGAAGCATTAAGGTAGAAATTGCTTATCTCGACTTTCTACCGATAAATTTCAATGAGTTTGAATTATTTAGCGAAAAAGTAGAACACTACTGGAACTATCCTACCGATGTATTGGACTATGAAAGAATTAATTACAATGTGAAAGGAGCATTGGCTCTACAACAACTAAAGACCAGAAAACTAAACAGATAAAAAGACATGAACAATGTCTTTTTTTCATATACTTTGTTAGGTGGTAATATGAGATTATCGGATTTACAAAGCAAAGATATTGTCAATATTAGTGATGGTAGAAATGTAGGAAACATTATTGATGTAAAAATAGACGAAGAAACAGGCAATATCGTATCCTTTATCATCGAACCCAACAAAAACTTTTTCCATTTCTTTAACCGTAGTAATAGCGTGGATACTGAAATAAAATGGCATAGCATTACCAAAATTGGCGAAGATGTAATCCTAGTGAAAATTGGACTACCATAAAATGAAGACAATTTAAATTTCATAAAAATTGATTACCTTAAAAACGAAGACAATCTATCCTATACGTGATATAATAGGGCAAGAGAAAAACCAAAATGTTGGATTATCTAATGAAAAAAGCTCAAAAGAAAAGTAAAAGGATAGGATAGATATGAAAATAAAAAAAGAATTACTTGCTCCAGCTGGCGATTTTGAAACGTTAAAACAAGCGATCCATAATGGCTGTGATGCCGTTTATTTAGGAGGGAAAAAATTCGGCGCAAGATCATTCGCTCCAAACTTCAACGAGGAAGAATTAAAAGAAGCTATTTCTTATTGTCATTTATATGGAGTAAAAATTTATATTACCGTAAATACTTTAGTTTATGAACATGAAATGAAAGAAGCTTTAGACTACGTAGAATTTCTTTATCAAAATGGTGTAGATGCGTTAATTATGCAAGATTTGGGATTAATCAGCGCTGTTCATGAACGTTTCCCTAACTTAGAGATCCATGCCTCAACGCAGATGCATAATCATAATAGTAATCAATTGAAACTATTAAAAGAATTAGGAATAACTAGAGTAGTTTTAGCTAGAGAATTATCGTTAAGCGAAATTGAAAACTTAGCCAAAACAACAGACCTTGAACTAGAAGTTTTCGTTCATGGCGCACTTTGTATCTGTTATTCGGGTGAGTGCTTATTTAGTAGCTTATTATTAGACAGAAGTGGAAACCGAGGTAGTTGTGCAGGTATTTGTCGCTTACCATTTTCCTTATATGAAGAAGAAACCAAAATTCCAACATCTGGAAAATATCTCTTGAGCCCTAAAGAATTAAATGAATTAGATAATATGGAAAAATTAATGGCTTCCCCAATTACCAGCTTTAAAATTGAGGGAAGAATGAAAAGCCCTACGACAATTGGCTACATTACCAGACTCTATCGCCAGATGATGGATAGTATCTCTAACCATGAAAAACCACATCTAACTCCGAAACAAGTCAAAAATCTTTACGCTTTATTTAACCGTGAATTCACAAAGGGCTATCTTTTTGAAGAGTCTGACAAAGATTTAATGAACAATAAAAGCCCTAATCATCATGGAATTCCCCTTGGACAAGTACTTTCTGCCACCAAGAAAAGAATAAAAATAAAACTAGAAGAAGAATTAAATCAAGAAGATGGTATTCGCTTCATTCCAGAAAATAAAGGCATGATCGTAAACTTTATCTATGACCAAAAGGGATTACTCCAACACCATGCCTTACCAGGAAGCGTCATTGAAGTCGACAATAAAATTGGCTTGGAAAAGAGTGGAGGAAGCGTACGCAAAACAATTGACCATCAACTAGAAGAAGAACTAAAAAACTATCCATTAAAGAAAATTCCTATTATCTTGACCGTTTCCGCTTCGAAAAAAACAGGCCTTTTACAAGTCAGTTTATATGATCAAGAAAATCTAGTAGAAAAAGCAGAAAAAATTGTCGAAGAAGCAACCAAGTCCCCAACCCCAGAAGATCGTATTATTGAACAGCTAACCAAAATGGGGTCTACTCCGTTTACTGTTACCGAAATAAAGAAGGAAATCGATCCTGATATCTTTATTCCTATAAAAGAATTAAACGAGATTAGACGCTCGCTTTGTAGAGAGCTAGAAGAAGCTAGACGCAATAAGAAAAAACAAGTAATCATTAACCAAGAACAAGCAGTCTCTTTAGTGAACATCAAGCCAATTTCTCCACGCCTTCATGCCTTAGTAAGAACCGAAGAACAATTACAAGTTTGTTTAAAAGAGAATATCTCTATCATTTATGTTACTGAAGAAAATCTATATCAAAAATACAATCACCTTCCGAATCTATATTTACGGCTAAGTAGATTGAACCCTGTTTTCCCATTACCGGCTCCAAAACGTCTTTTGATAGGGGAGACTGGATCTATAATTACCGCAAGAAAACATTCTGTGCCTGAAGTGATTGGTGATTATTTTTTGAACGTTACCAATGCTAAGAGTGTAGACTACTTAATTGGACAAGGTTTAAAAAGAGTAACCCTTTCTATCGAATGTAAAGATGAAGATATCGAGGCAATCACGAATTCGAAAATAGATACTAATCAATTAGAAGTAATCGTCTATGGTAGAGTAGAAGCAATGATTATGAAGTACCATCCTATCCCACATCTGAAAGTTACCCCCACAACGCCATCCACACCTGATGCGAAAAAATATTATTTAGTCGACCGCAACCATGAAAAATATCCACTAATTGAAGAAGAAAATTGTACCCATCTTTTCTACTATAAACCAATAGAACGTAATATCGAAAATCTATACGAAGTGAAGATTAGAACCTTTCGTCTTGAATTTTTTGATGAAAGTGCTTCCCAAACACGGGATATCATAAAAAAATACCAAAATCGTCTTATCAAATTAACGCAAGTATGATAAAATAAATTCATAAGGATAGGTGAAATTATGAAAAAAAATACCAAAAATAAGAGTAGTAATAATAAAAACAATGTAGGAGGCTACATCAAAATCATTTTAATTTTTACCGTAACGATATTTGCCATTCTCCTACTTAGAAATTGGTATTTAAGTGGTGTCAACTACCAGTTGAATACTCCAATTATTGGAAATGTATTAATGAGAGAAATCAATACCGAAGAAGTATATAACTACATTAGAGAAAATGAAAATGCCATTCTTTATGTCGGAGTCGTGAATGATTCAAACTGTCGTAAATTTGAAGAAGAATTCCAAAACGTGGTAAAAGAAAGACAACTAGAGAATAGCATTACCTATCTAAATCTAACCAAAGAATCAAACATAACCCAATTCATTAAAGAATTCAATAAATTCTATGATACTGACCTTCTTGGGTATCCTTCATTAGTTGTCTTCCAAGATGGTAAAGTATTAGATGTTTTAACAGTCAGTACTGGTGGAACGTTATCAAAAGAGAAAGCTGTTGAGTTTCTAGATCGCCATCAACAACGCATAATGGATGTGAATTAATATGCTTCATGTTGTATTATATGAACCAGAAATTCCTACTAATACGGGAAATATTATGCGTACTTGTGTCGCAACGGATACGAAATTACACTTAATTAAACCCTTAGGATTCCAGTTAGATGATGCTCATCTAAAGAGATCTGGAGTTAATTATATCGATAAGTTAGATTATCAAGTGTATGAGAATTTTGAAGAGTTCAAAGAAAAAAATCCTGGCGATTATTACTATTTCACTCGTTATGGGCACAAGCCACATACTAGCTTTGATTATTCTGACCAAGATAAAGAAATCTATTTAATCTTTGGCAAAGAGTCAACAGGAATTCCTAAAGAATTACTAAAAAATGATTTAGAACATTGTATGCGTATTCCCATGACTGCCAATGTGAGAGCGTTGAACTTATCAAATTGTGTAGCAATATGTGTTTACGAAGTACTAAGACAACAAAATTTTAAAGATTTATATCGAGATGAACCCTCGGATGAACACCACAAAGGAAGCGACTTTCTAGAACGAGAGGATACAGAATAAAAGAGCTAATGATTTAGCTCTTTTTTAGGAGAATTTTATGAAAAAGAAGTTTTTTTCTTTACCCACTAAATATGCCTACCTTTATCTTTTTATTCCCATTGCCTTATCCATTATCGTAAGTACAAGTTATGATAATGATATTTGGTTTTTACTTAATCAAGGTAGATATGTAGTAACCCATGGGATTCCTTATATAGAGCCCTTTACCATTCATGAGGGATTGGACTTTGTTATGCAACAACATCTAGCGGCTACAATCTTTTATGAAGCATATCATTTACTAGGAGGTTTTGGATTATCGCTAGTGGTAATTATTATCAACTTACTAATTCTATTTTTCTTATACAAAACAGCTTTAATAATGAGTGACAACCGAAAAGCACTATCCGTATTCTTCGCAATAGGAGTAGATATTTTATTACTAATGAACTTTATTCGCACAAGACCACAAATTTTTACTTATTTGTTATTGTGTATCTTACTATATCTTTTAGAGAAATATCAAAAAGAAGGAAAAGTCAAATACTTATTACCACTTCCTATTTTATCCTTGTTAGAGATTAATCTTCACGCTTCAATGTGGTTTATGCTTCTTTTGTTTATTCTACCTTATATTGTAGAGAATACTATTTCCTATTTTCAAAAGACAAAAAAATCAAAAGTTAAAGTAACACCACTTTGGATTAGTGTCTTATTCATGATTGTATTTGCCCTTATTAATCCGTATGGAATAGACGCTATTCGTTATATTTTTACTTCATATGGTAATGAAGAGATCAATTATCTTATTTTTGAAATGCAATATCCAGATATTACAACGAACGCGGGAATGATCGTCTATGGATGCATTCTACTCGTATTTTTATGTTACATGTTTTTTAAAAAGCCAAAAATAAAAATCCGGCATTTTTGCTTATTATTAGGAACTACCTATCTAGCGCTTACTACTTATAAAAGTCTTGCCTTTTTCATCATTGGGGGAGTGTTCCCATTAGTTGCTTATTTAAAAGAATATTTCTCTCCCAAAGAAAAACCACTTTCTCTTCGGGAACCTGTATACAGAAAAACAATAATTTTACTCAGTATAATTACACTTTTACCTATCTTTGGCTTATCTTTCCAGCTAACTAATCCATTAGAAAAAATTTTTGATTATCTAGAGAATTATCCAGAAGAAATAGTCCCTTATACCGGTTTTATGGAAGGGGGATACAGCGAGTATCGAGGAATAAAACCTTATATCGACCCACGAGCAGAAGTGTTCTTAAAAGCCAACAATCATCAAAAAGATATTTTTAAAGAATATTATGCCTTACAAACTGGAAGATTAGATCCAGAAGAATTCTTAAAAAGATATCCATTTACTCATCTTTTAGTCAGTGAAAAAGATGACTTGTATCCATATTTACAAAGTCATCCTCAAAACTACACTCTTGTCTTTGAAGACAAGCATTATCAATTATATCAAACAAACAAAGAGTAGAACGAATAAACCGTTCTACTCTTCTTCATCAATAAATCCACTAGCTTTAAACTTGGAAATAATTTTATCTTTCTTTACTGAGCCAACAATTCTAGCTGCTGTAGTTTCCTCTTCACCATCTATATAAAAAATTACTGTTGGTGTAGAAGAAACACCAAGTTCATCCATTTGATCGGAAGTTAACTTATCTAAATTAATATATTTTACTTCAACTTGATAAGTAGAAGTAACATCCTCTAATTTTGGACGAAATTCTTTACATGCTGAGCATTCACTACTCATTACCTCTAAAATGAAAGTTTCTTTATCTTCAATTAATTTCTTATACTCATCATAACTAATTTCATGTAAATAACTTTTAGAACATCCACTTACAAGTAAAACTAAAATTACAGCTAATAAGCAGGCTAATTTCTTCATATTTCTTCACCCGTAAGTAGTATATCATAAAAGAAGCAAAAAATCTTTTAATTTTATAAAAAATAGGTTATAATGTTTAAAGAATAGGATCATAGGAGGGATGAATAGTGATATTAAGAAAGCCTTATGCATTCCTAATTAAGAACTTTAAAAAGATCAATATCATATTATTAATTCTTACCGTCTTTATCTATATTCGTAACATGTCAGCTTATGGATTCGTACGTGATTATGTAAATACAGCGGTCTATAACGAACTAATTGATTCTGTTGGTAACTATATCAATGCACTAAGTATCATCCCATTGTTTTTAACCATGATATCGAGTGCGATATTAGTTTATTTGTTGCGTTATAAAAATAAGCCATACTTTAGTTATGTGTTTATTCTAGTAGCTAATCTATACACGTTGATCGTATTTATTTACACCAATCATTATTTTACTTATAATACGGGTGTTTTTGACGTAGCCGCTGCAAGAATTGTACGAGACCTACTATTTATCTCCACATTACCATATTATGTGATGATGGTAGTGTTAACAGTTAGATCAATTGGTTTAGACTTAAAGAAATTTGGATTTAACGAAGATAAAGAAATTGCAGAAATCAATGAAGAAGATAGAGAAGAAGTAGAAGTAGAGTTTAATATTAATCGTGACTACTATATTCGAAAAATAAAAGGAGTATTTCGTAACTTCAAATATTTTTTCTTAGAACACAAATTCTCCCTTACTGGCATAATGATAATTGTTGTCCTAGTAGCAGGATATAATGTTTACCGTTATGTATATGTCGATCATAAAGTTTATGGAATGAATGAAGCAATTGATTCCAATGATTATCTACTAACAGTAAATAATACTTATTTGACGGATAAAGACTTTGCAGGTAATATCATTTCAAAAGATGGACAATATTATGTTATTCTAGATATCACAGTAGAAAACTCATTAAAGTCCAGTCGAAGCTTTGATACAGAGAAGTTTTACTTGTTTGTCGATAATCGTTACTACTTGCCAACTACGAAATATAACCAAAGTTTTGTCGATATTGGAAACCTATATGAAAAAGGGGAAATATTAAAAGGAAATGAAACCGAGAATTATCTTCTTGTTTACGAAATTGATAAACCAGAAAAAGATGCTAATTTCTTACTAGCTTACCAAGATTTATTATCTAAAGATAAAAAAACAATTAAAATTAAAATAGAAATACGAGATATTAGTACCTTTAAAACAAAAGATAGTAAAAAGTTAAATGAAGAAATGACTGTTCCAATTAATTTGGAAGAAGAAAAAGTATTTACTCTTGATGAATATGTCATTGCTGATAGTATGAAATATACTTATGAAAAATGTTATGTTCTAAATTGTCCGATCTATGAAGGAACACTAACCGCACCAACTAATCGAACAATTCTAAGATTAAGAGGAGACTTTAATAAAGATAATGTAACCAGTTTTATTCAATTTTTACGAAAGTATGGAAAATTAAAGTATCGAATTAATGGAGAAGAAAAAGAAGAAGATATAACAGTATATATGGACCGTAGTTACCGGGGAAAATATATTTATATCAATGCTCCAAGCGAAATAAAGAATGCTGAAGTGATCAATCTATCTTTTACAGTAAGAACATATCAATATCATTATCAAATAAAAGGGGAAGAATAAAATGAAGAAAGCGTTGGAAAAGAAAGAATTAAAAAGATTACTAATCATAGCGGGAATAGGTATCGTCTTAATTCTAATTGGTATTTTATCTTGGCAGTTTTATTTTTCAAAAATCTATATTTTTCATGAACAAGAAAATATATTTCTAGATGAAGTGAAAAAATACTATGAAATTAATCCAAGAAGATTACCAAAAGAGTTAGAAACAAGAGAAATAACTCTTCAAGATCTTTATGATGATGGTAAACTAGAAGCGTTATATGTACCTAAAACAGATAAAATGTGTGATACAAACAGTTGGGTAAGAGTATATCATAATGAAAATGGGGAATATGAATATTACGTTTATCTAAAGTGTGGTAAATATGAATCTAAAGTAGATAATGAAGGCCCTGAGATTGAATTAGAGGGAGAAGAAAGTGTAATTGTCAATGTTGGAGAAGAGTATTCTGACCCAGGTGTAAAAAGAGTCTACGATAAAGAAGATGGAGAAATCGATGTTTCTCAAGTAGATATAGATTCTTCAAAGCTAGATACTTCTAAAGTAGGAAGTTATAAAATTACTTATCGAGCAAGTGATAAGTTAAAAAACGAAACAACAGTAACCAGAACGGTAAACGTTGTAGCTAAGTTATACTCAGTAGCTAGAAATAATACCGATGCAAGTACTTTTTACCGAGGAATTGATGCAAATAACTATGTTCAATTCTCTGGAATGCTTTGGCGAATTGTAAAAGTCAATGAAGATAATAGTGTTAAAGTAGTCTTAGATAGTAATGCTGGTAATGTCATATGGGGAAAAGAAGGCGCTAGCTATCAAGATTCTAATGTCTATAAATGGTTAAATGAATATTTTTACAATCATTTAACTAATCCAGAGAAATATATTGTTCAAGATGCTTCGTGGTGCAGTTCTAAAATTGAAAGCAAGGAAAATATCCCAGCCGAATGTAATGGTACACCGGTAACAGCACCTGTAGGTTTACTTACGATGTATGAATTTGCAAATACTATGGTAGATGGATATACATATATCAGTAATACAGGTTGGCTATTGGATACATTTGGTACAGATACAGCATGGCATACATTTATAAGTGCTTATCGTTCAGTAGCTACTGAACCAAGTACTTCAATTTTAGGAGTAAAACCAGTTATTAATCTAAAAGATAATTTATATGTAGTAAGAGGAAATGGTACTGCAGAAGATCCATATAAACTAAATGATTATAATTACGGTAAAGAAAACGAAACAATTAATTCCCGTTTAGATGGAGAATATTTCAATTACTCAGGCTATGTATTTAGAAAAGCAGGAGAAGATAAAGATGGTAATGTCAAGATGGTAATGGCTGGCGTTATGAATAAGAGTGGAACCAATGATGCTCTAAAAATTGCTTATGCTACTCAAGATAAAAAGTTCAATGTGAATGAAGAAGGAAATGTTGGTTATATTTTAAATAATGATCTCCTATTGTATATAAGTGATAAATATCTAGTTAAACATGATTTTGAAGTACCAATCTATGAAGCTAGTAAAAATTACGATGAGCTAGAAACTTATACAGTTGACGCTTATATGTCGTTACCAGCAAGCTATGATTTGTTCTCGACAGACAGTAACTTTTATTATAGCGATGTCAATTATTTACTAGTAGACTATGTTGGAGAAAATGTTATGTTTATTAATCCAGGTAACGCAATGCCATTCATTTTGGACCAATCAGTTTGGAAAGATAATGGTGTAAAAGCAGTTATTTACCTAAAAGGAGACGTCAAAATCTCATCAGGAAACGGAACTGCTAATAGCCCATATTTTATAAAGTAAGTAGGGAGGAAGTAAAATGAGAGCGAAAAAGAAAAGAAACAAAAAAAATAGTCTCGTTATCTTAGGAATAGTAGTAATTGTACTGTTAGCGATAGCAATTGTAGTATTTGCCTTTAATGCAAATAAAAACAAAAAAAACGATACAGAATATTATCATCCGGAATCGCGCTACGAGAAAGCGGCATCAACGATTATTGAGGGAACCGAGACTAAGGGATGGATTATGGTACAAGGAACAAATGTTGATTATCCTGTTGTACTAGAAAAAGAGATAGTTAAAGGAGTTAAAGAATATGCCTGGGTATCTGATGATTATATCGAAGGCGAAACAAGAATGGCGATCTATGGACATAATATTCAGAATGTATCGAGTGAGCCATTAATTACAGATCCTAATCATCTTCGCTTTGAACAGTTAATGTCATTTGCTTACGAAGATTTTGCAAAAGAGAATCTTTACATCCAGTATAGTCATGATGGCGTAGATGAATTATATAAAATTTATGCTATCGGTTTTTATGATACTAATGATGATAACGGTCTTTCTTATCACCATACAATTCAAGCAGATAGAATTAATGAATACATCGAAACAGTAAAGGAAAATAGTATTTATGACTATGATGTTGAAGTCAATAATAGTGATGAATTACTATCATTAATTACCTGCACTAGATTTTTTGGTGCCAATGAATTAAACAATTTTAAGATTGACGCTAGAAAGGTAAGAGATGGAGAAAAAATCGAAAAATATTCTGTGCAAAGCAATAAGAACTATGATATACTAGATCTAGAATAGGAGTGTTGAGTAAGAATGATAGAAAAAAATAGACCAATTAAATTATTTTTGTTTCTTCTATTAGTCTCTATTTTCTCTGTGTTTTCCTATGACCAAGTATTTGCATTAAGAGGAACCTTATATAATGGTAAAATTTTTAATGTTACTAGTGCAGGAAGTAAAATACAGGAAAGAGATCTTGGAAATATCAGCTACCAGAAATTTATCAGTGGATGTGCCAAATTTTTGCCTGGTGTGATTGAAAACCCTTTTTCACCTAAACCTGTAGATAAATCATTATGTACTCCAGGCTATGAATTTCAAGGAACATTAACCGGAAAAGGTGGTCGTTATGATGAGTCTACAGGAACGATTATCGATTGCCCAGAAGCTGATGGAATAACTTCTGAGGATCTGATGGCTATACAATCTACTATTAAAATTCAAAATGTCGGCGGAAATCAATTTAGAGTAAGTTTTGATTTTGATACCAGTAAATTTGAAATGCGCTTACTTAGAAAAGATTATGAAGCGGATGGATCATTTACATTTAATACATCAGGAGATGTCGGAACTTATACAGTAGTAAATGGTAATTCCTTTACTATCAATGCCGGTGAAAGTTTTTATGTAGAGTTCTATGCAAAAACCGGAATTTGCCAAGGAGCTTATCTTTCTTATGTCCGCGATTTTGCCCCTAATTATCAAACCAATCCAGTACTAAGTTATACTTATGATAATGGTACTAATATATGCGAAAAATTAAAAAATGATTACAAATCTGATGTAATCGCAACTGGAAAAGTACCATACTGTTATCAAAATTATATTAATCTTGGAACAGAATATCCTTCACGAGAAGAAGTTCTTGCCCAAGTAGCTGAAGTAGAGCAGATTAAGGCTCTAGCTAATTCAGTGACAAGTAGTGATACAGTAAGAAAGTGTAGTTTCTTAAGTCCACAAGTTAGTAATAATACTACGAAAACGACTAGTGAAAGTGGAGAAGCTGGTCAAAAAAATAGTTACAAAACAAGTACGATGGGTATTTTAACAGAAACACAAAACAATAAATGGTTTCAAGCTCAATGTACTGAATACTTAGAAATTTATTATGACGATCCTAAAGCAGTAAATGCTGGGGCAGGATTCTCATATACAACAATTTTAAAAATAAAAAGAGTATGTCAACCACTTCAAATTGCTACTCCTAGGAAAAAACCAAAATGTGCTTATGAACCTTCATGTTGGGGAGTACACCATAGTGGTGATAAAGTGGCTGGACCAAATGAGGAATTCGATAGTTGTGTAAACACTTGTGATGGTGGCGAATATACGCAAGATTGTATCGATAGTTGCTATCAAGAAGTATATGGCGATGAAGAAGTGAAGACATTAACTTACACTGACAAATATCCTAGTACAGGAATGGTAAACTATAGCCAAAAGGGAATTGTTAGAGTAAGAACTGGTGGATACACGACAGAGCCAAATTGTACGCCAGGTGTAACACAATTAGCTAACGGGAAAATATTAGCTAACTGTTCAAAATTAATTAATAACTCTGGATGTACAGCTGACCATGAAGGTGGAGAACCACAGTGTTATCTAGAATTTGGAACAAAGGTACAATTTGCCAATAGTTGTAATGGTACAGATTATTGTTATGAAGTATATGCAAGCAGCCCAGATTGTTCAATCGATCCTGAAAAAGAATATTATGAAGATGTTCAAGAAGCATTAAGTGAATATAGAACAGTTATGAATTTAATCTCTAAAGAAGGAGAATATAAAGACGAAACAATTTATACTGGGGTCTATGATCACTATGCGGATAAGCAAGTAGATTTACCTACATACAAAACAATTACTAACGATATTCAACATACAGAAGCTGAGGTAAGAAAAGTTGCTAATACAACTCAAGAAGATTCAAGAGGATATACAATTACTGAAGACGACTTAAAATACAACTTTATGATCTATACAGTAACCCGTACGGAAACAATCGAGTTAACACAATCTTATATTTCAAGATCAACGAATCAAGATGGAACGACAGGAAGTGTCTACAGTGATGAGAAATTAGATTGTAATGATAAAGATAAAAACAATTTACTCTGTTTAGATTATTACGATGGTGGAAATAAATGGTATACAAGTTTATTTGCTCCAGAAGTAAATAATTGGAGTAATTGGCCAGCTTATAATAGCAATCAGACGGATTATACGATAAGTAACTATGATGAAAACATTGATGTAAAGCTTCAAAAGCTAGGAAGTTGGAATCAATGGAATGTAGATATCGATTGTATCTATGGTTTATATAATAACTTCTATAAATGTGCAAATGGACAACCACTAGTTTGTAATGAAGATGATATTTGTACATGTGGTATTCAATATATCTTTAGAGAAATTGATCTAGATGATGCTTTCCCTAATGAACGTAATCCAAGATGGAATTGGCAAGGGACAATTAATACCAACAATCAAACAACTGGTGCAGCGAGAACGGAAGATACTTCACTCCTTAATTACCGTATCGACCCAGATAGTCTGATTGATGAAATTGAATCTAAAGGGGAAACAATTTACGATGTTACTTCAGATGCATCTGAAGTAGACTACGAGTTTGTATTAACTCGAGAGAATCTTCGTAATATTAGAAACTACAATAAGAATGTAGAAGATTTTAATCAAGATGGAAGTAACAATTATCTAGATTATGACCAAGAATGCTATAATCAAACAGTCAATGGTAAAACGAGAAAGATATGTACAAGTAGATTCTTGGATAACGAAGAATACATTACTTATTCAAGTCGCTCTGCTGGATACACACCAGAAGCAAGAAGAGATTTAGCTGTTTGTAATAACGCTAGGAATTTACAATGTTACGATGTAACATCAGGAAGTTAGGAGGTAGAAAAAAATGAGTAAAGCGATGAGCCTAGTAGGAATTATCATGTTAGGTGTCCTAACCTTAGCCGTTGTTAATATTGTAACTAGTTATTCATCCGGTAATGATTTGGACTACTACCTATTAAATGAAACAACAAAAGCCGCAATGATCGACTCGGTAGACTTAGGGTACTACCGAGTTAGCGGCGGAATAATTCGTTGTGACAGAGAAAAGTTTTTAGAGAGTTTCGTTAGAAGATTCGCTGAAAGTGCTACTGCCGATACGGATTATAAAATTAGAATTTTAGATTTTAATGAAACACCACCTAAAGTAAGTATACAGGTAGGTTCAGGAACAGTAGCTACTTTCGCTGGTGAACAATTTGATATTGTCAATCGTATCGATGCTATCCTAGAAGTAAAATACGATGAAAATAGATTATTAGGCGAAGTAAACTAAAGAATAAAGAAGGGAGATTATAAAAATGAATAATGTAAAAACGGCGATAAGAAGATTCTTTACCAACAAAAATACTGTAACAATTATAGGTGTATTACTTGGTATTGTTATTCTATATGTTGGTTACAATTATCGTATCAATTCGCAAATTAATCCAACCTCAGTTCCATATGCTACTCAACGAATTAAACCAAAAACAAAAATTACGAGTGAAATGATCGGAACAATAGAGGTACCCCCAGCTATGTTAAAAGGAGATCCTATTATGGATTCTTCACAGATTGTCGGTCGCTATGCTAATGCCGATACTGTAATTCCACAAGGAAGTTTATTCTATAAAGGTAGTGTTGTAGAAAAAGATGAATTACCAGATTCAATTATCTATGACTATCCTGATGGTTATGTTCTTGTTAACATGTCTGTAAATACAACCAATACTTATGGTAACAAGATTTATCCAGGTAACTACATCGATATTTATCTAAAAATAGTAAAACAAGATTTCGTTACTGACTCAGCAGGAAATACAACTACTCAACAAACAGAAGATAAAATAATGATTGGTAAATTATTAGAAAATGTTCAAGTAATTGATGTATTAGATTCTAATGGTGCATCTGTATTTGAAGATTTAGAAGATATCAAAACACCAGCTCAAATTATCTTTGCAGTTCCAGAAGAATACCACATCTTATTAAGAAAAACAATGTATTTAAGAACATATGAAGCAACATTAATTCCAGTACCAACTAACGAAGGAGAAAAGAAAAATCCAGGAGAAGTTGCGATTGCCAATAATGAATTAAAAGACTTCATTAATCAAATTACTGTTTGGACAGAAGATAATAGCGGAGATATTACAAATACTACAGAATAAAAAGGGAATTTGGAATAGGGCAACCTATTCCAAATCTTCTAGTAAAGGAGAAGGCTAATGAGAGAAAATTTATTTGAACAACTAGAATTTGGTGCTTTTCGCCAATTTATCGAAAATGATGATATCACAGATATTTCTTATACGAATAATGGCCAGATTTGGGTTAGATCACTGACAAAGGGAGCTTACCGCGTCGAGAATCACTCAATTACCAATGCAGATGTGGAAAAACTAGCCTTCCAATGTTCCAACGTAATGGGAACGACCTTTAACAACGCCAGTCCCTTTCTTGATGCTGAAAGCCCAGAATTACGTATGAACTTCGTTCATGAATCGATTGCTACTAATGGAATCGCACTAGTTATTCGTAAAACTCCAGCTAAGATTAGATTAAAAGAAGAAAACTTATTGAAAGAGGATTATATTACTAAAGATATCCACGACTTTTTAATTCAATGCGTACATGGACATTGTAATATCATGGTCTGTGGAGAGACTGGTTCCGGAAAAACAGAGTTTGTTAAATACTTAGCTTCCCATACTAAAGAAAACGAAAAGATAATTACTATCGAGGATACATTGGAGTTACACTTGGATAAAATTTATCCAACAAGAGATATTGTGGCAATGAAAACCAATAATATTGCTTCATATAGTGATGTACTAGTTACCTGTATGAGACAGAATCCAAAGTGGATTTTGCTTTCCGAGGTACGTAGTGCTGAAGCAGTAAGTGCAGTTCGAAACTCTATTTCTTCAGGACACAATATTTTGTCAACTATCCACTCAGATAAGGCATCAGCTATTCCTCATCGTATGTATTCGTTAATGGAAAGCCAATTAGATGTTGATCAATTTTTAAATACGATTTATCGTTACATTCAACTTGGTGTTCATATTAAAGCTTACTATAGTAAGAAGTATGGAAAATTTCATCGTGAAATAGACGAGATCACGGAATTTTATATTGATGAAGAAACAAATAAACCAGTATATCGAGTTCTTTATCAAAAAACAATGGGTGGAAAAATTACTAAGGTAAAACCAAGTGACCACTTAATCAATTATTTACTTGCGCAAAATATTGATGTAGAAAATATGAATTTTGATGATGAAGATCAAGATAGTGGGTTGTCTTTTGAAGAAGCAATGGAAGGTACACAGGAGAAAAAAGAACCGGAAACTTTAACGACTGACAATCAGTCGACTCCAGAAGCAACAACTGTTCCACCACAAGCAGTGAATAATCCAACTGTACAAGGAATGGCTAATCCAACTCCTACAACAACCGCTCCTGTTTCAAATATAGAAACAGAGCCAAGAGTAGGATCAGTAGCGATGAATCAAAACCCACAATCTTCTTTTCAAACAGGAAGTCAAAATCCATCTATACCTACTTCAGAGCCAAGGGTGGCTCCATCAATACCTATAGTAAATACTACTGTCAATAAAGAACCAACGCCTAATACAACTTTAAATCCTATGGGTTCAATCCCAAATAACAATGTTTCTTCTAATCAAACACCAAATTCAAGTCCAATACCTAATGTCCCTCCAAGTCCGATACCTCAAGTTAATAATATGGCATCAGGAATGGGACCACAAATTATTGACTTCGGATCTATTTCAAACAATAATGAGCCAGGTTCTTCGAATGGAACATTGAGCTAAAAGGTGGTGAAAATATGGAATTAATCATTCTTCTTATAATAGCGATATTTGTTATGATGTATCGTTCTTATAAGGGTCAAAATGTCTATAAGTTTGTGACAGAACAAGCAGCAGTAGTATACGATAAATTTGCTCCTTATTCTTTTAAAGTAGTAAGAGAAAAGACAAAAGAATTAGGACAAGAATATACTGTTAAACAATATGCAGTTCAGATTGCTACTTTTGCAATTTTTGCAGCAGTAATTTCTTATATGTATTTCTATAATATTTTGGTATCCATCATCTATGTAATTTTGGCAATATCTGTAATACCATATTTAGCTTTCTTACGTTGTAAGAGAGTATATAGTGAATATATTTTTGAACAAGTTCAAATTTATACAACGAATACCATTATGGAATTTGCCACTACCCAAAGTTTCGTAAAAGCTTTAGAGGGTGTTGCTGCTTCTGGTGTATTGGAAGAACCAGTCTTGAGTGATGTAAACATGATGATTTCTCTTGCTTACCAAAATGGTTCTATCGATGAGTCTATCGAATTCATGTCTAGTAAATACCCATATTACATTGTAAAAAATATGCATCAGTTATTTTTACAGATTACAAAAGAAGGTGCGAAAGATTCAGGAGAATCACTAGAAAATATGCAATTGGATATCGATATGCTAGTAGAAAGTGTTTATCGTGATAGAATGGATAGAGCAAGCTTTCATAAGAGCTTTCTAAAATATGGTGTCATGCTGTACTTATTAGTCATGCTAGTACAATACTTATTAGGTAGAGATACCTATATATCTATTTTATCTAACCCATTTATGCTAGTTATCTTACATGCTGTATTGTTAGTCAATAGTTATTTTCTTCTTAAAGGAGAAAAATATTATAACGAGAATGTAGGTGCTGAATAATATGGAAGTAGTTCTTTGTGGAGTAATTATTCTAGCTGTATTATTATATAATAATGTGGTAGATGGAAAGAAATTTTTTAAAGATAACGAAGCAGCTTTCAATATGTTAAAAGAAGATGATTTTGAGTTCTTGGTTGCTGCTAAATATGGAGATAAAGTAGATCCTAATGTTTTATACAATAAACGTTTAAAAGAAGGATTTATCGCTATTGTCGCTTTCTTAGTTATCTTCTTATCTGAATTAAATACGATAAATATTGTATTGTCTATTGTCGTAGGGTATTTAGTATTTAAATCACGTTATAATAGTTTAAAAAAATATTATAAAAAACATCTACATGATATTGATGTGATGTTACCATATTATCTAAAGGGATTAGAAATTCTAATTCAACACTATACTGTACCAGTTGCTATTGCTAAGTCAATTGAAGAAGCACCAGATATTTTTAAGCCAGGTCTTAGAGATTTAATTGCTAAAATTGATGCTGGTGACTCTAGTATAGATCCTTATATGGACTTTGCTAATGAATATCCTGTTAGAGATTCAATGCGTATGATGAGACTTTTATATCGTTTAGGACTTGGTTCTCAAGAAAGAAAACAAGAACGTTTATTGATGTTTTCTAGAACAGTTTCTAACTTACAAGCGAAAGCTCGTGATCAAAAATATAAAGAACGTTTAAATTATATGGAAAGTCAAACCATGATCATGTTGGTAGCAACAGGTGGTGGAGTTATGGTACTTATCTTGATAGCAATGATTTACATGTTCTCAAGTATTTAATTTAAAAATATTGGATCAAGAAAGATTATATGTTATAATGAGAATAAGGAGGAGATAGGAAAATGAAAGAAGCAACGGGAGAATTAAATATGACAGTTGTAACAATTATTGCCATTGGCGCAATTGTAGCATTTTTCTGGTTCATGTGGCCACAAATTAAGAATGCCATAACTGATCAATGGGATAATATCAGCAATACCGATAATGTACAAGTAGAGTAAAACTAACGAAAAGAAGAATAGAGTGGTGATAGTGTGAAAGATGCAATCAGTGGAGCAATGTCTCTTCAAATTATAGTAATATTTATGTTGATAGTAAATGGCTATCTTGCCTTCTCTGTAAATTATACAAAGGCTTTTCGCGTAAAAAATGAAATTATTAGTATTATCGAAAAGAATGAAGGTTTAATGAATGCTAACGGCGTAAACAATAATGCTGCGACTCAAATCGTACAATACATGAAAAGTGTAAATTACCACTTACATCATCCAGGATATAGTACTTGGTGTAAGAATAATGGTTATGAGGTGTTTGAATCGGAAGTTGGCAATTTCTGTTATAAGCATGAAAGAGTAGACGTTACAGGAGATACAGAAGCTAGTAATAAGTATCAAGGCTCTTACTATTCGATAGCAACATTCGTCGATATGGATATTCCTATTATCAATAAACTATTACCAGTAACAGCGGGATTATTTAGAGTAGAAGGAGAGACCTCATTGATCTTCTCATCTGGAAACAACTCAGAAACAGGCGGAAGTTCAACTGGAGGAGCTATCGTAGATCCATCTTAGATAAAATAGAGAAGAAAGGTGATTTAGATGAATGTAATCATATCTAATGAAAGACAGGCTGAGCTTGCTAATTTAGATATAGAGGTAATCAAATCCATTCATGGTGTTTTTGATGCAGATGAATTAGTGAGCATGTTCAGCAACTTCTTCTACGGAAGAATGATTCTAGATTTAACTGCATTAAAAGATTATCGTGATGTCCGTAATTTACAAAAATTATCGATGGCGTTAGATGTAGAAAAAATCATTGTTCTTTTACCAGATACACCAGAGTGTTTAGCTCCTCAATTTTTATCCAGATTAATTTCAATGGGAATCTACAATTTTACTACGAATTTAGATGGTGTCAATTATCTGCTTACTAATCCTAATACCTATCGTGATGTTGCCCATCTTCATCAACTTGATGTTGGTGGGGGTACCGGTGGAGCAGCACCAATGGCTCCAGTAGCACCGAGTGGTGATGGAGCGATGGTGGTCAATAATGTCGTAAATGGCGGAGCTTATATCTTAGGAATAAAAAACCTAACCGATCATGCTGGTGCGACTATGTTGACATACTTGTTAAAGAAAGAATTAGAGAATTTAGGAAAAAGAGTTGTTGCCATTGAAGTAGGAAGAAAAGATTTTATCTACATCAATGATAAGAGTTTGATTTCTCTAACTAAGGAAAGTTTAGCACCAGAGTTGTTAAAACATCGTGATGCCGCTGTTATCCTAGTGGATTTGAACAGTGATGGAAACATCGATCTATGTACCGATGTTATTTATCTAGTAGAACCATCCACAATAAAATTAAATAAACTAATTCGACGAGATCGAAGAGTCTTTGACAATTTACGTGGGAAGAAAATTGTTCTATCGAAGAGTTTGTTGACGGCGCAAGATATTGCCGAATTTGAATATGAAGCAAGAACGAAAGTGTTCTTTAACTTACCACCACTAGATGAACGAGCAAATAATTCTGAAGTGTTAACAGATTTATTAAATCGTTTAGGAATTAGCACATATTAGTAGTGGTTAAAATGAATAGTTAATGGTACGTCTATGTAAAAATTCGTAAATAAATATGTCAATAATTTAGGAAAATGTCTCAAAATTTTTTAAACATTTGCGGGAAAAT
>ERZ1643251.1707-NODE-1707-length-24366-cov-11.355477_pt1 | contig 24366 bp, 48 predicted proteins | sample MGYA00579261_ERZ1643251 | MGnify/ENA primary metagenome ERZ1643251 (study PRJEB29033, sample SAMEA4952267) | chicken gut metagenome | biome: Broiler Chicken; feature: Gastrointestinal Tract; material: Caecum | place: Ireland | collected 2018 | study: Broiler... | reverse complement strand
AGATGAAATGAACCAGTTTATTAATTACAGAATAATTTTTGAAAATACTATGAGGATTGAAAATAGATAAAAAAATATTAAAAATACAAGCAGGACTTGTTAAAAAGGAGGAAGAAAATGAAGAGAAAGAATAAAATCTTTCTTTTTTATTAACTTTTAAAATTCTGCTTTACACTTTTTATGTAAAGTTTTGATTTTTTTCAATAAAATGTTTTAAAATGTTTGACATAATTAAATAATTATGTTAAAATAATATTAAATGAAGGGAGATAATAGAATGAAAAAAGTAAGAGTAAATGAAAAATATGGGGTGTGGACTTATCAAAAAGAAGTTGATTTAGAAGATAGTGCTAATTATATGTATTATTTCTCTGGGACTGATGCTAATGGTAAAGAGTGGTCTTGGAGTACACCATATTACCACGAAATATTAGAATTCATCAAAGCAGATGATAAAACAAAGAAAATTTATATAGATTGTTATTAGGAGGTGTAGAATGAAAAAAGATAGGGCGGACAGAATTACATTATATGTTGATAGAAAAGTTTACCAAGAATATAAGATGTATTCAATTATGATTAACAAAAGTGTATCTTCATTAATAGAACAATTTATGCGAGAAACACTTAAAGAAATGAAAAAGGAGAAAGGAAATGAATAAAGATAAATCTATAATAGAAAAATTAGATACAACATCAGAAAATACCTTATTTACAATGGAATGCTTTACGGGAATACCAGAAAAAGCACAAGATTGGAATTTTAATGTTTTAAAAGATAAATTAAATGAAGTAATAGATTATATAAATAGAAAGGAAAATAAATAAATGAATAAAGAAGAATTAATTAATTTTATAAATGGAATAGATTTTGAATTAGCAACTAATTTAGAAATAACATATTGTAAAAAGAAACCTAGAAATTCATCTTATTTAAGTGGAGAAGATAGATACGATATGGAAAGAAAAACAATAACATTTAATAAAGATTTTGAAAGTTTATTAAATGAAAGAACAAATTGGATAGATAGAAGAATTGATGATTTATATAAAGGAATTCAACAAATAGAAGAAAGGATAAAAGAAAATGAAAAAGGAAATTAGTGTTTATGAATTATTAGGATTAATAAAAGATGGTAAAGCACCTAAAAAGATAAAATATGAAAACATAATTTGGAAACATAATTTGGAAGAAAACGAATACATAGAAGACGGGAAAGATTGTTGGCTATTTCAAGATTATTTCCCTAATAATCTAAACTTTCTTGACTGTTTAAAAGACAAAGTAGAAATAATTAATTGTGAAAAAGATAAACCTATAATAGAAAAAATAGAAATAAAAAAGTATAATTTTCATAATGATAATCATAGCAAATTATTAAAAAATCAGGAACAATTATCTAATAAATTAAACGAAGTAATAGAATTTTTAAATAGAAAGGAAGATAAATAAATGAATAAAATAAAAAAGCCAGTGGAATCAATTGGCAACATATTAATATATGATAACGAAAATATAAAATATTATAGCGGAATACTATTTTCAATTAATTTTGATAATGAATTTATTACAAGCGAATATTTAAATGGTAGAATAGACACCACAATGTTTTGCGTAAACTTAAATGCTACATTAAGAAATTATGAAGAATTAGAAAACATTAAATTAGATGATACAACAATGAAGAGAATAGCAAAATTTAATAAATGCCAAGAAATAAAAAGATTAGATGAAGATATTGAAAAAAAGCAAAACAAAATAAAAGAATTAGACAAATTTTTGCAAGATAAAGAAAAAAGAATAAAGAAACTAAAAGAATTTGTTGCAAATATATATGAAATTGATGTTAATGATGATGAAGAATATGAAGATGAATATTATGATTAGGAGGAATATATGAATTTATGGATAAGAAGTCAAGATAAGAAATTATTAATTCCAATTAATAATGCATTATATATACCGCAATCAAGAACAGGAGAAAATTTTGGAATATTTTATAAAGACATAATGTTGGGATATTATACAAAAGAAGAAAGAGCATTAGAAGTATTAAATGAAATAGAATTAGCGTTGGGATGTAAACGTACAGCATTTAATAATACAATTGTTTTTGTTAATGTGCTTGAAAATGTTAATTCAATGGTTTATGAAATGCCCGAAGAATAGACAATTAATTTTTGTCTTTTTTTTATTTATGGTATAATTATATAGAGGTGTTAGATATGGCAAATGAACAAAATTTAATACCATTCACAGAGAGGTCGCAAAGAGATATTAAAAGGATTACTTCTATGGGTGGTAAGGCTTGTGCAGAAGCAAAAAGAAGAAGAAAAACACTTAAAGAAGAACTACTTATTTTATTAGATTTAATAGATGAAGAAGGCAAGAGTAATAACGAAAAGATAAGTCTATCAATGATAAAACAAGCACTAGAAGGAAATGTTAAGGCTTATGAAGTTATTAGAGATACAATAGGAGAAAAACCAATAGACAAAGTTGAACAAGTTAACCCTCCTGTAATTAAAATTGAAAGACCTGATAAAAAATGAATGTTTATGAAATAATCGCTCCATCTTTTTGGGATATACTAGATGACATACTAGACAATAAACATATTCATTATTGGTTAAAAGGGGGCAGGGCAAGTACCAAGTCCTCTTTTGTTAGTATAACAATAATATTACTTATAATGTTAGATAAAGAAGCAAATGCAGTAGTATTAAGAAAAATAAGCAACACATTACAAGATAGCGTGTTTAATCAGTTAATATGGGCTATTGATAAGTTAGGGTTATCTAGTTATTGGGAAATACACAAAAGTCCTATGGAGTTAATTTATAGGGCAAATGGTAAAGAACAAAAGATAATATTTAGAGGTAGTGATGACCCTATTAAATTAAAATCAACTAAATTTAAAAATGGATTTTGTAAAGTTATATGGTACGAAGAATGCTCTGAATTTAATGGTATGGAAGAAATAAGAAATATTAATCAAACATTTATGCGTGGTGGAGAAAACTACAAGATATTTTATACATACAACCCACCTAAAAGTATAAATAATTGGGTTAACATGGAAGTATTAGAAGAAAGAGAAGATAAATTAATTCATACAAGTACTTATTTAGATGTGCCTAAAAGTTGGTTGGGGGAACAGTTTTTTATAGAAGCAGAACATTTGAAGAAAACAAAACCACTTGCATATAGAAATGAATATCTAGGAGAGGCTACAGGAACAGGCGGAAGTGTATTTGACAATGTTAAGATTAGACATATAGAAGATGAAGAATTAGAAATATTTGACAATATTTTAGATGGTATTGACTTTGGATATGCAGTTGATCCCACTTGTTATTTACAATGTCATTTTGACAAAACACGTAAAAAACTATATATTTTTAATGAGATATACAAATATGGATTAAGGTTGAAAGATTTATTTAATGAAATAAATGAAATAAAGATAGGTAGAAGTTATATAACTTGTGATAGTGCAGAACCTAGAAGTATTGACGAATTAAGATTTTTAGGATTAGATGTAGAACCTGCTAAAAAAGGACCTGATAGTGTAGAATATGGAATTAAATTTTTACAAAGTTTAGAAGAAATAGTAATAGATAATGTAAGATGTCCTAATACTGCAAAAGAGTTTACATCTTATGAATATGAACAAGATAAATTTGGAAACTTTAAAAGCAAATATCCTGATGAGAATAACCATAGTATAGATGCTTGTAGGTATGCAATTGAAGAATATACAAGAAATAACACGTTGACATTTGGATTTAATAGAATTATTTAAGGAGTTGATAATATGATACAAATGACAAAAGAATATTTAGAAAATGCTAATAATGTAACAAAGATAGTAAACGATGTAAAGGCAGTACTAGACCATAGATACAGTATGTACCAAAGATATCAAAAGAAAAACGGAATCCCACTAGAAGCATACACTACAAAGGTAGCAACTGGATATTTAGCAGGAACGCAACCTGCATTTACAATTAAACAAGAAAATAACAAAAATAAACAAAACATAATTAAAAAAATATTTGATAAGGTGTTTGGAGATAATGCTAACCCAGACGAATATAAGATTATAGTTGATTATATAAATGACTACAATGATTTATCTGATTTCTTTTTAAATATATGTTTAGATTACTTCTCAACAGGTGCTTGTACATGGTTAAACTATGAAAACGAGAATAATGAACAAATATTTGCAAGAGTTCCAAGTTGGCAATGTGCTTTAATTTATGATTATTCAGTACCTAGCCAAGTAATAGGAGCGGTAAGAGTGTTTAACACAATAGATGCAAGTGGTAACAAAGTAGATAATGTTATAATCACTACAACTAAAAGCAAAAGATATTTTAGAAATTCAGTACAAAAAAAAGATGTTTATGTAGAAGATACCGAACAAAAAGAAGATGTGTTATGGCAGTTAGTACCTGTATATGGTGTAGAGAGTAACACAGGAGCATTATTTGAAAATGTACTAGATTTAATAGGTAAACTTGAACAATGTATACAAAATACTAGTAACATAATGAATTATAACGATTTAGGATGTAAGTTAAAGGTAACAGGTTATAGACCACAAAACCCATCAACAATTAAAGATGAAAAAGAAAATGTAGTACCTAACCCTGATAGAAAAAAAGAAGATGACATAGTACTAAATGCAACTGTATTCTATACACCTGATGCTAGTGGAGATATTAGTTGGATAAGTAAGTCGATTGATACTGAAGCAGTAAATACATTAAAGACTACATTACTAGAATACATATTAATGCTAACATTTATACCTAACATAACTGATGAGGGATTTACTAACGCAGATAGTAACAAAGCATTAATGAAGAAGTTCTTTGGATTACAAACCTCACAACAAGAAACAATAAAAGCATTAAAAAAAGAACTTTTACGTATGTGGGAAAACATTATAGGCAGAATAAATGATAAAAAGAATACTAAATTTGATTTTAGAGATTTGGATATACAAATACAAGCCAATATACCTACTGATGATAATGAAGTAGTAGATATGTGGTTAAAACTACAAGACTTATTAAGTGATGAGACTATATTAAGTAACTTACCACTAGACATTGATGTAGAAAGTGAACTTGCAAAGAAAAAAGAAGAAAATGAAGAAAAAATGCAAGAATTCTATAACAACAATGCTAAAAATGTGGACAACAATTTAGAGAATGGACAACAAGATGGGCAACAAAATAATAATATAAATAAAAAAGAGGTAATAAATAATGAAAAAAAGACAAAAGAAGAAATTGAACAAGAATAATGAGATTATGTTTGTCTTAAAGGTTGATTTGTTTAAAGAATTGAAAGAAGATAGTATTGCTCATTTAGTCAAAGATTACTTTACAATGGATAATATTAGAAATAAAGAATTATTCAAATATGACAAAGAAAGTAAAAAGATATTAATAAGTAAAAAAGCATTAAATCACATATTAAAATTATGTGGAAGTGCATTGTTAGAACATGAATACGACTTTGAATTAGTTGATGAGATAAAAATATTAAAGAATAGCAATTAGTCTATTCTTTTTTTATATGGTATAATGTATATGGTGGTAATATGATAGATTTGCAATATCAAGATAAACAATTAAATAAATACTACAAAGAATATACTAGACAAAGACTATCTCTTATGGACGAAGTACAAGGAGTTATAGATATGGGTTTTACTTATGAAGAATTAAACTCATATAACAAGGATTTAGACCGATTTAAGAGAGAAACATTAAAAGCAATAGATAATGGTACACTAGATGGTTATAACTTATACATGGCTCAAAAAATGCTAAATAGAAACAAAATAAAAAATAAGGATATGTTATATTGGTTAATACTATACAAATATTTTGAATTTATTTATCAAATGGAAGCAATAGAAAAAGAAGTAATAAATGCTATAGACGAACATTTTATAGAAGAAACAATAAAACAATGTGAAAACATAGTTGGTAAAACATACAAAATAAATAGTGAAAATCTAATTGCTGAAGCAATGCAAGAACCAAACAATTTAGGTTATGAATGGAACACATACAAGACTTCGATAACTGAATACAATGCTAGTGAAATGTATGATAATATAATACTTAATTTAAGAAATAACAAAAACAAAGTAAATAGAGATATATTAGAACGTCAACAAAATAGAATGATAAAAAAAAACAAGACCAAGTTTACAGGAGCGTTAGACAACCAAATAGATTTTACTACTTCTTATATACAATTACACATATTCGAAAAATTTGGAATAAAAAAAGCAAGAATAATGGGAGTATTAGACGAAAGAACTTGTGAAGTGTGTGATGATTATATAGGTAAAGTATATAAATTAGAAGACATAGTAATAGGAGTACAGATTTCAAGTCATCCATCGTGCCGTTGCTACCTAGAACCAGTAAAGGAGTATGAATAATGAAAAAAGATGAATATTATAAATTAGTAATGTCAAAGTATAGATGTAATAAATGTAATAGGTTATTATTCTATGGAAAGATAAGAAATGATTATCATATAGAGATAGCGTGTCCTAGATGTAAAACGATAACAACATTTGAAAGAAAGACTATAGAAAAGAAATAATGTCAATTTGACATTTTTTTTTACATTTTGTATAATTTAGGTAGATACACAAGGTATCAACGAGTTCCAAAAGAGAGCCATAGTGTTTTTACTATGGTCTTTATTTTGAATTAAATGTAGTGGGGCAATTAAGCAATGCTATGGGGAAGGAGAATAATATGGAACAAGATAACAATGTAGTAGTAAATGAAGAAAGCAAACCAACTTTTGATGAAATATTAAAAGATAGTAATTATCAAAGTGAATTTGACAAAAGGATTGCTAAATCATTAGAAACTGCAAAATCAAAATGGGAAAAAGAGTATAACGAAAAGTTAGAAGCCCAAAAAACAGAAGCAGAAAAATTGGCTAATATGAAAGAAGCAGAGAAACATGCCTACGAACTAGAAAAAGCCAATAAGAGAGCAGAAGAGGCTATTAGTAAACTTAATGCTTATGAACTTGAGAAACAAGCAATTAAGATAGCAAGAGAGAAAGGTTTAGATGTATCTTTACTTGAGGATATTGACTATACTAAACAAACTGCTGAAAGTATTTCTACAATAATAGATACAAAAAAAGAAATATTTGATAAAGCATTAGAAAATGCAATCAATGAAAGATACAAAGAAAAAACTCCTCAAAATGTAGAAAATAATAGCACTTCAAAACACGAAATGCCATCGTTTTTTTAGAAAAGGGAGAGTGATTTAGAATGGCAAGAACTGATACATTAAGTATTGAATTACAAGCAACTGGTAAAGACAAACTTGCTGAAGAATATGGTAAAGTTATAGAAAATATCCAACATATCACTTTAGCAAACGTATTAAAAAACACTGATTTATCTGGAGATCCTACAACAGGAAGTGTTGAAGCAACAAGATTTGTAAATGCAAAATCTCAAGCATACGGTACTGCTCGTGGTGCTGGGAAAGGTAACGTATTAAAAACTAAAAGAGTTACAGTAAATATTGATGATAACACTGAATACATTGAAGAAGTTGAAGAAAAAGACTTAAGAATGTATGGTGTTAATGGTTTAATTGAAAGAAGAACTAGAAATCATCAAAACATGTTAGCAGTAGATTTAGATACTAAATTCTTTAATGTAGCAAAAACTGCTGGTAGTCAATTCACACCTGACGAAGCAAACACTGATATTGCTGATGAAATAGAAGAAGCAATTCAAAACGTAGAAGTTATTAAAAATGACTATGTTAAGGGTGTTCCTCGTAACATGATTAATGTTATTATGACACCTGCTTATTATGGTAAATTAAGAAATAAAATTAACTCAATACCTAACTCAAATAATTTAGGTGTAGTTCCTAACTATGAAGCAGGAATATTTAACAACACTAGAGTATATTCAAGTGTATTCCTACCTACAGGAATTGATTATTTAGTAATGGTAGATGGAGCAGTTGCTCAACCAGTAATGACTTCAATTTATGAACCTAAAAAAATTGAATTATCAGATGCTACTGGTATGGGTATGTTCGTTTATAAAGGAACTAAAGCAGTAACTGAAGATTTAATATTCTACAAAAACACTGCTGCTTAATCTTTAGAAAGGAGATTAACAAATGAAATTTAAAAATATAATCACAGGTTCTATTGTAGTTGCTAACAGTGAATTTACAATTGAACAAATGAAAAAATCTCCTACTTTTAAAGAAGTTGTTGAAAAATCCGAAATTTCTAAAAAGGAAAAAGTAGAAGATAAAAAAAATAAATAAAAGGAGGCGTTAGTATGTTAAACGAAATAATTAGTGAATTAGGAGCATATTATAACGAAGAAGATAATGCACTACTTAATTCCATATTAGAAGAAACGACATCTAACGCTCTTTTTATATCTAACATGGATAATAATGAGAGCAATAAAAATATACTAAAACAAGAGATAAAAGAATGTGTTAAGACTATCTATTTAAGAAGAGGTACTGAACATAATCAAAGTTTAAATGCAAATGGTGAAAGTGCTACTTATATAGACCCATATGATCAACTTCGTAATAATATAATTAAAAATGGTAAGAGGTTAGTATTTTAATGGAATTATGTAAATTAGAGACTATAACACTTAAAAATGCTAGTAAAGAAAAGCAATCAAATGGTGTTTATAAAGATACTTACAAAGACGTGTTAAATTATAAAGTATGGATTCAATCGTTAGATGATGAAGTAAGTGCTAGTATATATGGTGCTAATTTATATAAAGTTAAAAGATTAAAAACACCAAAAAAAGATTTAGAAACATTTTTAATTAGCAAAACTAATAATGAAGTTGATAATATTAGTAAATATTTTATAGAATATGATAATAATTTGTATAAAATAAATGATGCTAAAAAAAGTGGAGTTACAATTGAAAGATTATGAAGTATGATATATCTAAACAAATTAAAGAATATTCAAATAGTTTAGATGGTAAATTAGAAGAAATAGTAAATGATACATTAAAATATGCTTATGAGGAAATAGTTAAAATCGCTCCTGTAGATACTCATTTTTATGTAAGCCAAATGGACATTGAAAATGCAAAAAGAAGTAAACACAAAGTTACTGGAAGACTATTTAACAATGTGAAAGTTTCTACTAAAGAGGGAAAAAGTTATTTGTTAGGAGAATTACTTGAAAATGGAACTAGACCACATGCTATTCCAAATGCCTTCGGTAAAGGTTACTATTATGGATATACAGATAAAAATGGAAAATTTCATAAAGGAACTTTAGATGACGATTGGCATCCAGGATTTAAGCCCATTCCTCATTGGCATCCAACTTATGAAAAAGCTTCTATTTACATAGATAAATTATTAAAGGAGAAATTATGAGAAATGTTATACAAAGTAAACTAAATGAAACTAGTATCGAGTGTGGTAATTTTAAATCAGACGATATACTAGTAAAGGGGCAAACCTATTTTGGCTATCAAATTACAAATAATTATCAAGATACAGATATGGAAAACACTTATGAAATGAGTACTAATATAAATGGCTATGTTTCAAGACTTGAAGATAGTACAGAAAACACATTAGAAATAGTAGATAATGCTGTACAAGAAATTGTAAATAAATTAAAAGAATTAGACTTTAGAACTACTTATGAAGATGTATCTATTGATAATGGAATTAGAAAGATACATATTGTAGGTAATGCTAAAGCACAAGATAATATGTTGATAGGAGGTAAATAATATGGCTAGACAAGGAGCAAAATATAGTACTTATAATGGTGCTAAACTTGAATACTCTGCTGATGGTACGACTGATTGGAAACGAGTTTACGGTTTAAAAACTATTCCTGATTTAGATGGAGATGTAAACTATGTAGATACTACTGACCTAGATAACACTATTCAAATGACACAAATATTAGGGTTAAAAAGTGCAGTAGAATACGAGTTTGAATTTAATATGGAAGACCCATCAGCAACTGCAAACATTTATTTGGTTAATGGACTAGAAGATAGTGGATTAGTTTACCACTGGAAACTTACGTTAACAAATGGAATAGAGTATGCTTTTGAAAGCGATGTTAGAACTAAAATTATTGGTGGTTCTAGTGATGAGTTAATTGGATTTAGTTTATTTTTAAGCCCAATTGCTGAACCTGAAAAAACAATACCAGCTGAATAGGAGATAAACATTGATTTACTACCAAAAAAAAGGTAGATGAGGGAATATAGTATCTACTATATTCCTTTTTTAAAAAAAGGAGAGAAAATAAAATGAAATGTTATGAAATAGAGTTGAATGGAGAAACAATCAGATTGAGATTAAGAAGTGTAGATATTTGTGAATTAGAAGAAAAGAATAAAAAAAGTATAATAGAACTTATGAAAGACGTATCACAAACTACAATTATAATGTTTTTAATGTATATGAGAAGATTTGAGATACCTAACTATAGTAAAAAAGATGCTAGTGAATTATATGATAAGTTTATAGATAATGATTATACTATGCAAGATGTGATATTTAATGTTATTTATGAAGGATTAGTAGTAAGTGGTGTAATGACAAAGGGGGAGTTAACAAGTCTCAAGGAAGCAATGGGACTAACACAAAAGAAAATAAAAGAGAAATTGGAGGAAATCTCACAATAGTAATTGAAATTTTATATAGAGAACTAATTAAATTAGGTCTTTTATATAAAGATTTATATGAAATGACATTAAAAGAATTAGAAGATACACTTAAATATAGAAGAGAAGGATTAGGATATGTAATGTGGCGAAATGGTACCATTAATGCAACTGCCATTGGAACATGTTTTAGTAAAAGTATTAAATATCCTAAAAAACCTCAAGAAATGTTAGAAGAGTTATATGATCAACCAAAAGGAATACCTATGCCTGACTTTTTAAAGAAAAAGTATTATGAAAGGAGGTAAAATATGACAGAAAAAAAAGAAATGCAGATAGTAGTAACTGCAGATGATAGTAAAGCTAAAAGTAAATTAGAAAGCTTATCAAATTATTTAAAGAATGATTTTAGAAAAACAGAAACACAACAAGTACAATTAGATACTAAAGAAGCAAGAGCAAGATTAGTACAAGTAAATAATGATATTAAATGGTTAAAAAGTGAAATAAAAGACATACAACCGGGAACTCCTAAATTTGGTTTGTGGGCAAAAGAACTTGAAAGAGCAGAAACAGAGGCAAGCAAATTAAGAGATGTTTTGAAAGAAACAAATGTTGAAACAAAAAAAGTTGAAGTTGATATGTCAAAAGGTTTAGAAAAAGCTAGTAAAAAGAGTAGAAAATTTGTATTAAGTTTATTTAGTATAAGAAGTGCATGGGCTTTAATAAGTAGAGCATCAGGAACATATTTAAGTGAGAATGAAGATACAGCAAACAAAGTATCAGGATTATGGAGTTATTTTGGCAATGTATTCGGAGCAATAATAGAAAGAGTAGTTAATTGGCTTCAATACGGAATTGCTTACATTAATGTATTTTTAAAAGCATTAACTGGAATTGATTTTCTTGCGAAGTCTATACAAAAAACTACTGCTAAAACAAATAAAGAATTAAAGAAAACAGTATCATCTATGGATGAGATAGTTAATTTAGATATAGATGAAGGAACGGGTGCTGATGTAGGTACAGGTTTGCAAGGAATAAATGATTTAGAATTAAATCCAAAAATTGTAAAAGCAATGGAAACGCTAGGTAATGCTCTAAAAACAGTATGGGAATGGGCTAAAAAAGCATGGGACTTTTTAGAAGAACATTTTGGAACATCAGGAGCTATGGAAATAGTTGGTGGATTAGCATTAATGCTAGGAGCTTATAAATTAGGCGGTGGTGGTGTATTAGGATTAGTATTTGCATTCAGTACACTAGCAACAATCCAATTAACATCATTAATAAAACAAGTTAAAGAATTAAATGAAGCACAAGATGAACAACTAAAGGCGGAAGAAAAAGCAGTTGGAGCTAAAGTTGCACTATATAATTATTATCGTCAACAATACGAAAATGCTAAAACTGAAGAAGAAAGAAGTGACTATTTAGAAAAAATGAAAAAGGCATATGATGATATGGCAAACACAATAGAAACAACAAATGCAGATTTATCTAAAACCGTAGAATTAGCAGAAGGTTGGAATGGTTATTATGATAAAACAAAATCATTAGCAGAGCAAATAGATGATGCAACAAAAAGTGCCAAGAAAACATTTGATAGTATAGATAGTGAGAAGAAAATAAAATTCAAATTAGATGCTGATACAACACTAGCAGAGTCTAAAACAGGTAATTGGTTTAATAGATTATGGTCACAATTGAAATTTAGTGTATCTTCCCTTTGGGATAGTATTAAATTTACTTTTAGTGGTAAATACGCTACTGGTGGTTTCCCAGAAACAGGACAAATGTTTATAGCAAATGAAAAAGGACCAGAACTTGTAGGTAATATTGGAAGTTCTACTGCAGTAGTAAATAATACACAAATAGTAGACGCAGTTAGTTTAGGTGTTGCAAATGCAGTTGCTGGAGTATTAGGAAGTCAAAAAAGTTCTAGTAACAATGCTACATACTTATACTTAAACGGTAAAGAATTTGCTAAAGCAGTTTATAACGATATGGAAACAGAAAGTCAAAGAAGAAACAAAAATACTTCAATAAGGAGGTCTTAATATGGCATTATTAGAAGCAAATACAGGTAGTGGTTGGTTTGCTATACCAACCCCTAAACCTGAAGGTTATTATCCATCATATACGCATTTAGAGGATAGTTATAACGATAGTAATGGTAATTTGCATAGAGATTTTATTTGGAAAAATAGAGCAAAAGTTGAGTGTAGTTGGAACTCATTAACAGGAAGTGAGTATTCTATTCTACAAGATTTATATGATAAAGAAGAATTTAGAATGAGATATACAGATAATAAAGGTAGACGTGTTGAAAAAATAATGTATGGTGGTACATTAAAAGGTAACGTTTATAGAAAAGATAAAACCACATATAAACCAACTCTATGGACTGGTATAACTATGAACTTTATAGAAAAGAGAAGATAATATGTATAATAGTATAAATAGAGAAATTAAGGGATATGTTGAAGTATTATATGACATAAAAAATCTAGAAGAAGATGATGCTTTAGCAATTTATTACTATAATAAAGACGGCAGACCAGTACAATTAACACCATATGAATATGGAAAAACAAAAGATGATATATTATCTACTCCAAGAGTTATTAACAATTATTCTATTCTTTATGATAACTATGTTAAATTAGATGGCTCTTTTGTATTATTTAATAAATTTGACAATAATTGTGGTTTTATAACAATTGAAACTCCGCAAGAAATATATGATAACAACTATCAAGAAGGATTAGGATTTGATGCAGGATATGTCATAATAGAATTAAACATAAAAGAGGGAATGAATGGAATAACCTTTTATTTTAAAGATAACACAATAAAAAATGCTCAAATTAAACTGTATAAATCAGGAAGTCAAGAAGCAAAAATAATTAATATTGAAAATAACGAAGATGAAGCAGTGTTTATAGATATAGATGATACTTATAATGTTTTCAATATGACTATATATGAATGGACTAAACCAACTCATGTTATGCAATGGATAAGAGTTGATTTAGGATTATCTAAAATATATAAAGGTGAAGAACTGATAGAATTTACTGTAACTGAACAAGTAGATAAGTTATGTGAAGAATCTCCAAACAATGAATTATCTTTAACTATTGGAGACTATGATAGATTATACGACCCATTAAACCCAACTGGAATAACTAAATATTTAACTGAAAATTGTGTATATATTCCACATATAGGGATAGTTAATGAATATGGTGGAATAATTTATACAAAAATGGGCGAATTTTACTTTTTTCAAAATGATTACAAAGATAAAGAAGTAACTATAACCGCTTATAATTTAATGTATAAATTAAGAAACACATTGTTAGAAAATAAAAATGGAACTTTGGCATATCCTAATTTAATTGTTGGAATGGGTAAAGTAAAAGATTATTTAACTTCTTATTTAACTTCTAATTATTCTTTTGAACATAATATTACATTAGAAAATAAAACACAATTTACATATGGAGATTTAAAAAGAACTAATCTAGCGGAATTTTTACAAAATTTATCAATGATTGAGGGAATATTTTACATAGATAGAGATAATACTATAATACTTAAAAATATAGATAAAACAATTAAAGAAAGATTAACTAAAAACGAACTATTAAACGATATAAGTTATAAAAATGAAGATAAGGTAGAATCATTTAATTATACCTATTATGCTGGAAGTATAGAAATTTCTAGTGATGATAATGACAAAGATAACTTTACTACTGGCATAACACTTGAAAGTGATGAACAAATAATTTGTTTAACGTCTGATGATCCTACTTCATTTGCATTTATGCGAGATTCTTACATTACTCAAACAGGAGCAGATAGTGTTAGCATTATTAAAACAGGTTCTACTAATGATTTTTACTACATGATATTCTTAAAAGTAAAAGGTAAAATTGGTTCTAGTGTTACAATAAAAGGGAGAACACCAAAAAAAATAAACTATTCATTTGATACTAAAACAAACTTAATTAAAGTAAGTAACACAAATAAAGAACCATCATTTGATTTAAATAATCCTGTTTATGTAGGTAGTATACCAACCTACTACAATAAATTTCCTAACTTTATAGATAAATTTTACAGTTATAGCGTATCACTTGATTATAATGGAAATCCAAACATAAAAGCAGGAGATTATATAGAAGTAGAAAGTAACTATGGTATGGTTAAATTATTTGTAACTAAACATACACTTACATATAGTGGTGGATTATCTGGTAGCATAGAAGGAGTTGAATAGTATGTATGATGAATTAGATTATCTTACACCCCAATTACTTAACGATATAGAAGCAAAAGTAGTAGAGGCATATAGTAAGTACCAAGATATGATTTCTAGTCAATATACGCCAAAAGAATGGGTTTTAAATGAGTTTGTTTATGTTGATGATATAAAAAATATAGAAGATGGTATTGATGTGTTAGGAAAGTACTTTGGTTATCCAATAGGATGGAAAACTAAAAGAGAATGGAATTTAACAGTTGCTAATAGTATCAGTTACATAGATATAAATAGATGGTTAAATAATTTAGATATAATATTAAATTCAAATTACAATCCGTTAGTTCCACGTGAAACACTATATCCTAGTGAAACATTAATGCCTACAAATAACAAAGGAGAGTGATAATATGGCTTATAATAGAACAAATTGGGTAAATGATAGCTTGCCAGCAATTAACGCTGAAAACTTAAATAAAATTGAAAATGCAATAGAAGAAGCAAATAATTTTATAGACCAGTTATATAAAATAGGTGATTTATTTTTAACTACTAATAGTGAAAATCCATCAATAAGATTTGGTGGAACATGGGAACTATTTGGAAAAGGCAAAACTTTGATATGTGTTGATGAAGAAGATGAAGATTTTAATGAAGTAAATAAGACAGGTGGCGAAAAAACGCACACATTAACGGTTAATGAAATGCCATCGCATAATCACCCTGGAATCATAGGATACACTAACACGACTGGGTACTACGCTAGATTGTATGAAGGTTCACAAGGAACAAAGCTAGATGGGGAAGGAAAAACTGGAGGAGACCAACCTCATAATAATCTTCAACCATATATTACTTGCTATATATGGGTAAGGACTGCTTAAGGAGAAAAATATGCCAACATTAACAGAAAGAGTAGGAAAGTTAGATGAAAGATTAACTAAATTAGAAGAACATTGTAGAGAATACCAAAATGAAAATAATGCTACTAAAATAGATTTAGGAAAAGCTATTACTGAAATGAAAAATTTAATAAAGACAGTAGATGAATTACCAATAAATCTAGAAAAGACAATGATTAAGACAATAGAATTACAAGCAAAAGAACATCAATTAATATATAACAAAATAGACAATTTAAAAAACGAACAAGAAGAAACAAGTAAAAAAGTAGAAATACTACAACAAAAACTTGACGAAAGAACAATAGAAAAAGATAGTAACTCATGGAGTAAATTTATTTGGCTAATAATAGGTGGTATAGTAGGATTTTTGTTTTTCTTATTAGAAAAAGTAGTTAAATAGTCAAATTTGACTATTTTTCTATTTTGTAGTATATTTTACTAGGGGAGTGAAGAGATGTTAATTCTTAATTTTATAGTACTTATATTTGAAATATTATTTTATTCAATGTTTATGTACTATTCTAAAAAGGAAGGCAAGTTTAGTAGATATTTACTATTATTTAGTTTGATAACTATAATAGGAACAATAATTAAAACTAATTATTTGTTTTCTTATTTAATATTAGTTTTAATGATATTATATGGTATTAAATATATTGTTAAAGCAAAAACTACTTTGTATGATTTATTTGTAATATGTTTAATGCTTATAATAAAGTCTATTATAGAAATGGTCATAGGAAGTTTATTTTTAATTAATATATTTTCTATAATACAATTAACTTTTTTGAGTTATATTGTTAAATTTACATTTATATTACTGTTTAAAAATAAATTAAATAAATATTATAATAAGATATTAATAAAATGGAATAATAATAATTTTTACATAAGATATATATTTGCATGTTTATCTTTTATATATGTAATTGCAAGTTGTATAGTACTACTTGTTTTTTAGAAAGGAGGTAAACAATATGTGGTGGCCTGGAAAATGGTTTTTAGGAAAGAAGAAATCTAGATAGGGTGTGAAATAGTGGATAGATTAAGTTATGGTCAATATGGTTTAGTAGTTATTATAAGTGCATTTATAATGGCGTTATGCTTTAATTTATTATCATACTTTATTATATGCACTATTTTATTTTTATTTTCTAGACAAAAATTTGAAGAACCAATACACGCAGAAGGTCTTACTATTTGTTATTTTCATACAATGGGTTACTATTTACTTTTATTTTTATGTATAAAGATGTGTAATATGGTAATAAACGAAAATATAACCTTTATTCTTATTGGTTCTTTAACTATATTGTTTACTTTTGTTATGAGTACAGTACCTAACAAGAAAGAAAAACTAGAAAAATTATTTTTAGGTAGAAAAAAGGAAAATGGTAGATATGCAGACTTATTCAGATTTATTAAGTTTGACCCTACAAATAAGAAATTATGCGAATATGAAGATAGATTAAAAGATAGTGATATGTTTACTTATTATGTGTTTAAATATATATTTAGAGATGGTCTAACGTGGGATGAGACTATGGATAAACTAGATATATACGAAAGAAAAGAACTTGATAAAGAAATATATGCTATTTATCGTACACTTCAATATGTACTAGATTTAAAAAGACTTGATTAGGTCTTTTTTTTATGTTATAATGAATATGCCTAACGGCAATTATACTTACAATACACTTCACATACGAGAGATAGAAATATCTCTCTTTTTTAGTGTCACTTACTTTTATATTAAATTGTGAAATAATTAAAGTATGAAAGGAGATGGGAATTTGAATATGGAGCACCCAACAAAGAAATTCATAGACCTATCTTCTTTTTTGTGTGAATTATATAACATAAAATTTAGACTTGAAAATTTAATTGTAGAAATGGAAAAATTAACAAAGGAAGATGATAAATAATGTATGGTAATCCTTATTATAATCAACAAGCATATCAACAAGATTTAATAAATATGAGAGATAGACTTGATAAGCAAATTCAACAAGCACAAATGCCTATGCAACCTCAACAAACACCTATTACACAGAACTTTCAGTTAGCACCTAATCAAAATCAAAATACTATCAAATACGCAAATACTATTGATGATGTAAAAAAAGAACTAGTTTTTAATGATACTTTATTTGTTAATAAAGAATATACTCTATTATGGCTTAAAAATGCTCTAGGAGAAGTAAAAACATATAAGCTAGAGGAAGTCATAGAGATAGATGAAAAAGACCAAAAAATTAATGAATTAATGGCTAAAATTGAACGATTAGAAAGTGAGATGAAAAAGAATGAATCCACAACAAATAGCAATGAATATGCTAATGGGACAGTTACAAGCACAAAATCCTCAAGCATTTCAAAAAGTAAATCAAGCGATAAATAGTGGAGTTAATCCACAACAATTTATGAAACAAGTTATGGGTAATGCAACACCACAACAAATGCAACAAGTACTTCAAATGGGAAAACAATTTGGTGTTCCTGATGAAGTTCTACAACAAGTACAAAATATGAAATAGTTATAAACAAGAAATTGTTTATATATAAAGAATAATTGAAAGGAGGTGTTATAAATGGAAGCATTAAGCGGAACAGATGCTCTTGCTGTAATGAATAGTCGTAATAATTACGGTTATGGTTATGGTATGGACGGAATGAATAGTTGGTTTTGGATAATTATATTACTATTCTTTGGTAGAGGAAACTGGGGATATGGTAATGGTTATGGAGAAAAACCTTTAGTTAGTGATGAATTTATAAAAAGAGATATATTTAACACTAATCAAAATGTATCAACGACAAGTTGCCAAACTCAAAGAGATATATTAGAAAATAGATATACTAATCAATTATGCTGTTGCAATACGCAGAAAGAAATTCTTGAAAATCGTTACAATACTTCTTTAGGACTTGCTAACGTTCAAAAAGATATTCTTTTGGGTAATCAAAATTTACAATCACAAATGGCTCAATGTTGCTTAGCGTAATCATAGGCAACCATATCAGTAATGATATGCTAGTGTTAAACACTAGATATTCGGTGAACTGCTGGGAATCTAAACCATAAACTGCTATATACAAATCACATAAGTTATGATATAATTTATATGAGGTGTTAATATGTTTTATGTTTATAAATGGTTTATAAAAAAAACTAATGAAATATTTTATATAGGCAAAGGAACAAGAAATAGATTTAAGCAAGTTTCTAATAGAAATAAATTATTTAAAGAAATATATAACAATAATGATTGTGATGTTAAAATTATAGAATATTTTGATAAAGAAGAAGATGCATTCAAAAAAGAATATGAACTTATATGTTATTATAAGAGCATAGGACAATGTAAATGCAACTTAGATAATGGTGGTAAAGGTGGATGCAATTTTGTATGGACACCTGAAATGAAAGAATACTACTCAAAATATAATGTAATGAAAAATGAAAATCAAAGAAAAAGAATGTCTAAAAAAAATCCAATGAAAAATAAAGATATTGCAAAAATAGTTGGAATAAAACATCGTAAACCATTTTATATAGGTGATAAATTATTTCAAACATTAGAAGAAGCAAGCAAAAGTTATAATTGTTCTATTCAATGTATAAGATATTGGCTTAAAGTAGGTCATAATAAAAGAGAATTATGTTTTTATAAAGGAGAAAAACCAATTAGTTATGATTTTTTAAAAAATAATCATATAGTAAATAACATTAAGGTTATATATAATAATAAAAAATATAATTCTTTAAAAGATTTAGCAAAATGTTTAAATATAAAATACACTACATTACATAAATACTTTAAACAAAATAGACCTATAAACAACAAACAAATATATTTATGGCAAGACAATCAGCAACCAAGTCTTGATTTAAATGGTCAAGAAAGGCTCAACGACTAGGTGTTGAAACTCAATGGAGAATATAATACACCCAAGAGTGCCGAACCCCTACCAAGTAAAGTTGAGGGTGAAGATATAGTCTGAACTATATGGAAACATATAGAAGTATAAGATAAAGAACTTATACGATAACAAAATGGTGATTTAAAGAATGCGATTCATGCAGAAGGAGAAGCAACTCGTGGTTTAATTCAGGCTAATACTATTCAAGATTTAAGAGATAAAGTAAACGAAAGAGATAGAGAATTACAATCTGCTCAATTCCAAATTTCTCAAGTTGCTCAAACTCGATCTTTAGTAGAGCAATTAAAACCATATCCAGTTCCATCATATATCGTAGGTTCACCATATACAAATTATGGTTGCTATGGATATAATGGATGCAATTGTTAGTTTTAATTGATTTATTCTTACTTATGTTATATAATATAAGTAGGAGATGGTAATATGAGAAAACCTATAAAAGAATTTGAAGAATTTTATGAAGTAGATGAAAAAGGTAATATTTATTCTTTACCAAGATTAATGAAAACACCAACTACTCAATATTTGTCTAAAGAAAAGAAATTAAAACCATATTTCAATAAAAAAGGATATCTAATTGTAGATTTGAGAAAAAGAAATATTAGGAAATGCAAAACTGTTCACAGAATAGTAGCAGAAACGTTTATTCCTAATGTTGAAAACAAACCTCAAATAAATCATAAAAATGGAATAAAAACTGATAATAGAGTAGAAAATTTAGAATGGTGTAATAATAGTGAAAATCAAATACATGCTTTTGCTAATAACTTACAAAAAGGTAATTTTGAACATCACAATAGTAAATTAAAACTAGAAGATGTCTTATATATAAAAAACAATTATCAAAAAAATAAAAAAGGTTATGGCATGAGATGTATGGCAAAAAGATTTAATGTTTCCGTTACTTCAATTCAACAAATTTTGCAAGGAAAATCATATAGAAATATTTAATCGAGAAGGGTGTAGACTCAAAGATTAATTTTAGAAGATAGAATTAATCTATCTTCTTTTTTAAAGGAGGATTTATGACTTTAGAAGAATATTATAAATATGCTATTACTAAAGAAGAAAAAACAATAACTGATTTATTAGTAATAGAAGTTTATAAATTAATTAATGAAAAAAAGAAAGGAAATGATAAATAATGACTATTCTAAATAATGTATCTAGTCAAACGGTTGCTCCAAGTGGAATAATTAATGCTGGTAATGTGGTAGCACAAAAAGGATGTTCAACTAAAGCAAGTGGTAATGGTATAGCAATAGTAAAATGTGGTATTTATGATGTTACTGCAACAGTAGTAGGTTTAGTTGACGGTGGTGGAATAATGGAATTTACTGTATTAAACAATAATGTTCCAATTGCTTACTTAACAGGACAAGCATATACTAACACTGGAGAGCCTGCTACAATAACTTTAACAGGACATATTGTAGTAAATCCTAATTGTTGTGCTGTAACAAATAACATACCAACAACTATTTCTTTACAAAACACAAGTGCAACAACAACTGCTGTAATTTCAAATGTAATGTTAGATGTAACAAAAGTTGATTGCTAATGAATAAACAATTGGATATTTTAGATATTATAACTATATTATCTTTTTGCATAGCAATAAAAAATTTAGAAGAAAACGAAAAGCAAAACAATTTATTAAAAAGAAAATTAGATAATCAAGACAATGTATACCTAAAAAAAATCATACAACAAAACGAGATAATTATCGCTCAAAATGAAGAATTATTAAAAAGGAGGTAATTTATGGATAGTTACGAAAAAATGGAAGAAGAAATGCATGAGTTTAAAAAGTATTTAAAAATGACTATGGATTTGCTTTGTGATAGTTTTAAATGGTTAAAATTAAGTGAATATGCAGACGACGAAGCATCAAAAGAAAAATATAAAGGAATAAGTAACACTCTATATGAAATGTTTATGATTGAACATAATAACATAGGCAAAAAGTTTAAAGGAGAAGAATAATCTCCTTACTATTGTGCCGTTGGCGAAGTGGTTAACGCTTTGGTTTGCAAAACCAACATTCACAGGTTCGAATCCTGTACGGTACTCCATAATTTGACAAAATAATTTAAAGTGATATAATTTAACTAGAGGTAAGTAATTGTTTTCCATAATTTTGTCTATCCCCCTTTTAATACCTTTTAATATATAATTAGTCTCTATATATTAATAATTAGTCTTTATAAATATTAGACAAAATTATACCTCAAGCATCTTTTGGTGCTTTTTTTCTTTTATGATATAATTAATTAAAAGGAGATGATAAAATGAGCGATAAAATTTATAACGTTCTAAAATGGATAGCAATAGTATTCTTACCTGCTTTAATTACATTTGTAGGTGTAATTTTAACAAATTTGAAAGTAGGTAATGCAGAAGTAATACTAACAATTATGAATGCTTTTGCTGTATTTTTAGGTACAATTTTAGGTGTATCTACAATTAAGTATAATAGTACAAAGTAAGAAGGGAGAAAAAATATGGTAGAAATAGTTAAAAAAATAGTTCCTGAAAGTAAATGGGGAATTAAATGTCCTTACAGTATGACACCAACTAGAATAGTAGTACATAACACTGCAAATGATGCTTCTGCGTTAAATGAAATATCTTATATGACTAATAATGACTATGAAACTTCATTCCATTATGCAGTAGATGATAAGATGATAGTACAAGGAATAGAAGAAAATAGAAATGGTTGGCACGCTAGTGATGGAAACGGGAAAGGAAATAGAGAAGGTATAGCAATTGAAATTTGTTATTCTAAAAGCGGTGGTTCAAGATTTGATAAAGCAGAAGAAAATGCAGTAGAATTAATAGTAGACATTCTTAAACGTTATGGTTGGGGTATAGATAAAGTTACTAAACATCAAGATTATAGTGGAAAATATTGCCCACATCGTACTTTAGATATGGGGTGGGATAGATTTATTAAGATGATAGAAAATAAGCTAAATGGTACACAAAATGAGACTCCAATCACATCTGATAAAAAGGTTAATGTATTTTACAGAGTAAAAACTCAAAAACATGGATGGTTACCAATTGTCAAAAACAATGAAGACTATGCAGGATGGGAAAATAGTCCTATTACTGATGTTGCTATTAAGGTAGATAAAGGTTCTATTAAGTACAGAGTACACGTTAAAGGCGGACAATGGTTACCTTATGTTACTGGATTTAATACCAACGATATAACTAATGGTTACGCGGGAAATGGTAAAGTAATAGATGCTATTGAAGTATATTATTATACTCCTAGTGATATTAGACCTTACCGAAAAGCAAAATACAAAGTAAATAACTATCCTTATCAATACGATAACGAGAAGACAAACGGACAAGATGGTTACGGGGGAGTATTTGGAGTTCCTATTACTAAATTTGAAATAACAATAGAGTAAAAATAAAGACACTTTACAAAAAAAAGTGTTTTTTTTATTAAAAATGTCTGCCAAATGGTTGACAAAATAATACAAACGTGCTATACTTAAATCACAAAGGAGGAGTAGAGATGAAAAAAAGAAAATTAAATTGGGGTAAGTTTGGTTTGTTTACATTAATGTTAGGAATGGTGTCAGTATTAATTGTTGATTTTTATAAATTAGCAATTCAACCATTCTTTACTGGAGAATTAACTGGATATACAATGTTTGGATTAATTACTTTAGTAGGACTATTAATAGCAATAGTTAGTATTTATGATTATTTAGTAGGGGAGGAATAAAAATGTTAAAAATAAAAGATAACGTAGATTTAAAAGAATTAGAGAAATTTGGATTTAATTTAATAGAAAAATGTATAATTCCTAGAGGTGCTTTTGGGAAAGAAGAAGCAGATTGCTATGTTAAACCTGATAAAAGAGGAGAGTATCATAGTTGGTGTACTTTTATAAAATGTACTCGTTCAAGAGAAATTGTCGGTCCCATTTATGATATGGATAACTTATATGACTTAATAAAAGCAGATTTAGTAGAAAAGGTAGGGAAATAATAATGAAAGACAATAAATTAACTGCTAGAATAGATAATTTTACTTATGATATATTACTAAAACACTTACAAGAAAGTAAAACATCAATAAGTGATTTTGTAAGGTCGGCAGTATATGAAAAATTAGAAAGAATAGAAAATGCTAAAATAATGCCCGTAGACAAACAAAAACACTAAAGGGGTATAATTATACTAGACAACTATTTATAGTGGCTAGAAATTAAAATAAATAGGGAATAAGAAAGGAATAGAGATTAATTATGGAATTTAAAGAAGAAATATACGAAAGTATGAAAAAAGATTACTTAAAAATGTCAGAAGAATTAAAAAGATTACAAAGGGATTTAGATTTAGAAAAATTAAAAAATGATTTTCTAATGAAAAGGGAAAACAAACTACAAATGATTGAACAATATGTTAATAGTAAAAGTGAAATTAAATTAGATAGATTAGTAAGAATGGTGAAGGGGGATAAATAATTATGGAAAACAAAGAAATAGAAA
>ERZ1643251.1706-NODE-1706-length-24374-cov-9.333936_pt1 | contig 24374 bp, 23 predicted proteins | sample MGYA00579261_ERZ1643251 | MGnify/ENA primary metagenome ERZ1643251 (study PRJEB29033, sample SAMEA4952267) | chicken gut metagenome | biome: Broiler Chicken; feature: Gastrointestinal Tract; material: Caecum | place: Ireland | collected 2018 | study: Broiler... | reverse complement strand
GTGCACTAATGATAGCAGAACGTATAGGTGATACCGTTGAAACAACATTAAAAACGTATAGTCACTTGTACCCGGATAAACAAAAACAACTTGTCAATAAACTGGATGAAATTTTAAATAACTCATCAAAAAAATAATAGATATGAAAAAGGTCAGAAATATCTCTGACCTTTTTACATCTTCTATCTTAAAAATTAATAACCAATATAGGAATATTTATATCTTACTTAAATATTCTTTAATTTCTGAAAATATTTTAGTAGCATCCATTCTTCCATAATCTGCAATATCAATAACATATATTGGTAAAGATATTGACTTTTTTAATTCTTTTTCAAAAAATCTCACTTGAGGAGCTAATAAAATTATATGAGCGTCTGCAATATAATCATCTAATTCTGATATTGGCACAGCCGCTAATAACACTTGGTACCCATGCCTTTTAAATTCATTCATTAATCGAAATTTCAAAATGCTTGTACTCATTCCAGCATTGCATGCCAATATCATTTTAATCATTAATCTTCACTTTCCTCTGCTATTTTTTGTTTTTCAAAAACTTTAAAGAATGGTAAATATACCAATATATCAATGATAATCAATACTATCACTAATAATAAAGCCTTTATATCCATTGTATCAATTAATGCTGCAATAGGTGAGAACATATTCCAACTTGCATATGCAAATGTTTTAGCAACTAATCCACTACTCATTGCAAAATAAGTAATAACACCATTTAAAGGCATAACTAATACAAATGGAATCATCATAATTGGATTATACATTAAAGGTAAACCAAAAATCAATGGTTCATTAATATTAAATAAAGATGGAATAAATGATAATTTCCCGATTGTTTTAATCTGTTTTGACTTACTTGTTATAGCTAAAAATGCCAATCCTAATGTTGCACCACTACCTCCAATAGCCATAAAATTCCACCAGAATGGTGTAGTTACAATATATGGCAAAGCAGTAGCAACAGTTCCTGATGCATATGCAGCTGCATTTGCACCTAAATTACTATAGAAAAATGGATCTAATGCACTTGTAATAACAGAGTCATGAATACCAAACCACCAGAAAATCATTACAATTACGGCTAAGATAATAATACCCCAAACATTATCAACCACACTTACAAATGGATTCATAACTGTAGAAATCAACTGTGGTAAATTTATTGATGATAAGAATAATAGAGCATAATTCAATAATGCAGTAACAATAAGTACAATAACTACAGGAACAAGATTTCCAATAGAATCTGCTAATGCTGGAGGTACTCCTCCTCCTTCTAAATTAATACGTCCTACTTGTTTCTCATTTAAAAATCTATAGACTTCAAATGCAATAATACTTACAAAAATCGCTGTAAACAATCCTGTTGCATCAAAATATTGAAAAGTTAACGTTCCTTCAGAATTCATACATGCAGAAATTATAAATGTAGACACAGTTATCAATATAGGCATCATAGAATTAATTTTATATATTTTACATAAATTATAACCAAGTCCTAATGCAACATATAATGCCATTAAAGGCATAGTAATATTATATACATAATTTAAAACTGGGCCAATATAATTGGCAAGCATTTGCCATCCATACATAAAACTTTTAAGAACTCCAGCATCTAATGTTGTATAATCAACTGGAGGTTCAGTCAAAACTAATGCAAAACTTCCCACTGTAAAAAATGGAACTAATGATAAAAATGTATTTTGAAGTGCTTTTAGATATTTCTGATTTGATAATTTTCCTGCAATTGGTGCAACTTTTTCTTCAATAAAATTTCCTATTTTATTCATATTTTTTCTTCCTCCCCTATCATTTTTTTATACCAATAATAACTCTTTTTTGGTATACGTTTATTGTTATTTTCGTAATCAATATATACTAAACCATATCGCTTTTTATATCCATTTATCCAACTATATAAATCCATTGTTGACCATACGAAATAACCTCTTACGTCACAACCTTCTTTTCTAGCTTTATTAATCCATCCAATAAATCCTGATAAGAAATCAATACGGTAATCATCATTAACTTCACCATTAACTAGTTCATCATAATACCCTAGTCCATTTTCTGTAATAATTACAGGAGTTTCAGGATACAATTCTTTTAGATATTTTAATAAATTATAAACTGATTTTGGATATAGTTCGCATCCCCAAGCATTTTTTGGCATATTTGGATCTTCATCCAATTCAAACCACCCTTTAATAATTGTTGAGTTTTTTGTTTTTCCATCTCCAGTGTTATTTGCAATTAAAGTTGTTTCACCACTAGTGTATGGTTTAACAAGTACCCTATCATAAGCATTGATACCAAGATAATCGACAACACCTTTTTCAAAAATTAACTTATCTTCATCTAATATATATGATGTATCATATTCTTTAGAAATTTTATCTAAAAACTCTTTATTAAAAGAACCTAAAACACTAACATCATTTACACAACGATTATAAAATAAATCAGCATTTTTTCTTGCTTCAGCATAATCATCGTTATCAATAAGTGATTCTATAGAATAGCTATCACTTACTATTCCTATCATACCTTCTAAGTTAAGCTTTTTATATTCTACAATACTCAATGCGCTACCTAATAACAAATGATACATTGCTTTCCATCTTCTAGAAATATCTTGAACATTAGGAGGATAATTTCCTCTACCATAACAACAATAAGTTTCATAATTTGGTTCATTGATTGTAAGCCAATATTTAACTTTTTTTCCAAAAGATTCAAAACAAACTTTAGCATATTGTGCAAATGCAATAGCAGTATCTCTGTTCTCCCATCCCCCATTCTCAAATAGTTTTAGAGGTAAATCATAATGGTAGAGTGTAACTACTGGTTCTACATTATATTTTCTGCATGTATCTATAACTCTATTATAATAATCTATACCATCTTGATTAACTTCCCCGATTCCGTCAGGTATTATTCTTGTCCAAGCTATAGAAAAACGATAAGCATTTTGTCCACCTTTTGATAACATAATAATATCTTCTTCATATCTGTTATAATGATCACAAGATATATCCCCAGTAACTGGATTTACGTTATTCTTTTCACTATGACAAAAATCATCCCAGTTTGACAAACCTTTATTTCCTTCTTGCCATCCACCCTCACATTGATAAGCTGAGGTAGCACTTCCCCATAAAAACTTAGTCATTTATAAATCCCCTTTCCATAAATTTAATCATTTGCATTGCAATTCTTTGATACATAATAGTTGTCATCAAATGATCTTGAGCATGTATCATAATCATGCTTGAATCATATACTTCTCCTCTAGTCTCATTAATTATTAAATTAGTTTGAGCTTTATGAGCTTTAGTTAATTCACTATTTCCCAAGCGAATAAGTTCTTCACATTTTTGTTTATCATTATTCATCATTAGATTTACTGCCTCATAAAAATATGAAAATGCCGTCCCTGCATGACTTATAATTTGAAATGCTATATCCTGTACTTCTTCTTTTCCCATAACTCCTCCTTTCGAGTATTATTGTACATATATTTTCTGTATCTTTTCAAATTTAAAATTGCGGTATATACCGCAATAGTATTTTGTGTGGTATACCGCAACTTTTTATTTTTACAATACTAATTAATTATTATATAATTGTTAGCGAAAAGGAGATTATTATGAATTTTACAAATAGGCAAACTAAAATATTAAATTATATTTCAAATAGTGATCTACCTATTACAGGAAAACAACTATCCCTTCTTTTTAATTGTTCAGTGCGTACAATTCAAAACGAAATCTCAAATATAAATAAGAATGTTCAATTAATTAATTCATCTAATAAGGGATACGAATTAAATAAGAAAAAATATTATCTTTTAAAAGATAGTAATTCTATTTTTAATGAATCTTTTGAACTAGACTCTATTCTAAAAAAAATATTATTATCTAATGAACCTATATACATATATGATTTAGCTGACGAAAACTATATCAGTATATCTACATTAGAAAAAAAACTAAAACAATATTCTAGTGTACTGGCAAAATTTGAACTGTCATTGTTAAGAGACAAAGGTTATATTTCAATAAAAGGTAAAGAGATTAATAAAAGAATTTTTATAAAACATTTAATAATAACAGAGAGCAATGACTCCTTTAGCAATAGCGATGTATTCAGCGCTTACTTTGATAATATGGATATCAAAAATATAAAAAAACTAATGATTAAAACAATAAATAATCATAACTATTCAATTGATCCGATTTATTCCAATACGTTAGCCTTATCTCTGTCTATATCTCTTTATAGAATGAAAATTGAGCATTATATTGATAAAGATATTATTAATGCATGTGATAATAATGATATAGAATATCAGATTGCAATAGACATTCTAACGCATTTTAGTAATATTTGGAATTTAAAACCTACTAAAAATGATATTAATTATATTGCTTCATTATTTATTGGGCAAATTAAACCAATAAAAATAACTAACAATCCTTCTAATAAAATTGTTAGTCCATTTTTCATTTTAGAAATCGAGCATATATTAAATACAACTTTTTCTCATTTTATGCTTAAAATTGATTTTTCAAAAAGTCTGGAAAGTTTTTCAGTTCACATAGATGGGCTAATTAAAAGATCAAAAAATAATCAACCAGCTTATAATTATGCTGTTTCTGAGTTAAAAAAAGATAATCCTTTTATATATGAAGTAGCAGTATATATAGCTAATCAATTATCTGAGCATTTTTCAATTAAAATAAATGATTCTGAAATAGGATTTATTTGTATTTATATAGGATATTTAGTAGAAAGTGCTCTTAAAAGAAAAAAAGTTACTATTAATTTAATATGTAATAACTATCATCAAATTAAAGAGAAACTTTATTCAAAATTAGAAAATGCTTTTTCGGATTGTGCAATCATAACTACCGATACTACACAATCCTATCAATCTCAAAATTATGATTTAATAGTTACAACAGATATTATAGATAATAAATATATTCGTTGTATTAGGATTTCTCCATACCTTAATTATAAAGATATGGAAAAAATAAATAGTGAAATTAGTAATATTATTCAAAGAAAAAGAAGCACAGAAATAGATAGTCTATTTTCGAAATTCTTTTCAGAAAAATTATTCTTTATTGATAATAGATTTAATGATAAATTTGAAGTTATAAAGTTTCTATCTAAAAAAATCATTGAAACTGGTATTGCTAATAATAATTTTACATCATCAGTTATCAAACGCGAATTATTATCATCTACTGCATTTGGTAATGGCTACGCCATTCCTCACGCTATAGATTTAGATGCAAAGAAAACTATGGTTTCCATTCTAATATCTAACGAAGGTATCTCATGGGATGAAAACATTGTTTATGTTGTGTTTCTTATCGCAGTCAAAAGAGAAGATCGTAAAAATTTTGTGAATTTATACGAGAACATCATCAAAATATTAGAAGATATTTCTAATATAGAAACATTAAAAAGATGTTCTAATTATTCAAATTTCGAATATTTCCTTTTAAATCAATTATAATTCCAAGAAAAATATCCGCTTTATACAATTCAAATTACCTATTCATTGAGTTTATGTCTGGTAAATATTATGACATGTTTGTCGAATAAATAGCCTTAAAATATCTAAGTAGTACCAAATTAGTACCAGAAAGCCTTCAAGAAACAAAAAAACCTTGATTTTATCAAGGTTTTTTAACACTTATTATTCACCAACGTATGGTAATAAAGCCATTTGTCTAGCACGTTTAATAGCAACTGCTAATTGTCTTTGATATTTAGCACTTGTTCCAGTTACACGTCTAGGAATGATTTTACCGTTAGCAGAAACAAATCTTTTTAATAATTCAACATCTTTGTAATCGATGTAATCAATCTTGTTTTTTGTAAAATAGCAAACTTTTTTTCTTGGTCTTTGTCTTTTGAATGCCATAAACCTTTTCCTCCTTAAAATTGAATATCATCTTCCATGATATCAAATGAATCAAAAGAATTATCAAAATCCTTTTCTAATTCTACTGTTTTCATATCATAGAAGTTATCTTGTGATACTTGTGGTTGTTGTTGCTGTGCTCTTTCTCTAGCAGCTCTTGTTTCTAAGAACTGTACACTATCACAAACAACTTCAACAACATACACTTTTTGTCCCTGAGCATTATCATAACTACGTGAACGAAGTCTTCCTTCGACACCTACCAATGAACCTTTTGAACAATATCTTTCTACATTTTCAGCAACTTTATTCCAAACAACACAATTGATATAATCAGCCTGTTGTCCATCTGCTGAATTATAGTTACGATTTAATGCTAAAGTAAAGCTTGTAACTGCAGCACCACTATTTGTTCTTCTTAACTCAGGATCTCTCGTCATTCTTCCAACTAATACAACACGATTAATCATCAGAATTCACCTTCTTATTTAGATCTTCTAAGAGTCATATGACGGATAACGTTTGCATTGATACGTGAAATACGTTCAAATTCAGAAATATTTTCAGGAGTAGTTGTTGTATCTACGACAACATAATATCCTTTTTTGTAATCCTGAATTTCATAAGCAAAATCACGTAATCCCCATTCATTAACATTATCTACAGTTCCTTCACCATTTGTTAAAATGTTTTTGAAGTTTTCGATTAATGCATTTCTTGTTTCTTCTTCAACATCAGGTTTTACAATAAACATGATTTCGTACTTATTCATCTTTTTACCTCCTCCTATGGTCTAATGGTCTATATTTTAAATATAGACAGGCAGTAAATTTATTACATGCTCACGTAATATACCACATATACGCCTTTTTGTCAATCCAGACATATATAAAAACCTCATAAAATCAATACTTTTTACAATACAATAATCATTTGATATTCTCAAATCAACAATCATGATATAATAGTTGATATCCACATCAATTTATAAAATATTAAGAAATTATTTATACATTTTCAATGCTATCATGACATAATGTAAAAGCGAGGTGATCTTATGGCAAAGAAAAAAAGAATCAATAAAAAGCCTATGATTTGTATGCTTGTGATTTTACTGATCATTGGCATAGGAACAATTTATCTGTCTTCACGTCATCATAATGATATTGAAGAATATCAGGTTGATGGCTTATCGATACAACATCAATTTTTAACGGTTAATCCCAATTCGCGAAGTGGAAAAACATTACCAAGAGTTAATGGTATTGTGATTCACTATACTGCCAATCCTGGTTCCACTGCTCAAAATAACAGAGATTATTTTGAAAATCTGAAAATAACCAGAACGACTTCTGTATCTAGCCATTTTATCATTGGATTAGAAGGGGAAATCATTCAATGTATTCCTTTGAATGAAGTCGCTTATGCTTCTAACAATCGTAATAAAGATACCATTTCTATTGAATGCTGCCATCCTGATGAAAGCGGACAGTTTAATGATGCAACTTACCAGTCATTACAAAAACTCGTGCGTGCTTTAATGGACTCCTATCACTTACAAAGTCAAGATGTGATTAGACATTATGATATTACTGGTAAAATCTGTCCGAAATATTTTGTTGATCATGAAGATCAATGGCAAGAATTCTTAAATTCTCTATAATGAGGTGATTCATCTTGAGTTTAGAACAAGATATATTTCAAAGAACAAAAATTGATTTTAATAAACTGATAGCCTATGGCTTTCAAAAAGAATGTCATCAATATGTTTATATTCAAAATATTTTAGATAATAGCTTTCAAGTAGTCATTACTATCAATACTGATGAAGATATTCATGGAAAAATGATTGATTTAGCTTTTCATGAAGAATATATCAATTTTCGTATCAAAGCGCAAACTGGTGAATTTATCACAAAAATACGTCAAGAATATGAAAAGATTTTAAATGATATCAAAGACAAATGTACTACACCGCAATATTTTATATATCCTCAAGCCAATAGAATTGCTGATTACATAATAAAAACATACCATGATTATCCTGATTTTCCATGGACGAGTGATCCTCACTATGGCGTTTTTAGACATCACAACAACCAAAAATGGTATGCTTTAATGATGAACATCAATAAAAATAAAATCACTTCTGAAAACGGGGATGTAGAAATCATCAATTTAAAATTAAAAGAAGAACATATTTTACAATTACTTCAAGAAAATGGTTTTTATAAAGCTTATCATATGAATAAAAAGAAATGGATTTCTATCATCTTAGATGGAACATTATCTGATGAAGATATTTTCAAATATATAGATGAAAGTTATCAATTGACACAAACAATCCATACAAAAACAAAAAAGGATGTCATCCAATAGACTATATAAGTCGATTGGTCGCATCCTTTTTTATGCATGTTGCCTTAATAATTCATTTAATTCCTGTATTGATGATTCTTTCAGGAATGAATCATATCGAAATAAACTAAAACCTTTATATCCATTTTCATATAAAATTTGAACTTGTGAAGCAATATTACGAGAGTTTTCCTGCCATCCATAATCCTCATCAACAGCCCCACCAGCACGATAAAGCGCTAATCCAGCATATAACATAACACCTTGATGTCTTGGTATTTTCGCAAATTGCTCACATCGATCAGTAAACATTGTTGTTTTTTTATCTTCACCATACTGATCACTCCAATATATCTGAGGCATTAAATAATCAATATAGCCTTCTTCCCCTAACCATGTATCAATATCAGCCCCATCATTTAAACAATTTTCATAATTGCCTTGAGGACTGATGCCAAATACAACATTTTCATCAGTCTCTTTAATTGTCTGATAAACATCCTGTATGAGCATATTAACATAATCCATACGTTGATTGGCCGTTGTGCCATCATGTGTTCCTGATACATAAAAATAATCATCAAAATGTATACCATCAACATCATAGTTTTCCACAACCTCTTTCACTCCATCAACAATATAATCTCTCACTGACTGACTGGCAGGATTTAAAATATATTGATATGTGGCATAACCAATTGTTTGAGTTGCATCTTCCAACCAGTCACGGTGCGGTGAATGATTTAAAAACTGTTCAAAGCTTGCTTGATTTAAAGAGACTCTATAGGGATTAACCCATGCTTCAATGGACATACCTTGTTGATGAGCAATGTCAATCATCACTTCTAATGGATCAAATGATAATGATTCCTGATGTGTAATCACTCTTGAAAGAGGAAACAAATCTGATGCATATAAAGCATCACTAAAAGCACGCACCTGAACAATAACGGTATTGATTTTATAATCTTTTATATTTTCAATAGCTTGTGAAAAATCTTCTTCAAAGCTTTCCTTTGATTCATAAGAAAACTGTTCTAAATCTCCATACGCAAACCAGACAGCTCTTTTGTCAAAAGAAGATAATGAACATGGTGGATGTGGCATAAAGAAGTAAATAGTCAAACAGATACATAATAATATTATAATAACAAGTAAACTGTGTTTTTTCTTTTTCAAAAGACCACCCCATTGATTATATTCAGAAGTTTTATTTTAAATCCTCTTTTGTTGTAATTTTTTTATTTTCATAATCCCCTAAAACAAAATAAACTTTTTCATCAGTAAAATGTTCTACCATTTGAGCATCATCAGTAGCCAAATAGTGCTGTTGTATCGCTTTTGTGTAAGCATCTAAAATCAGTTTGGTATGAAAAGCCTGTGGTGTCTGTGCCTGCATTAATTCTTGTCGATTAAGTGTTTCTTCGACAACACCATCAATCACTCTTTTAATTGTATCTTTACAAGGTACCATTAATAAACATGCTGGATGTTCTTCTAGACATGTTAACAGATCATCAATCTGTTGTTTTTTTAAATAAGGTCTGGCTCCATCATGAATCAAAACATTTTCATATGTCACATGTTGTAAACCTGCAAATACACTATCCTGTCTTTCTTTTCCCCCATCAACAAACTCTATGCGTTCATCACTTAATAATTGTTGAAATTCTTTTCTTTCTTCAGGTCTTGTCACAACAATAATCTGTTGACAGCGTGTATCATTGATAAAAGTTTCTAAAGTCATTTCATAGACTGTCTTACCACGAAATGAATATAACATTTTATTATAATTCAATCCTGTTCTTTTTCCCTGTCCAGCACATAAAATAATGACACTATACATTGTTCTTCCTCTTTTCTCTCTATAAACTGCATTTATCATACCATATTTACCCTAATTTATCAAAAAAAGCCACCTTAGCAGCTTTCTTCAATACAGACAATATATTCCTTATAATTTTGTGAATCTTGACCGACACAAACAGCCAAACGTCCTGTTTCTACAATATGTTCCATATCTATATTCCATATTGCCAGATCATCATAACTCAATGTGATACTGACTGTCTGAACAGCATGATGAGGAACATGTACTTTCTGGAATCCTTTTAATTCCAGCACTCTAGAAACAATGCTTGATTGTAAATGCTTGATATAAATCTGAACCACATCTTCTCCATCTCTTTGACCTGTATTATGGACATCTAAAGTAATAGTGAGTCCTTTTTCTTTTAATTCCTGAATGGAAATCTTTTGAGGTAAAGATATATTTTGATATTCAAATGTTGTATAACTCAGTCCATAACCAAATGGAAGCAATGGACCAGATGGTAAATCTATATAATCTTTTTGTGCTCCGTTATGCTTATGATTATAATAACATGGCAATGCCCCTACATGACGTGGAATAGAAACACTCAAATGTCCACTAGGATTGTAATCTCCAAATAGCACATCAGCGATTCCATCTCCACCTCTTGAACCAGGATAAAAACTAGCCACAACCGCTTGAGAATAACGCATGACATCATTGATCACATGAACTCTTCCTTGAATCAAGACTGTGACAATATTTGGATTCACACGATGAATCTCTTTTAATAATTGATTTTGATATCCTTCTAATTCAAGACTTGCTAAATCAATATTTTCTCCACAATTCATTTCATTTTCATCTTGAATTCTTAATGCACCATTATTTTCAAAAGCGTTTTGATATAAACGCGTACTATTACCACCTAAAACCAACACAACAATATCTGCATCTTTTGCAATCTTTAATGTTTCATCCAAATTTTCAAATTGTTTCTTTCTTGTCGTACATCCTAATGCATAGCTGACTTGTGAAACTTTTTTACAGATTCCCTGATAAACAGTCACAATGTCTTGAGGATTTTGATAAGCTGTATAATCACCCAATTGATGGAGATAATGATGGGCATTAGGTCCAATCACAGCAATTTTTTGTGTTTTCTTTAATGGTAAAATATGAGTATCATTTTTTAATAACACTTGACATTCTCTTGCACTTTGCAACAATAATTCATCACATTGAGGCAATGGTATATTTTGTGAAGGTTCAAAAAGACCTAACTTTTCTTTGAGTCTTAAAATTCTTTCAACCGCTATATCTAATTCTTCTTCAGTGACATAGCCTTGTTTAACAGCTTCATCAAGTTTGGTATAAACCTGATCCCATAAACTCAAGTCAACACCTGCTTTTAAAGCCAGACTTCCCATTTGTAAAGGATTGTCATTTAATAATAACAGTCTATCTAAAGCACATCCATCAGCCATGACAATGCCATCAAAACCATACTCTTTTCTTAAAATATGATGAAGAAGATTTTTATGAATATGACAAGGAATTCCATCTATTTCATTATAAGCTGCCATAACAGCTCTTGCACCTGCTTTGACTGCTGCCTTGACTGGTGGCAAATGAATATCTCTTAATTCTCTTGGACCAATCTTAGCTGCATCCGAATTATGTCCACCTTCACAGGCTCCTTGAGCACATAAATGTTTGACAACAACGCTGACTCCGTTTTGATCTTTTTCAAATCCCTGCACAGCACTTTGAATCATTTGTGAAGTCAGATACGCATCCTCACTAAAACATTCTTCACTTCTTCCCCAACGTGGATCTCTTAATACATCAAAACCAGTAAATAAAGCAAGATTTCCACCTTTGGCGGCTAATTCCTGACTGACATTCTGTGCAATTTTTTCCATCAACAAAGGATTCCAGGTCATCCCCATCGCTAGTTGCGTAGGATAAACAGGACTTTGTAATGCCATATGACCATGAACACATTCTTCTGTAATCAAGGCTGGTATTTGAAAACGCGAATGTTTCTTGATATAATCCTGAATCATTTGAATAACCTGATAACTTTCTTGGCGTGTAATCCCATTATGTTCATCAATCTGTGACCAGGCATCAGCTCTCATAATTCCATAAATCGCACCAACGCCTCCATATTCTTTAACGTGTTTTTTAAATAAATCTGTTAATTCATAATGGTCTCCTACCTTCTGATAACATTGCCAACCATATAAATGCTGGTTTAATTGACCAACTTTTTCCTTTAAAGTCATTTGTTTAATTATATTTTCTACCATTTTCTTTCCTCATTTTTTATTTATAAATATTTTTTACTATATAAATGTTGATTCACTAATTCTCTAAGTAAATATTCAATAGCCAAATGCATATGTAAACGTGAATCAATATCATATCCTTCATCTTTTGATACTGATACATTCACAGTATAATCAGATAGTTTTGACATCGTTGAATTTATTTTTTCTGAAATTAATAATATTTGACATCCATTCATTTTAGCAGTTTTCATAACGTCAATAATATCTTTTGTTTCCCCACCACGTGAAATCACAATGACAAAATCTTCAGAAGTTAAATGATTCGCTTCTAAATATAAAAACCAATTATCATCTGGATATATTGTTCTGATTCCAAATAAACTCAGTTTTACTGCCAATATCTTCGCAACATATTTATTCATCCCAGAGGAACAAACAAGAACATTTTTAGCCTGTACTATACTTTCAATAGCTTTTCCAATATCTAAATGTCTTAACATAGACATTGTATCTTTGATTTCTTTTTCAATAGTATCACAAACATTATCACATCTAGATGTATATTCATATTCATCTCTACGATGGTATAAAAGATCATAGCGAAAATCCATAAATGTTTTATAGTTTAATTTTTTCACCATTCTAAAAATAGTTGTTGTGGATACATTTAAAGCCTCAGATAATGAAGATATTGTTAAATTTGGCTGTAAATCCTGAAAACTCAAAAGTTTATGAAAACATTCCACTTCTAGTTCAGTTAAATGATTTCCATATTCTTGAAAATTTTTAATGAGACTCATAAACAATCAATCCTTTCATATGAAAATAGAGTAGAAAATCTACTCTATTATAACAGTTACAAAAGTATTTGACATCATGCTTTTGATATAAATTTTTCCATCTTGATTTTCAAGTTCTTCTTGTTTTTCTTCTAATGCATCCCCAAGATAACATTTTTTATCTGCTGGAACATATAAAACAACATTTTCAATATCTTCATCACGATTATTAAGAATACGGATGACTGACGCTTGACCACATTCAGCTTTCTTATAAGCCATCAGTTCAACTCTTGTATCTAATTTTATATCTTCATATTGCCATTTTAATCCTTTATTTTTTTGACGGCTAATATCATTAAGATAACGTGTTTGAACTGGTGTATTTAATATTTCAGCTATACGAACCAAATCAGACATTTGTTGACTTTCACCAAAGAAAAGTGAGTATTGACTCGTTACTTTTTTATCCAACAATTGTGAAGATGGCGTATCCATACGATATCCCGATGATCTTCCTGGTCTGATCAGTAAATCAGCTTTTCCAAATTTTCCAACGCTTCTTAAAAGTGTTAAACAAATTCTTTGATCATTTTCTACTTCATATTCAAGAGGTCCTTGGCTTAATAATGACATGATAGCATTTTGATGATTTAATTTCACAAAGCGTTGCATCGCATAGATAGGTAAAACATATTCTGTTGCCCCATTTTCTATTCCTTTTTGATTTGTAATCACATTATCTCTGATAATAGTTCCAAGTTGATCTTGACTACAGTTTTGTTTAGAAGTATAGATATCATCAAAAGCAACTCTGACAATATGATCACAAGAATGATTTTCAATAGTTGTTTCAAAATCAACTGTCTGACTATGAGCCTTTAAAGAAACATCAGTGATAATACGTAATGGTTTTGTTTCTTGACTACGATGATGGTCCACCACTTTTGATGGCACAGTTGTATCAAAAGTGATACGATATTTGACTTCAATGGATGATGATTCTAGCAATTCTATAGTTGGTTTCACATCATTAATTCTGATTTCTTGATCATCAATACATGGTGAATAATTATATTCATCACCATCATCACCTTTTTCAAGTAATGTATGAAGATGATGATAAGTTTCACCTGTCAGTTTATTTGTGACTGTTAAAGTGCCATCTTCTTCAATCACTACTGATAAATATTTATTTTGTGCTCCATGATTCATCACACTCACATCTCCTTGTAGAGATGTAGATGTTTTTTCTTTGAAGCAAACTTTTAAGATTTCATAACCCATTGGTGGTAAAAATGAAGTGTCAATTTTGAATTGAACTTTAAATTTCGTACCCTCTAATACTTCTCCTGAGTCATGGAAGTTTTCCATACCATTATAGTATTCAATATCATGACATGTCTCTTTTGTTTCATTCATGAATTGATAAGGAACAATTGTCCCATCATGACGTTTTAATACAAAATCTTTATCTTTGACAATCATGCTTACAAAGGCAAAATCTTGTCTTTGATACGGTAAAGTATTAAATAATACCAAAATATCTTCCTGATCATTTAATTCACTTAAATCCACTGTTTCGGCTAAAAATCTAAAATTCATCCAAATCAGTTCATTCAAACCATGTCGTAAATTTAATAAACGATTTTCTACCGTATGATTGATACTATCTGGCGAAGAACTATATATAGAATCATGGAACTGATTTTTAAAGATAATCTTCCAGAAATAATTGATTAATTCCTGATCACAGTGACCCCCAAGTGAACGTGTCATACTGACCATTGGTTCTACAACTTTTGCCATGATTGTTTCATAATAACGCATCGCATTTTTTATATCTATACGTGTAGACGTAATGCCTGCATGAATACGTCCTAAAGTTGCACTTCTTGCTTCACCTTTATAGACTTTTAATTCATGATGATTTTGCTTGGCAGCTTTTAAAATATTTTCAAGATATTCTTCAGGGTTTGTCATCTGACATTGATATCCATCTTTTTGTAAACGATTGATCATTTGAGAAGAATGGCGTCTAGGGAAAGCATAATCGCTTCCTAGCATAAATAATATTTCGCCATCCTGATAACGTTCTTTAAGTTTTGGAATAAAATTTTCCATATCCTTTTTAACATCTTCATAATCTTCTGGGAAACCACGATAATGTCCATATCCTAAAGCAAAATGAATAGCCGGTAAAACTGTATTGCCGTTTCCTTCCCATAAAAACAATGAATCTTCTAAACAATCATAATCAAATCCACGCCATGCATAAACACCTTTCATACCAATTTGTTTAAATAGATAAGGCGTAATTTTATTTTGACCAAATGCATCTGGAACCCATCCAACTTGGAGACAGTGTCCAAATGACTGTGCATATTGAGATCCTATAATTAAATTTCTAAGTAATGCTTCCCCTGATGGAATAATCATATCTGGTTGCACATACCATGGACCTATAAATAATTTTCGAGCTTTGACTAATCTTGCAATACGCTCTTTTTGAAATGGTTTAATACTTAAATAATCTTCTAAAGCAGCAGTTTGTCCATCGAATGTAAAATATTTCATTTGTGGATCGTTTTCTAACATATCAATTAAACGATCAAAGAAATAACAAAGTTTAATACGTGAAGCATCTGTTGAACGTAACCATTCTCTATCCCAATGAACATGAGGAATAAAATGAATATTACTCAAGAACAACACCTTCATTCTGGGCTTCAATACTATTTTGTTTAATTTGTAATTTAACAAATGGATAATATAAGATTAAATCAATAATAAACAATACAATACATAAGATAACTGGACTGATTGTAAATGCACCTAATACCCATGCATTAACAAAGATAGGTTCTACACCTGAATTTAAAACAACTAAATGGTTAACCCAACCCCAAGAAGTCGCAAAATAACCAATAATTGCATTAATAACAGGAACAAAAACAAATGGTAAGAACATAATTGGGTTCAATACAATTGGTAAACCAAAAGTGACTGGTTCATTGATACCAAATAATCCTGGAATAATTGCAACTTTACCAATAGATCTTTCAGCAGAACCTTTTTTACCTAAAATAAGTAATAAAACAACAAGTGCTAATGTCGAACCAGATCCTCCAATCATGGCATAAACATTACATAATGTATTTGGAGCAACTTGTGTAATACCATCAAATGAACCTGTTTCCACATACATTTGAATGTGTTCATAGAAAATTGGCATCCATAAAACTGAGATTAATCCCCACATAATTGAGAATCCGTGAACACCAAAGAACCATAATAATTGCATAATAATGATAACTAAAATAACAGCTGGTAATCCTGTACCAATACCATTTAATGGTGAAATAATAAATTCAGTCATTAATGCCTGTAATGAAGCATACCCGCAAAGCACAACAACTTCTTTAATAACTGAGAAAATAACCATAATGACAAAAAATGGAATAATTGATAAAAATGAATTTAATACCATTGGTGGAACTTGTCCTGGTAATTTAATTGTATATTTAGAATTCACTAAATGATAATATAAGAATGATGAAGCTAAACCAATAATCATTCCTGTAAACATACCTTCATAGTTGAAGAAATTAATTTGAAATGCTGTAATTGTTGAATCACCAACATCAATAGCATTTGGAATTGTTGCGATATAAGCAATAAGTGAAACAATACAAGCAACTAATGGAACACATTTATCTCCTGTTTTATTAGCTCTTAATTGATTAGAATAATTGTAAGATGAAGCCAGTACAACAACTAAACCAGTCATACCCATAGCGACTGTATTAATATTTGTAAAAGCATTAATAATACTTCCTAAGATTCCATCTAAAGGAATTCCCCATTCACCAAACCAATAATTAGCTTGTTGACTCACTAAACCTGCAAGAGATCCAACAACAGTAAATGGACTCGTTAAGATACATGCGTCTTTAATCGCATTTAATAACTTGTTTGAAGTGACCTTATCAGAAAGTGGCATAAGATACTTCTCTAAAAATGACATAATTAATTTCATATTTTTTCCTCCTCAACAACAATAAGTATACAGAAAGCACTTTCAAATAGAAATTACAAAACCTGTAATATTTTTACAGATTTCCACAAAAAAATAAGAGGTTGTTACCTCTTAGAAATAGACTTTCATAATCAGTTCAGCAAACAATGAATTAGCCCAACAAAACCAAGGTCTTGTGTATTGACTATCATCATTGACATCAAAACTTTCATGACAATATCCTGTATCACCTGTATTATTCACAATCATATCAATAAGTGTCTGAATTTCTTGTTGATTGGTAGATGTTAAAGCTTGCATTGTCAATGCAATTGGCCAAATATAGTTTTCCCATGTATGTGGAGAACCAATGCCTTTGGCTTTTTTTCCTGCATAATAATATGGATTATCTTCACTTAAAACAAAACGTCTTGTATTTTGATAGATAGGGTCATCTTCATGACAATATTCTAAATATGGTAAAGATAATAAGCTTGGTACATTGGCATCATCCATTAAAATATGATTTCCATATCCATCTGTTTCATAGGCATAAATTTTGCCATATTTTGGATGAAGATATGTTCCAAATAATTCAATACCATAATCAATCTGGAACTTCAAATCAATAATACGTTCTACAAGATGTTCATCGTGATAAAGATCACGTACAATCTCTACTAAATAAGATAAAATAACACTACAAAACATATTTCCTGGAATATTGTAATTCAAAGCACAGGCATCATCACTAGGTCGAAAAGCACTCCATACCATTCCTGTATATCTTGTATCAAATCCATGTCCATGATTTTGTAATGTCTCTGTTTTTCTTAAATTCCATACTTTCGCCATATCTCTTTCAAAAGTATAAGAAGATTTCTGACTATGATACTGTTCAATTTCAAAAACATCTAAAATCGTATGAATAAAATAAAGATACTGTTTATCAAAAATAGTCGTATCATTTGTTTCTTTGTAATATTGATAAGCGAGTTTGACTGGATAACATAATGAATCAAGTTCAAACTTTCTTTCCCAGACATATGGTTTCATAATTGTTGTATCATGATATTCTCTTGGAACATCTTCCGTATTTAAAAAAGCATTAGCATATGGATCCAATAAAACATATTCTATTTGTGAGCGAATTAATCCTTTGATTTTATTTTGTAGATCCTGATCATCTTTCATTAATTTTAAATAATGATTCACCTGACAACTTGAATCACGTAACCACATAGCATTAATATCACCCGTAATAATATAAGTCTTATCTCCTTCAACTTTTAAACTTGTTTCTAAAGTTGACATAAAACATTTTTTAAACATTTCTCTTAATTTCTGATCTTTGATCACATCATCAGCTTTTTGCATTATTTCTGTTCTATTCATACTATCCCTCCTCCTATTCATTTTATATAAAAGATAGTCTCTTTTCCATTTCTAAATATGTATTATTTTTTCTTTATAAACATCTGCATACCATGTCCTGATAAATCATTAGGCAATAATGAAAAACCTAAACTTTCATAAAAACTCTCTTTTCCTTTTGCGGCAATTAATTGAAGAGAACAACGTTCTTCTTTTTGTAAATGTGATTGGACATATTGAATCATACATTGAATAATTTTTGTCCCTATTCCCTGATGCTGATAGTCTGGGAGAACTGCCACATCACAAATCAGATAATAAATGCCGTCACCTATTAATCTTCCCATTGCAATAGAATGTTCATGATCTTTAACAACAATACTATAAACTGTCATATCTAAAGCCTGTTGTAATTGATGATCAGTGAACATTCTCCATTGTACACCTTCTCTTATCTTTTTAATATCTTCAATATTTAATGTATTTTCTTCATAAATGAACATTTTTATTTATACCTCTTACTTTCCACAAACTTTTATATTGATGATTTTTTTAATATCTTCATATTGTTTATTATCATCTTCTAAATCAATCATTAACCATTTTTGTCCATTTCCCTCTTGTGTATTTGCATAAATATTTTGTATGTTATTGTGTAATGTTGGTAATATTTGTTCAAAACTGTCTTTCTCTTTCTTTCCAATAACAACCATAACAGTAAAATAATTCTCTCTAGGATAAATCGTACATAATGTTTTTTGACCTTTTTTCATTTTGATATTCCAGCCATACTCCCAGCTACATTTACTAAATTCATATTTTGGTGTGATATGGTATTGATCTATCATATATTGATAAAACAAGTTCCATAATGGATTATGAATATATGGACTCATATCTTGCTGTGTTGGCATGGATTGACTATCTTTTCTATCTAACATAATCTTCCTCTTTTCTTTTCCATATTATTACCATACCACATCAAATGATAAATGAAAACATTCATCAAAATACAAGAATCTACAAAAAAGTGCTATTTTTATCAATAGCACTCAGTATCTATCATTATCTATTTTTAGAAACAAGATATTTTTTCATCTGTTTTAATAATGTTCTTGCTCCTTGATTGACATCATAATCTTTTAAAATATCTTCCATCATACTCTCGGTAAGTGGGATTGGTGTCTGATTTTTTAAAATTTGTTGTAGATGTTGTTTTTGTAATGTTTGATATTCAATAATTTCATCAATACGGTTTAAGAATTCTTTTGAAAAATAAGACTCTAAATGTTGATATGAAGGAAGTTTCTTTTTAAAACCAACAATAGATTGATTTTGTTTTGTGACATTAGAAGTCATGATAATAATGGTATCTTTAAATGAAATGATATGATGATGATTATCTTTTAATACACCTTCATCAAAGACTTGTAAAAATAAATGCATAACTTGTGGATTGGCTTTTTCTATTTCATCTAATAATAAAATACTGTCAGGATATAAAATCATATCATGAAATAAAGTCGATTGCTGGTCATAACCAACATATCCTGGTGATGAACCAATAATCTTATTGACACTCGTTGTATCGCTATATTCAGACATATCTAATTTAATAAAATGTTTATGCATGGTTTCTGCTAAAAATTTGGCTGTTTCTGTTTTTCCAATGCCACTGCTCCCTGTCAGCAGATAAACACCTTTTGGTCTATGAGGATGGGGAAACTGTGCTAAGGACTCTAAAGATTCAATAAGTTGATGTATAGCTCTCTGTTGTCCAATAATATGATGATTTAATGAAGTCTCAATATCCTGATAAGAATGATTTTGAAGACTTGCTCCTGAAATTTCTTCAATAACCTTTTCAATATGTTGTGACTGTAAAGTCTGATCTTGTTGGAAAGTTGCTTTGACACATGATAAATCTAAAACATCTAAAGCTTTATCAGGAAAAACACGTGATAATAAATATTGATCACAAAGACTAATAATTTCGTCAATACGTTCATCAGGTATATCAATATGATGATAATTTTCATACTGTTGTTTTAAACCTAAAAGAATATCTTTTGTTTCTTCTTTTGTATTCTCGTTTATTTTGAGTATGGAAAAACGTCTGTTCATAGCTTGATCTTTTTCAAAGTATTTATAATATTCTTCGATAGTCGTTGCCCCAATCAGAGTTAAATCTTTTCTAGCTAGAAAAGGCTTTAAAATATTAGAAGCATCAATAGCTCCTTCTGCTCCTCCTGCACCAATTAAATTATGAATTTCATCAATAAATAAAATAGCATCTTTTGCTTGAATCACTTTATCAATAATCTTCTTAAACTTTTCTTCAAATTCTCCTCTATATTTTGTCCCTGCAACAATACTTGACAAACTGAGTTCATAAATAACTTTGTTTTGTAATAGCTTTGGAACTTCCTTGTGATTGATTTTATAAGCTAATTTTTCAACAAGCGCCGTTTTACCCACACCAGCTTTTCCAATCAATAAAACATTATTTTTTTCTTTTTTACATAATGTTAAAAAAAGTTGTTCTAATTCCTGATCTCTCCCTATCATCAATCTATTTTCTTTTTTTACTAATTCATTAAAATTAACAAGTTCATGAATTTTATCTAATTCATAGAGTAATGATCTGGTTTGACTTAGTTCTTCTTTAATCTGATCAAAAGAAACATGATATTTATTTAATAATTCAACAGCAACACTTTCCTTTTGTGAAAGTAAAGCTAAGCACAATATATTTAAACTGACTTTTGACTCTTTTCTTTCACGTGTGATATTGATAGCTTCTTCTAATATCTTTTTGACAATATCACTATATTCCATATAAAAAGGTTGAATATCCTTTTCACCAAACAACCTTACAATATCTTTATATATGACTTCATCATCAACATGGTAAGATTTTAACATCTTTGTCATAGGTATATCTTTCATCTTTAATAATGATAATAAAAGATGTTCACTTCCTACATGACTATGTCCTAAATCAAACGCAATACTTTCAGCTATGACAATTGCTTTTTGTGCCTGTTCATGAAATTGTGTAAGCATACTACACCTCTTTTCCTTTCTATCATATGAACTCTATTTGAAATTATTAACGTTTTCTTTATATTTAATCAATTTATTATTTTGCATTATTTTCCAAAAATAATGCATACCCTTTCTATGACTGTCATGTGATGAAAATGACTCTTTTTATAGATGTCTTTTATAAAAAAAGAATTATAACCATTTGTCTTGATTATAATTCTTCATAACTATTCACTTTTTACTTTTTCTCTTAACTGTCCATAAACAACATATCTATTTTCAGTCCCTGAATAACAAGTGCTTAACATAATCATGTTCACTTGCTCATCACTTACGTTTTGATAAACAGAAGCTTCACTTTTAACCTGATTCATATAAGAATCATAATCTATACCTTTTTGATACAGATCACTTGTTGCGGCAATAACTGTAGAAGCTACAGCCTGGTAAACATAAACACTTCCATCAGGCAAATAGATATAAATATCTTGATGTTCATTAAAATAATCTTTTTCAACAAAATATCTCAAATCATGAAAACGTGAACCATTTTTCATATTATGACCATATATGATGGTATTATCATCACTAAAATCTCTAGAATTGATTTCATCAATAAATACATTTCCTGCTGTATTAGATTTCATATATAAATCTGTATATAAATAAGTATCATTGTTTTCACCTTTTAATATAGGTTCATCAATTTTTGTATCAGGAATATATAACCATCCAATCACATCAGAATTAATATTTTGTAGTTCTTCAAAATTAACAACACGTTTTAATGGATCTTCTTTTTCTTCTTCTGGTTCTTCTACATATTGAGTCACTAATTCTGCACTTTCTTTTTCAATTGTATAATAATTATAAAAGATTTTTCCTAATTGAAAAGCTGAAAATAGAAAAACACAAATACATATAAAAAGCAATATTCTTCTGATTATTTTGTTCATTATACATTAAATTTGAAGAACATAATATCTCCATCATGTCCTACATATTGTTTTCCTTCCTGACGAATTTTTCCAGCTTCTCTTAAAGCATGTTCACTGCCATATTCCATTAAATCATCATAGCTATATGTTTCTGCTTTAATAAATCCTTTTTGGAAATCAGTATGAATAATTCCTGCCATTTCTGGAGCTAACATTCCTTTTTTAAATGTCCATGCTCTAACTTCATCAGCTCCAACAGTAAAGAAAGTATTTAAACCTAATAAAGCATAAGCTTCTTTAATTAATTTATCTAAACCACTTTCATCAATACCTAAATCATCTAAGAACATTTGTTTTTCTTCTTTATCAAGTCCGACAAGTTCACTTTCAATTTTGGCACAGATAGGAACAACATCACAATTTTCTTTGGTTGCATAATCCTTTAATGCAACATAATATGGATTACTTTCAGGATTTTCTAAATCTTCTTCACCAAGATTAGCCACATAAATTAATGGTTTCATTGTTAATAATGTGTATTGTTTGACAATATCCATATCTTCTTTTGAAAAAGTCATCACTCTTGCTGGTTTTCCTGCTTCTAAAGTTTCTTTTAATGGTGTCAAAACATCCATTTCAGCTTTGGCTTCCTTATCACCTGATTTTGCTTTCTTTTCAATTTTTCCAATACGTTTTTCAACTGTTTCTAAATCTGCAAAAATCAATTCTAAATTGATTGTTTCAACATCTCTTACAGGATCAACATCTCCATCAACATGTGTAATGTCTTTATCTCTAAAACAACGAACAACTTCACAAATCGCATCTGTTTCACGAATATTTGCTAAAAACTTATTTCCTAGTCCTTCTCCACGACTTGCCCCTTTAACAAGACCTGCTATATCAGTAAATTCAAAAGTCGTTGGAATTGTTTTTTTAGGATTAAAAATCTTTGTTAATTCATCTAATCGATAGTCAGGGACTTCTACCACTCCCACATTTGGATCAATTGTTGCAAATGGGTAGTTGGCAGCTTCGACCTGTGCATTTGTAATTGCATTAAATAATGTTGACTTACCTACATTAGGAAGTCCTACAATACCGGCTGTTAATGCCATTTTTTCATCACTCCTTAACTCCATTCCATTTTAGCGAAAAATAATCAAAAAGGCAATCTTATTAACTGTAAAATACACATCTTTTCCAAACAAATATGATATTTTAAAAGTAAGGAGGCGATTATATGATTTTAACAACAACACCTTCTGTTGAAGGAAAAGAAATTATTGAATACAAAGGTATTGTTTTTGGTGAGGTTATTTCTGGTATTAACTTTATAAAAGACTTTACTGCAGGATTATCTAATTTTTTTGGTGGAAGATCTGCCACATATGAAAATGAATTGTTAGAAGCTAGAGAAAATGCATTAAAAGAGTTAGAAGAACGTGCTTATCAAAAAGGTGCAAATGCTATTGTAGGAATTGATGTTGATTATGAAGTTTTAGGTGCTGATAATGGTATGTTAATGGTGACTGTATCTGGCACAGCGGTAGTTGTACAATAAAAAAAGTGGTTAACCCACTTGGTTATCAGTATAAAGAATGTTATTGTGGAGAGAAAACCTGATAACTGCCCTTAATATATGCTCTTTTTCATGAGCTTACTATCATTTTATATAAAATTTTGTTTAAGAATATGTAAAGCAGGGTTGTTTTAACCCTGCTTATTCAATCGTAATTGTATTGTTGTTTTCGATGACTTTCATATCCTGTTTTGGT